>Ga0210405_10001595_pt1 | contig 25326 bp, 27 predicted proteins | sample IncBWH11MmetaG_FD_155492 | JGI IMG/M metagenome (GOLD analysis project Ga0210405, IMG submission 155492) | Forest soil microbial communities from Barre Woods Harvard Forest LTER site, Petersham, Massachusetts, United States - Inc-BW-H-11-M | ecosystem: Environmental > Terrestrial > Soil >... | reverse complement strand
TTCACGATGCTGCATGGGCTTCCCTTCTCACTAAGATTGCGTACAAAGCCGAAAACGCTGGGCGCAATCTGATAAAGGTAGACCCTCGCGGTACGAGTCAGACATGCATCTGCGGAGCCACAGTGCGAAAGACGCTCTCCGACCGAGAACACGTCTGCACTGCGTGTGGTCTGCTTGCTCCGCGTGATGTAGTTAGTGCTCAAATTATTCTTCAAAGGGCTCGGATAAGTCCTTCAAACCGTAACGCAGCGTAAGTAATCGCAAGCGTGGTTTGAGAAGCCGTCGCGTTTCCGCGGCGGAGAAGTCACCAATTTCGCCGACTCGCTACGTTTGGCTTTACCCGTGAAAACAATGGCGGTAGGCGAGTACATCTCCTCCAGCTTGTCCGCGAGGTTGCCCGACAAGATGGCCCAGAAGCGATGAACTTCCTTGCGAATGTCCTCCGATGAAATCTTCGTCATATTTTGGCTGAAGAATAGCACAGGCTTGCATGCTGTTGGACGATCTCAGCGGATCCAGCATGCTTTCGAAAGACCGCCCGGTGCTGGGCCAGATTCACGTAGTTCCCGCGGTAATTGGCCCAAGACCTGCTCGCCGGCATCGCTTTCATTAGCCTATCCCCGAATCGGCTGCTACAATGCGGCCATGGCTGATTGGCGGCAAATTCAGGCGCGTATTCGCAAGGCGAAGAACAGCGCCGACGCACCGGCAAAACTTTCCGAGCTGTACCAGCGCACACACGACGCGATGGTGGCCTGGGAGCTGGGAGCCGTCGCAGAAAAAGCCGAACGAAACGAGGACGCCGTGAAGTGGTACACAATTGCAGCGGAACGATTCCGCCGCGCTGATTGGAAGAAAAAGGCCGAGGAAGCTCTGGCGCGATTGGGCGCGCCGATTCCCGTGGCGGGAGCTAAACCGAGTCCCGAGCCTACGTTTGCAGCAGCAAACATCACTGAAACCGAGTCGCGCGACCACGACAGCGGCCCGGGAGATTCAGAAGAGTCGCAACCGCGCTTGGCGCTCGGTGAGATTCCAGAAGACTCGGTGGACTACACGGGCGATGCGATCGAAGTTGAGGTTGTGCATCTTTCCGATGCCACGCCTCCCACAGGCGCAGGCGTGGCCGACACCGATGCAAACGGCAAGAAAAAACGTCGCCGCGGACGCCGGGGTGGCCGTGGCCGCCGTCGCAAAGGCGCTCCCGCCCCAGCCGGCTTGCCTTCGCAAGCATACGCGGAGTCTAGCGCCGCTCTCGTGCCATCGTCGACGGCACAGCCTACGCGAGCACCGACCCCGCGATTTCAGCCATCCCCTCGGCCTTCCCCTCACACGGAAACCTTTGAGCGCGTTCCGGCCGCTGCGATTGCGCCGCATGAACCGGAATCCGGCGTGCACGCCGAACAAGCCGCTCCCATGCTGCCTTCCGAACGCACCGCGCACGGCCGCGCGGGCGATCCGGCCCTGGCTTCGCGCATGTCCAAACTCGAATCCATGCTGCGCCGCCTGGTTTCCAGCCCGCTGCATCGCCTGGACGAATCGGATTCCGCTCCGGCTGGTCCGGGAGTTTTCCTGCTTTCGGATTCCGATCAGATCACTTCCTATTATATCGAGGCTTGCCAGACGCTGCGCGTCGGCCTGGGAAATCTCGCGCGCGGCAGCGGACGCAGCACGACCAAACCCGTTCGCGGCGGGCGCCCGTCCTTTGACAGCGGCCTGAAGACGAAACTCGCCGAGCATTTGGGAATAGGCGAAGCGAAAGTCTCGCAGTATCTGAAGGACCACTGCGTGGTCCGCTGGATCCAGCTCGACGACGATGCTCCGCATCTGGCGCATTTCGCGATCGGTGTTCTGCGCACCCCCCTCAATCTGGACTGAAAACAGCGCTAAAACATAGTCCGGCTGGTACTTCGGCCTCTCCATTGGCTGCTCCTGGTTGCCATTCAGCCCCCAAATTGCACCTTTAGACGCACCCTCCTAGACGTCCACTTAGAAATCATGCAAACCTTGGTACTGTAACTGGTTACGGATGAGTGTCATCCGTCGGGGCAAACCTTCGGGGGAATCGAAGGGCTGGTCGGCGTTGGTTCGAAAGGGAGAGGTGGAATTATGGCGAACGCGGTGAGTACGAAACTTTGGAAATCATTTGACTGGGCGCTGTGTAAGACGGCCGGCGTCACTTACAACACGATTCAGTACTTCAATAAATTTAATCCGAACCCTTCTTTCACGCCGAAGTGGTCCGATAAGCCGTTGCTGAAATCATGGGAGAAATCCAAGCCGACGCTTGGCTGGCCGCGTACTACGGATTCGCTCTGCCCCGATTGCGTGCGCGAAGCTCGCGATCTGATCATCAACGGGAAAAAGGACTGGACTGACCTCGTGCATGAGAAGGTCGGCGAAATCAAGGCGCAGATCATCGAGCGCGATGGCCAGGTCTGGATGGTGAAAGAATGCGCCATTCACGGCAAATTTGAAGACTTGATGGCCGTGGATGCCAAGTTCCTGGAATGGATTGAGAAGAATTTCCCCGGACGCGACATTCCGGCGCACAACGACGAAGGCCTGCATCGCCACGGTTCCAGCACGGTTCGCCACGGCCGCGGTTCCGTTCTTACCGTGGACCTCACCAACCGCTGCAACATGATGTGCGATCCCTGCTTCATGGACGCGAACCAGGTGGGCTACGTTCACGAACTGAGCTGGGAAGAAATTCAGGAAATTTTGGAGAACGCCACCAAGATCAAGCCCCGCCGTCAGATGTCCGTGCAGTTTTCCGGCGGCGAACCCACCATGCACCCGCGCTTTATTGATGCGGTGCGTTACGCGCGCAAAGTGGGTTACAACAGCGTGCAGGCGGCGACCAACGGCATCGAGTTCGCCAAGAGCAAGGAATTCTGCAAGGCAGCTTTCGAAGCAGGCATGCGTTATGCGTACCTGCAGTTCGATGGCATCGGCAACGACGCCAACAGCCACCGCCAGGTCGGCAACCTGTTTGATGTGAAGCTTCGCGCCATCGAGAACATGCACGAAGCCGGCATCGAAATCGTGCTGGTCACCACCATCGTGAACAACGTGAACAACGATCAAGTAGGCCCGATCGTGAAGTTCGCCATGGAAAACCCCAAGAAAATTTCCTTCGTGTCCTTCCAGCCCGTTTCCTTCACCGGACGCGACGAGGAAATCACTCCGGAACGCCGTATCCGCCAGCGCTACACGCTTTCGCACTTGGCAAAAGATGTCAGCTCGCAAGTGGGCAAAGTCGAGCCTACCCGCGACTGGTTCCCGATTTCCTTCATCAGCACGTTCGCGGGCTTCTCCGATTTGGTACACGGGCCAGATTCGCAGTGGGGTTCGCTCTCCTGCGGCTGCCACCCGAACTGCGGCGTCGGCACAGCGTTGATGATCAACAAGGAAACCAAGGAATGGGCGCCGGTCCCGCGCTTCCTGAACGCGCAACAATTGACCAAGGACGTCGCGGCAATTACCGACGCAGCGCGCGGCAAGAGATTCTCCAACTTCATGATGGCGATGGCCGTCTTGAAGAATTACAGTCCTTTCCAGGGGCCGCCCAGCTTGCGGTTGAAGGATCTTTGGAAGAAATTCGATAAGACGTACGCGCTTTCTGGAAACGCGGACAAGAAATACGGTAAGGTTTCAGGCGACCGCACGTTCGAAGATGCCATGAAGCGCCGCAAGGAAGATCCTTGGAACTTCCTGTTTATCGCCGGCATGTGGTTCCAGGACCTTTTCAATTACGATTTCCGCCGCACCGAAATGTGCATCATTCCCTACGCCACGCAGCAGGGTGAGATTTCCTTCTGCGCGTACAACACCGGCGTGGGCTGGCGCAAAATCATCGAGAACATGCACAAGAACGCGACCGTCGCCCAGTGGTACAAGGAACACGGCAAGCACGACGTCTTCGCCAAAGGCAAGAAGGTCAATCTGGAGAGCTACGAGCACTCGCTCCGCATTGATTCCGAAGACGCTGCGCGCGTTCGCCACCTGGAACACGACATTCCGGTGACCGCGGCCGAAGAAGACCGTATTCGCCGCAAGAAGGCGTTCGAAGAGGCCGCCAAGGTTCGCCGCATTTACGAAGAGCTCGTGCTGAAGAAGTCCACCGAGCCCGTCGTGCAGATTGGCTCGATGCAGCAGATCCTCAGCGCGGTTCCCGGCGTAGCGGTGAAGCCAGTGCAGATCGCCCCGGCGAATGGCAATGGCCACGCCAACGGTAACGGCACAGCCAAAGTCGAAAAGCCCGAAGCTGAAGCAGCAGTAGCCGGCGACTAACGCAACCATCTCCGCAGGGTAAGCAAGCCCAACAGCCCCGGCGCAATCCGGGGCTGTTGTGTTGTTGGACTAGCGCGCTTCAGCGCCGCAACTGGGGCAGGAACTAATTCTTCCCTCGGGTGTCAGAATATTGCAGGGGCAACCCTCTGGATGAGAACGGTCCTGCAATGGTCGGACTTCCTGGTGACACTCGTCGTAGCGCTCTCCTGTCTTGGTCTTCCTGCTTTGCTTGCGCTGCGTTGGATTTCGCGTCCATCGGAAAACGGCTTAGACTGGGGTCTGCGGCCGCGGCCATTAGCGGTGGGAATCGCACTCATTGTGGTATTCGTCTGGATGTTGCTATTCAGCTACGTCTATAGGAGTGCAGCCCTTTGGACCGACTGGTACGACTAACTCGCGAGGCTTTTCGAGCTATAATGAATTCCCCGTTGAACCGCAAAGGAGTTTGATTTTGCCCATTTACGAATACGTTTGCGATGATTGTAACGAGCGCTACGAGCGCATCGTGCTGAGCCAATCACAGGCGATCACCTGCCCGAAATGTTCGAGCGCGAAACATACCATTCAGCTATCGGTCTTCGCTTCGCCATCGAACGGAAAATCCGCCGCCGGCCCTTCCTCGTCCTCCAGCGGTGCTGGCGGCTGTTGCGGAGGCGGTGGCTGCGGCTGCCACTAGGGTACTGGCTGCGAATCAATCCTGCCGGATTGGTGCGAGAACAACCACGCCGCGAGACCCGGCTCGCCGAATGCCACGTCCCACACGTCGTGCCCGATGCTGGGATACTCCGTGTACTTCGGAGCGCCGCCAGCCTTGCGCAGTTCCGCGACCCATTCCCGCGCGCGTGTGACCGGCACCAGCGGATCTTCCTCGCCTTGAAATATCCAAACCGGAACTTTCGCCACGCGTGGAATCATGTAGGCATCGCCGTATCCGCATAGCGCAATCGCTGCCGCAAATCGCTCCGGCGCGACCGAAAGCGCCGCCCACAGGCCTTCGCCGCCCATGGATTGACCCACAACATACTCGCGCGCGCGATCAATGCTGTACTGCTTCTCGATCGAATCCAGAATCTCAAGCGCCAAGCGGATCGCCACGGGCGGCGTATTGGTATGCGGCCGCGCCCATCCCTTGGTTGCATCCACCTGTGGCGCGAGCACAAACGCGTGATACTTCGCCTGATTTTCCGGCGTGGTCCAGAAGTGCGAGCCTGCGGAATTTCCGCCCGCCAGCTGCGAAAAATTATCCGCACCGCGCCCCGCGGCGCCGTGCAACCATAAGACAATGGAATATTTTTTCGCGGTGTCGTAATCCGGCGGCGCAAACAGGCGATAGGCCATGGCCTCGCCGCTGGGGCTACGGTAGGAACCAGCTGTGAATCCGGCAACCGCGGCATCCGGCGCTTGCGCGGCGTGGGCTCGCAGGGGAAACGAAAGAAAGAGAATTAACAGAGCCAGCCTGCGGCGCGCAAAACTGTGCGCGGGATCAAGCATCAACCCAAAGCGCGAGCGCGGCGCTCGCGCTTCGCTCCAAGCGCTCTTGATCCGTCGCGGAAAATGCATTCGCCTCCTCGCTCTCCACGTCAATTGTGCCGATGACGCGCGAATCCCGCGGATCCAGAATAGGAATGATGATCTCCGAAAGCGTGCTGCCAAACGCAGTCAAGTAACGTGGATCGCTGTGCACATCACCCACCACAACGGGCGACTTCTCCCGAATCGCCGAGCTCGTCAGTCCCTTGGTCACGGGAAACGTGGGATACGCGGGCGCGCCCGGGCCGCTCCACGCAATGATCGAAACCAGCTCGGCGTTGACATCGTAAACTCCCACCCAACGATACCGACCAAGCGCGCGAATTGCGTCGGCGATTTGCCGCGCCCGCTCGTCACGCGCTCCCGCGTTCGACGCAGCGGAGCGAATCCTACTTAGCGTCTCTTCCATCGCCATTTCGCGAATACTCCAGCACATTCTGCGGCGGCAGGAGGCCCGCATGCAATCGAGGGTCTGGGATCGGCGCGCCCGGCACCACGGGCAAGGGCAGCACGCCGGCCCAGATCGGCAGCTTGTAATCCTCTTCGTCATCTTTCGGCGGGCCGGTGCGCACCTTGGCCGACACCTCCTGCAGCGGCAACGCCAGCACCGACGTCGCTTTCAATTCCATCTCCGTCGGCGGCCGGACATCATCCCAGCGCCCCCGCACAATGTGATTCGTAAACGCTTCCAGCACGCGATTCTTTGCGCCGCTATCTTCCACCGGCATCGCGCGGCCCAGCATCACTACCGACCGGTAATTGGCCGAATGGTGGAAAGCCGAGCGCGCCAGCACCAATCCATCCAGCAGCGTCACCGTGACGCACACTTGCACGCCGCCCGCGAGCGTTCGCAACATCCGGCTGGCCGACGAACCGTGCACGTACAGCGTGTCGCTCACGCGCGCGTAGTTCGTGGGAATCACGAACGGCTGGCCATCCACGACGAAGCCAACATGGCACACGAATCCCTCATCAAGAATCCGGTACACCGTTTCGCGATCGTACTTGCCGCGGTCGGGTAGGCGCTGAACTTTGGTGCGTCCTGTGGGGCTGAATGGTTCGGTCATGCATCGAGCGTAAATCGCCGCGCCATCCGCCGCAAGTGCCAATCTGGATGGCTGCGGTGGGCGAGCATTCGGCTCGCGCTCGCAGAAGTTACTGTCGCGGTGGCTCCGCAGCGGTCGCAGGCTTTGCAGGCGGAGCGATGTGCACCACGCGAAATCCAGTGTAAGCCGGATCCGCAGCGCGATACTGCGCTTTGCCATCGGCGGGGCGGTCGGCGCTACCGCCCAGCGTCTTGCCCGAGCCGTCCGCGGCAACCACCCACTCCGCCACATTCCCGCCCAGGTCGAACACCAGTTCCTCGCCTTCATCTCCTTCAGCCGCAAAACTTCCCACCTCGCGCAGCAGCGGCGCATCTCCCGCCAATTCCTTGATCTCAGCGTCGAGCTTTTGCGCGTCCGCCGGATTGAGCGCGTAGCCCGCCCAATAATCCAGCGTATTCTCACCGCTACGCACTTTGTAGAAATCACCCGTTTCGCTCTCGTTCGGAAGTCGGTACGTCTCACCCGTCAAATCGCTCAACCATTTGCAATATCCCCGCGCCTGCTCCAGCGTGATGCCGTTCGCCGGATAATTTTCCATGCCGGCGTCGAACTTGTAGTTCTTGTCGAAAGCCGCGAACTGCGCCCGCGTAATTTCAAACCGCCCAATCTCGATCGCGCCGCGTTTCACCGTTTCGGGAACCAGCACATCCGGCGCAGGATTTTCCGGCGTCGCAGGCGGATGAAACGCCAGGCCGTAGTAAGATCCGGATTTCCGCACCGTAGCCCGCTTCAACGCCACGTCCAGCGGCGAGCCTTTCTTCAGCGCTTCGTTTTCCGCCGGCTTGGTCTTGAACAAATACGCATCGAACCACGCGGCTTCCTCATTCATCTTCCGCAGCTGGTGCGTCAACTTCCGCGGCCCGTGCGCTTCTCCCGGAAACAGGATAAATTTCACCGGGGCCTTGCCAATCGAGTAGAGCGCGCGGTAGTGCGTCCAGCCCTCCTCCGTGGGCACCTGGCGGTCAATGGTGCCAAAAAAAATCAGCGTGGGCGTCTTCACCTTGTCCATTTTAAAGAGCGGCGATTTCTCCAGATAAAGCTGCGGATCTTCGAGCGGCGTTTTTCCGAAATAATAATGGTCAAACGATTCGCCGAAATCCACGTTGGCCCAATCGCTCAGCCATTCCACGTCTCCGGCGCCTACCACAGCCGCCTTGTAACGGTCGGGATTGGTGACGGTCAACTGGATCGAAAGAATCGAGCCGTTGGACCAGCCCGCTGCACCGATCTGCTCGGGATCCACATAACCTTTGGCGATCAAGTTGTCCACGCCGCGCTCGATATCCGGAATTTCCAGCTCGTAATATTTTCCGCAGCAAATCGACTCGACGAACTTCAGCCCGTATCCCGTGCTGCCGTGATAATTCGTCTTCAGCACGAACGCGCCTTTCTGCGTCATCAGATTCGGCGCATAGCCCCAGCGTTCGGACCATTGGTCGTGATCCGCGCTGGCAGGCCCGCCGTGCGTTGCCACAATCAGCGGGTAGGCTTTGCCTGCTTTGTAATCGTCCGGATAGTAGAGGATACCCTCCACGTCGTCGTCGTTTGCGCCCTTCCACTGTAAAACTTCCGTTTTCGCGATGGGCTTGTCCTTGAAGCCCGGATTCAAGGTTGTGATTTGCAGTGGCGAACTGATCTTCGTGCCGTCCAGCTTCGCGCGAAAGAATTGCGTCGGCACGCTGGCGCTGGAATGCTCGTAAATCAGCGTCTTGCCGTCTTCGCCCAGAACAAAACTGAAACAGTGTTTTTCATCCTCGCTGGTGATGGATTTGCGCGACCATGTGCCGCCATGACGCGTGAATCGCACTGGCTTGGTGTACACGCCGTCGGCCAGCAGAGCGATAAAGCCATCGTTCGTCGCTTCCAGCGAACGCGCGAAGCCGCGATCCCAGTCGAGATTCACCTCGCTGGATTTTCCCGCGGCCAAGTCATAGAAATAAAGCCGTTCGACAGTCGCCACCAGAAAGCGCGGATCGTCGGAATAGGGCGCGACCACGTAAAATCCCGAATTATCGTGCGCCCAGGTGATGTCAACCGGCTGGATGCGTTCGTTCGCGAAAACCTGTGTGCGTTCACCGGTCGCCAGGTTCACGATGTACGTCACCGGCGGAATTTTCTGGTCCCACGCGAAGCTCAATTCCCGGCGCGCCACGGCGACGGCTTTCTTTTTGTCGTGCGAAATTTCAAACCGCTCGATCCAATCGTCGTTGTCCGTCAGGCGTGTGACTTTCTTGTCCTTCACCGAAAATTTGTACAGCCGCACCGGCGCACTGTGCGCCGTATCGTCCACCACGTTTGAATCGTCTTTGCGCTCTTTCGTCTGCCGCTCGTAGAGAGTGGGATCCTCTTCAGCGCTGAAAATGACCGTGTCGTTGTCCAGCCACTGGAATTGCTGGATACCACGCTCGAATTCCGTCACCGCCCAGGGTTCGCCGCCCGCCGCATTCAGCAGCCACAATTGCGTGGGCGCCAGGTCCGGCTTCGGCTTGGGCAGCGCATGAGTGCTCAGGTAAGCAAGCATCTCGCCCGAAGGCGACCAGCGCGGCTGCGAGACTTCGTCCGTCCCGCGCGTGAGCTGCACTTCCTTGCCGTCATTCAAATTGGAAAGATACAGATTGCTGACGCGCAAATCCTTTTCTTTATCCGCCGTGCCTTTGACCCACAACGCCAATCGCCCGTCCGGCGAAATTCGGAACTGCCCCGCATCCTCCTGGTAGACCACATCCTCAGGAGTCCAATGATTTTTCTTCGCGGCATCGGACTTGGGCGCATCGGCTCCAGCCTGCGCTGCAACAACTGGCGCCAGGAGGAGCACCATTCCCGCAAGAAGGGCAGAAGCCCGGCAGCAACGCGCAGCAATCGTTTCCATGCGTTCCTCAATTTCTATCAGGCCATCCAGCCGTCTGAATCAGGCAGCCGGAAAACTATCACAGACTTGCAGCCTGCGGATAGCAGCGGCGCTGTTCAGCAACGGCAGGTTTGGGATGGCGCGGGTCGTCAGCCGCTTGAAAACCGGCCGCAGGCAGTCGTAAAAGTGCAATCTAGGAGCCGTGGTTAATTGTAAGATACCAATGATGCTTTCTTCGGCGTATCGGAGTCGAAACCATGGCCATTAGCCGCGACCAAGCACGCAACGAGCACACGAGCAGCACTTCGCACGATCAATTCAGCGAGACGATTTACGGCGTGGTGTGCTCTACATGCCACAACTACATTCTCATCGATAAGACGAATTGCCCGCCGTCTTGCCGAGAGCACGAAACCTGCCGCGCCGCCTACGCGTAGGCTTGGCGCGGAGCTTACGCAGCGTTGGACCTCTCGCCCAAATTCGTCGCTTCGCTATTGACCAAGTCGTGGCCAGCTTTGGCCCACATCGAGCCAAACTCTAGATTGACGCTTCCTTCGCGCTTGCGTACGATTCGCGGCATGCGGCAAGAGCGACGCTCGGGAGCGCGCACCAAAACATGAAATCACTCCTGAAAATAATTCTGTGGACGGCCATCGCGCTGGCCGGCGCCGGCGCGCTTGCCGCCATCGCCTTGGAACGCCGCGAGCCGCTCAACGCCGTCTGGTTCGTCGTCGCTGCGCTCTGCACCTATCTCGTCGCCTATCGCTTCTACTCGAAGTTCATCGCCGCGAAGGTTCTGGCGCTCGACGATACCCGCGCCACCCCCGCCGAGCGCCTGGAAGACGGCCACGATTTCGTTCCCACGAGCAAATGGGTTCTCATGGGCCATCATTTTGCCGCGATCGCAGGCCCTGGTCCCCTCGTCGGCCCCACGCTAGCCGCGCAATTCGGCTATTTGCCGGGAACGCTGTGGCTGATCGTCGGCGCGGCGCTCGGCGGCTGCGTGCAGGACTTCATCATTCTTTTCTGCTCCATTCGCCGCGACGGAAAATCGCTCGGTCAGATGGCGCGCGAGGAAGTTTCCAAGCGCGGCGGAATGATCGCGCTGCTCGCCGTCCTGGCCATCATGATTATCCTGCTCGCGGTCGTCGCGCTCGTGATCGTCAAAGCATTGAAAGAATCGCCGTGGGGCACTTTCACTCTGGCGATGACCATCCCCATCGCGCTACTGATGGGAATTTATCTGCGTTACGTGCGCCCGGGCCGCGTGCTGGAAGCTTCGCTCGGCGGCGTCGCGCTCGTGATGCTGGCCGTTGTCTCCGGCCAGTGGGTGAACGCATCGCCCGCCTGGTCCAGCGCATTCACGCTTTCCGGCCCTGCGCTGGCGCTTGCGATCATCGCCTACGGTTACGCTGCGTCGGCGCTGCCAGTGTGGTTGCTGCTCGCTCCGCGCGATTACCTCAGCGCGTTCATCAAAGTCGGCGCCATCGCCGCGCTGGCCATCGGCGTAATCTTCGTGCGCCCCACGCTGGAAATGCCCGCGCTAACGCGCTTTGTGGACGGCAGCGGTCCCGTCTTCGCTGGCAAAATCTTCCCGTTCTGCTTCATCACCATCGCTTGCGGCGCCATCAGCGGCTTCCATGCACTGATTTCTTCCGGCACCACGCCGAAAATGATTCTGCGCGAAAGCCACGCGCGCGCGATCGGCTACGGCGCAATGCTCATGGAATCTTTCGTCGGAGTGATGGCCATGATCGCCGCCTGTGCGCTGCAACCCGGCGTCTATTTCGCGATCAATAGCCCGGCAGGGATTGTGGGCAAGACCGCCGACGCTGCGGCCGCCACCATTCGCAGCTGGGGATTCACTCTCGACCCGCAAACCATGTCCGCGCTCGCGCAACGCGTCGGCGAACACACGTTGCTCGACCGCACCGGCGGCGCGCCATCTCTCGCCGTGGGCATGGCGCAGATTTTCAGCGGCACCATCGGCGGCGAGCGCCTGCTCAGCATCTGGTATCACTTCGCAATCATGTTCGAGGCGCTCTTCATTCTCACCGTGCTGGATGCAGGCACGCGCGTGGGCCGCTTCATGGTGCAGGAACTCGCCGGACATGTGTGGAAACCGCTCGGCAAATCCGGTTCCACGGCCGGGATACTCACCACCAGCGCTCTGATGGTCGGCGCGTGGGGATATTTTTTGTGGCAAGGCGTACAGGACCCGCTCGGCGGAATTAATTCACTGTGGCCGCTCTTCGGCATCGCGAATCAATTGCTGGCCGCCGTCGCGCTGGTGGTGGCCACCACGATCCTGCTGAAAATGGGCCGCGCGCGCTGGATTTGGGTAACCCTCGCGCCGATGGTCTGGCTCGTCGCCATCACCATGACCGCCGGCTACCAGAAAATATTCTCTGCGAATCCGCGCATCGGCTTTCTCTCGCAAGCCAGCGTTCTGGCGGCGCAGATTGCCTCCGGCGCGATTCCCGCCGAAAAAATCGCGGTCACGCAGCGGCTGATTTTCAATAATCGCCTGGATGCCGCCGTCACCGCTGTTTTAGCCGTGATGATTCTGGTGCTCATCGTCGAAGCCATCGGCGAATGGATCGCGATTCTCAGCGGACGCAAGGCGGCGGTGCTGCATGAATCGCCATACGTCACCACCCGCTGGGCCGAAGGGGACTGAAATGAATTCCGCGCGACGCGCTCAGGCAGCGGTGCAACAGAACCATCAGGCGCTGCATCCTTCTCTGAGCGCCAGGTTTTCGCGGCGTTCTCGGGAAAACCTCGGGCGCGAAGAGCTCGCATCGCGAAATGCATTTCGCGCGCCCGGACTCGCGCACACCTCAGCAGCGAGAACGATGATGATCAGCCGACGCTTGGTAGGCACGCTTTTTCTCTCCTGGGCCTGTGCAACTTGCCTTCAGGCGCAGGAGTCCGATCCGGCTCTCACCCGCCGCCCCGCTTCGACACCGCCAACCGACACTGCGAAACCCGCGACGATTCCTTTGTCCGTGCCGGCCGGCGCGCCCTTGCAACTGGCGCTCGACGAAGAGGTTCGCATCCGGAAAGTTGGCCAACCTCTCCATGCGCACACCGTCGAGCCAATTTACGCGTTCGACAAGCTCGTGATCCCGGTGGGCACCGCAATCACAGGCGAAATCACGCGCATCGAGCCAGTCTCGAATGGGAAACGCACGCTCGCGGCGCTGGACGCCGATTTCACTCCGGCGCACGCAATTGACGTCACGTTCACGGAGCTGATTCTCGCTGACGGAAAGCGCATTCCGATTCACACAGTCGTCACTCCCGGTTCGGGCCAGGTGATTCAATTCCTCACCGCAGCCAACGAAAAGGAGCCCAAGGGTGTAAAGGACGCTGCGGCTGAAAAAGCCAAAGAGGCCAAGGGAGAAGCCAAGCGCGAATGGGATGCCGCGATGCAGCAGGTGAAGCAGCCCGGCAAATTCCACAAAGCCGAACGCTACGCCGTCGCCCAACTCCCCATTCATCCGCAATACATCGACGCTGGCACGGTTTATTTCGCGGAACTGCAGGAGCCGCTCGATTTCGGTGCCGAACCGCTGACGCCGGAAATGGCGGCTTCGCTGGGCGCGGCTCCGCCGCCCGGCAGTTTCGTCCGCACGCTGCTCAGGACTCCGCTCAATTCCGCCAGCACTGCGAAAGGGGCGCCGGTGGAGGCGATACTTTCGCAGCCGCTTTTCGACGGCACGCGCCTGATTCTTCCGCAGGGCTGCCGCTTGCGTGGTTCGGTAGTTCAAGTCCGGCCCGCGCGCTACCTGAGCCGCAACGGCCAACTGCGCATGGTTTTCCACGAGTTGCTGCCCCCGGAGGGAGCCGGCGGCGAGATCGTCGCGCAAAAAGTGGAAGCGAATTTGGAAGGCGTGCAAGCGGCAGCGACGGACAACGTCTCTCTGGACGCAGAAGGCGGCGCCCAAGCTGGCTCTCCGAAATCCCGGTACCTGCTGACGACAATATCAATCGGGCTTGCCGCCGTTTCCGCTGGAGTCGGTGGCGACACTCTGGGTGATACCACCGAACGTGCCGCGGGTGGCGCGGGAGGTTTTAAGCTGATCGGTATTGCTCTGGGTGCCGGCATACATTCGCAGCCATTTGGCATGGCCATGGGAGCACTCGGCGCGGCTAGATCTGTTTACGTCCATTTCATAGCGCGCGGCCGCGAAGTGGTCTTCCCCAAAAATACGGCCATGCAAATTGGCATCGGCACGCGCCAAGCGGCTGCGCCGGCAGCTTCCGGTGGAGGTGCAATCCAACAATGAACTCCACCCGAACACTGGCGATTCGCATCACGGGAAATATTTGGTCCTGGATCCGCCAAGTCAGCGGCGATGCGGCATACGAAAATTATTTGCGGTCCACGCGCCGCGTCGCGGAAATGGCACGCGCCGGTTCCTGCACGATGCACGCAGGCTGTTCAACGCATGCCACGTCCGCTCAAGTGCTCACGCGCGAACAGTTCTATCTGCACGCGCTGCGACGCCGCTACTCCACCGTCTCCCGCTGCTGCTGATTACTGCAAGCGCTCGCCGCCTGCTAACTGTTTCCGAGATACTCCACGTGGCAGTACGTTCCCAACCTCACGTTGTACGCCAAGTACCAGCCCACGTGATCGGGATCTTCATAGATCACGATTTGATCGGAATCCCACAGCCAGTCGCTGCAAAAACCGACGTCATACGGCGCAACGCTGAAGTAGAATCCGCCAAACCAAAATCGCCCCGGCCCGCCGCCCGCCAGGTGCCACACGTGGCCTCGGCCGAAACCGCCCGTGAAGTGCCCGTGCTCCCACGCATGGTCAAGATGGTAGTGCGGATCGTCGCGGCCGGTATCGTGCCCGACCCACTTGCCGTCCGAGTGAACGTGTGGCGCATTCGGATGCCCCTCTTTGTCCACGTAGGAATGATTCGCTTCGACGGGATGCCCGGCACCCTGCACCCGAGCCGGCCCGTGAGCCGGCGGGCGTGGAGCGGCCTCATGACCGCCTCCATGACCTTGCGCGAGAACCGGAACACTGCACAGCAACATCACTGCGAGAAGTCCAACAAAGTGTTTCATATTCACCTCCAAAATTAATTTACCACTGGTTGTCAAGGCCCGGCTGTCCGCACCGGACGCCCGCAGGATAGCGCCGCCATGTGACGCCGCGCAACCCGACGTGTCCCACAGACCAGTCTGGTTTCGATAGGTTTAGAAGCACCGCCACCTAGTTCGTTGACGGAACCGCCCGCCGACCCGTATAATTGGGGTTTGTCGCTAGCTTCAGGAGGCAGCATGTACGCCGTAATTCGCACTGGGGGAAAGCAGTATCGCGTCGAGCCCGGCAAGACCATCCGCATCGAGCGGCTCGAGGGCAAAGTCGGCGGCAAGGTCACTTTTGACGAAGTGCTCGCCGTGCGCAACGACGACAAGAAATTCGCTTCTGGCGCGGACATTGCCAAGGCCAAGGTCATCGGCAAGATCGTCGCCCAGGATCGCGGTCCGAAGATGCTCACTTTGAAGTATAAGACGGGCGGTCAGTACAACATCAAGCGCGGCCACCGGCAGAATTACACCTCTGTCGAAGTCAGCGACATCCAAATTTCGTAGGGGTTTGCCATGGCACATAAAAAAGGCGGCGGCTCTTCCACAAACGGACGCGATTCGCACGGACAGCGGCTCGGCATCAAGCGCTTCGGCGGCCAGCTCGTAACCGGCGGCAGCATTCTGATTCGTCAGCGCGGCACGCGCTACAAGGCCGGCAAGAACGTCAGCCGCGCGAAAGACGACAGCCTCTTCGCCACCATCACCGGCGTCGTGCGCTTCGAAGACAAGGGCGCGCACGGCAAGTTCATCAGCGTCTTCCCGGCGGAAGAATCCGCGATCGGCGGCGCGGATCGCGCGGCGTCTGCAGCAGAGTCCGCGGCCGTTAACTAACGACTCGCTTTCCGATACGCGCTCGGTTTCCAGGGCGCGTATTTTTGTTTTTGCTCCCAACCCTGGCGTATGCTTTCTTCGAGCGACTCCAAATCAGGTGACCCGTGTTTGCGGATGAAGCCAAAATCTCCATCAAAGCCGGCGACGGCGGCAACGGCTGCGTCGCGTTTCGCAGGGAGAAGTACGTCCCCCGCGGCGGCCCTTCAGGCGGCGATGGCGGCAAGGGCGGCGACATCTACATCGAAGCCAACCCACACGACAACACGCTGCTGCGCTACCGCTACAATCGCGAATTCAAAGCCGGACGCGGCGGTCATGGCGAAGGCTCGAATTGCTCCGGCAAATCCGCCGATGATCTGGTGCTCAAAGTCCCGGTCGGTACCGTTATTTTCGATCTGAATACCAACGAGCAGCTCTTCGACCTCACCCAACCGGGCCAGCGTTTCCTCGCAGCCCGCGGCGGCCACGGTGGACGCGGCAATGGCAATCCTCATTTCGTGCGGCCTTGGCACCAGGCTCCGCGCGAACACGAAGATGGCAAGCCCGGCGAAGAACTGTCGTTGCGTCTTGAATTAAAACTGCTGGCGGACGTCGGCCTGGTCGGCTTCCCCAACGCCGGAAAATCCACCCTGATTTCGCGCATCTCCGCGGCGCGGCCGAAAATTGCGGCGTATCCCTTCACCACGCTCGAGCCGCATCTGGGCGTTGTTTCCGCGGATCCCGATGCCGCGCCGGGTCAAGGCCGTTCGTTTGTGGTGGCCGACGTTCCCGGCCTGATCGAGGGAGCGCATGAAGGCGTCGGCCTAGGCACGCGTTTCCTGAAACATCTGGAGCGCACGCGCCTCATCGCGCATCTGGTAGACACCAGCGATGCCAACGACCGCGACCCCATCCGCGATTACGAAATCATCATGCACGAGCTGGCTTCATTCAGCCCGGAACTGGCGGCGAAGCCGATGATTCTGGTCGCAACCAAGCTGGACGCCACCACCAACCGCGACCATCTCGAAGAGTTGCGCGCGTTTGCCGCCGAGCACGGTTTGGAATTTCACGCGATTTCTTCACCGACCGGCGAAGGCATTGTCGAACTGGTTCGCGCGATGGCCGATGCGCTCGATCGCCTTCCCAAGCCAGGCGTGCCCGTTGAAACGCAGGAATCGCATGATGGCGCGAATTTCACCACGCATGTGTCGTCACCCGATCCATCGCATGCCGAGCCTGAAGCAGAAGAAGCCCACGCTGCGCCGCCCCGGGAGGAGAGTTGAGCCCGCAAGCCGCGCATAAGCCGCACGGCTCCGCGCATCGCCGTTCCGTCGCGCTTTTTGGTGGCACGTTTGATCCTGTCCACTCCGGCCATATCGCCGTAGCGCAGGCGGCGGAGAAGCGTTTTCATCTCGACGCGGTTTATTTCGTGCCTTCCTCGCGCCCGCCGCACAAATCAAAGCCCGCGCTCACTCCTTTTCTGCATCGCTACACCATGGTCGCGCTGGCCTGCGCGTATTATCCTGATTTTCATCCGTCACTCGCCGAAGCGCCCACGGACGGCGCCACGCCGCCTGTTTTCTACACGTTTGACACCGTCCGCCGCTTTCGCCGCGAACATCCCGACGATCAGCTTTATTTCATTGTCGGCGCGGACCAGTTTCTGGAAATCCCCACCTGGAAAAACTACGAAGGGCTGCTCGATACGTGCGATTTCATCATCGCCAGCCGCCCAGGGTTTCGCATGGAGGCTTTGCGCCTGGTGATTCCTCCGGAAAAATTGGGCCGCGCGAAATCCGACGACCCGAATAAAATCGTGTTGCGCAAATCTACCATTCATTTGCTGACCACCGTGTCCAGCCACATTTCCTCCACCGAAATTCGTATGCGCCTCGAACGCCGCCAATCGATACACGGGCTTGTGCCCGCGCCCGTGGAGGGTTACATTCTGGGACAGGCTCTTTACCGGTGACCCTTAACTCTCTCGATCCCGAAATCCTGCTGGCCGTGGAAGCCGCTCAGGAAAAACAGGCTCTGGACGTATCCGTCTTGAACCTCTCGGACTCCGGCGCGTTCGCCGATTATTTTCTGCTCTGTTCCGGCTCCAGCCAGCCGCAGATTCAAGCCATCGGCGAAGCTATCGAACAGAGGTTGCATCGAGCCGGCCGCCGCGTCGCGCATCGCGAAGGCAAATCCAGCGCCGAATGGGTGCTGCTCGATTACGGGTTTTTCGTGGTGCACATTTTCAGCGAACGCGCCCGCCAGTATTACGACCTGGAGCGCCTGTGGCGCAACGCCGAGCGCATCGAGTTTCACGAGCCTAGCGGCCCGTCGGCAGCGCGCCCCAAATCCCACGATGAGCTGCACAACGAATCCGAAGGCAACGCCACGCAGCAATGAACGCTTCACAGCAGTCGTGGCACAGCCACTCCTGGCTGTGCTCTTCGCTTTTTCCCGGGTGGTCAATTCTCGAAAGCTCGGGACTGCACTTCTGCAAATTCGCGTTTGGTGCGAGTAAGAATCCATGAACGCGACCGCTGAGATTCCTTGGATCGCGGCAGACCCCGCGTCCCGGCGTGTTCTGGAACTTGCCGAAAAAGTCGCCGGCGCCTCTACTACGGTGCTGATCACCGGCGAGAGCGGCACAGGTAAAGATCAGCTCGCCCGCTGGATCCACCAGCGCAGCCCGCGCCACGATGCTCCACTCCTGAAAATTGATTGCGCCAGTCTGCCTTCCGAGCTCGTCGAATCCGAGCTGTTCGGCCACGAGCGCGGCGCGTTCACCGGCGCAGTGGCGCGCAAACCCGGCCGCCTGGAAATGGCGCAGACTGGAACCATCGTCCTCGACGAGGTGGCCGCACTCGCCTCCGGCATGCAGGCAAAACTCCTGCGCGTGCTCGAAGAACGCACTTTCGAACGCCTGGGCGGCACGGAAACTCTGCACATGGAAGCCCGCCTGATGGCCCTAACCAATACGGATTTGACCAAGGCGGTCGCCACCAGACGTTTCCGCGAGGATCTTTTCTTTCGTCTCAACGTGCTCTCCATCATCGTCCCACCGCTGCGCGAACGCCGCGCCGATATTCCGGAACTCGCCGCGCATTTCTTGGCGCGCCTCGGTCCGGTGCATGGTCATCCCGATGCCACGTTCGATCCCTCCGCGCTCCGCCTGCTGGAATCCTACGATTGGCCAGGAAATATTCGCGAGCTGAAGAACGCCGTGGAACACGCATTGGTATTCACGAAGCAGGCGCAACTGCGCGCCGAGGATTTCCCGGAAATTGTGCGCGCCGGCAGCAGCGGACAAGGTCCCGGCGGCCCGCTGCGTTCGCTCGAAGACCTCGAGCGCGACGCCATCAAAGCCACGCTCGATGCCACTCACTACAAAATCGGCCGCGCCGCCGAAGTCCTGGGCATCAGCCGCAAGACGCTACTCGAGAAACGCAAAAAGTTCGGCCTGTTATAGCGCCGGCGTCTCGCCGGCTCTCGTGCAGTGCGCACAGAAGGGAACATGCCAAAAAGACGGTTCAAGGCCGGAGACAAAGTCACGGTGATCGGGTCCCCTCCGATTCGCTTTCCTCCGGGTCTGCGAGACGAGTTGGGCACCAAAAGGCTGTTCCAGAGCTTGGTCGGCAAGGTTTACACGGTCAGGGGATTTGACGAATACGGCCAAATAGAACTCAGGCCGAAACGGCTAAGCTACGTCTGGATCGAACCGGAATTTCTCAAGCTTCGGGCAAGGAAAAGACAGAAGCCGTGACCTTCATGACAATCTCGATTCGATTTCAACCTGATGGACTGGCGACTGCGGTCCACGCATGAAAATCCGCCTGATCATGCTCGGCAAGACCCGTCGCGAAGAAGCTCGCGCCATGGTGAGCGACTACCTCCAGCGCATCGAGCACTACGCCGAAATCGAAATCAGCGAGCTGCGCGACGCCGGCCCGGCAGCTCTGCGCAAATTGAAAATCGATCCATCCGCGACCGTCGTCCTGCTCGATGCCGCCGGCAAGCAATTCACCTCGCAGCAATTCGCGCGCTGGCTGGGCGATCTGCGCGACCGCGGCAGGCGCGAACTGGTGTTCCTGTGCGGCGACGCCGAAGGCTTCCCCGCGGAACTACGCTCCAGCGCCAAACAAAAAATCTCGCTCTCCACGCTCACCATGCCCCACGAATTCGCCCGCGTGATCCTGGCCGAGCAAATCTATCGCGCCTTCGCCATCCTCGCCGGCCATCCATATCCAAAATAACGTAGCGGTCGAGTTGTCAGCCGATGCGATGGCAATGGCACGCCGTGCGGGGCGTATCGTAGGGGCGGGTCTCGGATGCGCCCGCCGCTGCGGCGACGCAGACTTTGGAATCGTCAGCGGACCAGACTGTGGGAGAATATCCGGACCATGGCCATCAAAATCACGCACGACACCGACGCGCCCACCGCTTCCATCGAATTCATGATCACGCACCCGCTGCCCGAGTACGATCTCGAGGAAGTCGAAGCGCCCATCCCCCGCGACGTGGATCCCATGCTCGCGTCACAGGGATTCTTGGACCTGCTCGATGAAACGCGCACCCTGCTCGACCGCGAGCTGTCCGCCGCCAATCTTGAAGTCGCCCAGCTCACCGGCGCGATCTGCCATGACAAATTGGTCCACCGTCCGGGAATCTGGCTCGTCCTACGCGAGCGCGGCGGCAGTAAAGAAATGTCGCCCGCCGCAATGCAGCAAGTGGCGCGTATTGCGGAAACGATTCGCTCTACATTCAGCCTTTCCTGATCGCGCAAAAAAAATAAACCGCGGAGACACAGAGTATGCTGCGAAAGTCCATCCAATAATCGGATGGCAGCCTCTGCGTCTCTGCGGTAAATGTTTTGCCAGCCTTCCATCCCGCGGAAATCGTGCCGTTACTTCGCCTCCGAAATTTCCACCGAAGCCCGCGTCGTTTCCCAATCCATGCGCAATGAAGCGCCATTGCCCAATTTATCCACGGCGATCGTGAAATTCTCCACCGCCGCCGGCAGCGACGACACCTTCATATCCGTACGAGCCAGATCCTGCCCTTCGCCCGCATAATTCGTGCCCCATAGCGGCCCGCCCTTATCGTTCTTCGTCGTCTTGCTGATAATCAGCGTCCATTGATCCGCGTTCGGAATCGTGAAAAGGGTATACGTTCCCGCTGGCACCGTCTTGCCGCCCACGGTTATTACGGTATTCGTGGTCAACGTGGTCGCTTCATTCGCGCCGGCGCGCCACACCTGCCCGTAGGGAACCAGCCCGCCGAAAATCTTGCGCCCCTTCGCGCGCGGGCTCGAATAGTCCACCACGATGGTCTTCCCGTCGGCAAAACTAAACTCCACATGCGCCGGCGGGCTGGGCCGCTGGCTCCTGTCCTGCTGTCCGATGGTACAGGGCGCCAATACGCTGGCGCTCAATAGAATCGCACTACACAATCCCAAGAATTTCTGCATGTCGTTTTCTCCTGATCGAACGTCGTCAGCTTTTTGCGATGCCTCAGACCTCGCACATCATATCTGAATTTCGCATTGAGCGGCATCGTGACCGCGCCTGCGCACGACCCCGGGTCATCCTGATACAGCATGTTATTTTGACGCGTCATTTTGAGACAGCCCGTCGGTTTCCACTACATAATTCCTCAATTTCCCTTGTTTTTGACGCATTCCAGCCCTGCTAACCAACGCTGTGAATCCCCGGCGGGTATTACAGAACTATTACAAACACGCTTGCCGCCCCCTGCTACTCTAAGGGGGTTGTGGATACCGCAAAGAACCAACCAGAGGCCCCCATGACCCAGTCACTCGAAGTCCTGAAGAAAACATCGAAGAGCAACGGCGAGGTTAACTGGGTCACGTCGATTTTCATGGGCCTATTCCACGTGGGCGCCATCGCCGCTCTGTTTTTCTTTTCCTGGAAAGCGTTTGTCGTCGCCATTATTCTCTGGTGGGTCGCCACCAGCCTGGGCATCGGCATGTGCTATCACCGCCTGCTCACACACCGCGGCTACAAAGTTCCCAAATGGCTGGAATATACTCTGACGGTTTTCGCCACGCTCGCTCTCGAGGGCGGCCCGATTTTCTGGGTAGCCACACACCGCATTCACCATAAATACTCCGACCAGGAAGGCGATCCGCACTCCCCCGTGGACGGCACCTGGTGGTCGCACATGGGCTGGATCCTGACGGGTAAGTCCATGCATCACGACACCACCACGCTGTCGCGTTACGTTCCCGACCTCGCCGAAGACAAATTCCACGTCTGGATCACCAAGTATCATTACGTGCCGATGATCGTTCTCGGCCTTCTTCTGCTCGCTTTCGGCGGCATCAAATTCGTCCTCTGGGGAATTTTCCTGCGCACGGTGATCGGCCTGCACTTCACCTGGCTGGTGAATTCCGCCACGCACAGCTGGGGCACGCGCCGCTTTCAAACGCGCGACCTATCCACCAATAGCTGGTGGGTGGCGCTCGTCACATGGGGCGAAGGCTGGCACAACAATCACCACGCCCATCCGGTTTCCGCGCGCCACGGTCTGGCCTGGTACGAAATTGATTTCAACTGGTACGTGATCTGGGCGCTTGAGAAAATCGGCATCGCCAAGAAAGTCAACACCGCGAAAATTTCCGAAATCAAACGCGCCAATCAAGCCGTCGTCGCCAAAACCCTTACGCGCGAAAATCCCCGCGCGCTGGCTCCCGCCGAGCTGTAGCGCTGGTCTCGCCATCGATAATCTTTTTAGGTCGTGGCTTCAGCCACGACACCAGCCTCTCAAAACGCGCGCGGCTTCAGACGCTGAAGTACCGGTTCTGCAGCCGCAACGATCTCCTCACCATTCGCGGAAGTGTGTAGTGCGTGTCGTCCCGCACGGAGTCCCGCGCTTTTTCCTTCCCGCCGCAGCTTGGCGGGCGCGGGACGAAGAGAGGGATCTGCTTTTTTGCACGACTGCACCGCGTCTCGCGCCCCCCGCTCCTTCGCGGTACAATTCCGGTTAGACACCGTGCAAATCGCGAGCCGCAGAAAAACGATCGCCTTCTTCGTCGTGCTGGGCTGCTCCCTGGTAGCCCTGGCCATAGCCCTCACCGTCGGCTGGACCATCCTCAATTGGCGCGAAGGCGTGCTGCTGTTTTTCGGCGTGATCTTTTTCGCCGCGATCATCGCCGGAATGATTCTGAACACCATCTTCCTCGTCCGCGAAATCCGCCGCAACGAACAGCACGACAGCTTCATCAACGCCGTAACGCACGAATTGAAAACCCCCATCACCTCCATCCGCCTGTACTTGGAAACGATGCAGCGCCGCGAAATAGACGAGCCACAGCGCCAGCAATTTTACAATCTGATGCTGCTCGATACCGATCGCCTGCTCGGCACCGTCGAGCAAGTGCTCAAAGCCGGCGAGGCCAGTTACCGCCGCGGCAAGCGCCACCACGTGGAGCTGGATTTCACCGAACTCGTGCGCGAATCCATCGAACTCGCGCGCGTCCGCCATCACCTGTCGCCCGGCGTTCTGCATTTCGATCCGCTCTCGGCCAATGCTCCCCCCGTCCTCCTGCGCGGCGATCCCGCCGAGTTGCGCACCGCCGTTTCCAACTTGCTCGATAACGCCGTGAAATATTCCCGCGACCAGGTGGACGTCGCGGTGCGCATCGAAAACCCCGACGATGAACACATCGCGCTACGCGTCACCGACCGCGGCATCGGCATTCCCGCGCCCGAACTCAAACGCATCTTCAAACGCTTCTACCGCGTTCCCGGACGCCCCAGTTTCCAGGTCAAGGGCACGGGCCTCGGCCTCTTCATCGTGCGCGCCGTCGCCCGCGCACACGGCGGAAAAGTCTACGCCGCCAGCGAAGGCGAAGGCCGCGGCTCGACCATCTCGCTGGAATTGCCGAGGAATGTCGCATGAGCCGCGTGCTGGTCGTCGAAGACGAAGCGCACCTGGCCAAGGGATTGCGCTTCAATCTCGAAGCCGAAGGCCATTCCGTCGAAGTTTCCGGCGACGGCGAATCCGCGCTCGAGCGCCTGGTCACGGAAAAAGAAGATTTCGACGCCGTCGTGCTCGACGTCATGCTCCCCGGCAAAGACGGCTTCGCCGTCGTCTCCACTTTGCGAAAGGCTCACAATTACGTTCCCGTGCTGATTCTTACCGCGCGCGGCCGCCCAGAGGATGTGCTAGAGGGATTCGCCGCCGGCGCCGATGACTACTTGCCGAAGCCCTTTCAATTGCCGATATTTCTCGCCAGGCTGCAAGGCCTGCTGCGTCGCAGCCAGTGGCTCGTCGCGGAAAAGACCGCAACAAAGAGTCGCGCGGGCAACGGGAAGGAAACCGCCACAGCTTCCGCAGGCGGCGCCGCAGGTTCCGCGCCCGATTCGGAAGTTTTTTCCTTCGACGGCAAGACGATCGATTTCGGAACGCTGGAACTGCGCGTCAACGGCACTACGATCCAACTCACGCTCATGGAAGCGAAACTCCTGCGCCATCTGATTCGCAGCCAAGGCCGCACCGTCTCGCGTAAATCCATCCTCGAAGACGTCTGGGGCCTGCACGAAGACACCGACACGCGCGCCATAGACAATTTCATCGTCCGCCTCCGCCGCTACATCGAAAAAGACCCCTCCAAGCCCAAACATCTGCTAACCGTCCGCGGCGTAGGCTACCGTTTCCTCGCGTGAGATTTGTGGCATTGGGTCGGTTTCCGATCAGGCATCTCGCTTAACTTCGAGTTAGCCGCAATCCCCCAGAGTCGATGTCAAGCGCGGAGATCACTTCTTACGAGCCGACTCTCCAGAAACTTCTTGTGATCTTCACAACGAACAAACCACTGACGGAATGGGGAAAGCTATTACACGACGAAGATATGGCGGCAGCTATCTTTGATCGAGTCCTCGAACGCGGACGCTTCATCCACCCCAACGAACCCTCCGGGAGGACGAGTCATCTCACCCTCGAAGAGATCTTGCCGCCTGGCGCGGACCGTGCCAGAATTTCCGGAATCGGCGCGCCAGAATTTCCGGAACCCACAGCCCATGCACAAACTGCCCCTGAGCTGAACCCGAATATCCATCCAAAATCAGCATGCCGCGTCAAAATTGAGACTAATCCGAAACTTACCAGCATGAAAATAGTTGCTTTTGCTGCCTTCGTTGATGAACTCATCCTTGAGGGCTCAGCCGAATTCATCATCGCCTCCTAGTCCAATTCCACAACTCCTAACATAGCAGTACTGCTATCGCAGCATTCTTTATCACCTCAGGGGTCGACGCGCAATGATGCTGAACTGCGTTATTCCAAGTCCCGCACGCGCTGCCGTACGCCCTTGCAAGGGGGAGAAGGTGACCCAAAACCTCTCGTATCCGGTGCGACAGAGAATGGGAGCGGTTCAAAAGGATTAAACGTCTTATAATCTCGTGCGCGCAACTGGGGGCAGAGCACATGAGCGTACAAGAGCAAATCAAGAAGTATATTACCAGCCAACCGGAGCCAAAACGCAGTGACATGCGAGAGTTGCATCGGCTCACACTTCAAGTGTCACCAGAATGCAAATTATGGTTCTTCGACGGTAAAGACAGCAAAAATCATACTGTTTCCAACCCTACGATTGGATATGGA
>Ga0210405_10001594_pt1 | contig 25332 bp, 27 predicted proteins | sample IncBWH11MmetaG_FD_155492 | JGI IMG/M metagenome (GOLD analysis project Ga0210405, IMG submission 155492) | Forest soil microbial communities from Barre Woods Harvard Forest LTER site, Petersham, Massachusetts, United States - Inc-BW-H-11-M | ecosystem: Environmental > Terrestrial > Soil >... | reverse complement strand
TCCAGAAAGACCTGATGTCCGTCCCGGTCGCCGAATCGAACGATCTTGTCTTCGATCGAAGGGCAATAGCGCGGTCCGCTGCTCTTTATCTGTCCGGAATACATCGGCGAGCGGTGCACATTGGCCCGGATCACATCATGAGTGGCCGGCGTGGTCCGGGTGATACCGCACTGGATCTGCGGGGTAGTGATGCGCTCGGTCATCACCGAGAACGGCTCCGGCGGATCGTCACCGGGCTGCATTTCAACCGCCGCCCAGTCGATGGTGGTGCCATCCAGCCGCGGCGGCGTGCCGGTCTTTAGCCGCCCCAATTTAAAGCCGGCGCGCTCGAAGGATGCGGACAGTCCCATCGCTGGGGCTTCCCCGACTCGGCCAGCGGGCCAGTTTCGTTCGCCCAGATGGATCAGCCCGCGCAGGAATGTTCCGGTGGTGATGACGACCGCGGCGGCGGAAAACTCGCGGCCGTCGGCAAGCCGAATACCGGTGACGCGGCCTTTCGAGACGATCAACTCATTGGCCTCGCCTTCGATGACTTCGAGGTTCGCGGTTTCGATAATGGCGGCCTGCATGGCGGCCGCGTAAAGCTTGCGGTCGGCCTGGGCACGGGGTCCTCGCACCGCGGGACCCTTGCGCCGATTGAGCATCCGGAACTGGATGCCGGCGGCATCGGCGACACGGCCCATGAGGCCATCCAGCGCGTCGACTTCCCGGACCAGGTGGCCCTTGCCGAGCCCGCCGATCGCCGGATTGCACGACATCGCACCGATGGTCGCAAAGCGATGAGTGAGAAGGGCCGTCTTCGCGCCCATACGCGCGGCAGCGCTGGCGGCCTCGCAGCCGGCGTGACCTCCTCCAATGACGATGACGTCGAATGATTCCGGGCTGCCGATCATGCCGCGCGTTTTATATCGCGGTCATCCATCCCGGAAGTACTAAGTTGGCGTTTCACGTGAAACGGTCGTTCGGACGGCGACCGGATCGTTTCACGTGAAACGTCCGCACTGAAAGAATGAACACCGATCCGAACTTTAAGAGATAATTTACTTTCCGACGCAGAACTCTCTGAAAATCACATCGAGGACGTCCTCGACATCGACACGACCGAGCAGGCGTCCCAGCGAATGTGCCGCCGCCCGCAATTCCTCGGCCGCCAGTTCCTCGCCCTCACCCGCGACCGAAATGCAGCGCTGCAACGAACCCATGGTCCCCTGGAGCAGGTTTCTTTGCCGCTCGCGCCCGATCAGGCCATCCTCCTTTGAGCCGAAATACTCCCGGGCAAAGGCGACCAGCGCCTCGATCAATTCCGCGACCCCATCGCCCCGGCTGGCAGAAATTTTAAAGCGGGTACCGTCCCCTGCCCTTCGCAAGCCTCCGGCTTTGTCGCCCGAGCTGTCGAGATCGATCTTGTTGCGCACCACCCACACCGGCGTCTCTTCCACGCGCCCACTGTCCTCATGCGGTGCATCGATCATCCACAACACGAGGTCGGCCTCCGCCGCACGCAAGCGGGCCCGCCGCACACCTTCCTGCTCGACAGGATCGTCGGTTTCGCGAATCCCGGCGGTATCGATCACCGTCACCGGATAACCATCGAGATCGAGTTGTACCTCGATCACGTCGCGTGTCGTGCCGGCATGCGGCGAGACGATCGCCACCTCGCGCCGCGCCAGCTGATTGAGCAAGGTCGATTTTCCGACATTCGGCGGACCCGAGATCGCGACCACCAGGCCATCGCGCAGACGCTCACTTCGCCCCTGTCCCGCAAGGACTTCCTGAATCTCGTCGAGCAACGAACTGATCCTGGCCAATGCCGGCGCGATCAGTCCGGCCGGCACATCGCCCTCGTCGGAAAAATCGATCCCCGCCTCGATCAACGCCGATGCCTCGATGATCCGCGCGCGCCAATCCCGTGCTCTGTCGCCAAGCAAGCCTTTGAGCTGGCGAAGCGCCTGGCGGCGCTGCCGATCGGTATCGGCGCGAATCAGATCATCAAGAGCTTCCGCCTCGGTGAGATCGAGCTTGCCATTCTCGAACGCGCGGCGGGTAAACTCGCCCGGCTCTGCGGCACGGACATTTTCGAAAGCCGAGAGCGCCGCAAACAGCGCCGCGAGTACCGCACGGCCGCCATGGACATGAAATTCGGCGACGTCCTCGCCGGTCGCGCTGGCTGGCCCGGGAAACCACAGCACCACCGCCTCGTCGATCGGCTGCCGACCCGAATCGCGCAACAACACCCGCGAGGCCATCCGCGGTTCGGGCACTTTGCCGGCAAGGGCGATCAACGCCGCCTTCGCCTGGGAGCCCGAAACCCGCACGATCGAGATGGCGCTCGGCGGCCTGCCCGATGACAACGCAAAGATGGTCTGTTCTCTCGGATGCATCGCCTATTTGTGCCCGAGCCATTGAAAACGCAACGCAACATCCACAGACCCCGGCATTTGGCCCGCCTCGTCCATGCGGATGCTGCAGCATGTTGCGCAGCCGGTTCAAACTAAAAGGGCGCCCCTGCGGGATGCAGGGACGCCCAACGCACGACCAGCGAATCGGCTCAGGTATTCATCGATTCGAAGAATTCCGCGTTGTTCTTGGTGTTGCGGAGCTTGTCGAGCAGGAAGTCGATCGCGTCCATCGTTCCCATCGGGTTGAGGATCCGCCGCAGCACGTACATTTTCTTCAGGAGCTGCGGATCGGTGATCAATTCTTCCTTGCGGGTGCCGGAGCGCGAAATGTCGATCGCGGGGAAGGTGCGCTTGTCCGAAACCTTGCGATCAAGAATCAATTCGGAATTGCCGGTGCCCTTGAACTCTTCGAAAATCACCTCGTCCATGCGGCTGCCGGTGTCGACCAGCGCGGTGGCGATGATGGTGAGCGATCCGCCTTCTTCGATGTTGCGCGCGGCGCCGAAGAAGCGCTTCGGCCGCTGCAGGGCGTTGGCATCGACACCGCCGGTCAGCACCTTGCCGGATGAGGGGACCACGGTGTTGTAGGCACGTCCCAGCCGCGTGATCGAGTCCAGCAGGATCACCACGTCGCGGCCGTGCTCGACCAGCCGCTTGGCTTTCTCGATCACCATTTCGGCGACCTGGACGTGACGCACCGCGGGCTCGTCGAAGGTCGAGGAGACGACTTCGCCCTTGACCGAGCGCTGCATGTCCGTGACTTCTTCCGGCCGCTCATCGATCAACAGCACGATCAGATAGCATTCGGGGTGATTGGCCGTGATCGAGTGGGCGATATTCTGCATCAGTACCGTTTTGCCGGTGCGCGGCGGGGCCACGATCAATGCACGCTGGCCTTTGCCGATCGGCGCGACGATGTCGATAACCCTTGCAGAAAGGTCCTTTCTGGTGGGGTCTTCCAGCTCGAGCCGGAAGCGCTGATCCGGAAACAGCGGCGTCAGATTATCGAAATTGACTTTGTGCTTGGACTTTTCCGGATCCTCGAAATTCAGCGTGTTGACTTTCAACAGCGCAAAGTAGCGTTCGCCTTCTTTCGGACTGCGAATATGGCCCTCGATGGTGTCGCCGGTGCGAAGTCCGAAGCGGCGAATTTGCGAAGGCGAGACGTAGATATCGTCCGGGCCCGGCAGATAATTGGCGTCCGGCGAACGCAGAAATCCAAAGCCGTCGGAGAGCACTTCGACGACGCCTTCGCCGATGATGTCGGTTTCCTGAAACGCGAGTTGCTTGAGAATGGCAAACATCAGCTCCTGCTTGCGCATTGTGCTGGCGTTTTCGACCCCCTTTTCCTCCGCAAACGAAACGAGTTCGGCTGGAGTCTGGGCTTTGAGGTCTTGAAGTTTTATTTCCCGCATTGGGATGGTCCTGTGGAGTAACTAGGGGGAGGGATGCAAGCTGGCTTATAGAAAATGCGGACGTGAAATCAGGAAAGTCCGCAGGTCTGAGCAAGGAAAGCGCCGGAGAGGCTTCAAACCTGATGCGGCGGCCGGTCCAACGAAGAGACCGGGGCACAACCGCATCCGCCTGCGTAGGGTGGGATGACGACAATATAGAAAATCAGCTGGCCTTCCGCAAGATGGCGAAAAATCACCCGGCACACCGCAATCGCGCTTAAAACGGTTTGACCACCACCAAAACGACAATCCCGATCATCAAGAGGGTGGGTACCTCATTGATAATGCGGTAAAATTTCTGGCTCCGCAGATTGCGGTCCGCGTTGAAATCCTTGACGCAGCGGGAAAAAAAGCCGTGGACACCCGACAACACCAGCACCAGCAGCAGCTTTCCATGTAACCAGCCCGCCGAAAACCAATGGCCGGCCCAGGCCAGGTAAAGCCCCGCCAGCCAGGTGACGATCATGGCTGGATTCACGATCGCCCTCAGCAACCGACGTTCCATCACCTTGAACGTCTCCGACTGCTTCGACCCCGCTTCCGCCTCGCAATGATAGACAAAAAGCCGCGGCAGATAGAGCATCCCGGCCATCCACGCGATGACCGCAATCACATGCAGCGCCTTGATCCATTCGTACATCGTATCCCGTTCACGCGCCAACGCGCTTTTGTCTTCGCAGTCCAGAAACATTTCCGCCGTTGTCGGCATCCCCGAGAACGTCTCCTTCTTGCGCCGGGCAGGACATATCCGCAAGCAGCACTTCACTAAAACAATAATTTTAGAATCTTAGGTTTGAGTCTAAGTAGCGGTGGATTGGGCCCGCGCAAACTTGTCCTGTGACTCGCCAGGCCTTGTTCACATCCATCAACAGTTTCCGCGCTGAATGTGATGACCCCGATAACGCAATCCGCCTCAAGCAGTTGCGCGGTGATGTCGCCAGCTTATGAAGAGACAAATCCACAAAACCTCTCTATCGTCATCACCGTTAAATGAACTTGTCCTTAACTGAAGGCCTGTGAAGAAAAAACTGGGTTATCCCTGATCCGTCGCCACGCCTGCGATTCTGTCAGGTAAGCTCCACAGCGATTCACAGGATACACAGGGTTCTCGGTGCCCACGACCGGCAATTATTTTCATCTGCACCTGGTCTCCGATTCGACCGGCGAGACGTTGATCACCGTGGCGCGCGCGGTGGCCGCGCAATACGCCAATGTCAGTCCGGTCGAGCATGTCTATCCCCTGGTGCGCAGTCAGAAGCAGCTCGATCGCGTGTTGAGTGAAATCGAGGAAGCGCCGGGAATCGTGCTCTTCACCCTGCTGGAGAAGGATCTGGTTGGACGGCTCGAAGCCAAATGCCAGGAAATCAATGTACCGAGCCTTTCGATCATAGGCCCCGTCATGCAATTGTTTCAGGCCTATCTCGGTGCGCCCACGACGGGGCGGGTCGGAGCCCAGCACACCCTGAATGCGGAATATTTCAAGCGGATCGATGCGCTGAATTACACGATGATGCATGACGACGGTCAGCACGTCGAAGGGCTGGAAGAGGCCGACGTAATTCTGGTGGGCGTCTCCCGTACATCGAAAACGCCGACCTCGATTTATCTTGCCAATCGCGGCATCCGCACCGCCAATGTTCCGTTGGTACCGGGCATTCCGATCCCGCATCAGCTGGAATCGCTGAGGAAGCCGCTGGTAGTCAGTCTGCACGCGACGCCGGAGCGTCTGATCCAGGTCCGGCAGAACCGGCTGCTGAGCATGGGCGATCGCGACAACGATACCTACATCGATCGGCAGGCTGTCACGGACGAAGTCGCCTTCGCGCGGCGATTGAGCGCCAAGTTCAATTGGGCCCAGCTCGACGTCACCCGCCGGTCGATCGAGGAAACCGCGGCCGCTGTTTTGAAACTGTTTACCGACAGACAGCGGCACCGGTTGGCAGAATGACGGTGTGGCGCGGAAAGGCCCCATTGATACTGGCGTCGCAAAGCCGGGCCCGGCAAATGCTCTTGGCCAACGCCGGGCTCGATTTCGAAGCCGTGCCGGCCGAAATCGATGAACGGGCGATCCAGCAGGCCTCCGACCTTTCGGCACCTGGCGACATCGCAGCCCTTCTGGCGCGCGAGAAATCCCTTTTCGTGTCGGCGCGGCGCCCGGGCCGATATGTCATCGGTGCGGATCAGACATTGGCGCTGGGGAGACGGCTCTTCAGCAAACCGGCCGGCCGGGCGCAAGCCGCGGAACAACTCCACGTGCTCGCCGGACAAAGTCATGAGCTATGCTCGGCGGTTGCAGTGGCGCGCGATGGCAAGATATTGTTCGAGCAAACCGCGATCGCCCGCATGACCATGCGGCGTCTGGGGGATGCCGAAATCGATGCCTATCTGGATGAAGCGGGCGCTTCGGTCGCTTCCAGCGTTGGCGCCTACCAGCTCGAAGGACTCGGTGTCCATTTGTTTGAACGTATTGAAGGCGATTACTTCACGATTCTCGGCCTGCCACTCCTGCCGCTGCTCGCATTTCTCCGCCGCGAGCGGCTGGTTCGCATCTGAAGGCCTCAAATGATAATCCTTGGGCTGACCGGTTCGATCGGGATGGGAAAATCGACCACCGCGAAACTGTTCGCGGAGGCCGGCGTCCCCGTCTACGACGCCGATGCGGCCGTTCACATGCTGTACGAAGGCGAAGCCGCGCCCGCGATCGAAGCGGCGTTTCCAGGTGCAACCGTGGACGGCAAGGTCGATCGCAACCGGCTTTCGGCGCGCGTGGTGCATGATCCGGCGGCAATCAAGCGGCTTGAGCAAATCGTTCATCCGATGCTGGGCGCCTCACGTCAAAAATTCCTGCGTGACGCCGAGCAATCCGGTGCGCCGGTTGCGGTGGTCGACGTGCCGCTGCTGTTTGAAACCGGCGGCGAAGAGCGAGTCGACGCCGTGGTCGTGGTGACGACGACCCCGGAAATTCAGCGCGAGCGGATCCTCGAACGCCCCAACATGACCGACGAGAAGCTCGACGCCATCCTGACGCGGCAAATGCCCGACGCCGAAAAGCAAAAGCGCGCGCATTTCGTGGTGGATACGTCGCATGGCCTCGACCCCGTTCGTAAGCGAATCCGGGACATTCTGAACGAGGCTGTTAAGATGACGCCGCGACGACCCTGATTCGTTATTCTCGGCGGCTAATTCATGCGCGAAATCGTTCTCGACACCGAAACCACCGGCCTCGACCCGCTGCGCGGCGACCGGCTGGTCGAAATCGGCTGCGTCGAGATTTTCAACCGCATGCCGACCGGTCAAACCTTTCACCGGCATCTCAATCCCGAGCGCGATATGCCGGCCGAGGCTTACGCGGTGCACGGCCTTTCCAGAGAGTTCCTCGCCGACAAGCCGCTATTTGCCGAAGTGGTCGAGGATTTCCTGGAGTTTATCGGCGACGCGCCGCTCGTCATTCATAACGCATCGTTCGATATCAGCTTCATCAATGCCGAACTCGACCGACTGCAGCGGCAGGCGATCGCCCGCGAACGCCTTGTCGACACCCTGTTGCTGGCGCGGCGCAAGCATCCGGGCGTGTCGAATCGGCTCGATGATCTCTGCTCGCGCTATGCGATCGACAATTCCCGCCGCACCAAGCACGGCGCATTGCTCGACGCCGAGCTGCTTGCCGAGGTGTACATCGATCTGATCGGCGCCCGGCAGTCGCAATTGATTTTGGCCGCGGAATCCCGCGATAGCGGCGTGGACGGATACGGTGAAATGCCGCGGCGGCAACGCGAGATTCCTCTCGCGCCCCGGCTGACCGAGGCCGATCGCGCCGCCCATCGCGACTTTGTCCTCACGCTGGGCGACAAGCCGATCTGGAATGATTTCCTGGCTGCGTAGGTCGGCCGCTTATGCCAGCGCGCCTAGATCATGATCCGATTAGGTTGAATCGGATCATGATCTCATCTCTTTGTTTGAGCATGATCTTTTCGGAAAACCGGTACCCACTTTTCCGGATCATGCTCTAGCTCGGCTTGGCCGCCGCCGCCGCTTGCGTGGCCTGCCGTTCCAGATTCTGACGATAAAGACCGACAAAATCGACCGGATCCAGCATCAGCGGCGGGAACCCGCCGTCGCGCACTGAAGTTGCGATGATTTCGCGCGCGAACGGGAACAATAGCCGCGGGCATTCGATCATGACCAAAGGATGCAGGTTTTCCTTGGGGACATTGACGATCCGGAACACGCCGGCATAGGCGAGATCGAAGCTGAACATCAGCTTGCCGGCATTTTCCGCCTTGCCTTCGACCGAAAGGGTCACTTCGTATTCATTTTCGGCGATATTGTTGGCAGCAACATTGATCTGGATGTTGATCGCCGGCTGCTGCTGTTGCGGCGCCAGCGAGGCGGGGGCATTCGGGTTTTCGAACGAGAGGTCCTTGGTGTATTGCGCCAGCACGTTCAACTGGGGAGGAGGGGCTGCCTCGGGAGGCGCGCCGTTGCCGTTGGTCATGGAAGTCTCTCCTGGAACGCTTTTAGCAAGCGGAAGGCCTGTTTGCGTCCGAATTCGCCTATGAGGTACGAAAATGCCTTGTCGGGGCGAGTGGCTATCATAGCCTCGCCTCCTTCCACAAGGACGACAATCGCGGCCGGTCCGGCGGCATGTGGCCCCCGGGATTCGCGCGCTGCGGCCAAGCGGAACATTCCCGGCCTGCGAGCGGCAAAACGTGCATTCTAAATTGTTGAATATGCGCGATTTCCCGTCATTATCGGGGTTTCCTCCCGCGGCGAAAACGCGCTACAATTCAGGCTCCGGCAAAAGGGCGAGTGCAGAGGCGTGGCCTGTTTCCGCCGGCATGGCATTTCATGTCAGAACGCGCCATTGGCCAGGCCAGCTTTCGTGCCTACATGACCCGTCCATGATGTAGTCTCTGCCCGCCCTGAGGGAAGCGCTCTACCGCCGGACACATCGCCGGCGTGAGAATCAGAAAGCGAATGCGACGTGGATATTTACACCATCATCTTCCTGGCGCTGGCCGTCTTCATTTTCCTGCGGCTGCGTAACGTCCTCGGGCAGCGCACCGGAAACGAACGGCCGCCCTACGATCGCGCCGCACGCAACGTCGTGCAGGGGACGCAGGACAACAACGTCGTTCCGATGCCGGGGGCGGTGATCGACCAGGCGCCGCTGGCGCCGACGGCCGATGTGGCGCCACCGACCGATCGCTGGAAGGGCCTGGCCGAGCCGGGCACTCCGCTTGCCCAGGGGCTCGATTCGATTGCCGCGCACGATTCCTCATTCGACCCCCGTCATTTCCTCAGCGGCGCGCGCAGCGCCTACGAGATGATCGTGCTGGCCTTCGCCAACGGCGATCGCCGTGCGCTGAAGGATCTGCTGTCATCCGAGGTCTATGAGAGTTTCGAGGCCGCGATCAAGGATCGCGAGAAGCAGGAGCAAAAGACCGAGACCCGCTTCGTCTCGATCGACAAGGCCGAAATTGTCAGCGCCGAAGCCCGCGATCGCGCCGCCCAGCTCACCGTTCGTTTTGTGTCGCAGATGATCTCGGTCACCCGCGACAAGGCCGGCACCATTGTCGACGGCAATCCGGACAAGGTCACCGATATCACCGATGTTTGGACATTCGCCCGCGACATGGCATCACGCGATCCGAACTGGAAGCTGGTTGGCACCGGAAGCGCTCACTAACGCGCGGCGCGTGCGGCAACCAGCCGCCGCGCTGTGTGTGATCGCTACCGCGTTGACACTGGCGCCGCTTGCGGCGATCGCAGCCCGTAAGGCCTACACCCCGCCTGCCCCGCATTCGCATCTTCCAGCACCTCGTCCCCTGCCCTATCCGCGACTCGAATGGCCGCTCGAGATCAGCGGCAGCCAATACGCACCGCTGGCATGGACCGATCTCGCGGGCTGGAGCGGAGATGATCATGTGCTCGCGTACAAGGCCTTTCGCGTCAGCTGCAAGCCCATTGCCGGGCAACGAAATCCTCCCGCCGACCCGAAGGCGCTGGGCACTTCGCTGCGCGAGCCCTGCCGCGCGGCAAAAGCTCTCGACATTACCGATGACGCCAAGGCGCGGGCCTTTTTCGAGCGGCACTTTCTGCCTTTGCGAATCTCGCGGCTCGGAGAGGACGCGGGCTTTGTCACCGGCTACTACGAGCCCATCATCGACGGGTCCCGGACCCAGACCGACGTCTACAACGTGCCGGTCTATCGCCGCCCGTCGAATTTGTTCGTCCACGGCTTCAATCAGGCGGCGGTCGGCTTGCCCAACAAGGGGCAGGTGTTTCGCAAGATCGGCCGTCGCAAGCTCGTGCCCTATTACGATCGGGCCGAGATCGAAGACGGCGCGATTGCCGGCCGGGGCCTCGAAATCTGCTGGCTCAAGGATCAAACCGATTTGTTGTTTGCCCAAATCCAGGGCTCGGCGCGGGTCCGTCTGGAGGACGGTTCGACCATCCGCATCAATTACGACGCGCATAACGGTTATCCCTACATGGCGGTCGGCCGCATCCTGATCGATCGCGGCATCATCCCGAAAGAGCAGATGTCGATGCAGAAGATCAGGGAGTGGATGGCGCAGAACCCGGATGGCGCCAGGGACCTGCGGAGGCAGAACCGGTCCTATGTGTTCTTTCGCGAGGTCACGCTTTCCGACGAGGACGAAGCGGTGGGTGCGCAGGGCGTGCCGCTGACGCCGGGACGGTCGATTGCTGTCGACAAGTCGCTGCATGTCTATGGCACGCCGTTTTTCATCGAAGGCGAGCTGCCGATCGACTCGGAGCTATCGAAAACGCCGTTTCGCCGGCTGATGGTGGCGCAGGATACGGGATCGGCGATCACAGGACCCGCGCGCGCCGATATCTATTACGGCGCCGGCGTGGACGCGGGGCGGGTGGCCGGCCGCTTCCGCCACAACATGCGCTTTGTCATGCTTGTGCCGAAGAGCCTCGATCCGGTCTCGCGAGGCCGCAGAATGCCGGTGCCGGATCCGCGGCCGTCGCAGAAAATCGCAAAGCTGTTCCCGCAAGTCGATCCATTGAAGGATCAGCAAAGGGACCCAAAAATTGGCGTGAAGCCGCCGGACATCTCTGCCGTTCCGCCGCCAAAGAATGCGACCGGCGCCACCGAGCCCGCCAAGAGCGCCACGCCGCCACAGTCGGCCGCGACGGCGCAAGCTATCGCCGGTAAAGTTCCGCTGCCGGAAGCTCGGCCGATTATCAGGCCAGGTCGCGAAGGGCGTCGTCATCGTCGCCTCATTCAATATCGCCTCAACCGATGAAGCGTCCGTCCTCGACCTCGATCCCGGAATTGCCGGCGCGGCCACGCCGCAAGCGCGACCTGAGCGAAGAAGAGCGTGCGTTGTGGGAGAGCGTTGCCAAGCACACAAAGCCGTTACAAAAACAGCATCGTGCCGCGAAGCCGGAAACCGCTTCACCGGATACGGAAGCGCGGGTTGCTGCCAAGCCCTCGACTTTGCCAAGACCACTTCCGCCCGCCAGCCTGCCGAGAGCGCCAAAACCCGCAGCGCCGCCGCTGGCGCCGCTTGGGCGGCGCGAGCGTTCGCAGCTGTCGCGCGGACGAAAGGAGATCGAAGCCAGGCTCGACCTGCATGGGATGACGCAGACGCGGGCGCACCGCGCGCTCACGGGCTTTCTGCAGCGTGCTCACCTCGATGGCCTGACCTTCGTGCTGGTCATCACCGGCAAAGGCAAAATGGGAGCCGAATCCGAGCGCGGGGTCCTGCGCCGCCAGGTGCCGCAATGGCTGAGCCAGCCGGAATTCCGCGCTTTGGTGGTCGGCTTCGAAGAAGCGCATATCGGCCATGGCGGCGAGGGTGCGCTCTATGTGCGCATCCGGCGCTCGAGGATCTAGCGGCGGCTCGAAGCTTACGTCGCAGGAACGACCGTTTTAGAACGGTCGTACGATGCCGACGCGCGGGATCAACGTTACGATCCAGCCGAGGACGCCGGTTTTTCGATCTTTGCCCGATATCGGCGGCACGGCTTGCGAGGCCGGCAGCGCTTTGACCGCATGCAGGATCAGGAACAGGCATACTGCCCAGTTTGAAATCCATCGCGAGTAATCGAATACGATCGCAAACATCACCAGATAGGCCGCGCTCACGGTCACGATGGCGGCAAGGACGATGCGCCGATGCGACTCCTCCGCGAGCGATCGGACGACATCGGCAAAATATCGCCAGAGCGGTGAATGCAGCCAGACCAACAACGCAAATACCGGCACGCCCAGAAGATTGGAGGGCATGCGCTGCCAGGTATCATGAATCTCCCTGGCAAGCGGCTGATACCAGATGTAGCTGAAACTCAGGAGATTGGTCCGGCTCGGATCGGCCATGCGGCTTCCGAGATAGCGGACAAACTCCGCCTCGGGCACCGCCGGCGTTCCCAGGATTTGTGCGGCAAAAAACAAGAGTCCGATACATAGTGCTGCGGCGATGCCGACCGCACCATTCTGCCGGTCGATACCCTGTACCAGGTAATAGCGCAGCACCACGATGACCGCGATGGTCGGCACATACATCAGAAGATGAATGTGGTGGATCAGAACCAGGATCATTGACGCCAGCGCGGCAAGCAGCACGAAAGCGATCGAGCGCGGCGGCAGCAGCAGCAGGCAAATTGCGAACGCACAGCCGTAGATATCGAAATGACCGAGCGTATGCATGAAGTTCTTCAGGAAGAACGGCGAGCCCGCCATGAATACAAACAGCGGCAGGTGCGCCCGGTCGAGGCCAAACGTGCGCCGGAACAGTTTTACGAAGAGAGCTGCCGTCACCAGCCAGACCATGCCGCCGAGTGCGAACACCAGCCACACCGGCACTTCCCGGAAAAACAGCGATACCACTGCGCCGATCAGCGCGCGCTTGGTGAAGCCGAAATGATAATCGACCAGCAGATGGATGTAGGGGACGTAGGGCGGAAGCGTGATCTTGTGGAGGAACACCCCGATCAGAACGGCGGCGTTGACGGCGAGCATCAGCCGCCAGGGGTTTTGCCAGACCCGCAGATTGAGATTCATCGTCTTCCCGGCAAGGCCAATCGCGAGCCGGGACCCGTAACCGCCGGCTTGCGCATTTGCAAAGACCGAGGCCGCGTCCTGAGACGACAACGACCATGATGATTGGGTCCCTGCTTTCGCAGGGACGGCGATCTTAGCTGCAAAACCTATAAAATAAACCGGCTCAAATCGGCGTTCTTGGCGAGGTCGCCGACGTGCTTCTGGACATAGTCGGCATCGATCTGGATGGTCTCGCCATGGCGGTCGGGGGCTGCAAAGGAAATCTCGTCGAGCACGCGCTCCATCACGGTTTGCAGCCGCCGGGCGCCGATATTCTCCACGGTCGAATTGACGGCGACGGCGATATCGGCGAGCGCGTCGATGGCGCTGTCGGTGATATCCAGCGTCACGCCTTCGGTTCGCATCAGCGCGACATATTGCTTGATCAGGGAAGCTTCGGGCTCGGTCAGGATGCGGCGCAAATCGTCGCGGCTCAACGCTTCCAGCTCGACGCGGATCGGCAAGCGGCCTTGTAGTTCCGGCAGCAGGTCGGACGGCTTGGCGATGTGAAACGCGCCGGAGGCGATGAACAGGATATGGTCGGTCTTGACCGCGCCGTGCTTGGTCGACACCGTCGTGCCTTCGATCAGCGGCAACAGATCGCGCTGCACGCCCTCGCGCGAGACGTCACCGCCGACGCGGCCGTCGCGCACGCAGATCTTGTCGATCTCATCGAGGAACACGATGCCGTTGTTCTCCACCGCGGTGATCGCTTCCAGCACCAGCTGGTCGTTGTCCAAAAGCTTGTCGGATTCTTCGTTGACCAGAAGCTCGTGCGAGTCCTCCACCGTCAGCCGGCGGGTCTTGGTCCGGCCGCCCATCTTGCCGAAGATGTCGCCGATCGAGATCGCGCCCAGCTGCGCGCCCGGCATCCCCGGAATTTCAAACATCGGCAATCCGCCCGAGGATTGCGTCTCGATCTCGATTTCCTTGTCGTTGAGTTCGCCGGCGCGGAGTTTCTTTCGGAAGGAATCGCGCGTCGTGGAACTGGAATTGGCCCCGACCAGCGCATCGAGTACGCGGTCCTCGGCGGCAAGTTGAGCGCGGGCCTGCACGTCCTTGCGCTTTCGCTCACGCGTTTGCGCGATCGCCACTTCGACAAGATCGCGTACGATCTGCTCGACGTCACGGCCGACATATCCGACCTCGGTGAATTTGGTGGCTTCGACCTTGATGAACGGCGCGCCGGCAAGTTTTGCCAGCCGCCGCGCGATCTCCGTCTTGCCGACGCCGGTCGGCCCGATCATCAGGATATTTTTCGGCAGCACCTCCTCGCGCAAGGAGCCGGTGAGCTGCAGCCGCCGCCAGCGGTTACGCAGCGCAATGGATACGGCACGCTTGGCGTCGGTCTGGCCGACGATAAAACGGTCGAGTTCCGAAACAATTTCACGGGGAGAAAAGTCGGTCATGGGTCCTAGGTAGGTTCAAAATGTAGCGGGAACAAGCCGCATTTCATCGTTAGCTGGCCGATCTCAACCGGCGTGGTGCATACTGGTGTCATCGATCGCGGACCATCAGCAGCGCCGGACCATCCGGGGTATCAACGATGCGATCGCGGCAAAATCCGGCCTTCTCGTAAGCCCGGATCGCGCGTGCGTTGGCGGGATCGGGATCGGTGACGACACGCGGCGTTCCGGAATCGAGCAGCTGATCGGCAAAGACCCTGATGAACGCCGAGCCATGACCGCGATCGAGCATGTCGGCTTCGCCAATGAATTGATCCAGACCGCGCGTGTCCTCCGGTTGCGGGCCTAAACCGGTATCCCAGGCGCTCACATTGTAACACTGCAGATAAGCGAATTCCCGCACATCCGCCGCGACGATGAACTGCGCCATATCGGGATGACCGAGGTCGCCGCTGACGATCTCGAACTGCTCCCTGGGGTCGTGCCACCATTGAGTGACATGAGGCGTTCCGAGCCAACGCATAATCGTCGGCAGGTCGGCGGCCGACATCGGGCGGAACGCGTAGGCCGTCATGCTCAGCCGCCTTGCAGCATCTCGATGGTCACGTTGCGATTGGTGTAGACGCAAATGTCGGCGGCGATATCCAGCGCCCGCCGCACGATGGCTTCGGCGTCCTTGTCGGTATCGACCAGGGCGCGTGCAGCCGCCAAGGCATAATTGCCGCCGGATCCGATCGCCATCACGCCGGCTTCCGGTTCCAGCACGTCGCCGGTCCCGGTCAGAACCAGCGACACCTCCTTGTCGGCGACGATCATCATGGCCTCTAGGCGCCGCAAATAGCGGTCGGTGCGCCAGTCCTTGGCGAGCTCGACGGCGGCGCGGGTCAGCTGGCCGGGATATTGCTCGAGCTTGCTCTCCAGCCGCTCGAACAGCGTGAAGGCGTCGGCGGTGGCGCCAGCGAAGCCGCCGATGACGTCGCCCTTGCCAAGTTTGCGGACCTTTTTGGCGTTGGATTTGATCACGGTCTGGCCGATCGAGACCTGCCCGTCGCCGCCAATGACCACTTTGCCGCCCTTGCGGACCGTCAAAACAGTGGTGCCGTGCCAGACTTGCGTCTCGTTGGGTGATGCTTGCATGAGGTACCTCGCGTCCGGCCAGATTTAGGGGTTGGCGCGTGGCGTTACAACACAGCGATTTCAAGCGAAGCCTCCCCCCGGACTTGATCCGGGTGCCCACAGGTTCGCGCAAGAGACTGTCAAACCAAAAAGCGGCGGATTCCGGTCATCATAGGCCGAAGTTCATCGCTATCGCGCCCTCCCGCAGTAGCGAAGGCGGCATCGGCCTGTTAAAAGGGCGCGTTTTCGGCCAGGGGCCCCTCGTGGGTCGGTCAAGGGGAAGCACATTTCATGCGCAACGCCACCATCAAGCGCAAGACCAAGGAGACCGACATCGAGGTTACCGTGAACCTCGACGGAACGGGCGTGTCCAGCGTCGCGACCGGCATCGGCTTCTTCGACCACATGCTGGACCTCCTGGCCCGGCATTCGCGCATCGACATTTCCGTGAAGGCGGCCGGCGACCTTCATATCGATCACCACCACACGACGGAGGATGTCGGCATTGCGCTCGGACAGGCGGTGAAGCAGGCGCTCGGGAACATGGCCGGAATCACCCGCTATGCCTCGATCCATATGCCGATGGACGAGACGTTGTCGCGGGTCGTGATCGACATTTCCGGCCGGCCGGTCCTGGTGTTCAAGGTCGAGTTTCCGCGCGACAAGGTCGGCCAATTCGACACCGAACTGGTGCGCGAATGGTTCAACGCCTTTGCCATCAATGCAGGCGTGACTTTGCACGTCGAGACCCTATATGGCGAGAATAGCCATCATATCGCCGAATCCTGTTTCAAGGGTCTGGCGAGGGCGCTGCGGGCGGCGGTCGCGATCGATCCGCGGGCCGCGGGCGAAGTGCCATCCACCAAGGGTCAGCTTGGCGGCTGATTTTGCTTCTCGGCGGAGAGTACTGGTGCCGCCGATTTGAAGTTCCTGAACTCCATGCCGTTGGTTCGTACCAGGAACTTCAAATCGAAAAGCGGCACTAGAGGTTAAAGAGTTTCCAGTGCCCCCTGTTTCCGAAGTTCGTATCAGGGGGCCGCAAGTGTTGACGAACTTCGGAAACGAGGCACTAGATGCCGGTTTACACAGTTCATGCTCCGGTGACCGACAACGCGGATTTCCGCGCCACCGATCGCTTCACCTTCGTTCGCGATGGCTTTCACGTCTGGGCCGCGATCCTCGGCGTGGTGTGGCTGGCCTGGCATCGTCTGTGGCTGGCGCTGTTCGGCTGGATCGTCCTGATGATAGCCATCGATGTCGGGCTGGTTCGTCTTGGCGTTGGCGGGCCGTCTATCTTTCTCGTGGATGGCTTGCTTGCGCTATTGTTGGGATTCGAAGCCGCAAGCCTTGAGCGCTGGACCTTGTCGCGGCGCAGTTGGCGCCAGATCGACATCGTGGTCGCCGACGACCTGGAGGCGGCGGAGCGGCGATTTTTCGATCGTTGGACCGCCAAACAACGCGGGTCGAGCAACGATCAGCCTGCGATCGATCGCGGCGCGCCGCCACCGACGCGGGATATTCCTGGCCAATCATTTTCGCGGCCACCGCCGCTGCCTCGAGACGAGATCATCGGCCTGTTTCCGGAACCGGGAGCCTCGCGTTGAGCGTTGCGATCATCGATTATGGCTCCGGCAATCTGCACTCCGCCGCGAAAGCGTTCGAGCGCGCCAGCCGCGGCATGGACGCTCCTGACAAGATCGTCGTGACCCGCGATCCGGAAGTGGTGTTTCGCGCCGACCGCATTGTGCTGCCCGGTGTCGGCGCCTTCGCCGATTGCCGCCGCGGCCTCGACGCGCTTGACGGCATGATCGAGGCGATGACGGAGGCCGTGCGCAGCAAGGCGCGGCCGTTTTTCGGCATCTGCGTCGGCATGCAGCTGATGGCGACGCGCGGCAAGGAGCACGTCACCACCGACGGCTTCAACTGGATCGCCGGCGACGTCGAAAAGATTTCGCCGCGCCGGGAAAACCTGAAAATACCGCATATGGGCTGGAATACGCTCGATATGGTCAGGGAACACCCGGTGCTGGAGCGCCTGGCCCTGGGGCCGAAAGGCCGCCACGCCTATTTCGTGCACTCCTACCACCTCAACGCGACCAATGAGGCGGATGTGGTGGCGCGCGCCGATTACGGCGGGCCGGTGACGGCGATCGTCGGCCGAGACACCGCCATCGGCACGCAATTTCACCCCGAAAAGAGCCAGCGCTTCGGGCTGGCCTTGATTTCGAATTTTCTGAAGTGGAAGCCGTGATCCTGTTTCCCGCCATCGACCTGAAGAACGGGCAATGCGTCCGCCTCGAGCAGGGCGATATGGCGCGCGCCACCGTGTTCAACCTCGATCCCGTAGGTCAGGCGGCGAGCTTTGCCGCGCAGGGATTCGAATATCTGCACGTGGTCGACCTCGACGGCGCGTTTGCCGGCAAGCCGATGAATGCGCATGCGGTCGAGGCGATGCTTGGGGCGGTCACCATGCCGGTGCAGCTCGGCGGCGGCATCCGCGATTTGAAAACGGTGGAGGCCTGGCTGGCCAAGGGCGTTGCCCGGGTGATCGTCGGCACCGCGGCGGTGCGCGATCCTGAGTTCGTGAAAAGCGCGGCGAAACGATTTCCCGGCCGCGTCGCGGTGGGTCTCGATGCGCGCGACGGCAGGGTCGCCGTCCAGGGCTGGGCCGAGACATCGGAGGTAAGCGCACTCGATATCGCGCAGCGGTTCGAGGACGCCGGCGTCGCGGCCATTATTTTCACCGACATTGCCCGGGACGGCCTGCTGAAGGGGCTGAACCTCGATGCGACCGTTGCGCTCGCCGAGCGCGTCGCGATCCCGGTCATCGCCTCCGGCGGTTTTGCTTCGATCGAAGATGTGAGGGCCCTGCTTGCTCCGCGCGCGAAAAAGCTCGCCGGTGCGATCGCGGGCCGTGCGCTCTATGACGGTCGTCTCGATCCAACCGCCGCGCTGGCGCTGATTCGCAACGCGCGCGCGGCGGCCTAGCGCATGATCCGGACCCGGAGGGTCCGAATAGATCATGCGTAAATAAGGAGTTTTCAGATGTTCAAGGTGCGCGTGATCCCCTGTCTCGACGTCAAGGACGGCCGGGTGGTCAAGGGCGTCAATTTCGTCGACTTGCGCGATGCCGGCGATCCCGTCGAAGCGGCGATCGCCTACGACGCTGCCGGCGCCGACGAACTCTGCTTTCTCGACATTACCGCCACCCACGAAAATCGCGGCATCATGCTGGACGTGGTCCGGCGCACCGCCGAGGCCTGTTTCATGCCGCTGACGGTTGGCGGTGGCGTGCGCACGGTCGACGATATCAGAACCCTGTTGCGGTCCGGCGCCGACAAGGTTTCGATCAACTCTGCCGCCGTCAGCCGCCGCGAATTCGTCAAGGAAGCCGCGGAGAAATTCGGCGATCAGTGCATCGTGGTTGCGATCGACGCCAAGCGGGTGACGCGCGGTGGCGGATCGGACCGCTGGGAAATCTTCACCCATGGCGGGCGCAACTCCACCGGGATCGACGCCGTCGAATATGCCCAGGAAGTGGTCTCGCTCGGCGCTGGCGAAATCCTGCTGACCTCGATGGACCGCGACGGCACCCGGCAGGGCTTTGACCTGCCGCTGACCCAGGCGGTGGCCGACAGTATCTCCGTCCCGGTGATCGCCTCCGGCGGCGTCGGCAATCTCGACCATTTGGTCGATGGCATCCGCGAGGGGCATGCGACGGCTGTGCTCGCAGCCTCGATCTTTCATTTTGGCGAATTTACCATACGTGAGGCCAAGGACCATATGGTCCGAGCCGGGCTGCCGATGCGGCAGGATCCCTGACGACTATTTATGACGAAAGTGCTACATGCCTTGGGGGATCGCGTCCTATCCCATCGGGCGCGCAGGCTGAGTTGAGTTGATGTCACGTTTCACGATCCATGACCTCGTCACCATTATCGATGCCCGCGCGGCGTCGGGCGGAGAGGCGTCCTATACGCGAAAACTCCTGGACAGGGGGGCGGAGCATTGCGCCAAGAAGTTCGGCGAAGAGGCGGTGGAAACCGTGATCGCGGCGGTCGAGAATGATCGCGATCATCTCATCGCTGAAAGCGCCGATCTGCTGTTTCACCTGCTGGTGCTCTTGAAATCGCGTGGCGTAAAGCTTGAGGAAGTCGAGGCGGCGCTGGCGCAGCGTACGACCATGTCCGGGCTTGAGGAAAAGGCGGCGCGCAAGCGCGATTAGGGAAAGCATTCGGGCCAGGCCCCGAGGAGCAAAGAGGCGGCGTCATGGATATCCGGGCACCGGAGCAACAGTATAATCCCTACCGGATATTCTCCCGGGAGCAATGGGCGCGTCTGCGCGACGACATGCCGATGACGCTGGAAGCCGGCGAGATCGCCAAGCTGCGCTCGATGCACGACCGGCTCGATCTCAAGGAGGTCGAGGACATCTATCTGCCGCTGTCGCGGCTGTTGTCGATCTATGTCGACGCCACCCAGCGGCTGTATGTCGCGCAGCGCCGCTTTCTTGGCATCCAGGACCGCAAGATGCCCTACATCATCGGCGTGGCCGGATCGGTCGCGGTGGGCAAATCCACCACCGCGCGCGTCTTGCAGGCGCTGCTGGCGCGCTGGTCGCCGCGGCCGAAGGTCGATCTGGTGACGACCGACGGCTTTCTGTTTCCCAACGCGGTGCTCGAGCGGCAGGGCCTGATGCAAAAGAAGGGTTTTCCGGAGAGCTACGACCTGCCGACGTTGCTGTCGTTCCTGAGCGACATCAAGGCGGGGCGGCAGCCGGTGCGTGCGCCGGTCTATTCGCATTTGACCTATGACATCATTCCGAACGAGTGGATCGAGGTCGACAGGCCGGACATCCTGATCGTCGAAGGCGTCAATGTCTTGCAGACCGGCCGGCTTCCGCGCGACGGAAAGGCCGTCCCCGTGGTTTCCGACTTTTTCGATTTCTCGGTTTATATCGACGCCGAGGAGTCGGTGTTGCGCGATTGGTATATCAGGCGCTTCCTGACACTGCGCGACACCGCGTTCCACGATCCGCGATCGTACTTTCACCGCTACGCGCCCCTCTCCGACGAGGAGGCGACAGCAACGGCGCTGGCGATCTGGGAGCGCACCAACCTCGCCAATCTGGAGGACAACATCCTGCCGACAAGACCGCGCGCGACGCTGATCCTGAAAAAGGGCGCCGACCATGTGGTTGAAACGGTGGCGCTGCGGCGGCTTTGAATTTTCAATAACCCTTTGAAATTGTAACCCCTGGAATTGTAACCCTTGGAATTTAACCCCTGGAATTTTCAACACCCTCTCTGACATTCCGCGCAAGCTGCCAGGCGGGACGGCTTATTTCAGGGCGAGCGGCTTTTCCTCGTCGAGGAATCCCATCAGCTCATGGAAGAACTGCATGCGGTTCTTCTCCATCATCACCGTGTGGGTTCCCTCGCTAAGCTCGATCAGCCGCTTGTACGGCGTATTTTTCAGCTGCGCGAAATAGTTTTGGGCCAGATAACTCGGAAGGTCCGCGTCCCATTCGGCGTGCAGCAGCAGAGTTGGCACCGTGATCTTGCCCGGGTCGTAAAGCGCCTTGCCGGCAGTCCAGTAGTTCGCATTGTCCTCGGCGACTCCGTTGGGCGCGCGCAGCATCGGCGGGTTTTGTTTCGATGATTCGGGATCGGTTGCCCAGGTTGCGGTTGCCCAGGCGTCGAACACGCCAGGCGGGATCAAGTCCGCCAGCTTGTTCTCCGGGACCCCCTTCAACCAGCGCGCTTTGGCGGCGTCCTTGGAAACCAGCCGGTAAGCGCCAAGCGGCGGCGCAGCGGCAGCCGCGGGTGCGGGCGGTTCGTTGCGAATCCACTGCGGTGCGTAGAGCACGAGGCGGTTGACCTTGTCATTGTGTTCGCTGGTGTAGAGTCCGGCAATCGAAGTCCCCCACGACCAGCCCATGACGTTGATCCTGGAAACCTTGCGCTTGCGAAGGATGAAATCGACCGCCGCGCCCAGATCGTGAGCGGCGACCTTTGTCGACACGATTGGCTTGTTGGCTTCCGGCGGCTGGCTCATTTCGGCTGGCCGGGTCGAGCGGCCGTAGCCCCTGACGTCGACGAGATAGACGTCGTACCCCCGCCCGGCGATCAGATCCATCATCGAGACGCCTTCAATGGGCAGATCGAACGCGGTCTCGGCCGGATAGGTTGCGCCATGCACGAACAATAAAATCTTGTCCGGTGAGGTTTCCTTGCCGGAGGGATGTTTGTTGCGCACGAACAACTGCACTCCCGCATCGCCTGACGGGATCATGATGTCGGTCGTTTCCAGTTTTGGCTCCTTGGCCCCGGCAGAGGCACCCGTAAAAACACTCGCCACCAGACATGCCAACGATATCTGCAAAAACCTGCTGGTCATCAAAGCCCTCCCCGGAACGTTTCTTTTTTGCGGCCGCTTATCGGCGAACTGACTTCCAGCCTGTTGCGCGTGCACTCGGCTGGGCCACATGCTCAGTGGAATCACCCGACGCGTCAAGGGGAGTCCCGAAGGGATAAAGCCCGCCGCGCCTCAGGCCGCGAGGTGTGCCGCGGCGGCAAGGCCGGCAAGCGCGTCGGCGAGCTTGTCGCGGTCGAGCGGCTTGATCAGAAAGCCGTCCATTCCCGCCTCGAAACAGGCATAGCGATCTTCCACCAGCGTATTCGCCGTCAAGGCGAGGATCGGGGTCTGGCGGCCCGGCTGGGCAGCCTCGCGGGCGCGGATGCGCTTGGTGGTTTCGATGCCGTCGAGCTGCGGCATCTGGATGTCCATCAAGACCAGATCATAGGGCGTGCCGGCGGATTTCGCCGAGAGCCAGGATTCCAGCGCCTCTTCGCCGTTGGTGGTGATGACGGCCTGATGTCCGAGCCGGGTCAGCAGCGAACGCATCAGAAGCGCGTTGATCTCGTTGTCTTCCGCCACCAGCACGGAAAGGCCACGCGTGGCTGCGACCGGTGGTGTCTCGGCCTCGCTGGACAGCTCGATCAAGGCATCGCCGGCAAGGTTCGGCGCGGAAATTTCCGGCGCCATCGTCAGGCGGGCCGCGAGCGAAGCCGCGCGCAACGGTTTGACCAAATAGCCGGTCAAGGCCGAGGACGCCGAGGAAGACAAGAGTTCTTGCCGCGTCGCCGGCGTGAACAGGACGATACGCTGCGTCGCGTGGGCACGTGCCGCCGCGGCCAGCGATTCGACTTGTTCGGAGCCCAGCGCGTGGTCGAGCAAGACCGCGTGCCAGGAACGTTCGGGCAATAAAGCCCGCGCCACCGCGACGTCCGAGACCACGCAGGTCCGGCCGCCCCAGCGCTGCAGCCGGCGCGCGATCAGGGAAGCCTCGATGCTTTGGGGTGCAGCCAGCATGATGGACTTGCCGCCGAGATCCGGCGCGGCAAACGCCTGCTGCCCGCTTTTGGCCGACGCAGCCAGCGGAATGGCCACCTCGAATGTCGAGCCGACACCGGGTTGGCTCTCCAGCGTGATGCGGCCGCCCATTCGCTTGACGATGCGCTCGGAAATGCTCAGGCCAAGCCCGGTGCCGCCATAGCTCCGGGCGATCCGCTCGTCGGCCTGTTCGAATTCGCGAAAGATCCGCTGTTGGGCTTCGACCGCAATGCCGATGCCGGTGTCGCGCACCAGGAAGCTGATTTCATTGGGCCAGATGCCGGGCTCGACGATCAGCGCCACGCCGCCGGTCGCGGTGAATTTGATCGCATTGCCGGCAAGATTGAGCAGCACCTGGCGCAGCCGCGCCGCGTCGCCGATCACTTCCGCCGGCAGCCGCTCGTCGACATAGGCGGCAATTTCAAGCTTTCGCGCCTGTGCCCGCGGCGCCAGCAGCTCGGTGATATCCTCGATCAGCGGCGCAAGCGCGAACGGGCGATGCTCGAGATCGATCTTGCCGGCCTCGATCTTGGAATAATCCAACAGCTCCTCGATCAGCGCCAGCAGCGCGTCGCCGGAGGTCTTCACCGCCTTGGCGTAGGTCATTTGCTCCGGCGTCAGCGGCGTATCCAAAAGCAGCCCGCTCATGCCGATGATGCCGTTGAGCGGCGTGCGGATTTCGTGGCTGGCCATCGCCAGAAAGCGCGATTTGGCGCGGTTGGCGGCGTCGGCCTGATCGCGTGCTTCGGCGAGCGCGCGTTCGCTCTCGGTGCGGTCGGTGACGTCGCGGCCGACGCATTGCATCTCGGCAGGCGCGCCCGCATCGGATCGCACCAGCCCTTCCCGCCAGGCGATCCAGCGCGGCCCGAGCGCGGTCGCGATCTTCTGGTCGTGAATCCGCGTGCCGTTCGATTCAAGCGCGGTGTCGCCCTGCTCCAGCACGGCAGGCGCGAAACGGCTGCCGATCAGGGTGCTGCGCGGTTGCGCCGCGAGCTCGCAATAGGCGTCGTTGACGAAGGTGATGGCGCCTTCCGCATCGCGCAGCACGATCAGGTCGCCCTGCGATTCGAACAGGCTCCGGGCGCGTTCCTCGGCTTCCTTCAATTCCCAATTGCGATCGGACAGCGCTTCGTTGTGGATCGCGATCTTGCGAAGCTTCCTGTGCAGGAAACGCAGCCGCATGCTCAGCGTCGCGAGCCCGACGCAGGCGAGCGCAAACAGGAAGCTGGCGCCGATCGCAAAGGCGTTGGGATCATAGCCGGAAGTTTCAGACCGGCTGCCGGCGATGAACCCATACGCACCGCCGAAGGCGGCGGAGAAGATCACGAACGAGCGAACTGAGAGGATGATCCACGGATGTTGCCGCGAGAAGCGGCGTATGCGCACCTTGATCCGGAGAATCCGCCCCATCGCCGACCACCCTGAGGTTACATCGCGGTTGCCTGGCGCCGTCGGCATCGCGCGTCATTTGCCTGACGACGAAGATGGCGTGGCGACCTTGCGAAGTGCTTGAAGACCGATGGCGTCCCGCGTTCCCGTGAGAACATGGTTGATAAAGCATTAACGCGGCGATTTCAGAGCGAAGCGGCTTCCACCGTGCGGTGTCCGCCGCCGGCGCCGACCACAAGCGCCGCGGCATCGCGCACCGTGAACGTCCTTGACCTGACGTAGATCCTGTAATCGGCGGGACCGTCCTGCGAGAGATAGATGACGGGCGCGTCGGCCACGGGATTGGTCGAAACCGCCACAAAACGCGTCGCCGCATTGCCTTCGCAGGCCCCGGCCTCCGCACTGTCGGCGCCGTCGATCACCACGAAATCGGCAGCCTCACTGCTATCTGCAATCTGCACCCGCACGGTCGCGGCCGCCGGGTCGTCGGTGAAGGCGACAGCAAGATCGGCATGCCAGGGCAGGTCCGATATCTGGACCGAGGAATTGGCGATTGCGATGCAGGGATGTGAAGCCGGCAGCAATCCGCCGCGGGCGAAGGCGGCGACGACGATCAGCGGAACAGCCGAAGCCAGAATCCTGAAACGCAACATGAACTTCACTCGTTACTCCAGCCCTTCCGATTGCGGAGGGCTTATGGTTGGCAGAGTGTAAACAAAACTCGTTACCGGCGGGTTGACGCGGGGCGCAACTCTCAGTGTCGTCCCCGCGCACGCGGGGACCCATAACCACTGCCGGCTATTGGAGCAGAAGCTGTTAGCCACTGTGCCAAAACGTGAGGCCGCGGCGTATGGGTCCCCGCTTTCGCGGGGACGACGAATGGAGTCGTGCATCCCCTCTCCATGAAATGCCTCAGATTCGATTTTCAAACGGCCCGTGTAGCCAGCAGCCACACCTTCAGGATCTCGCGGCGCGATGCGCCCGAGTTTTGCTGGGAAACATCCCGCCCTCTGAGATCAAAGGGCGCAGGGAATGCCGGGCGCTCGATGCGCCCGCAGCCGCGTGTGGTGTGTAGAAAGCACACGCGTTAGTCA
>Ga0210405_10001591_pt1 | contig 25359 bp, 21 predicted proteins | sample IncBWH11MmetaG_FD_155492 | JGI IMG/M metagenome (GOLD analysis project Ga0210405, IMG submission 155492) | Forest soil microbial communities from Barre Woods Harvard Forest LTER site, Petersham, Massachusetts, United States - Inc-BW-H-11-M | ecosystem: Environmental > Terrestrial > Soil >... | reverse complement strand
AACAAATCGTCCGTCGTTCTCGCCCGAGATCCGTTCGGAATCAAACCCCTGTATTACGTGCGCGATGGAAAGAGTCTTGTCTTCGCCTCTGAAATTTCGCCACTTCTCGATTTGAAGAATGTAAGCCGCAGGGCGAATCTTGAAACAGTCTACGAATTTCTAGGCGGTGGTTTTGGTGATTACGCAGACAGAACTTTTTTCCAGGATGTTCGTCAACTGCCCCCGGCACACTATTTAGCAATTTCCTGTGGATCTCCGGGGGCAGGAAATCCTACCTGTTATTGGGAGCTTGGAAAGAAACCAGCCACTTCCTTGTCCGCCGATGAGGCAACCTCACGTTTTCGGGCGCTGTTCGAAACGAGCATCAAGCTGCATCTGAGGAGTGATGTTCCCGTTGGAGTTTCCCTTTCGGGAGGTACGGATTCCTCAGCGATTACGGCCATGGTGCGTGAGGTCCAGGGTCCAAACAGTGAGTTACATACGGTTAGCTATATCGCGGACGATTCAAAGCTTTCGGAGGAGCGATGGTCCACAATGGTCGCTCGGGCAACATCCGCAACGCAGCATTTGGTCCGAGTACAGGCCTCAGAGATTATCAGCGATTTTCAGCGGCTGGTTCAGGTGCAGGAACAACCCTTCGGGTCGCCGACGATCTACGCTCAGTACCGCATCTTCCGTTGTGCGCAGGAAGCGGGTCTGAAAGTCATGCTCACTGGTCAGGGCGCCGACCAGTATCTGGGATACATCCGTCACCTGTCGGTGCGTCTCGCTTCCATGGTGCGAACCGGACGCTGGGTAACAGCGGTCAAATTCCTCGGTCGCGTCCGATCGCTGCCACATAACGGGGCCTTGAATGGGCGGATGATCGTCCGGCATCTGCTCCCCGAATCCATAGTCGCAGTGCTGAGACAATGGCACCCGGCTGCGCCGTGCGGCGTGGAGGTAAATTGGTTTCGGAATCGCGGAATAGGCCAGTCAAGGATTCAGCCTGTCCAAGACTATTCAGGCCTCCACGGCCTTCTCAAGCAAAGTCTTGTTGAAACACTCCCGTCGTTATTGCGTTTCGAAGACCGAAACGCCATGGCGTTTTCGGTTGAGAATCGTGTTCCGTTTCTCACCGCTGATCTCTTGGATCTTATTTTTGCGCTTCCCGAAGAAGAGATCATCTCGAACGAGGGCCGATGTAAAGCTGTACTCGTTCGAGCCATGCGCGGTGTCGTGCCAGACGAGGTTCTTGATCGTCGCGACAAAATTGGTTTTGCCATGCCGCTGTCGGGTCTGAACCGGAGTGCCATGAGTTGGCTCGAAACAATGTTGAGGGACGCCGCCTCCATCCCGGTATTCAACGTCGCGGAGATTCAAAACCTCATGAGGCTTACCCGTATTGGCCAAGCCTCCGATGTCGAGTCACAGCGCATGATCTGGCGATGGGTAAGTTTCCTAGCTTGGGCGCGGGAGTTTGGGGTCTCGTTTGAGTGACAACGCTGCATCAGAGTGGTTCAAGCCGACGATGTGGACGCGCTTTCCCGTGTCTTTGAGGCCTTGCCGTTGACCCACCCTGTCACTACGTCCCAGTCCGCAAATACCAGCAGTTGCGGCACATTCAAGAACGTCAGATTCATGCTGAGCAAAATCGCCAGGTGAAACAGCGCCACCAAGGGTACGAGCACGCGGCGCGCTAGCTTGGAAAACAATACCGCTACCAATCCAAGTTCAAAAACCAATGTACCAACGCCCATAGCCACACAGACCAGAGGTCGATCGGCGATCCAAGCCCCGAAGGAGTGAAAGACGCCGATCTGGTCTTCTTCGATGCAATAGAGCACCCAATTTCGGATGTTCGAAGGTGAGGCCCATTTCCATCCGACGACCGCAATCTTGGCATAACCAGAAAAAAGGTAGATCTCAACCAAGAACACCTGAATCAAGCGAACTGGCCAGGTGTAGTCAGAGGACGCCATTCGCGTCGGACGGGTACGCGGCGGCAGGAGTGCCCAACAATCTCCGCTCGGGACAAAGGAAAGCGTCAAGAGTGCAAGTACGGAAATCGTCAGACCTCGAGCATACGGATGAGGAATCCAGATGATCGACTCCAATGGCGCGAGATGGTAGAGCAAGATTCCGGCAACGAAGCAGGATAGTCGGGACAGCAGGCCCAGCATCGCGCATACCAGGGCTATGCCCGCTATCCAGACCAGCATGCGTTCCAAGGCGAAGTGCTCGGGAAAGTCCAGATACCGCCAGCGTGCAGTCGCTTCCACGCGGCTCCAGAAATCCGACGGCAAGCCCGATACTTGCGCCAAATTACGCGAGGCTAATACCCAGAGGGAATAGACAGAAAAAACAATTCGTGACGCCGCAACGTTTCTAGGCGACGTTGGTGTAAACCAAAAGCGGTCCCAATGACAACCGAAACGCGATAGAGAGAGTATGTTCATGGGTGCGGATATTCGTAAGCGAGCACACGCGTGATTGCGGAAGGATTATGCTGGCGCTCTTCCAGACTCCAACTCTCGTTGTAGATTCTGATCTTCACGAAGGAAGTCTTCGGTACGTTGCCGGCGTGCGCCCAGACGGCAGGGTGAAGCATGTGGGTCGGCGCAGTAAAAGGTCCGAGCCAGCGATTGGGATAGGCCAAACCCGAAGGGCTGAGGGCTTGCTCGCGCGCGACATTCGCCCGATCCAGGAAATATCTCCCAATGCGATCCTGTGCTGCCACATTGAGCTTAAAGAAGTGGAGGTTCAACCAGGAATTCAGTTCCTCAAGCGAAAGGGGTTGCCAGGCGCGGTAATCGATGCCGTGTTCAACCCCATCAGCGTCGACACCTACAATCCGCGGTGTCGGCAAAACGCGGCTCGCGGCAGGCATTGGCATGGCCAGAACCGGCCATGAACTAAATGGCCACATATTATGTTGCGTCACACCCGCGGTGAGACTAACGAACAGCGCAAAGGCAAGGAAGAGATTCGTGACTCTCCGTTTTGGCGCTTCAGCGAAAAACCGGCCCGTATTGGCGACAAGCAGGCCTGTCGCGACAAACCCAAGGAATCCGATCATGCTAACGATATTCGTTTTCACTGATTCTCTTCGCGCTTCGAGGCTTTGCGCCCGAGCTGTATCGAGCCGTTGCGGCAATACAGGTGCCATCCAAAAGTGGTGGGAGCCACCGTGCCTGGTTCTTGTTGGCAGTCGCCCGGTGTGTAACCAATCACTGAGCGATAATGAATCTCCTTTTGGCGCGCGTCGCGTAAGGGCTCACGGCGTCGTGAGCATAGACCAGCCATAAAATGCCAGACGCGTTCAACGTCCCACACTCCAAAATTTACCATGGCCACGCCCTGGGGCACGCGCGGGGCGTAAGTAGAGAGGCTTTCATCCTGCACTTGGGGTTTGAGAGTACCCGTCTCCAGATCATTCAAGACTTGCACCAGCAAGTCGGCCCCGATCCGAGCAGTCTGGGAGTAAAGGCGTTCGATCGGAAATCCACGCGGTAAATCAAAGGCTTGTTGAGCGAGAATAAGGCCGGCATCAGCTCTTTGGTTCATCTGGTGCACAGTCACACCGGTTCGGTCATCGTTGTGATAGTAGACCCACAACAGTGGATTGGGACCACGATGATGTGGCAGCAACGAGGTGTGAACATTCAATGCAACGCGGCGAGCGGTGGCCAAGAACTCGGGCCGCAAGAGCCAGGGAAATCCCGACACACAAATGACGTCGGGAGCAAGTGATTGCAGCCGTTCAAGCAGATCGGGATCGGTCGGGGAGACTGAATCCAGCAGAGGCACGCGCTTGCGCCAGGCCCACTTGACCATCCCTGCTTGCTCGCCGATACTTAACCTTGGAAGAAGGGCACGTACGCTTCGTCCCCATCGGGATCGGGAAGTCAACGGCCTTACCACAGCAACCACGGTATGAAAACGAGCGACCGCCTCCAGCGGTGCGAGGCTGCCTTCGCCACCGCTTCCGAAGTACGTTATCCGCAGCAAGTTCTGGTTCCGGCTTTTGATGTCGTGCCGCTTTCGCTAGTCACTCCGCCAATCAGTTTCGGGTCGCCGGCGCATTTTGCAAATGAAGCCTGAAAAGATGCCATAGTGAGTAGGCGTAAAACCGGGGTGCGGCCACGTTGTGAACGCTATTACATCCTAAATTCTTGCTCGTTGGTATACGTAACTTTCTTAGGGAAACGTTCCTGGACTGGCAGCTTGGCGCCCGAATTTGCGTTATAATTGGTCACCTTAAACTGTGGGTTTGCCGGGGGGATCGTGACCAGTCTTCTTTATCAGCGGAGCGCGTCCATTGAGATGGCTCCGCTCCAGAACGAGACAATCCTTTTCAACCCTGAAAGAAAACAATTTTGTGTTCTCAACCGCACCGCGTCGCTCCTTTGGAGCCAACTGGCCAATCCGACCACAATCGAAAATCTGGCGGCCAAAGTCTGGGAGAGCTTTTCCGGGGTCACGCTTGAAGGTGCTCAACGAGATGCAGAACAAGCCGTGCAGGAAATGCTGGCTTTGAACTTTATCGTTAACCACTCAATCGAAGGAGAACAACGGTGAACCAGGTTGGCGTAAACGAACAAGGTCCGAACGTAACTGTCTCGGATGGGTCTAACTCGAAGACTATTGCGCGGCCGCCTTATGAGCCACCGCGTCTGACGGTGATGAATGAAGACGAGGTCCTGAGCGCATTCCAGGTTCCTGTTGTTGCGAGCTCTTGGTGGGGTTAGTCAGCGCTCCGTCCCATTCATCAAGCAGCGGTATCGGCTAACGAACGTGTCTCCGCAGGCGTTGCCATGGTGGCGAGACCCGGCTGGCTTATTCGGCCAGTTTCCCCGTGTGGAGGGAGGTTCTGAAACGTGCGATTGGTATCGCATAGTGGACGCCTTCCTTGGCATCGAATCGGACGACGCTAGCTTCCGGGCAAGATTCCGCGAGCTTTACAGCGCCTTTCGCTGGCGTTCTCCGCATGCTACCTCGAACGCTGGGTGGCTCCAATGTCGCGTTCAAGTTGCCAACGGTCTGTCTGCAAACCTGGTGACGTTCACGGGGTCTGAAGAATTTGAAATCGTCGACTTCATTGCAGGCGTGTATCGTGAACGAGGGTATGTCGAAATGCATCCGAGTGCCAACTGGCGATCCATCGGCGTGAGCAGTTCCCCGACGCCGCTGCTGACCGCACAGGGGGCTCACGTGCTTGTAGACGCATGCCATCCCTGGCAGCCTTTAATCGCGACCTGTGCGATCAATTGGGTTATGGGGATGCAAAGAGATCTGCTCTTTTTGCATGCAGCCGCGGTTGGGATCGATGGCTCCGGAATTTTGATCAGCGGCGAGAAAGGCACGGGAAAATCGACTTCCTCGATAGCACTGGCGGCGACGGGTCACAGCTTTTTCGGGGATGAGATCGTTGCGGTGAAGCCGAGCGCCATGGAAGTTTTTCCTTTCCGGCGCGCCGTATCAATTCGCCCTGGGCCGCAGTCAACAAGGGTGGAACGGCTTCTTTCCACGGCGGCGTGTTCGACGGAGACATTTCCTGACGGGACGACAAGGAGACGCGGCGATCCCAACGTCTTGTTTCCGAAATCCTCCGAAAGATCTTTGCCGCTGCGATTTGCATTTTTCTTGCGCGCTTTCGAGGAAAGCCCAAGAGCCGAGGAGTTCGTTCCCCGTCCCGATGATCTGAAGTTGCTGGCGCCTATGCCAGGTACGTTTTGGGGCGTATCTCCCGCCGTACCAATTATGCAGCTCGCCCAACTTCTTGCTAACCTGAAGTGCTATCTTCTCAATCCAGGTCTGCCGGACGAAACGGCCAGCCTGATAGAGACAATTGTGAGGACAGGATGAGTCTATCAGTTCAAAGCAGAGCGGAAAATGTAGCCACGTTTCGTTTCAGCCATGTGTTCTTGATGGAGACGCTGGCCCGCTGGGTTCCCACTACAGCAGAAATGGAAGTGAAAATTCTGTTCGGGCGGCACATCTGGGATCTTGCCCAGCAGGCAGATGCTCTGGGAAAACGTACTTATGAACTTCGTGCACCGCTGCAGTTTAGTCTTCGTCCTTCTGAGCGATATATGAGGGTCCTCGAAGACTTCGCAAAGGCGAGTTCGACGGTCGAAAAAGTCCAGGGCTTCTACGACGTGGTGCTCCCCGGTTTGGCGGCGCGCTACCAGACCTACCTCAGCCAAACGGATCGGTTGCTGGATGAACCTACGGTGCGAGTTGTGGAGCGCGTCCTGGGAGAGTTCACGCGGATGCAAAGCGACAGACTGAATCTGCTGAAGGATCTTCCCAAGTTATGCGTGTCTGATTCGGATTGGGTATCGCAAAATGCGCAGCTCGAAGCTTCAGTATTGGATATGGTTGAGCATCGTCCGGTCGCGGCCGTAGCGTAAAGGGAGGCAGCATGTTCGAACTGAGACCAGAAGATACAAAACAGGTCAAAGGTATGACGCTTCGGCGTGATCCGGCGCGGGAAGAATGCTTTCAAGTCGTCGACACCGACGCGGAGTTGCAGGAATACCCGGGCATGTCTGAGATCTCCTGCCGCCAGCGCATTCATCGTCACATGAACAACGAGACGGGCGCGATCGAGATCGCTGCACAATGCTTGGTTGATTTTCCGGACGCTGCGTGGGATTTGCGCATGCAGCTGGCGCGTCAGTGCTGGGATGAAAGCCGTCACGTCGCCGCACTTTATCGCCGCCTTCTTGACCGGGGCGGGCACAAGGGTGAGTTTCCGATTTCCAACTTCGAATGGACAGTGACCTCTTCGCTGGATACGCTGGCCGCCAGGCTTGCGCTACAGAACCGAACCTTCGAGGCGGGAGAACTGGACTTGCTGGGTCAACTTCCCAACGAATGGCGGAAGATCGGTGACAAGAGGACGGCCGAAGTGCTGGAGTCGATCCTCGCTGACGAAATCACACATGTGCGCTTTGCCAACCAGTGGCTCAAGCGTATGGTCCAGGAAGACCGCCGCACTCTACTTAAGATCGCCGTGGCGGTTCGCTTTCTTTCGGCAGTTACTGCTGCTGTGGCACCGAACGAAGGAGAAATTGGGCCGTCCGGACATGCCTTTGTCAAAGGCGAAGAGAAGCTCGCGCAAGTCAATATCGAAGACCGACGGCATGCCGAGTTTTCCGATGCTGAAATCGATCAATTCCTGCGTCAGTCCGGTTTTCAGTCGATCATGGCGAACGCCGCGGAGGGTTAATGCCAATCGCCGAAGCTGCACAGACACTCGACCCCAAGCTCTTTGGTGAGCCTCCCGAGCGCGACAGCCGTTTTTGCCAGAAGGCGCGCTGGGTGGAGTTGATCAATTTCCCCGACGATGACCCACGCAAGGTTATCGAGTTCTTCCATCGCCAGATGAATGAGGAAATGAACGGAGTGGAGAACGCGGCGCGATCGCTGGCGGATTTTCCCGATGCGGACTGGAACGTTCGCATGTCGATCGCGCGTCAATGTGCCGACGAAGCACGGCACGTTGAAATGTTCCGCCGCATCTTCGAAAACCGTGGCGGAAAGATCGGCGAGTATCCCGTTCTGAATTTCCAATACCGAATTATTGCGAATCTTCGTGATTTGCTGAGCCGTCTGGTCGTGCAGAACCGGAGTTTCGAAGCGGGTGGAATCGATGCGGTAACCTTTGCGATGGATGAAGCGCGCAAGCGCGGCGATCATGAGTTGGCTGAACTATTCGAAATGCAACGGGCCGATGAGATCACCCATGTGCGCTTCGCCAACGAATACATACGCGACACCATCCGCGCAAACCCCCGGGCCGCACTGCAGGTTGCGCGTGCTCTTACCTTGGCTTCCGAAGCCTTCACGCAGGTAATGGGCAGCGAAGGAACCGCGAATATTGAGTACCTGGTCGACGAAAAAGGACGGCTGGAAGCTGGATTTGATCACAGCGAAGTAGAAGTCGCATGTACGCAAGCTGCAAAACGCCGGGCCAGCAGCCTCGCCGACTGATCTCATGGCAACCTTATCCAGTCCGCAGTCCGGGCCCACAATGTCGTGGGGCATAGCGCGAACTGCAGGGGGGAGCGGGGTTCAGCAGCAGTCCCGATGGATTCGTTCCGCGCGGTATGATCTCAGTCTATTTACTCTGTCTCCCCTGGCTGGATTGGCTGTAATCCTACCAGCCCTGGCATCGCCGAAGGGAATTCACGTCTGGATTGCTGCCACCTACCTGGTTGCGATACCTCACTATGTCTCCAGCTTCAGCTTCTACATGGGGGATCGCAACCTGGCCTACTACCGCACGCGGGGTTTGGTTTTTTTCGCGGGGCCTGTGATGATCTTCTTTGCGGTAATGGGGCTCAGACTAACCAGGATTGACGCGTTGGTCCAGTCCGCACTTTACACGTGGAATGTTTATCACGTTTCAATGCAAAGCCTCGGCATCTTGTCGCTTTACCGGCATCTGAACGGAGGTTCGTTTTCCGAAGGCCGCCCGGCTCGCTTCGCAATATTGGGCGTCAACAGTTTTCTCGCCTTCCTACACCTCGATCGGTTTGCTCCGATTTACGACAATCTGGTGAGAATCCACTTCCCGATGTGGATCATTCGTCCGTTTTTTCTCACCGTGGCATTGGTCGGCTTGGCATTTTATCTGAGGAATCTCAGGGCTCGCGTGAATCCGATGCGGGGTGGTGAACTTGCTTTTCTTATTTCGAGCTTGGTGCTCTTCCATCCCTACCTTTGGGTACGCGAACTGAACATAGCCACATACGGAATGTTAATGGGGCACTTCTTGCAGTATCTGGGTATCGTGTGGTTGCTGAACCGCAGGAAATACTCGGTGGCAGAGGGGTCTCGACATCAACGGGCGCTTTCAGCGATCAGCAGCAATACACCGCTTCTATTGGTTTCGCTGGTTTCGGTCGGGGTTGTGTTCTATTCCATCCGTGTTGGCAGCGACTGGTTGCGCACGCCCCTCACGTATACGATCATCTGGAACTCACTATCCCTGATTCATTTTTACTTGGACGGATTCCTGTGGGCTTTCAAGGACCCATTTGTCCGTTCAGAAGTCGGCCCCTATCTGAGTCCATCCTCACCAACAGCAGTCTCATGAACCAAGGTCCAGCGCCGAGCCCGATTCAAGCGAGGTTTGACCGCGAACATATCCTGGCGTTTTCGCGATTGTTGAGCCAAGGGGCAAGTCAGTTCGAATCTTCGGTGAATGGTGGAAGCATGGGAAGTGCTCTGCCCGACGATTCGCGAATCCGAGGCCAATTCGTAAATCTGAAAGATCTGATGCGAGGCCAGGTCTTAACCTACGTTGCCAAGGATCGGATTGTTGCACATCGCTTCTTGCGATCGGCGACGTGGCACCAGGAACAGTATTTCATCACACGCGGGGACACGACTGTCTGCTGCGACATACCAACACCGGCATCATCCGTCATTTGCGTCGTCACCGAGGTATACAAGGATGGACAGTGGGAACCGGTGAGTCCGCCTCAGGCGTCTTGGTTTGGTTTTCGGTGGACGGCGTATGTCATTTCCGAACTCGTGGCCACGCTAGTTTGCCTGAATCCCGGCTTCGCGATCTGGACAGCACAACGCCTGATCCGAACGCACAGGTTCGCGTCGAGATTAACTCGTTTTGTAAAACGGCACATGGCGGGCTTGTTGCTCGCCGGCACACCACGAGCAAGGTGAGCTCATTTCCGCTGTAACACTTCGCCGTCTCAGCTATGGTGCACCGCCAATTCATCATTCTGAAATTATGGATAGTGGTCGCGACGGTTTTCGTGGCGACCGGATGGATGGCGTCGGCAGCAGGGATGCTGAATATTCTCACCTACGCGATCGTTACCCTGTTGACTGTACTCCTGTCCTTGTTTTTAATCCCATGGAAGCGAATTCGCTTCCGCGCATCGTTCCGCCGCTTTCGACGCCCGCTACCAGCGGCCTTCGGCGTGATGAGTGTGGTGGCGTTGCTGGGTGGGGCCCTCCATGCTCCCAGTAACTATGATGCGTTGAGCTATCGCCTGCCAAGGCTGCTAGCGTGGTTTGCAGCAGGCCATTGGACTTGGATCAGCACTTCCAGCCAAAGAATGAACTACAGCGCAGCCAACTCTGAATGGCTGTCGGCGCCGCTTTTCTGGCTTACTAGGAGCGACCGTCTTCTCTTCGTCCCGAGTCTGATTTCTTTCCTCCTGCTGCCGGGCTTGATTTTTTCTGCCTATCGACGACTGGGTGTAGGAATGCGTGTTGCCTGGGCGTGGATGTGGGTGTTGCCGGCGGCGTTCTGCTACTCGATGGAAGCGGCCAGTATCGGCAACGACCTGATCGGCGTCTTGTTTATTCTGGCGGCGCTCTATTTTGCCCTTCTGGCTTCACACACGAAAGCGTTGTCCGACGCATCCTTATCGCTGCTTGCATTGGCTCTCGCAACCGGGATTAAAGGGTCAAATCTCCCACTAATCTTGCCGGTCCTGATAGTTCTCTGGCAGGTACGCAGTCTCTCTCTGCGCCGACCGTTTGCTAGTGCCGGAGTCCTCGGACTCGCTTTGCTGATCTCGTATGTGCCGACCGCAATTCTCAACCATCAATTCACTGGAGATTGGAAAGGAGATCCACGGAATAGCGAGGCGCTGCAGGTCGGCAGTCCTCTGGCGGGGATCCTGGGCAATGTGCTACAGCTAAGCGCACAGAACCTTCAGCCGCCATTACTGCCAGGCGCGAGTGTCCTCGATCAGCGCCTGGCGAGCCTCCTCCCACCTAAGGTGCAGACACTCTTGAAGCACGAATTCCCACGCTTCACGCTGCATATCGGGGAATTACCTCAGGAGGAAGAAGCAGGATTGGGCCTGCCGCTGATCATTCTTCTAACCATCAGCTTATGTGGGAGACTTTTTGACAATGCGGCTCAGCCACCTGGAGCCATTCAAATGAGTTGGACCATCCGCCTGGTTCCGTGGTCTGCGTTTGCTGCCTTTCTGAGCTATGTTGTAATGATCGGCAGCGAGGCTTCCGGGAGATTAGTCTCCCCTTACTACCTGCTGTTGTTGCCCCTATTCGCTCATTGCATGAACAACGATTACGTGAAAAAGAAATGGTGGAAGGCGGGAGCTCTTGCGGTGATTGGAAGCTCAGTTCTGGTTCTCATACTTACGCCCGCTCGTCCCCTGTGGCCGGCTCAAACCATTGTGGCAAGACTAGAGTCCCACTGGCCGGGGAGTGGCCAGTTGCAGCGGGCCGAGGAGGTGTACGCGGTCTACCGCGAACGTAATGACCTGCTGCACCCGTTACGCGAGCTGTTGCCGCCGGATGCCGCACGGATTGGGATCATTGCCGATAACAACGACCTGGACTACGGATTGTGGCGGCCCTTTGGCGCTCGTACTTTGAGTTACCTGATCGGGAGGAGTAGCTGGGAGCAAGAATCGCGAGGCTTCTCGTGGATCGTTGGAAAAACCAGCTTGTTGATCCCGCGTTATGGCAGTTCCCTGGAGGAACTGAGGCAGAGTTCGAGAGCGCAGGTTATCGCCACTAAACTCATCACCTCCAGAGTGAGCCGAGGCCCGGAGGAGTGGTTCGTCATGAAGGTGCCACAGCAGAGAGCCGTGCCACAGGAATCCCGACCTGAAAAACAGGTAAGCACGAAGAACTGACTGTATGCTGCTTAAGTCCTGGATTTCGATGTGGGTGTTGTTCGTCGCCGCCGGGTGGATCCTCTCCCTCGGTCGACTTCTCAATACCTACTCCTATGCCGGCATCGTTGCGGCCGCGTTTCTGACCGTGCTGTTCATCGTGCGACGACAACCGGTCTGGTATCGCATCCGGTGGCGCCGATTCCGACGGCCGCTGCCCCTGGCATTCGTTCTGCTGGCTGCAGTGGCCTTTCTCGGCGGTGCCTTCAATTCTCCCAACAATTATGACGCTGTGACTTACCGACTGCCTCGAGTTCTGCAGTGGCTGTCTGCTGGTCATTGGATGTGGATCACAACTGCGAGCGGACGGATGAATTACACCGCAGCCAATTTTGAATGGTTGGTCGCACCTGTGTTCGCACTCACGCACAGCGACCGATTTCTCTTTCTTTTGAATTTCGTTCCTTTCTTGTTCCTGCCGGGACTGCTCTTTTCGACCTATCGCATGCTCGGGGTATCAGGGCGAGTGGCATGGACTTGGATGTGGGTGCTCCCCGCAGCTTACTGCTATGCGGTGCAAGCGGGAAGCATCGCCGATGACGGGGTAGGAGCGGTGCTGGTTCTGGCGTCAGTGAATCTAGGGTTGCGGGCGGAGCGCGAAAACAACGTCTCACATCTCTGGATGGCGTTGCTGGCTATTGCTCTCGCGACGGGGTTGGAAGCCACCAATCTGCCCCTACTACTCCCATGCCTGGTGGCCCAGTGGCCGCGCCGTCGACTTCTGAGAGCACGACTGTTGGAGACTGCGGGAGTGGCAGCGCTGGCACTCCTGGTGTCTTATCTGCCGATTGCGATTTTGAATCGTCATTTCACCGGCGACGGGAATGGCACCTTGGGAAAATCCCCTTCTCGCCTTAGCGTCCATGCGGTGGACGTGATCAACGGTGCGCTCAAGTTAGGAGCTCAGATGCTCCAGCCACCTTTCTTGCCGGGGGCACGCAGTCTCGATGCACGTTTGTCCAGCCTACTCCCAGCACGGGTCAAGGACATGCTCAAAGCCGATCATCCGCAGTTCGGGTTGGGATTGGGGGAGTTACCGCAAGAGGAGCTCAGTGGTCTGGGACTGGGGATATCTTTGCTTCTATTGTCGAGTGTATTGGTGCTGAATCGGGGCCGATTTCTAGCGGCCGCTGAAGGAAGACATAACGGAACTGCGACCGGGGTGATGGCGACCGCTTGGATTGCCTTTGCTTTCTACAGGAATCCTGTCGGCAGCGACGTGATCGGACGCTTACTCACCCCTTATTATCCCCTGCTGCTTGCGCCATTGCTACGCCTTTCTGGGGCCGGGCTCTGTGTGCGAAGCCGACTTTGGCGATGGGCCGCTATTCTGGGAATGAGCAGCGTCATCCTTGTTCTCGTATTAGCACCGGCCCGGCCACTGTGGCCTGCGAAAACTGTGCTCACCAAACTACGCTCCCGCTTCCCAAACAGCATGCAGTTAGAGCGGGCCGAGCAGGTTTATTCGGTTTATCGGGAGCGCAATGATCTTCTTGGGGATTTGCGCGCGTATTTGCCGCCGACGACCACGACTGTGGGGCTGATCTCGGGACCGGAAGATGCGAGCTATGCTTTGTGGCGACCCTTGGGACGTCGGACCGTTCAATACCTGGCATGTGAGCGGCCTTGGAAAGAGGAAACGCGGGGCCTTGCCTGGGTAGCAGGTAAGACAAGCTTGCTAAACTCCTGTTATGGAGGCTCGTTCGACCAACTCGTCAATTCCGCAAAAGGTGAGGTCGTCACGACGAGGTTTATCGCTGGCCGACTCAGTACCGGGCCGGAAGAGTGGTTTGTAATCCGGTTGCCGGAAAAGCAATAACCAGGGGCCGGCGCCTCGCCGGTCTGATCAAGAATTCGACGGCTTCTCATGTGGATCGCCTACTGCGCTGTTCGTCGCTGCTAGATGGTTGTTGTCTGACGTGAGACAGCTCAATGCCATTACCTACGCTTGGCCACTGCGTGTGTTGCGACTGCGGCTGTTAGTTCTGACGCCGCTGCGTCCCTTGTGGCCATACTTGCGGTCCTTGTACATTTGCGTCAGCGTGCACCACAGAGCCGCCAACCGCAGCGTGCCCAAGACGTGTATTCCGTCTATAGTAGGCGTAACGATTTTCGCGTAGCTGCGTGAGGGTTTGCCCCTCGAGAAGCAGATTGCTGTGATCGAAGATGATGATGATTCTAATTACGCATTGTGGCGGCCTCTTGGTTCTCATACCGTGCATAGCATCGATCATGCCCAGGAGTTGGAGGATGAGGCTGGCAACGTCTCTTGGCTGATCGGGAAAACCTCATCGCTGAAGGCTCTTGGACAAGTTTCGCCGGAGCAGTTTGAGGCCGCTTACCGTGGTCAGATCGTCAGGACCACAAGGATCGCTTCCAAAGTGAGAGATGGTCCGGAAGAACGGTTTGTCATGCGACTAAGGACCGAATCAATCGCTGCTACGACGCGCAGATGATGATTTGTGCGTTTGTCCAACAACCTAAACAGGACTAAGATAACCATGCATGGGCTCGTCACCCAGTACAAAGACTTCTCTCCAGAGCACGAATTTCTGCTCGCCCTGCTCGCCGGGGGGGAGTCTTGTGACCTGGCAGACAGAGCTGCCCAACTCGATTGGGAACACTTCTTCGACGTCACACCCGCCGACCTTTATGGGTACATGGGATACAGGCTAACGGAAGCTGGTGTGCAAGACCATTGCCCTTCCAAGCTGTTTGACCAGACTCGTAACGCCCGGCGCGCAATCGCAGCACAATGGCTCCGGTTGAAGATTGAGCTGCGCAATGTCGCATCCTCGTTCGAGGCCCAGCACGTCGATTTTCTTCTGCTGAAAGGTGCCGTTCTGGCATTCAATGCTTATCCGGACTGTTCCCTCCGCCCGGTATCTGACATCGATCTTCTCGTACGGCCCGAGAGCCTCAACCGCGCACTGGGGTGCATTTATGCCACTGGCTTCAAGTGCCCCGAACGCATCCAACGAGCACATCCATTGAGCTTCACAGACTCTGCGTTACTGGGGGAGAACGTCTCTCTCCCTCTCCAAAAGGACGGAACCCGCGCCGTTATCGAGGTTCATACTCAGCTGGAGTCGGCGGAGCCATGGTTCCCGATGTCTGTCGCGCAAATGTGGCAGTCTTCCCAGGAGCAGGACGTCGGTGGTCTTCGGGTCCACACGCTCGAGCCGCGCGAATTCCTCTTTCACCTGATCCTGCACTTGGCGCGTGCGCATGTCTATTCGCTGGGACTGCGACCGCTGCTCGATGTACATCTATGGATACAACTTCAAAGCGGGCACCTCGACTGGCAATGGATCGGATCAGAATGTCTTCGCCGAGGTTACACAGAATGGGCGCACCTTACGCTCAGGCTAGTGCGCGATCTGTTCGGCACTAACGTTCCAGCATCTTTCTTTAAAACCGTTCCGCCTCCGATTGGCCTCGACCATCTTGCGCACCTTGCCCTTCAACAGATCTGGGCGAATCGAAGGCTGGATTCTCTTGTGCCGCCTCGCCTTGCTATCACTCTTTCCCAGCCATCTCTCTGGGGCGCCATTTCGACCCTGTTCACGCGGCTAAAGCCGACCGGCCGGCCAGCAGGCAATGCGACCATCCCGGCGATGGAACAATCCAAGAGTCGCGGTTTACTGGCTGGGTTGCATGCCCTCAAGAACGACTTGAGTCTGAAGATGCCGCAGTACGTTCGTGCATGGCACAGTGGAAGTCTTCGCTGGTCAAACCTGATGGAAGCCGCCCGCCTTGCAAAAGGACGAGTCGAGATCAAGCGAACTATGGAAAATGTCCGTCCAGCTTTCAGTTCACTGCAAGAACCACGTTCCCGCTAGACGCGGTGGAGGGAGAGAGGAGCACAGCTGTGCGACCTGTCGATGTGCAGCCATTAATGGTGTGCAACTGGCCAGAAGCCAAACTCGAAAGAGGCGACCACGTTGGATTGGCGATTTAACGCCAACAGCGGGATCTGCCAGCGCTCATACTGCACGCTACCCGAAAAGCGAGAGCCGTGTCCTGCAAAGATATCGGCATTGACGGCCACGTCATTCTGAGTTCCACCTTGGGGAAGAAATAGTCTGTCGACCTTCCGATGGCGGAGTTCCAGTCCGATCTTTCTTTTTGCAGATAACCAATAGTTTGTACGCAGGGACTCGCCTTGTGCCGCTCGTCCTAGCCAGCTTCCGATAGATCTGGCGTCGCTCGTGTAACCATCTACGTATTGAGCATTCCAGTAAAAATAGCCCGGAGGCTCAACGTTGTATCCAACCGCGCTAGTGGAGCCACCCTCCAATCTGAGGTCGAGCTTCGGAATTTTCGGGATCTTGGCGAAGTAAAGCCCACCCTGAAAAATAGACTGGCGCACGTAAGGGATTGGGGAAGGTTGGTCTTCGCTCATCGCCTCCCCGTAGAAGGTCAGCCAATCACGCATCTTGGGAATTCGGTAGGAAAAATCCACTCCGGTCCGGCCATCCCCCAACACATCACCGTGAACGTGGATGCCGAAGGTAGACTTGAGGAACGTACGGGGGGTGAGGGGGTTGCCCGGTCCTCCGTAGAGCGTCGTCTTTGTCATTCCGAACTCAAAGTTTTGTGTAAGTTCGAAGCTTATGCTTCCACCGCTGAGGAACGGCTGGCGCGGCAAAGACTGGCCGTACTGTCCGATCGTTGGTCCTGGCGTACCGCTGAAAATCGTGCTCAAGAACTCCTGTCCGGACACCTGTCCGATGAAAGCTTGAAATCGGATGTTGCCTAGATAACCGAGGAAGCTCGGCAACTGAAACGGGCTGACGCGATCGATGGTGAACATCTTGTTCAGCGGCGGAATGTTATTGGTGAACAGCATCGCTCCAGAACCGCATGGTCCCCACCAGAAGCTGCGTCTGCCAAACGAGATCTGCCAGTTCGCGAGATTCATGCCGACGTAGGCGTCAAGCAGTTGAAAGCGACTCGCCGAGGCAAAAGGGAGCGACGGAGGATTTGGCGGCAATCCATCGACGTTGGCGATGAAGTTGAGTGCTGATGGCGAAAGCGAGGGAGCAGAGGGTGCCGATTGAAATTCACCGCGCGTGTAGATCACGAAGGGGCCCGCGGTGGTCCAGCCAGATACGCCGGCCACGCTGTTGAAGCCTTCTTGGTACGGCCTGCCATAATCGTTCAGAATGGTCTGGCCAAAGTGATAGTTGTCCGTAAGCGGTCTGCCGGAGATTCCCAGTGTGCGGACATAGAGAGACTCCAGTTGTGCGCTGCGATTGCTTTCACCAATCATCAACTCGGAGTCGCGAACAAACTCTTCTGAAAGAGCCGAAAAGAGTTGCTGAACCTCCGGTGGCCCGTTCGTGTCAGCCTGGAGGTCGCCAGCTTCGCTTAACAGGCGGGCGCATTCCAGACGGGTCCAGGGACGAATGCCCAGGCTAATCGTCTTCACATATCCCAGGGCGGCGAGGCGTTCCAGAGCTGGATAGATCCAGCTGTCCAGAGGAACGTAGGGAGAACCCATGAAGGATGGGGTCCGCATCTTTTCGTCGCTGACGAATTCGTGCGGCGACTCCCATGCGGCACCCCCGATTTCAGCATTGTGCCTGTGACGGTAGACGTTTTGTGCAATCAAGTATCCCAGCACGCCTCCTACGAGGACGTCAGAAGGGAAATGCTGGTGAGCTTTCACACGCGAGAGAGAGACAGCAGTGGCGGCACCGTATGCGAATAAAGAAGGAATGGTTCCCGAGTACTCATGGGCAAAGACGCCTGCGATTGACCATGCGGCGGCCGCATGTTCGGATGGAAACGACGTGCCGCCGTGGAAAAAAAATCCGCTGCCGTTGCCTTGATATGGGCGTTCGCGTTGAAGCGAATACTTCAAAGCTTGGACCGTGACTAGGCTGTTTAGAGCGGCCTCACCCGCGAGGAAACCGGTCTCACGCCAGCGTTCGTTGTGGGTGGGAAAGCTCAGAAGATAAAGCCCAGCACCGCTTCCGATGAGTCCCGCAATGCCGTAATTAGAAACGCTTTTGTAATGTTTTAGAGTGGACGGATTCTGACTGGTCGATGCAACGTATTGGCGATCTGTGGCAAACAGGCCCGCAGTAATTCCGCCCAACGGTACTAGCCAGTTCGCGTCTGACAGGCGGATTCGAGCCGGGCTAGTCCAGATCTGTTTCTGGTCCTCAAGGAAATCGGCAATATGCCCGGAAACGCCCGTCCTAGCCGAGTCGTCAGCAGGCCCGTCGTGATGGGTCCGGGCTGAGGTTTCTTCTGGTGTTTTGGAAGCATTTCGCTCATTTAGTTGCGGCGCGCCCACCCGGTCGTGGTCGACGGACTCTTGCGACCAAGCTTGCGCCAAGGCGAGCAACAAAACTCCCGAGGCCAGAACTGTAGATAGGACTCCCGACGTCATTTCAATTGGCCCAGGCGTTGTTATGGATGGATATAGGCAACTGTGAGCGCGACCGATGATGCAACTTGCGCAGCTTGTAAAATCGGCGCCCAATTACGCGTCGCGATCTTAGGCGCGCGCTCGGGTACAACAATCGAATCGCCGGGCTTGAGCACAGTGTTTAACGGATCGCCTAGCCAGAATCCAGAATTGTTCTTGGCCGCGAGAACTGAACCGTCTGCGCGGATCACGAACACAGCACTCTTATCGGCGATCTGAGTTAGGCCCCCGGACTGGCTTAGATACCACTTCGCGCTCTTGCCAGGTAGATAACTCACCGCGGTCGGATTGAAAACTTGACCGCTCACCATCACAAAGTTTGTCTTCTTAGGGATGATTAGAACGTCACCATCCCTTAGGGCGACGTCGGACGAAGTCTTCGCCAGCCTCTTCGGATCGGACGGGATATGTACAACGACTCGACCGACGGGTTCCGTCGCTTCCAATTGTTGAAGGGCAGTTTCGGTCTGCGCGATGGCGGACAGCTTCGCGTTCTTCTGATCCGCATCTCCGTCGGGCAAAGCTCGAATATATTTCTCCTCTGCCTTGATTCTATCGACGAGTTCGAGATGGGCGCGCATCTCCAATTCGCGCACTTCCTGACGAATGAGGACCGCCCCATACGGATACGCCTGAGAAGTCAATCCGCCGCAGCGCGCGAGCACGGAACTGAGACGCTCTCCCGGTTCGATTCCGTAGGTTGCTGGATGCTGGATCTCACCTTTGACCGCCACAGAGGCGTGGAGGTCATTCCACTGCGGGATCTGGCGAATGGCCAGAACATCACCGTTCCGCAAAGGGACGTTGTCGTTCGGCTCACCGGACAATGCGGCCGCAAGTTTGATCTCCAGATGTTGATTCGCGCCACTGCCAGCGACAAATCGCGTAAGGTCAGCGCTGTCGGCAAACGCGCTCCGCTTCAATCCGCCAGCCACCCTCACCAAGTCCTCGATATGCATATTCGCAGTCAACGGATAACGTCCTGGCTTGGCGACTTCGCCCCGAATATCAACGGTTGGAGCTTCTACTCTTTCTGCGCTACGGTGGATAAGTAGCCGGTCGCGAGATTGAAGAATGATGTTGTCGACCGGATTACCCGCGAGTGCTTCACGAAGGTCAACGCTGAGAATCTTCATCGTCCCGTCGGGCTGAGAGCGGAACAACTGGGCAGTATCGAGTGCCGCATCCGGCGTGATTCCCCCGGCAAGATACACGGCGTCCCGAAGATGGGCTTCGCCAGAGGTTCGGTAAGCGCCGGGATTCCGCACTTCCCCACCTACCCAGACTTGGGGGGGAGACTCGAAATCGTATCGGCTGAAGATGCGAACCGTGTCCAGTGCTTGTAGAGTTGGAGCGGACGCAGGATTTGCGAGAGCGGCTGAGAGGTCGACACTTTCAACGGTCGGATGGAAATCGGGGGGATTAAGGCGGACGATCTCGGCGTAGTGGGGTGCAGGCTCCGGCAGCATGTCGTCATAAGACGAGACGAGGTCCGTCAGCTTCATTCCTTGCTTATAGGAATAACGTCCGGGGCGCAGCACATGACCTTGCAAATAGATCGCATCTTTGTTGTAAGCGGCAATGGGAAAGATGTGCACCTGATCGCCGTCGTGAACCGGAAAGCTCTGCAGGTGTTGACTGACGCTCTCTGAATCTTGGCCAGTCAGATCAAGCGTCAGCATGGTTCGTTTTTCGTGAGCTTCGACGCGCTGTACTTCGATATGGCGGAGTGCAGCGGTAGGTAGGATGCCGCCTGCGAGTTCCAGCGCCTCAGCAAGAGAAGTCTCGTTTGATAATTCGTATACCGCCGGGCGACGCACCATTCCGTCAATCGTCACTTGCGGGCCGACCGGGGGAACCTGCAGCGTATCGCCGCTCTCCAGACGCTTCAGATCGGAACGCACGCCGCGCAGAAGCAACTCGTAAGCATCCACCTGCTCGACCAGTTGCTTGCCGCGAAAGTGGCGCAGAGCGCGTAGAGAGCCACCGGGAGTAATTCCTCCGGCCGCGATCAATGCGTTCAGTGGAGTGGAAAGAGAACTGATGTCGTAGGCGCCAGGTTCCGCGACTTCGCCTACCACGTACACGCGGACCGTTCGCAGCCTTGAAACGGAGACATCGGCAGAAACATCGCGAAATACTGAACGCAGCGCGTGTTGAATGTCCAGTTGCACCTCGCCAAGACTCTTGCCACTGACGAGCAGGGGCCCAGTATCGGGCAAGGGAACACGACCTTCCCGATCCACCAGGCGTACGAATCTCTGCGAAATACTGCCCCAAAGATCGACTGCCAAACTGTCTCCTGGACCAACCACATAATCAGGGCCAACCGGGAGATCCATGGGAATCACGTCGGGCCGGTCGATCGAATTGCGAAATACATCGAGGCCAAAACGTTCCGCCGGACGTTGCCAAGCTGCGACTTGCACATACATGTCAAAGAGAGAAGGCACATCTGCGTATGGATTCGCCCGCCGCACCATGTTGACCGGACTCCCGTCGTTTTCCGGCTGGATGAGCCTGCGACGTCCAGAGTTTGAACCCGAGGAGACATCTTTGTTAGAGATGCTGGCTATCGTCTCGCGAGCATTTTCTCCATCCGAGCTAAGGGACCGGGCCGGCAAGGCGCTCGCTTCCTCTGTCACTCGAGGAAGGGATCGTGGAGTGAGAGGTACAACGTCGGGCGACTTCATGGAAGCATTTGAGAACCCGCCCGGTGACACCAGCGAACCATCAAGCGGCGAGGAACCATCATTGAGATAGTCAGCCTTCAGGGTGCGCGGCAGCTCAGTTGAGTTTCGCGGCCCCATGTCGGGAACCGGCAGCTCATTCTCAGGTGGGCGACCGGGTGCTCGGCTGTGGCGGGCAGACTTCTCGCAAGCACCGTCCGCGTCCTGGGAAGTGCAAACATTCGTTCGTTCCATGTCTTGTTTCCGTTGATTCTTCTCTACTGTTAGCGAATCGGAGTCTTCCTGCGACTCAATTAGCACCAGACGGCGAGCACGTTCTTTCAGAACGAATTCCTCTTCTTTGCCGAGGCTTGAATCCGGATTCGTTGCGGGCAAGAGATAGCCGTATCTCTGCAGAAGGCGCGTCGCAACAGATCGAAATTTCAAGTCACGATCCAGGCGGTCGAAAATCGCCTGATCGGACAAGCTCGAGTCCTCGACGACTTGACCGTTGTCAGCGGCCTCCTTTGCCACCCAGCGTTTTAGTTCAACAAGCAGACCGGGATCTTTCACAAGCACTTCCCGAATCTGGACGGAAGACGCAGCAACCCGGTCCAAGTTGTCCTTCGCGAGTTCGGACAGTTCGGGAGCAGAGTAGCGGACGGAATTGGTGGTTTCGTTGCGTCCTCGATCCAGGTTCTGAGCGCAGAGAGCCGAGGATAGCGACAATACCGCAATACAGAGCGACCACGGGTGCTGTAGTTTGTTCCGCATATACGATCCCCTTCATTACCTTTCGAGTTTTCGCAACCAGCACGTAGGTCTATGCCTCCCAGAGCCTTGACGACGTGTGCTAGAAACGCTTCGGCTAGCAGATGGGCTGGATCACAGGTCAACACGCATCCAGACCAGGCACAAGATGCGCAAACCGCAGCCCGACTTTATCTTCACCTTGCTGCATCTTAACTTACTCCATCCACCTCCGCTGGATCAGCCGCTTTGCAGCGGTCTCGGGTAGTATATCGAGAGTCTTCACAACAGATTTGACTCGAGATGTGGGCCTTGGGCCAGATGGTTGTAAGACCCATGCCTGACGTCAATGTCTTTAGGGCCTGCTGCCCGCCAAATTCCGTGAAAATCGCTCAGGGCCCAAGCCATAACCCAGGTTGGCTGGGAGTAGCCAGAGCGAGAGGACGATGGAGATGCTGAAGCCGAGCGCAAATGTGATCCGGAGCGTTCCGGATCGAACGAACAGATGGTGCGTTATCTCTCCCTTGGAACGACGATAGCCCAAGACCCAGGTTAGTGTAAGCCCGGCATGCTCTCCGCCCCCAACACCCCGGGTGGTACTGGTTCGCGCCCCTACTCGCTGCTGACCGCAATGGCGACTGCCACAGTGCTCTCGAAATTGCGCTGATTTGAGGCAGAGAAGAGTTTCAGGCTACTGGTACGTTGCGTTTTGCGGAGGGCCGCCGCGCGGCAGCCCTACGGCTGGTTATCGCTAGCTAGCGAGGGCGCAGCCAAAGAAATACTTGAAAAACTGGGAAAGCCCTGGGCATCGCGATCGTGTCCCTGTTTCCCGGCTTCGTTTCCGACTTTGCGGCCTCTGGCTCAGGCATGTTAAGCTTTTCCGCTACCGTCGCGCTTTGAAGGGTTCGGCTACGCGCTAGTGAACGCGATGGGAGCGCGCGTGGCGGTGCTCGCCGCCGACTTCCCCGTCGGCTCTCGCAAATACTTGTAGACGGCCGCCTTGGGCAATTGATCCCGATGGATGACGAGGAGGCAGTCACGCAAGCCATTGCGGTTGTCCTCAAGAGCACTCCCGATACCGGCGTGGCGTATGACCGTGCGCAGGTACCCAGCAAGCAGCAGGTGGATAATGGCAAACCGCGCGTTGATGGAATCACTGGCGAAGAATGCCGCGGCGGCACCACTTTCCAACGGGAAGCGGCTGATTCACAAAATCGCCCGGATTGCGCTGCATGAAAACTGGATGATCGGGTGGGTGGACGAGCCCATTGCAAATGCACTGCGCTGGAAAACCTGTCCAAAAGTCAACTGGATCGGCGCGCGATCCAAGAAGCGTTACTTTGCCGATCCCTTCGCCTGGCCGGGAAAGCCCGGCACCGTTCTCTGCGAGGAATATGACTTCGCCTTGCGCCGAGGACGCCTCAAGCTGCTGACCCTGAACGGCGGTCGCATCGCATCCGAGGCGGACGTGTCCCTTCCCCTGCCGGGCCATCTCTCCTTCCCCTACTTGTTCGAGCATGTGAGAGAAACCTACCTGATCCCAGAATCCTGCCATGCGCGCAAGCTCGCTATTTTCAAATATGGCGAGGAAGGGTTCGAGCTATTCGCAACGCCGCTTGAAGAGGTCGCCGCCGGCGATAGCGTCCTATTCAGGCATAACGGCCTTTTCTGGATTGCCTATACCGACTTAGGTCTCAACCCTTTCGACAATCTGAACGTTTGTTATGCTGAATCGCTGGCGGGGCCGTGGAAAGCGCATCCCGGCAACCCTGTGAAGCGTGGACTCACGAATTCGCGCTGCGCGGGGACGCTTTTCACCGTGAAAGGCGAGCTATTCCGGCCTGCGCAGGACTGCACGAAGACTTATGGTGGCGCCATACGCATTTTGCGCGTCACCGAATGCACGCCCGAGCATTTTGCGGAAGAGGAAGTGAACCTGATACTTCCCCATCAGGGATTGAATCCCCACGGGTTTCATACTCTCTCTGCCTGGGGCAATCGCTGCCTAGTGGACGGCAAGCGCATGCTGTTCTCGCCCCGTCGCGTGCTTGCCAAGTTGCGGCGTCGGTGCGATTGATTTGACCATGTCACCCATCAATTCTTAATGCATGCCTATCTCCTGGCATGTGCCTCTAAATCGAAGTATCACGGCTCGGTTTCGCACTGGCCTGCGCTCTCGGTCGTCGGTGGAAAGTGGAACAGTAGCCATGAGCCTTCATCTGCGTTGAGCCCCAGTAAGGAGGAACTGTCATGAGTGACGTAGGCGCCGGGAACGAAATCCGTGATCATTGCCATGCTGTTGCTCCGAGACGCTCCCGGCGTTCGCTCGATCTCCAGGCGATTCACCAGGGTGATAAGGGTCGCGGAATCAGTTGGCGCAACCTCGGATTCGCTTGACACTTCCAGTGTCTCTTTCGCGCCCGCCACGCTTAGCTGAAAATGGATAACCGGCTCAGTTCCCGAATTGACGGCCAGGTTCTGCGCAGCCTGGGCAAATCCAGGGGACTGGCCACACCGATCGAATAGTCGCCTAGGGGGCACGGCATTGAACGCAAACTCGCCATTGGCATCAGTGCTCGCGCTTTTTGTCCAGTCGGACGATTGGGAGTTCAGCATGACCATGGCACCTTGAATCGGACGGTGCTGAGTATCATGAATATACCCCCGGACTGAGCCGAAGATGGTCACAAAGGCAGCCACAGCCGTTGTAAGTATCGAAATAAGCAGTACGATGCGAATCAGACGCATAGAAAGATTCCTCATCACGAGTCCCCGCCAGGCAGCGCAGCCCTGAGAGTCGCTGTAAATCAAACATTTTGTCGACGGCGCGGAGGTGCGAATTCAAGCCGGGGCGCAAGCTTCGCCCTGCCAGATTTCGTCGGGACTCATTCGAAATGCATGTTATCGAGGAGCTCAAGCGAAATTTCGAGCTGTTTCCCTTGTTGGACTGTGTGCAATCGCGGGGGTCCCCAGATCTCCGCGCATAAGGTGTCGCGCGCAACGGCGGAGAGAATAACGATTGGAGCTTCCAAAATCCACCGCTCGTCGATTTGCGGAAGGGACTACCCCTGTAAGAGGTCTGGGTGGAATTGTCGTAGCCATGCAATCGTACTATCCTTCAATTCCGTGGCGAGCGCCATCATTGCTATCAATTCCTGGTCCGATACGGCACCCGCAACGTCATAGACCGACTTGTTTCTCTTGTTGTTGAAGGTTTTGAATCTTTGAATGACCTTTGGGCTGGCCTTTATGGTGAGTTCCAGAGATTCGATTGTTTTGACGTGATGGCCTGCTTGGGTAACGGTGCGATGACCGGAGGCGCGGAGCGCTCTCGTCGTGACACTGAGCGCCGCGTTGAAGGCAGCGATGAATCGAAGATCGGAGGATACAGCTTCGAGATGATACATCGAGTGGCGACTTGTGAATTTCCCGCAATCCATTCTGGATGCCGCGCTTTCGCGGGAGTCTATCCACCGTTGCCTGACAAGAGAATCAACCAGTGGCGCGTGCGTCGATTCGAGATTCCAGAAGAACTGGTAGATCAGTTCTTCTGCGAGGAACAGTTGATCGACTCACAGTTTGTTCGCTTAGACACGCTTGAGGAAGTTGAGAGGCTCCTTGTTAGCTGGGGATTGGACAGCGCCGTATTCAAAGCGCCTTGGAAAAATGATTGGCCCCTCTAGTTGGCGGGACGCATGATTGGCGAAATATCTCCATAGCGCTCATCCTATGAAAGGGGATGTCAAGGAAAAAAGATTCTCCCCGCCCCTCCGAGAGATGCGGGCGTGGTGACTTACATCCAGCCCCACCTCATTCCTCACCT
>Ga0210405_10001590_pt1 | contig 25361 bp, 22 predicted proteins | sample IncBWH11MmetaG_FD_155492 | JGI IMG/M metagenome (GOLD analysis project Ga0210405, IMG submission 155492) | Forest soil microbial communities from Barre Woods Harvard Forest LTER site, Petersham, Massachusetts, United States - Inc-BW-H-11-M | ecosystem: Environmental > Terrestrial > Soil >... | reverse complement strand
AATCGGGCGGGTCGGCGGCGACGGCCGACGTGTCGGACGATAGGGGATCGCCGATCGCCGCCGCGTCAGGCGTGGCGCCCTCATGCTGGCCTGTCGCATCGTCCGCGGACGCGGCGGCTAAGGCCTGTTGCTCCGCCAAAGGGGGAGCGGGCTCGGGCGGTTTCGGGCGGCGATCCATGCGGTAGCCGAGGGAGCGCAGGATCGAGGCGAAGTCCTCGCCCGAGGCGCCGGTCAGCGAGGTCATGGTGTTGGTGATCGTGAAACCGCCCCCGGCGATGGCGCCTGACGGCCTCGGCGCGGCTGCGCCTTCGCGCCACGCCAGAGCCGGGCGGATCAAATCAGCAAGGCGTTCAAGAATATCCACGCGAACGGCACGGTCGCCGCAGAGCCGATAACCGGCGATCCGGTAGAGCACTGCGTCGACCTCGCGATTGGCCGGAATGGACGTGCGCCCGCTGGCGGCGAGCTGGAGCAACTCCTCGACGCCCTTGCTCTCCGGTCCGGAATGGACCAGCGCCCAGAGCTGGACTGCGAGCGCTCGCGGCGCCGGCTTGAGCAGGAGCGGAAGGTAGATGTGATAGGCGCCGAAGCGCATGCCGTATTTGCGCAATGTCGCCCGTTCCGGCTGTTCCAGCCCCTTCACTTCGTCGGCAACCCGCTGGCGGTCGAGAACGCCGAGCGCCTCGATCAGCTGGAAGGCGACACCGCGGGCAATGCCGCTCACGTCGGCCGCCGTGCCCAGTGTGAACAGTGGACCGAGCAGCTTTTCGACGTACGACTTCACCCAGCGATCGAGCCGCGCTTCCACCGCGTCCCGCGGCGCGCCGGTCAGATGCTCGTCGGCGATGAGGCGGATGCGCGGGCGCAAGACTTCCTCGCCGGCGACCAGCTTGCCGACGGGGGCGCCGGTCCAGCGGACCGTACCGTCGGTCGCGAGCACGAACTGCTCAGCCGGCGCTTCGGCAAGACGCGCGGCGCGCGCGCTGATTTCTCCCGCCAGCGCCTTCTGCGCGGCGTTCTGCAACGCCTTGGCTTCCGATCCACCCGACGAGGCTTCGGGCACGAAGACGAAGCCGTCGAGCCGGCCGATGCCATGCCCTTCGACGACGACCTCGCCGGTCTTGTTGATCTCCGGCTCGAGCATCGCGTTTTCGCGCAGGCGCCGCATCAGCCTGCTGGTGCGGCGGTCGACGAAGCGTTCGGTCAAGCGCTCGTGCAAGGCGTCGGAGAGCTTGTCCTCGACCCCGCGCGTGACCTCCTGCCAATGTTCGGGGTCGGCGAGCCAATCGGGGCGGTTGGCCGCAAATGTCCAGGTTCTGATGTGGGCGATGCGCGTCGACAGCGTATCGATGTCGCCGTCGGCTCGGTCCGCCTGCGCGATCTGGCGGGCGAACCAGTCGGTCGGAATCCGGCCCTCGCGCATGAGAAAGCCATAGATGGTGACGACGAGTTCGGCATGCGTCGCCGGCGCAATCTTGCGGTAGTCGGGAATCTGGCAAACATCCCACAGGCGCTCGACGTCGGCGGGCGTTCCGATCATGGCGCGCACGTCGTCATCGCGCGCGGCATGGTCGAGGACGAGGATGTCTTCGGCAACCGGTGCGCGGGTGAGCGCAGTGTCGGTCGGCGTGGCCGCAAGCGCCGCCTGCAGCGCACCAACGGAGGAGAAGTCGAGATCGGTATTGCGCCACTGCACGATCTTCACCGGCTCGAAGGTGTGCGACTCCAGCGCCTGGGCAAGCTCGGTCTCGAAAGGCGGACAGCGGCCGGTGGTGCCGAACGTGCCGTCGCGGGTGGCGCGCCCGGCACGCCCGGCGATCTGGGCAAGCTCGGAAGGGCTGAGCTTGCGAAACTGGTAGCCGTCGAACTTGCGATCCGAGGCGAAGGCGACGTGATCGACATCGAGGTTGAGCCCCATGCCGATGGCGTCAGTCGCGACCAGGTAGTCGACCTCGCCGGACTGGTAGAGCGCGACCTGGGAGTTGCGGGTGCGCGGCGAGAGCGCGCCGAGCACCACCGCCGCGCCGCCGCGCTGGCGGCGGATCAGTTCGGCGATCGCGTATACTTCTTCGGCTGAGAACGCGACGACCGCCGATCGCCGCGGCAGGCGCGTCAGCTTCTTCTCGCCGGCGAAGGTGAGCTGGGAGAGCCGCGGTCGGCTTACAAGGCTGGCGCCGGGGAGGAGCCGCTCCACGATCGGCCGCATCGTGGCCGCGCCGAGCACGAGCGTCTCCTCGCGGCCGCGCCGGTGCAGCATGCGGTCGGTGAAGACGTGGCCGCGCTCGAAATCGGAGGCGACCTGGATTTCATCGACCGCGAGAAACGCCACGTCGAGATCGCGCGGCATCGCTTCGACCGTGGCGACCCAGAAGCGCGGGTTTGGCGGCTTGATCTTTTCTTCGCCGGTGACCAGCGCCACCGCATCGGCCCCCACCCGTTCGACCGCACGGGTGTAGACCTCGCGCGCCAGGAGCCGCAGCGGCAGTCCGATCAGCCCCGAGGAATGCGCCAGCATCCGTTCGATGGCGAGATGCGTCTTGCCGGTATTGGTCGGCCCCAGCACGGCAGTGACGCCGGCGCCGCGGGCGCGTCCGTCCCGGTTGGTCGCTGGAGAGAAGGAAATCGGCATCGAAGACCCGGTTACCGCGCAGGCGGCGGCCTCTCCTGTATCACAACATGACGCTGGAAAGGCCTGTGCTTAACGTGTGGAACGAGTCTGGAACGAATCGCGGCCGAATCGGCGACTCGCGGCCTGTTCGAATTCGTTCACCGCGACATATGGAAGTAAGCGTGAGACGTAATACCACATCGAGGGTTTTGCGCCCGGCCAGCGTGTCGTTTTCGTGCCGAAAGTGTTAACAGTGTCGACGAGCAGGATTCCACGGCGAGTCAAGAGCCATGCTCCTGTGGATTGCGGGGACAGCGGCGCGAGTGCCGAGCATGAGGCCCCTGCCGCACTGCGCAGCCGCGTGGGCTATTGTGTCCGCGCGGCCGCATTCGAGCGCGGCGGCTGCGCGACCGACACGAACTGCTTCGCCTGCAGCAGGCCGAGGCCGATCGGCGTCGGCAGCGAGAAGCGGAACGGCACCAGTACACGCGTGCCTGAGATCGGCGCCAGCCAGACCTCGGCGTCACGCAGCCCCATGAGATATTTGATGGCGGGCCGATCAGGCACGTAACCCGAAATCGGCGTGAAATAGACGGCGCAAACGACCGCGGGTCCCTGATACCCGCGCTCCGCCCTGACGGACTCGATGCGCTTGAATTCGCTGCGCAGGTCGTAGCGCAAGCGGCCGTCGAAAACCGCGATCTTACGGTTGCAGGCCTCGGGCGAAACGGGATCTCCGCTGCCGGCCGCGGAATTGAGCGTCGATGTCATCGGGTCGACCACACCGTGGCGGTCGGCGTCGCTCACCGGGATGCGATCGGGATGCGGCGGCAGCGGCGGCTCGACCGTATAATCCTTCACATTTCCGCTCGACAGCGCAATGCGGACGTCGTCGATCTTCTTGTCGTAGTCGATGGTCGCGCTGTAGTTAGTCGGCACCGGCTGCCCGGCGTTGACGACGCCGCGCGAGGCGCCGACGCCGTGGGCGCCAGTGAAGAACTTCAGGATGCCCGTTGTTGCGCCGCTTGCCGCGGCCGTGAACTGGTCCTCGGAAATGTCGATGACCCAGTTGCCGCGGCCGATCGGGATGCCGGCAACGCTGGCGGTGTACTCAGCTTCGAGCCGGCCCTGCGCTGCTGCGACACGAGCCGCATCGGCGGCAAGGACGGTCGCAGTGACGCAAACCGTGGCCGCGAAGGCGGTGGCGCCGGCACCGCGTGCGATCGGCTTCGACAGCAAGGACAACAATGGAGATGGTTCCCTCAGCCCGGAAGTGACGGCCGGCGCAAATCGCGATGGCCGGTTCGCCATGCGCGCGTAACCAGCAGGTCTCCGCATCCGTGTTGTCGAAAAATGCGTCGTTTCTGTGATTTACGCGGGTTTTGCGCACGGGGAAAACCCGGGTCGGCGGCGATTCCGGCGACATTGCTTGACGCTCTCAAGGTCGCTGACTATAGGTCCGCGCAACCTCCCGCCCACATCGTCCGTCGCTCGGCGCTGGACCCGCGGAGAATGCGAGGAATTGCAGCCATGTCATGGCGTTGCGAGCTGACCGGAAAAACGCGCCAGATCGGGCACCGCGTGAGCCATTCGAACCGCAAGACCAAGCGGCGGTTTCTGCCCAACCTGCTCAACGTCACGCTGATGTCCGATTCACTCGGCCGCTCGGTGCGCCTGCGAATTTCCGCCAACGCGCTCAAGACCGTCGACCACCGCGGCGGGCTCGACGCTTTCCTTCTGGCAGCCAAAGACGGCGAACTTTCGCCCCGGGCGCTCGAGATCAAGCGTCAAGTCGCGAAGAAACGGGCGGCGGCATAGTCGCCGTCGACCGGCTATGCTCGCGAGCAAGCCGCACGTCCCGCAACACAGAACAGATATCTGACAGGCGCGGCAGACTCGGGACCGGTCAGGCGTGCAGCCGGCGCGGCCGAGCCGGGCGCGGTGCGCCTTCGCCTGCATGTTCCGCGAACAATTCCGCCAGCTTCTCGGTCATGACGCCGCCGAGTTCTTCGGCGTCGACGATGGTCACCGCCCGCCGGTAGTAGCGCGTGACGTCGTGGCCGATGCCGACGGCGATCAACTCGACGGGAGAGCGGGTCTCGATGTCCTCGATCACCCAGCGCAGGTGGCGCTCGAGGTAGTTGCCCGGGTTGACCGATAGCGTCGAATCGTCGACCGGCGCGCCGTCGGAGATCATCATCAGGATCTTGCGGGTCTCCGTGCGCGCCAGCAGGCGCTTGTGCGCCCAGTCCAGCGCCTCGCCGTCGATATTTTCCTTGAGCAGGCCCTCGCGCATCATCAGCCCGAGGTTCTTGCGCGACCGGCGCCAGGGAGCGTCCGCCGACTTGTAGACGATGTGGCGCAGATCGTTGAGGCGGCCGGGATTGGGCGGCTTGCCCTGCGCCAGCCAGGCCTCGCGCGACTGCCCGCCCTTCCAGGCTCGCGTGGTGAAGCCGAGAATCTCGACCTTCACGCCGCAACGTTCCAGGGTGCGGGCGAGAATGTCGGCGCAGGTCGCCGCCACCGTGATTGGCCGACCGCGCATCGAGCCGGAATTGTCGAGGAGCAGCGTCACCACCGTGTCGCGGAAGTGCGTGTCCTTCTCGCGCTTGAACGAGAGCGGATGCAGCGGGTCCACGATGACGCGCGACAGCCGCGCCGCGTCCAACAGGCCCTCTTCCAGATCGAACTCCCAGGCGCGGTTCTGTTGCGCCAGCAACAGGCGCTGCAGGCGGTTGGCAAGCCGTGCGACCACGCCCTGGAGGTGCGACAGCTGCTTGTCGAGATAGCCGCGCAGGCGCTCGAGCTCTTCCGGCTCGCAGAGATCCTCGGCGCCGACGATCTCGTCGAACTTGGCAACGAACGGCCGATAGTCAGGACCGAGCGGCTCGTTGCGCAGGTGGCGCGGCCGCCACGGCTCGGCGGCGGTTTCCGAATCACCCATCTCCGCGTCGTCGGCCATCTCGGCGGACGGCGCGTCGATCGCCTCCGACGCGCTCTCCGGCGATTCATCGGTCGAGGTTTCGGCCTCTTCGAGGCTCATGCGCTCGCTGTCGGCTGAATCAGAGGCATCGCCATCCTGACCGGCCTCATCCGAGCGGTTCTGCTCATCGCCGTCTTCGCCTTCCTCGTCGTCGGAATCGCTGCTTCGATCCTCGCCCATGTCGAGATTATCGAGCAGATCGTGCACGACGTCGCCGAAGCGGCGCTGGTCGTTGAGCACGCGCTCGAGCCGGTCGAGATTGCGGCCGGCGCGATCTTCGATCAGCGGACGCCACAGCTCCACGATCTTGCGCGCGGTCGGCGGCGGCAATTCGCCGGTCAGCCGTTCGCGGACGATCATGGCAAGCGCGTCCTCGATCGGCGCGTCGGCGCGATCGGTGATCTCATCGTACTTGCCGCGATGGAAGCGGTCGTCGAGCATCGCGGCGAGGTTCCGCGCGACTCCGCCCATGCGGCGGGAGCCGATCGCCTCGACGCGGGCCTGCTCGACCGCCTCGAACACCGCGCGCGCCTGCGGGCCGCCGGGCACGAGCTTGCGATGCACCGCCGGATCGTGACAGGCGAGCCGCAGCGCGATCGAGTCGGCGTGGCCGCGCACGATCGCGGCCTCGCGCTCGTTGAGACGGCGCGGCGGCTCCGGCAGCCGCGCCTTGCCGCCCGCGAGGCCCGGGCGCTCGGCGGCGAACGCGACCTCGACGTCGCCCTTGCCCGCGATCGCCCGCAGGCAGACGCCGACGGCGCGCTTGAACGGCTCCGTCGGCGCTTCCTTGGCAGGATTCTTGGGCTTGATGTTCGAGGCCATGTGCCGCGCGGATGCTGCAAGCCGACCGCAACGCTCCTCAGCTGAGCGCCACGTTGACCGTTGATTCCGGCAATTCCTGCCCGAAGCAGCGCTGATAGAATTCGGCCACCAGGGGGCGCTCGAGTTCATCGCACTTGTTGACGAAGGTCAGCCGGAAGGCGAAGCCGACATCGTTGAAGATGTCGGCGTTCTCCGCCCAGGTGATCACCGTGCGCGGGCTCATCACCGTCGAGATGTCGCCGTTCATGAACGCGTTGCGGGTGAGGTCCGCTACGCGCACCATCTTGCTGACAATGTCGCGGCCCTCGGCGGTACGGTAATGTTTCGCCTTGGCGAGCACGATCTCGACTTCGTTGTCGTGCGGCAGGTAGTTCAAGGTCGTGACGATCGACCAGCGGTCCATCTGGCCTTGGTTGATCTGCTGCGTACCGTGATAGAGGCCGGAAGTATCGCCGAGGCCGACGGTGTTGGCGGTCGCGAACAGGCGGAACGCCGGGTGCGGCTTGATCACCTTGTTCTGGTCGAGCAGCGTCAGGCGGCCCGACGATTCGAGCACCCGCTGGATCACGAACATCACATCCGGGCGGCCAGCGTCGTACTCGTCGAAGCAGAGCGCGACGTTGTTTTGCAGCGCCCACGGCAGGATGCCGTCGCGGAACTCGGTCACCTGCATGCCTTCCCGGATCACGATCGCATCCTTGCCGATGAGATCGACGCGGCTGATGTGGCTGTCGAGATTGACCCGCACGCACGGCCAGTTGAGGCGCGCCGCCACCTGCTCGATGTGCGTCGACTTGCCGGTGCCGTGGTAACCGGTGACGATGACCCGGCGGTTCTTGGCAAAGCCGGCAAGAATGGCAAGCGTCGTCGCCCGGTCGAACCGGTAGTCGGTATCGATGTCGGGGACGTGCTCGTCGGGTTCCGAATAGGCGGGAACTTCCAGGTCGCTGTCGAAGCCGAAGAGCTGGCGGATCGACACCTTCATGTCCGGCAAGCCGGATTGCGGTTCTGTTGCGAGCGTCATTGCTCCTCCGTGGCCCCGGAAAGTCCGCGGCGCGACCCATCTCTCCCAAGCTTGTCGGGACGGGCCGACGGGTCGGCCGGCGCGGCAAAGTTAGCAGAAACGCACAAGGCGGCGAAAGCTACTCGCAAAGATCAGCAATAGCCTGCCGATTTCAGGTAGTTGTAGGCTTGGATGATCTCGCGCAGCCGTTCCTCGGAGGTGCGGTCGCCGCCGTTGGCGTCGGGATGATGCCGCTTTACCAATACCTTGAACCTCGCCTTGATATCGGCACGTTTGGCGTCGGCTTCAAGGCCGAGCACGCCGAGCGCGCGGCGTTGCGCATTGAGGATGGTGCGGCCCTCGGGCGCGCGCCGGGCCTGGCCGGACCAGCGGGCCGCGCCGTCGCCGAACAGGGCGGAAGGGTCCTCGGCCGCCCAGCCGGAGGCGCGAAAATCCGCCGAACGCCGCGAATCGCGCCGCGTCGTTCCACCGACCGAGCCTATTTTCCAGGTGGGACGGTGACCCGTGACCGCCTCTTTCTGATATTTCGCGATCGCGTCCTCGCTCATGCCGGCGAAGAAATTGTATGAGTTGTTGTATTCGCGGACGTGTTCGAGACAGAACCGCCAATACTCGCTCGCGCGCAGACGGCCCTTGGGCGCGCGATGGGTGGCCGGCGCGCTGCATCTCGGCCACTGACACGCCGGGAGCTCGGCGCGCAGCCGCCGGTCCTGGTCGGGCTTGACCCGGATGCGATCAAAAAGCGGCGAGTCTGTAGTCATCATTGGTATTATGCGGGCGCGGTGTGCGAACGTTCAAGACTTGACAGGCGGCAAAACAGCGCGTCGCCGTCGTTGACCGCGCTGCTTCGGTCTGGCTAAGGCTGCTCGATGCGAACCCAGGATCTCATCACTGAAAAGTTGCGCAAGGCTTTCGCGCCCGAGGACCTGCGCGTTGAAGACGAATCCCACCGGCACGAAGGTCACGCTGGCCATCGGCCGGGCGGCGAGACGCACTTCCGCGTGTATATCGTGGCCCAGGCCTTTCGCGGGAAGAACCGGCTCGAACGCCACTGCATGATCAACGTGGCGCTGGCGAGCGAGCTTGCCGGCGGGGTGCATGCGCTCGCCATCCATGCGACGGCGCCGGGCGAGACGACGTGACCCGCGCGTTCGACCGAAGCGAAGCCGGCCGTTTTCGCTCCATTCATCCGGCTCGCCCCTGCGGTCTTTTCTCCGCCAGCAATCCCATCAGATCGAGCCGGTGGGTGAACATCGAAAGGTTGCCGTCGGCCGCGCGCGGCCATTCCTCGCGCGGCCGGTCCCAATACAGCTCGACGCCGTTCTCGTCGGGGTCGCGCAGGTAAAGCGCCTCGCTCACACCGTGGTCGGAGGCCCCGTCGAGCGGAATGGCCGCCTCAATGAGGCGGCGCAAAGCGTCGGCGAGCGCCGCCCTCGTCGGATAGAGGACGGCGAGATGGTAAAGGCCGGTCGTGCCCGGAGGCGGCGGCGAGCCGCCGCGGCTTTCCCAGGTGTTGAGTCCGATGTGGTGATGATAGCCGCCGGCGGAGATGAAAGCGGCTTGTGCACCGATCCTCTGCATCAACTGAAAACCGAGCACGCCGCAGTAGAACGCCAGCGCGCGATCGAGATCGGCGACCTTGAGATGCACGTGGCCGATGCGTACCCCGGGATCGATCGGCGCTGAGGCTGCTTGCTCCGCGGCAGCGGTTTTCGTCTGCGTGACCATCGTCCGTGCTCCGCTTTGACTGTCAGGTAGGAACGGCGGTTGCGTTTTTCCACGGCGATCGCGGTGGCCGCCACCGGCTAGCTTGCCCGCGCCGCCACCTTGCGCGCGAGCGGCGTGATGCGCAGCGCGGTGATGCGGTTGCGGGTCCGGCGCAGCACCTGAAAGCGGAAGCCGTGAAAGGTGAAGCTCTGGCCCGGCTCCGGAATGGATCGTGCCTCGTGAATCACCACGCCGGCGATCGTCGTCGCCTCGTCGTCGGGGATGTTCCAGTCCAAGGCCCGGTTTAGATCGCGCACCGGTACCGCGCCGTCGACATTGACGGAGCCGTCCAGGAGTACGCGCACGCCCGGAACGGCGATTTCATGCTCGGTGGTGATGTCGCCGACGATCTCCTCGACGATATCCTTGATCGTCACCAGGCCTTCCAGCTCGCCATACTCATCGACGACCAGCGCGAACGGCGTCTTGCGGTGGCGAAACGCCTGCAGCTGCTCGTAGAGCGGGGTGGTGTCGGGCACGAACCACGGCGGCGTCGCCAGCGCGGCGGGGTCGATCTTGCCGGCATCGCCGCTGACGGCGTGCAGGGCGCGCAGCAGGTCCTTGGCATGCAGGACGCCGACGATGTTGTCGGGCGAGTCGCGCCAGAGCGGCAGCCGGCTCACCGCGGCGGCCAGCACGGCGTCGACGATCTCGCGCGGCGGATCGTCGGCGTTGAGCATCACGATCTTGGTGCGATGGACCATCACATCCGAGACGGTCAGCTCGCGCAGATCGAGCACGCCGCCCATCATGTCGCGGTCGAGCTTCTCGACGACGCCGGCCCGGTGCAGGAGATCGACGGCCCCGCGCAGCTCCTCGCGCGGCGAGAGGATGGATTGGATTTTGCCGACCGGCATGCCGATGCCGTGGAGAATGACCCGCACCAGCCATTCGACCGCGCTCAGGATCGGCGAAAACCAGAGCACGGTTCGCTCGACCGGACGGGCGACCCAGAGCGCCATGCGGTCGGGCATGTTGAAGGCGGCGGTCTTCGGCAGGATCTCGCAGACGACGAAGATGATCACAGTCATCACGATCGTGGCGTAGATCACGCCGGCATGGCCGAAAGCCGCGAGCAGCAAGCCGGTCGCCAATGTGGAAGCGGCGATGTTGGTCAGGTTGTTGGAGAACAAGACGGCGCCGAGCAGCCGCTCGCGCTTGGCCAATAGCCGGTTGACGATGCTCGCGTCGCGGTTGCCGTGTTTCTCGAGCCGCATCATGGCGGCGCGCGAGGAAGCGGTCAGCGCCGTCTCGCTGGCGGAATAGAATGCGGATATCAGCAGGCAAGCTACGACCGCCACCACGGTCAGCCAATCGATGATAGTCATAGCCCCGCAAGCTTCTCGGTGAGGAACGCGTGCACGTCGCGCCGATCGACGTTGGGCTCGACGAATGCGGCGCCGATCCCGCGGACAAGGATGAATGTAAGCATTCCGCGCCTTACTTTCTTGTCCTGGGCGATCAGCTCCATCAGTTCATCGGCGGGGGGCAGTCCGCCGGGAATGTGTCTCGTCTCGGTCGGCAAGCCGACTTCGGCGAGATGACGGATCACGCGTTCCGCTTCGGCTTCGGGCAGGAGCCCGCGCCGCGCCGAAAACGCGAAGGCGAGCGCCATGCCGGCGGCGACCGCCTCGCCATGCAGCAGCCGGTTGGAGAAGCCGCAGGCCGCCTCGAGCGCGTGGCCGAAGGTGTGGCCGAGATTGAGCAGCGCGCGCTCTCCGGTCTCGCGCTCGTCGCGCGCGACGATCTTGGCCTTGGCGCGACAGCTGGTCTCGATTGCAAATTCACGCGCCGGACCGCCTTCGAAGATGTTGCGCCAGGACGATTCCAGCCAGAGGAAAAACGACTTGTCCCCGAGCAGGCCGTACTTGACCACTTCGGCGTAGCCGGCGCGGAATTCGCGCGCCGGCAAGGTGTCGAGCGTCGTCGTGTCGGCGAGCACCAGGATCGGCTGATGAAAAGCGCCGATCAGGTTCTTGCCCTCGGTAGAATTGATCGCGGTCTTGCCGCCGACCGAGGAATCGACCTGCGCCAGGAGCGTGGTCGGGACCTGCACGTAGTCGAGGCCGCGGCGTACCGCGGAGGCGGCGAAGCCGGCAAGGTCGCCGACGACGCCGCCGCCGAGCGCAATGACAAGATCGCCGCGTTCGGCGCGCGCGGCGATGATGGCCTCGCAGACTTCCTCGAACACCTGAAAGCTCTTCGAGGCTTCCCCTGGCGGCACGATGACGCCGCTCGTCGCCATGCCGGCAGCGCCAAGTGCGGTCTCCGTGGCGCGCAGATAGTATCGCGCGACGTTCTCGTCGGTGACGATGACCGCCTTCGCTCCCGGCCGCAGCGCGGCGATGCGGGCGCCGAGCGTGCCCATCAGCCGGCGGCCGATGACGATGTCGTAGCTGCGGTCGCCGAGCGCGACGTCGACGACCAGGGGTTTCGCGCGGCTGCGCACGGTCATGGTCAGGCTTTCCCGTGCGGCGGCGGAGCGGGCTTCAGAAACGCCGCAAGCGCGGTCATGATCTCCGCCACGATCGCATCGTGCGACACGTCGCGCGACCTTACGCTCAGGTCGGCCAAAGCATAGATCGGCTCGCGCTCGGCGAGCAGGCGGCGAAGCGTCTCGGCCGGATCCGCGGTCTGCAGCAGCGGCCGCTCGCTCTTACGCTTGCTGACCCGCCGCATCAGTACGTCGAAATCGGCGCTGAGCCAGATGGAAACCGCCTTCGCCTGCATGGCGGCGCGCGTGTCGGCGTTCATGAAGGCGCCGCCGCCGGTCGCCAGCACCTGCGGGCCGCTCTCGAGCAGCCGAGCGATCACGCGCGCCTCGCCATTGCGGAAGTCCGCCTCGCCATGACGGGCGAAAATGTCGGCGATGCTCATTCCGGCAGCCTTCTCGATCTCCGTGTCGGCATCGACGAAGGGGATGGACAGCCGCGCCGCGAGCCGCCGGCCGACCGAGGATTTTCCGACCCCCATCATGCCGACGAGCACGATCGAGCGGCGTCCCAGCCCGGCGAGGACAACGGCCGCCGCCGCCGAGGCGCTGGCGTCATTTTGTAAAGCAATATCAGTCATGGTCCCTTCGTGCCGGCAAACGTGCCTCGGGCGTCTCCAGTGCGCCGGACCGCCCGGACGGCTTGCCAGGCCGGGCCGAACATGATCGTACTCGGCCCGTTCGCCGTCACCAATAGGACGAGCGCGAGCGCCGCACGATGCCGAGCCTGTTTCGGTTCCTTGCCGTCGTCGCAATTCTCGGTGTGGTCGTCTATGTCGGCCTCTATGCGCTCGCGCATTTCGTGCAGCCAAAACCGCGCGAGATCACCGTCTCGATTTCACCCGACAAATTCTTCAAGAACCGCTGAGGCGCCGGCGATGACTCGTTCGGCACCTCGTGCAGCGTCGCGTGCGGCCGACGGCGGGGCGCAGCCGTCGGACGGCAGGCTGATTGCGCTTTTTCTCGACATGCTGGCGGCGGAACGCGGGGCCGCGCCCAACACGCTGGCGGCGTATCGCCGCGACCTTGCGGACTTTGCCTCCTACCTCGCGGGCGGCGGCGCTACCGTCAAGTCGGCGACGACCGAGGATGTGCGCCGCTATCTCGGCGCGCTCGCGCGACGCGGATTGCGGCCGGCGTCGGTGGCCCGCCGCCTCTCGGCGATCCGCCAGCTCTACCGCTTCCTCTACGCCGAGCGGCAGCGCAAGGACGACCCCGCCGCCGTGCTCGAAGGCCCGAAGCGTACCCGCCCGCTGCCGAAGACTCTCAGCCTCGCCGAGGTCGATCGGCTGCTGGGTTTCGCCGCACGGTGCGACCTGGCGGCGGCGCTGAGCGAGCGGGTGCGCGCCGCCCGGCTCGCCTGCCTGGTCGAACTCCTTTATGCCACCGGTCTGCGTGTCTCCGAACTCGTCGCCCTGCCGATTGCGGCGGCGCGCCGGGACGCCCGCGTCGTCGTCGTGCGCGGCAAGGGGAACAAGGAACGCCTGGTGCCGCTCAACGATGCGGCCAAGCGCTCGATGGTGGAATACCTCGCACTGCGCGCCGAGGCCGAGGGCGGCGGCGGCGCCGTCGTGGCGGCACGATCGAAATGGCTGTTCCCCTCATTCGGCGGCAGCGGCCATCTCACTCGCCAGCACTTTGCCCGCGAGCTCAAGGCGCTGGCGGCGGCCGCCGGACTGCGAGCGGCGCAGGTGAGCCCGCACGTGCTGCGCCACGCCTTCGCCAGCCACCTCCTCCACAACGGCGCCGACCTGCGCGTGGTGCAGACGCTGCTTGGGCACGCCGACATTTCCACGACCCAGATCTACACTCACGTCCTCGACGAGCGCCTGAAAAGCCTAGTGCGCGATCTGCACCCATTGGCGGGTGAAAATTGAGGACGCCACATATATTTCGACGCTCGGAAGTCGGCCAAGAAGGGCCTGTTGGCAGTTCGGCGTTCCTTGACTTGAATGCGCCGCGCGGGTGAGTTTGCCGCCCCCACGCAACGCGGTTGATCTGCGACGCAATTATTTGGCCAATGCGCTCTTATCTCGACTTTGAGAAACCGGTGGCCGAGCTCGAGGCCAAAATCGAGGAGCTGCGCGCGCTCGAGGCCGAGGGCGACTCTGTTGCCATCGACGAGGAGATCACCCGCATCGAAGGCAAGGCGGCGCAGGCGCTCAAGGAACTCTACGCCGAGCTGACACCCTGGCAGAAGACCCAGGTCGCCCGCCATCCGCAGCGGCCGCATTGCCTCGACTACATCACCAGGCTCATCGCCGATTTCGTCCCGCTGGCCGGCGATCGCAAATACGGCGAGGACGCGGCGATCGTCGGCGGCTTCGGGCGCTTCCGCGGCGAGAGCGTCTGCATCATCGGCCACGAGAAGGGTTCGGACACCGACAGCCGCCTCAGGCACAATTTCGGCATGGCGCGGCCGGAAGGCTACCGCAAGGCGGCCCGCCTCATGGACATGGCCGACCACTTCGAAATTCCGGTCATCGCCCTGATCGACACCGCCGGCGCCTATCCCGGCATCGGAGCGGAAGAGCGCGGCCAAGCCGAGGCCATTGCGCGCTCGACGGAGGCTTGCCTGCGCGTCGGCGTGCCCAACGTCGCCGCCATCATCGGCGAGGGCGGCTCGGGCGGCGCCATCGCCGTGGCGACCGCCAACCGCGTGATGATGCTCGAGCACGCGATCTACAGCGTGATATCGCCTGAGGGCGCAGCCTCGATTCTCTGGCGCGACACCGCAAAGGCGCAGGAGGCGGCCTCGAGCATGAAGATCACCGCCCAGGATCTGCTGCGATTTGGCGTGATCGATACCATCATCCCGGAGCCGACCGGCGGCGCGCATCGTGACCCGGCGGCAGCCGTCACCGCGACTGCCGAGGCGATCGCCGCCGCTCTGGCCGACCTGCAGGGTCTCGACCGGGCGACGATCGTTCGGCTCCGGCGGGAGAAATTCATGGCGATCGGGCGCGCCCTCGGCTGACCTTCAGGCTGGAGCACCCTCACGGGCCCTTGAGCCGCCGGGCTTCCGCGGCGCCAATCCTAGGCGCCAGGACGCTGTCCGCTGCCGGTCAAAGTCGATAAGTCGTTGTCCCTGCCGGTCAAATTCTCGGAAAATTTAACCATTCGTTCAGTACCGGCGTGGTCAACCGGTCTGCAGGGGCCTGGGCTGCCTTGCGAAAGCCACTTCTTAAGGATAACGATAGGCCAGAGTGATGGCACGGGGATGGTCCATCAGTCGGGGAGTATCGCATTGATCCGCGCCAGCCCAGTTCGCGCGCGACTTTGCCGTGCCCTTTTAGCATCGGCGTTACTCGCCGGTTCGCTGGGGCTCGCCGGCTGCAACACCGACATCTATCAGCTTCCGACCCGCGCGATGAAGGAATTGTCGCCGGAGATGCTGGCCCTGCTCGGGCAAAAGGGCATGCCCAGAGAGTCGCCGATCCTCGTCCGAATCTTCAAGGAGGAATCGGAACTCGAGGTTTGGAAGCAGGACACTACCGGCCGCTTCGAAATGCTCAAGGTGTACCCGATCTGCCGCTGGTCGGGTGAGCTCGGGCCGAAGGTAAGGGAAGGCGACCGCCAGGCGCCCGAGGGCTTCTATACGATCACGCCGGCGCTGATGAATCCCAACTCCAGCTATTACCTCGCAATCAATACGGGCTTCCCGAACGCGTACGACAGGGCGAACGGACGCAGCGGCGCATTCCTGATGATCCATGGCGACTGCTCCTCGCGCGGCTGTTACGCAATGACCGACGAGCAGATCGGCGAGATCTATTCGCTCGCGCGCGAGTCCTTCCTCGGCGGGCAGCAGTCGTTCCAGATCCAGGCTTATCCGTTCCGCATGACCGCGGCTAACCTCGCACGGCACCGCACTAACCCGAACATGCCGTTCTGGAGAATGATCAAGGAGGGCAACGATCATTTCGAAGTGACGCATATGGAGCCCAAGGTCGACGTGTGCGACCGCCGCTACGTGTTTGACGCCCAGCCCCCGGCCAATTCTGCCAAACCGCTTGCCTTCAATCCCACCGGTCATTGCCCGGCGTTCGAAGTTTCCCCGCAGCTCGCCGCGCTGGCCCGGGACAAGGAGCAGCACGACGAGGCGCAGTTCACGCAATTGGCCACGTTCAACGCTCCGGTGGCGCCGATCAAAACGGGTACGGACGGCGGCTCAAACAGGGTCTTCATTGCCCAGATCGAGAATTCCAGCCGGACGGTCGACAGCGAAGGGCACGTGCACGTGGTTCTGCCGCCGGCAGGCTCCGTGCCGGAGACGACCGGCGCGGTGGCGGACAACAGTGCCCCGCAGCCTTCGCTCGCCAGCCGGCTATTCGGCGGGATATTCGGTTCCAAGAACTCGGGCGATTCCACCCGCGTCGCTTCGGCTGACGCGAGCGCAGGGACACAGGAGCGTAGCGGCGGCTTCTTCCGCAATTTGTTCTCATCCCGCAGCAGCGGCAGTAGCTCGCAGCAGGCAAACCCGGCGGGGGCAGCCCGTGCGCCGGAGTCGCCGGCGGGCGCGGCGGCGGCATCACAGAAATCGAAACCCGCCACCCATAGCGACACCCATACCGAGGTTGCTGCCGCGCCGGCCGGCGTGCGCGCCAAACCGAGGATCGAAGCCGAGGCGTCGGCGCCGCAAAGGGCCGAGCCGCAGCCGCAAAAGATGGAGCCGCAGGAAACCGTGGCGTCAAAGCCTAAACCTGCTGCTCAGCAGGAGGCCAACGCGGCTGCACCGGGAAGCAGCGGCGCCATGCTCAGCGGCGCCCAACGCGCCGTGCCCGCCGGCAGCTTCGAGAGCCGCTGGACCGGGATGCAATAGCCGGAGCACTCACGGCAGAGGACGGGTGCCTTATCGGTCTTCCGTCATCTGGCCTGTGTTGTCCGCTAAACGTACCGCCCGTGGCAATGCTTGAATTTCTTGCCTGAGCCGCAAGGGCAGGGCTCGTTGCGGCCGACCTTCCCCCAGCTCGTCGGGTCCTTCGGATTTCGCGCCGGCGCCTCGGCGTTGCGCGCAGCGGCAGGCGCAGCGCCGCCCGCGGCAGGGCCAATGCCGTGGCGCGCCAGCGTTTCCGCGCCGGCCATCGCCAAGGCCATCTCGTCTTCGCCGGTCGTCGGATCCATCTTGTGCGCTTCCATGACCGGCAGCGGCGCCGGCTGCTGATCCGGCGGCGGCGCAGCCACGATCTCGATGCGCATGAGCTGCGCGGTCACCGCCTCGCGCAGGCTCTGACTCATCGCTTCGAACAGGCTGAAGGCCTCGGCCTTGTACTCGTTGAGCGGGTCGCGCTGCCCGTAGCCGCGCAGCCCGATCACCTGGCGCAGATGGTCGAGCATCACCAGGTGCTCGCGCCACAGATGGTCGAGCGTCTGCAGCAGGATCGACTTCTCGATGTAGCGGACGACGTCGGGGCCCCATTGCGCGACCTTTGCCGCCATGTGCTCGTCGGCGCGGCGCTCGACGCGCGTGAAAATCTCCTCGTCGGCGATGCCCTCTTCTCTGCCCCATTCGTCGACCGGCAGGTCGAGGCTCAGCACGCGCTTGAGCTCCTCCTTGAGACCCGCCGTATCCCACTGCTCCGGATAGGCGTTCTCCGGAACGTGCTTGGCGACCAGATCGTCGATCACGTTGTGGCGCATGTCGGCGACGATCTCTGCGGTCGCCTCGTCGCTCATCCATTCGACGCGCTGGTCGAAGACGACCTTGCGCTGGTCGTTCATCACGTTGTCGAACTTGAGGATGTTCTTGCGGATATCGAAGTTGCGCGCCTCGACCTTCTGCTGCGCCTTCTCCAGCGCCTTGTTGATCCAGGGATGGATGATCGCCTCGTTCTCCTTGAGGCCAAGCTTCTGCAGCATGCCGTCGAGCTTGTCGGTGCCGAAGATGCGCATCAGGTCATCTTCGAGGGAGAGGAAGAATTTGGAGTGGCCGGGGTCGCCCTGGCGTCCGGAACGGCCGCGCAACTGGTTGTCGATGCGGCGGCTCTCGTGCCGCTCGGTGCCGAGCACGTAGAGGCCGCCGGCGCCGATCGCCTTTTCCTTCAAGCGCGCCACCTGGGCTCGGATCTCGTTGGCGCCCGGACTTCTCTCGCGCTCTTTGAAGTCCTCGATGTCGGCCAGCTCCTGCCGGATGCGCATGTCGGCGTTGCCGCCGAGCTGAATGTCGGTGCCGCGGCCCGCCATGTTGGTGGCGATGGTGATGGCGCCGGGCACGCCGGCCTGGGCGACGATATAGGCCTCCTGCTCGTGATAGCGGGCGTTGAGGATGGCGAACACCTTGGCCTTGGAGGCGCCCTCGTCGCCGGAATAGAGCGCAGCGAAGGCGTTGGGATCGGAGAAGTCGTGCTGCTCCCAGCCCTGCTTGCGCAGCATCTCCGCAAGCTGCTCCGACTTCTCGATCGACGTGGTGCCGACCAATACCGGCTGGCCGCGCGTCTTGCAGTCTTCGATGAGCGCCAGGATCGCCCGGAATTTTTCCGCCGCGGTGCGGTAGACCTCGTCATCGTCGTCGAGGCGGATCATCGGCATGTTGGTCGGAATTTCCAGGACTTCAAGGTTGTAGATGTCCATGAACTCGTCGGCCTCGGTCACGGCCGTGCCGGTCATGCCGGCGAGCTTCTCGTACATGCGGAAATAGTTCTGGAACGTGATCGAAGCGAGCGTCTGGTTCTCGGGCTGGATCGGCTGATGCTCCTTGGCCTCGAGCGCCTGGTGCAGCCCTTCGGAATAGCGCCGGCCCGGCATCATGCGGCCGGTGAACTCGTCGATGATGACGACCTCGCCGTTCCTGACGATGTAGTCCTTGTCGCGGGCAAACAGCTTATGCGCCCGCATCGCCTGGTTGACGTGATGGACGACGGACACGTTCTCGACGTCGTAGAGCGAGTCGGACTTGAGCAGGCCGTTGTCGCGCAGCCATTGCTCCAGCCGCTCCATGCCGGCTTCGGTGAGCGTGACGGTGCGCTGCTTCTCGTCGACCTCGTAGTCGGTCTTTTCGAGCCTCGGGATGTAGGCATCAATGGTGTTGTAGAACTCGGAGCGGTCGTCGAGCGGACCGGAGATGATCAGCGGCGTGCGCGCCTCGTCGATCAGGATCGAGTCGACCTCATCGACAATGGCGTAGACATGGCCGCGTTGCACCATGTCCTCGAGCCGGTACTTCATGTTGTCGCGCAGGTAGTCGAAGCCGAGCTCGTTGTTGGTGCCGTAGGTGACGTCGCAGTCGTATTGCTTCTTGCGCTCCTCGTCGTCGAGCCCGTGGACGATGACGCCGACCGTGAGCCCGAGGAACTTGTAGATCTGCCCCATCCATTCGGCGTCGCGCTTGGCCAGATAGTCGTTGACGGTGACGACGTGGACGCCGCGTCCGCCGAGCGCATTGAGATAGACCGGAAGGGTGGCGACCAGCGTCTTGCCTTCGCCGGTCTTCATCTCGGAGATCTTGCCTTCGTGGAGCACCATGCCGCCGATCAGCTGGACATCGAAATGGCGCTGGCCGAGCGTGCGCTTGCCGGCTTCGCGCACGGTGGCGAATGCCGGCACGAGGATGTTGTCAAGCGTCTGGCCCTCGGCGATCTGCTTCTTGAACATGTCGGTGCGCGCGCGCAGCGCCTCGTCGGAGAGCTGCTCCAGTTCCTTCTCCAGCGCGTTGACTTCCTCCACGCGCGGCCGATAGGAGCGGATGCGCCGGTCGTTGGCGGAACCGAACAGCTTGCGGGCCACACCGCCGATCATTGCGTCATCCTTCCAAATGGGGCGCTGCGCCACAGGCTTCCGTGCCCGCGCGGTTTCCCGCGGTCAGCGCAAGTCCGACCGCCGGAAAATGCGGCACTATTGGGGCTTCTGCAGGACGACATGGGACGCCTGGATATCGGCCGAGACATAGGAGGGGGTCGTTTTCTTGTCAATGCAAGGCGGCTCTTCACGCGCTCGTTAAGACGGTGCCGCGAATCCGCCATTGCCAAGCGCAGATGATTCGGCGAGTGTCCGCGGCAGAATTCGCCTTCGCAAGGCGCCACCTCTGTCTTCCAAGGAACGCATTCATGGCTGGTACCCGCTTGTTCGTCTGCTGCGCGCTCGGCGCGCTGGTGATTGCCGCATTGCTGATGCCGCCGATCGCCGCGCCGCGAGCGGAAGATTCCGATCAGGTCGTCGCCCGCGCCAACGGCGTCGATATCCGCCAGAGCGACCTCGCTTATGCCGAGGAGGAAATCGGCACCAACATGCCGAACATACCGCCGCAGCAGAAGCGCGATTATCTCATCACCTATCTCGCCGATGTGGTCGTGCTATCGCAGTCGGCCGAGCAGCAAAAGCTCGGCGAGCGTCCGGAGGTCAAGCGCCGGCTGGCGTTCGACCGCAACCGGCTGCTCATGGAAGCGCTGCTGCAGGACGCGGGCAAGGCCTCGCTGTCGGATGAGGCGGAGCACAAGGTCTACGAAGAAGCGATCAAGCAGATGGCCAGCGAGGAGGAGGTGCATGCGCGCCACATCCTCCTTCCGACCGAGGACGAAGCCAAGGCCGTGCTCGCGGAACTGAAGAAGGGCGCGGATTTCGCCGCGCTGGCCAAGGAGAAGTCGAAGGATCCGGGCGGGTCGGAGGGCGGCGATCTCGGCTATTTCACCAAGGACCAGATGGTGCCGGAGTTCTCCGCGGTCGCCTTCAAGCTCGGCAAGGGAGAGCTTTCCGAACCGGTGAAGACCCAGTTCGGCTGGCACATCATCAAAGTCGAGGACAAGCGCACCAAGCCGACGCCGTCGTTCGATCAGGTCAAGGCCCAGATCGACAATTATATCGTTCACCGGGCGCAGGCCGCACTCGTCGAGAAGTTGCGCAGCGGCGCCAATATCGAGCGTCTCGACCAGCCGGCGGCGCCGAGCTCGTCGCTCAATCCCGCAGCCCCGGCGAAGAAATAAACGCGGAATTGGTCCCGGACTGCCGCCGGCGGGCTTGACCGGGCAATCCATCGCACCTAACCGAACGCTCCATCGCCGCCATGGAATCGCGGGTTGAACCCGCGGACGGCGGCGTAGGGGCTTCGCATATGGCCGTCGCCGTTTCGCCGCTGGCGCCCGCGTCCTTTCCCGAAATGCCGCAGGTCGCCGGCGTGCGGTTTGCGACTGCGGCGGCGGGCATCCGCTACGCCGACCGCACCGACGTGCTGCTGGCGCTGCTCGATCCCGGCACGGCGGTCGCCGGCGTATTCACGCGCTCGAAATGTCCCTCGGCGCCGGTCGATTGGTGCCGCGACCGCCTCAGGAATGGCAGCACCGCCCGCGCCCTCCTCGTCAATTCGGGCAACGCCAATGCCTTTACCGGGAAATCGGGCCGCGCCGCGACCAAGCTGACGGCCGAGGTGACCGCCAAGGCCGCGGGTTACAAGCCGGCGGACGTTTTTCTTGCTTCGACGGGGGTGATCGGCGAGCCGCTCGAAGCGGCGAAGTTCGCCACGGTCATGGAGCGCCTCGTCGCCGACGCGGCGCCCGGCGGCTGGCATGAGGCGGCCAAGGCGATCACGACCACGGATACCTTTCCAAAGGGTGCGGCCGCCATGGTGCGGCTGGGGTCGAGCGTCGTGACCATCTGCGGCATTGCCAAAGGCGCCGGCATGATCGCGCCCGACATGGCGACGATGCTGTCCTTCGTGTTTACCGACGCGCCGGTCGCTCCCGCGGTGTTGCAGAGCCTGCTCAAGCGCGGCGTCGAGGACACCTTCAACGCGGTGACGATCGACGGCGATACGTCGACGTCCGACACGTTGCTCGCCTTCGCGACTGGCGCGGCTGGGATGCGCGGCGTTGCCCCCATCGCCCGTATTTCCGATCCGCGGCTCGCCCCCTTCCGCAAGGGCTTTGACGCCGTGCTTGCCGATCTCGCGGAACAGGTGGCGCGCGATGGCGAGGGTGCGCGCAAGCTTGTGGAGATCATCGTCGAAGGCGCGGTATCCAAACGCTCGGCGCGCTCCATCGCCATGTCGATCGCCAATTCGCCGCTGGTCAAGACCGCAATCGCCGGCGAGGACGCCAACTGGGGCCGGGTGGTCATGGCCGTCGGCAAGGCGGGCGAGCCTGCCAACCGTGACCGGCTGGCGATCTGGTTCGGCGGCATCCGCGTCGCGCACAAGGGGGAGCGCGATCCGGCCTACGATGAGGCCGCGGTCGCGGCCGCGATGAAAAAGCCTGAAATCACCGTGAAGGTTGCGCTCGGCCTCGGCAAGGGCCGCGACCGCGTGCTCACCTGCGACCTCACCAAGGAATATGTGGCAATCAATGGCGACTATCGCAGTTGAGCGGTAGCCGGCCACCAACATCAACGTTTCATTAGCCGTTGTGGCGAATCCGACGAAGTGATCGATGACATTGAGTGTGCCTTTACGATCCATTCTTTAGATTGAACCCGGGCTGTGAGCGTCAAACTTATCCTCGTTGCCGCCTGTGCCCTCATCGACGCCGATGGCCGCGTGCTGATCGCAGAGCGCCCGCCGGGCAAGCCGATGGCCGGCCTCTGGGAATTTCCCGGCGGCAAAGTGGAATCCGGCGAGCAGCCGGAAGAGACCCTGATCCGGGAACTGAAGGAGGAGCTGGGAATCGACGTGAAGCAGGAGTGCCTCGCGCCGTTGACATTCGCGAGCCACCGCTATCCCGACTTCCATCTGCTCATGCCGCTCTACGTCTGCCGACGGTGGGAAGGGATCGTTGCAGCGCGGGAGGCACAGAGGCTCAAATGGGTGCGGCCCAACAATTTGCGCGACTACCCGATGCCGCCTGCCGACGAACCGCTGATTCCACACCTCACGACGCTCTTATGAGAACGCCAGGAGGCGGGAGGCCATGTTCAAGTCTGCGACAAGCGCGATCTCCACGTCGCTCCGTCGTTTCGCGGGTGACAGCAGCGGCGCCACCGCGATCGAGTACGCCTTGATCGCCTCTGGCATCTCCATCGTCATCGTCGGAACGGTCGCGACCCTGGGTACGAGCGTCAAGGGCTTCTACTCCGACGTCGCGACCGCGCTGAAATAGTCCCACCTTTGCCGTACCGCCTCGCGGGTCGGCATCGCGCGCCCCGCAAGAACGCACTCAGCGCTCTGCTTTCACGCCGGTCGATACTTCCTGCGTGCCGAGCGCATCCGCGAGGCGCGCGGCCGCGGAGCCCGGCTTGAGCGGCTGCCGCTGGCTCGGATGCGGCGACCAGCCGGACAGCCACACGATCTCGAAGGTGGCGCGCAGCCGCCCGTCAGGATCGGCGAAGCGTTCGGCATAGATTTCCGCCATGCGCATCAGCGTCGCGCGGCGGAGCGGCCGCCGCCGGCGGTCGACGAGAATGTTGGTTGCGCCCATGCGCCGCAGGTCGTGCATCAGTGCGAACGCTGAGTCGTAGCGCACGGTGAGCCGGTCGGTGTCGGTCACCGGCAGGGCAAATCCGGCGCGCTGCAACAAGGCGCCGAGATCGCGCAGATCGGCGAAGGGCGCCACGCGGGGCGAGACCCCGCCCGTCGTTTCGCTCTCCGCCGCGGCGAAGGATTCGCGCAACTCCGCCAGTGTCTCGCCGCCCAGGAGGGCGGCGAGGAGCAGTCCGTCGGGCTTCAGCGCGCGGCGGATTTGCACGAGCGTACCCGGCAGGTCGTTGACGAACTGCAGCGCCAGCGTGGAAACGACGAGGTCGAGCGTGGCGTCGCCGAAGGGCAGGGCTTCCTCGTCGGCGATGACGAATGGGGTGACGCGGCCCGCGCCGCCCGCGGGAAATGCCGCCGCCGCCACGATCGTTCCGACCGACCCGACGCGAGCGAGCGCCGCCCGTACCACTTCGCCGGGCGTGCCGAGGTCGAGCGCGAGATCGAACCGCCGCTTCACCGTGGCCAGCCGGTCGGTGATGTCGTCGGCGACGCGATCGAGCAGGAATGTCGTCGGCCCCAAGGACGCCGCGCGCCGGTGCCGCGCGCGCAACAGCCCGCGATCGAAGATCAGCGGGCTCGGCGGTGTGGGCGGTGCGGCCATGACTTCCAGACTGGCAAGTGCCGCGGCGAGCGGCGGATCAACGCGAAGCCGATGACAATTCCCGCGCGCAGAGGTAGCGTGGCGTTATGGGGGATGCGGCGGGGGAAATTCCGGCGCCTGTTTCCACGGCCCGGCTGGCAAGCGCCGCGGACAAGGTCCGCGCGCTGCTGCGCGCAGCCCTCGATATCGCTTTGCCGCGCCTGTGCGCGGTCTGCCGCGAGCCGGTGGAAGGCGAGGGGCTCTGTGCGTCCTGCTGGTCGAAGCGTTCCTTCATCACCCGACCCTATTGCGAGCGGCTTGGCATTCCCTTCGTCTATGACCCCGGCCCCGGCATCCTGTCCATGGAAGCCATCGCTGATCCGCCGGCCTACAACCGCGCCCGCGCCGCGGTGCGCTTCGACGAGATATCGCGCGTCCTGGTGCATGCCCTCAAATATGGGGACCGGCTCGACCTCGCGCCGATGATGGGCCGCTGGATCAGCCGCGCCGGGCGTGAAGTCCTCGCCGAAGCCGACGCGCTCGTTCCGGTTCCGCTGCACTGGCGGCGGCTGTGGACGCGGCGCTTCAACCAGTCCGCCATGCTGGCGGCTGCCGTGTCCGCGGCAAGCGGCGTTCCGATGGTGACGGATGCGCTCAAGCGCGTGAAGGCGACCGTGCAGCAGGTCGGGCTGTCACGATCCGAGCGCGCCGCCAACGTCCAGGGCGCCTTCCGCGTGCCGGAACAGGGCAAGGCGGCGGTCGTCGGCCGCCGGCTCATCGTCCTCGACGACGTGCTCACGTCCGGCGTTACTGTCGAGGGCTGCGCCCGGGCGCTGTTGCGCGCGGGGGCCAGCAACGTCGATGTGCTGGTCTTCGCCAGGGTTGCCGACCCGGTGCGGATATCCATATAACCGCTTGATACAGCTAATGGATCGTTATGATTTCGGTCGAAATCTATACCCAGCGATATTGCTCCTACTGCCACTGGGCGAAGGAACTGCTGACGCGCAAAGGCGTAAGCTTCCATGAGATCGACGTCACGGCAGACCGGCAGATGCGGCAGCACATGATCGAGCGCGCCAACGGACAGGGCACGGTTCCTCAAATCTTCATCGGCTCAACCCATGTCGGGGGCTGCGACGAACTCTATGCGCTCGAGGAGGCGGGCCAGCTCGATCCGCTGCTGGGGGCGGGCGAGGGCCAGCCGGAATGAGCGCGGCAACTCCTGCGGCCTTCAAGGTCGGTCTCGTGCAGATGCGCTCGGGGGTCGATCCGCATGCCAATCTCGCCGCGGCCCTGGCGGCGATCGAAGAGGCCAAGCGGGCCGGCGCCGACTACGTCCTTACACCGGAAGTGACCAACATCATGGAGAGCAACCGCGAGCGGCTCTTTGCCGCGATCGCGGATGAGGAGCACGACCCGGTGCTCGCCGCCCTGCGCGACGCGGCGCGCAGGCTTGGCATCTACGTCCACATCGGATCGCTGTCGGTCAGGGCGTCGCCCGACAAGGCGGCAAACCGCTCATTCCTGATCGACCGCGCCGGCGACGTCGTGGCCCGCTACGACAAGATCCACATGTTCGACGCCGATCTCGCCGATGGCGACAGCCGCCGCGAATCGCGCACCTACCGGCCGGGGGAGCTCGCCATCGTCGCCGACTTGCCCTGGGGCCGGCTCGGCGCGACCATCTGCTA
>Ga0210405_10001589_pt1 | contig 25370 bp, 20 predicted proteins | sample IncBWH11MmetaG_FD_155492 | JGI IMG/M metagenome (GOLD analysis project Ga0210405, IMG submission 155492) | Forest soil microbial communities from Barre Woods Harvard Forest LTER site, Petersham, Massachusetts, United States - Inc-BW-H-11-M | ecosystem: Environmental > Terrestrial > Soil >... | reverse complement strand
CAGCTCCGCCAGCCAGCTCTTGATCGCCGCGTCGAGGCGCCGGCGGTCGCGATGGCGGGCCAGGGCGATGGCCACCAGGCGATCGGTGAGCTGCGGCAGCGGGATGCCGGACAGCTCCCAGAGGCGTGGGTACATGGAGATGGCGGTGAAGCCAGGCAGGGTGTTGATCTCGTTGATATAAAGGTCGTCTTCGCCTTCGAGCAGGAAGTCGACCCGCGCCATGCCGGCGCCGCCGAGGGCGGCGAAGGCGTCGACGGCCAGGGCGCGCAGGCGGTCGGCGGTGGCCGCGGGCAGCTCCGCCGGAGCGATCAAGCGGGTGGTGTCCTGCAGGTACTTTTCGGCGTAGTCGTAGAACTCGTTGCCGGGCACGATCTCGCCCACCGCCGAGGCCGCGATCGTCTCGTAGCCCAGCACCGCGCACTCCAGCTCGCGGCCGACGACGCCGCGCTCGACCAGCACGGCGTCGTCGAAGCGCAATGCGAAGCGCACGGCATCCTCGGTGCCGGCGCGGTCGGAGACGCGCCGGACGCCGATGCTCGAGCCGCCGTTGCGCGGCTTGACGAACAGCGGCAGCGGCAACCGCTCGAGGCGCTCGAGAAAGGCGCGCGGCTGGCGCTCGAGCTCGCCGCGGGAGACCACCTCGCCGGGCAGCACCGGCAGCCCCGCGGCGGCCAGCAGACGCTTGGTGAGCAGCTTGTCGATGGCGACGGCGCTCGCCGTGACGCCCGGGCCGACGTAGGGGAGGTCCAGCATCTCGCACAAGCCCTGCAGCGTGCCGTCCTCGCCCCAGCTGCCGTGAACGATCGGGAACACCGCCTCGACGCCGGCGTCGAGCAGGGCGGCGAGAGTCGGCGCCACCGCGGCGCCGACCGCCGGGATGGCTCGCACCTCGCCGTCGAGCGCCGCCGCCGACGCCGCGCGGTCCAGCCAGCAGCCATCCTGGGCGATGGCCAGCGGCGTCACCCGATGGCCGGCCTCCCGCAGGCCTCGCGCCACGGTCCTGGCGGAGGCGATCGAAACCTGATGCTCGACGCTGCGCCCCCCGAACACGACCCCCACGTGCGCCATCGAATCTCCTCCCCGATCCGAACCGGTCGTCGGCCGGTCGTCGGCCATGACCTCTCGCGGCGAGCCGAACCCCTTACCAGGCCAGCTCGATCTGGCTGGCGCTCAGCACCTCGGGCAGGCCGCGCAGCCGGTTCACCACCGCCTCGCCAGCCGGCTGGTCGAGGCGCAGCACCGCCAACGCCCTCTCCTCGCCGTCGCGGCGCGCCAGGTGGATGTCGGCGATGTTGATGCCGGCCTCGCCGAGCAGAGTGCCGAGCTTGCCCACCACCCCCGGCACGTCGCGGTTCTCGAGCACCAGCAGGCGGCCCTGCGGCCGGAACTCGAGACGGTAGCCGCCGAAGCGCACCACCCGCGGATCGCGCCCGGCGACCAGGGTGCCGCCGAGCTCGGCGGTGCGGCCGGCGCCGGCGAGCGTCACCCCGAGCAGCTGGGCGTGCTCGGGATGGGCGGCGTGGCTGATCACCGTCAGCTCGATGCCGCGCGCCGCCGCCACGTGCTCGGCGTTGACGTAGTTCACGCCCTCGTCCATGAAGGCGGTCAGCGCGCCCTTGAGCGCCGCCAGGGCGGCCGGCCGGCGGTAGGCCTCCTCGACGCCCCAGACGTCGACCTGCAGGCCCTCGAGCGGCGCGCCGAGCAGCAGGCATGCCATCCGGCCGAGAGTCTCCCCGAGCAGCAGGTAGGGCTCGAGGCGCCCGGCGCCCGGGCCGCCGCCGGCGCGGAACGGCAGGTTGACGGCGGCGATCGCGAACGAGCCGCCAAGCGCCGCCAGCACCATCTCCGCGGTCTCGGTCGAGGTGCGCTCCTGCGCTTCGCGGGTCTGCGCGCCGAGGTGCGGCGTGGCGACCACCCGCGGATGGCGGACCAGCCGGCGGTCTGCCGGCGGCTCTTCGGCGAAGACGTCGAGGCCGGCGCCGCCCAGCGCGCCGGATTCCAGCGCCGCCAGCAGCGCCGCCTCGTCGACGACGCCGCCGCGGCCGCAATTGATCACCAGCGCGCCGCGCGGCAGCAGCGCCAGGCGCTCGGCGTCGAGCAGGTTCTGGGTCTGCTCGGTGAGCGGCGTGTGCACGGTGATCGCATCGGCGCGCCGCAGCAGGTCCTCGAGCGGCAGCATCTCGACCTCCAGGCGGCGCGCCGCCGCCGGATCGAGGTAGGGGTCGTAGGCGACCACCTGCATCTCGAAGCCGCGGGCGCGCGCCGCCACACGCTGACCGATGCGCCCGAAGCCGATGACCCCGAGGGTCTTGCCCTGCAGCTCGACGCCAGTCAGCTTGCGGTTCCAACCTCCCGCCTTGGTCGAAGCGTCGGCCTCGGGCACCCGGCGCGCCACCGCCAGCAGCAGGGCGAAGGTGTGCTCGGTGGCCGACATCAGGTTGGCGGTCGGCGCGTTGACCACCAGGATGCCCAGCTCGGTGGCGGCGGCGACGTCGACATTGTCGACGCCGATGCCGGCGCGCCCCACCACCTTGAGACGTTTGCCGGCGCGCAACAGCTCGGCGGTCACCTTGGTGGCGCTGCGCACCACCAGCGCGTCGAAGTCGCCGATCCTCTCGGCGAGGCGCGGCCGGTCCGCCTCGCCCAGCTCGACGACCTCGGCCCCCGAGGCGGCGAGCAGCTCGAGGCCGGCGCGATCCAGCGTGTCGGCAATCAGGATCCGCGGCATCGGCCTAAGCTCCGCCGCGGACGCCCGTGGCGGCCGCGGCCACCGCGGCCGGAGCCGCGATCGCCCTGGCGGCGGCGAGCTGGTCGATCTCGGCCAGCAGCGCCTCGAGGTCGCCGTCGCGGACCTCGCCCATGTGACCGATGCGGAAGGTGGTCGGTTTCCAGTCGCCGTAGCCGCCGCCCACGATCCAGCCGCGGCCGGCGAGCTGCTTGACCAGGGCCTGCGGATCGATCCCCGCGGGCGGGCGCAGGCAGGAGACGGTCCAGGAACGGGCGCTCTCGGCCGCGGTATAGGTGAAACCGCGCGCCGCCGCCCATTCGGCGGTGCGGCGGTAGAGGCGCTGGTGGCGCGCCCAGCGCGCCTCCATGCCCTCGGCGAGGATGCGCTCGAGCTGGCGGTCCAGGGCATAGAACAGCGACACCGCCGGCGTGGTGATGGCGCCGCCCTCGCGATGCTTGTCGCGGTAGCGCAGCAGGTCGGTGTAGAAACCGCGGCGCTCGACCTTGGCGGCGCGTTCGGCGGCGCGGTCGGAGAGGGTGAAGACCACCAGGCCCGGCGGCAACGCCAGGGCCTTCTGGGTGCCGGCCAGCACCACGTCGAGCCCCCAGGCATCGGCTTCCACCGGCGCGCCGCCGAGCGACGAGACGGCGTCGACCAGGACCAGGGCGTCGCTCTCCTCGCGGATGGCGCGCGCGATCTCGGCCAGCGGGTTCATCACCCCGGTGGAGGTCTCGTTGTGCACCAGCGTCACCGCGTCGTAGCGCTTGCGGCGCAGCGCGCCGCGCACCAGGTCCGGATCGATGGCCTCGCCCCAGGGTGCCGACAGGCGGTCGGCAGCCTTGCCGGCGCCGCGGCTGATCGCGTGCCAGCGCTCGGAGAAGGCGCCGTTGGTCAGGCTCAGCACGCTGGCCGCGGCGGTGGAGATCACCGCGCTCTCCATGATCAGGGTGGAGCTGCCGGTGGCGGTGAGCACCTCGCCGGCGGTGCGCAGCACGGCCGGCAGGCGGCCGGCGATCGACTGGTAGAAGGTGCGGAAGCCGGCCGACCGGTGGCCCACGACCGGTGCCGCCATCGCCTGGCGGGCATCCTCGGGCACGTAGGTGGGACCGGGCAGGAAGAACTGTATTTTTTCCATGGCAGGAACCTCTGGGTCGAGCGGTGAAAGGGATGGTATCTCAGGGGGGTCAGGGCTGCGGCGGCAGCGGCGGCGGCGCCGCCGCCGCGACGGTGCCCCAGGGACGCGGGCGCCTCAGAGCGGCCAGCAGCCCGGCGGTGTCGTGATCCTGGACCGCGCCGGCAGGAGCCTTGGCGCCCTTGGCGCCAACACCGGCATCGTCGGCGCCGGGCCACGCGATCCGCCAGCCCTCGCCTGCTGGAGTGAGTGCCGGGATCGACGCCAGCGGGACGGCGGCAGGCCCCGGCGCGACCCGCACCAGCACCAGCGTGCAGCCCGCGAAGTGCTCGCGCAGCAGGTCGCGCAACACCGGCTCGCCGCGCAACGCCTTCACCGCCAGGCTCCGCCCGCCGCCGGCGGCGACCGCGCGCCGAGCGCCGAGCGCCGCCGCGGCCTCGAGGCTGGCGGCGGCAGGCTCCGGCGGCCGCAGCTCGAGCCAGCCGGCGCGGAGGCCGGCGCCGGCGAGCGCCGCGAGCAGCAGCGCGAAGCGCTCCGGCCCTTCCTCGACGCGCAGCAGGTGCGGCGGCCTCAACCGGCGCTCCTCGCCGGCGCCGGCGGCGGCTCCGGGTACAGCAGGATCGCGCGGCGCTCCTCGCGGAAGGCCGCCTCGTCGGCTGCCCAGCTCGCCATCCAGGCGTCCAGCGCCGCGCCGTCCGCCGCTGCCAGCGCCAGGCGGCAGTCCGGCCCGCCGGTCAGCAGGTCGAGCGCCGGCCGGTCGGCGACGAACTCGTAGGCGGCGCGCCGCCAGACCAGCGCGCGCGGCGCCACCAGCCCCACGGCGCGCAGCAGCTCGACGCCGGTGCGATAGGAATGAAAGGCGCCGGGATCGGTCACCACCAGCTCGACGCCGCCGCAGATCTCGCCGCGGTGCTTCTGGAACTGCGGCCGGAAATAGGTGGGCAGGAAGGCGACGCCGGGCAGGGCGCGGGCGCCGAGGTGGTCGGCCAGCGCCGGCGGCTCGATGCCGGGAGCGCCGACGAGATGGAAGGGCCGAGTGGTGCCGCGCCCTTCCGACAGCTCGGTCGCCTCGATCAGGCAAGCGCCGGGGTAGAGCAGCGCGGTCGCCGCCGCCGGCATGTTCGGCGACGGCGCGATCCAGGGCCGGCCGGTATCGGCCCAGGTCATCGCGCGGTCCCAGCCGTCCAGCGGCCAGACCTCGGGCGCCGCTCGCCAGCCTCCCCGGCGCGCCGCCAGCAGCATCAGCTCGCCCAGCGTCAGCCCGTGCCGTACCGGCAAGCGGAAGGCGCCGACGAACGACTCGTAGCCGGCAGCGGGCAGGTTGCCCTCGATCGCCACTCCGCCCAGCGGGTTCGGCCGATCGAGCACCCACACCTCGCAGCCGGCGGCGAGCGCGGCTGCCGCGGCCCACACCGCGGTCGCGGCGTAAGTGTAGTAACGCGCGCCGACGTCCTGGAGGTCGACGAGCAGCACCTCCAGGCCGGCGAACGCCTCGGGCCGCGGCCGCAGCGTCGCCGCGTCGTCGCCGTACAGCGACATGATCGGCGCGCCCGTCCACGGATCGCTGCCGCCGGCCGCCGGCACCATGTCCTGCTCGACGCCGTAGAAACCGTGCTCGGGCCCGAACAGCGCGCGCGGCGGACCCGCCGGGCTGGCGGCCAGGGCGCGGTGGCAGGGCCTCAGGTCGGCGGTCACCGCGGCGCCGTGGGCGAGCAGTCCGTAAGCACGGCGGCGCAGCCGCGACAACTGGCGCGGCGAAGCCAGCAGCCGGTCCAGGCCGGTCTGCATCATGTGGCGCGCCGGTAGGGACCGCGCTGGCCGCCGCTCTTGGCTTCGAGCCGCAGGTCGGTGATGACGGCGCCGCGCTCGACGGCCTTCACCATGTCGTAGAGCGCCAGTGCCGCGGTCGAGCACGCCACCAGCGCTTCCATCTCGGCGCCGGTGCGCGCCGTGACCAGCACCCGGCTGCGGATCTCGACACCGTCGGGCGCCGGCAGCACGTCGACTTCCACCTGATCGAGCGGCAGCGGATGCGCGAGCGGGATCAGCTCGGAGGTGCGCTTGGCGCCCTGGATGCCGGCGAGGCGGCTCACCGCGAAGGCGTCGCCCTTCGGCAGGTTGGCGAGGCGGATCACGGTCTGGGCGGAGAGCAGCACCCGGCACGAGGCTTCGGCGACCCGGCGAGTGATCGGCTTCTCCGACACGTCCACCATGTGCGCGCCGCCCTGCGGGTCGAGATGAGTGAAGGGTCCTCCTGACGTCACGGCGATGCCCTCCTGATGTCCTCCGCCGCTGCGATGGCGCACTGCGCGAGGTTGCCGCCGCCGCCGATGGCTCGGATGTCTGCCGCGTGTCCTGCGATGTCCTCCCAGGCCTGCGGAGGCGGCGAGGGGCTGTATGCTAGCATCCGCGATCGCCCGCCAGCTGGGAAAACCATGCGAGTCGCCATCGTCGTCCCGACTCTCAACGAAGAGGCGACGATCGCGCGGACGCTGCCGGCCGCCCAGGCGGCGCTGGCGCCGCTGGCCGGCGACGAGCTGGTGGTTTCCGACGGCGGCAGCGTCGATCGCACGGTCGAGGTGGCGCGCTCGCTGGGCGCCCGGGTCGTCGTCGGCCCCGCCGGGCGCGGCGGGCAGCTCAACCGCGGCGCGGCCGCCACCACCGCGGAGATCCTGCTCTTCCTGCACGCCGACACCACGCTGCCCGCGGGCGCGCTGTCGCAGATCCGCGCCGCCATCGCCGGCGGCCGCGGCGATCGCGGCGGCGGCGATCGCTGCCGCGCCGTGCCGGCGCGCGCGGCACGGCCGGTGCTCGGCGGCGCCTTCCTGCTGCGCTTCGATACCGATCGCAGACTGCTGCGTCTGGGCGCATGGCTGATCAATCAGCGCACGCGTGCCACGCGGCTGCCGCTGGGCGACCAGGCGCACTTCCTCACCCGGGCCGCGTTCGACGAGCTCGGCGGCTATCGGGAATGGCCGATCCTCGAGGACCTGGATCTTTCCTGGCGGCTGCGCCGCCACGGCCGCACCGTGATCCTCGAGCAGCGCGTGACCACCGGCGCCCGCCGCTTCGTCGAGCTCGGCGTGGTGCGCACGGTCGCCATCAACTGGTGGATCTGGCTGCTATTCGTGGCGGGTGTGTCGCCCCGGCGCCTGGCGCGCCTGTACGGCGAGGTACGTTGAGACTCGAGGAGATCAGGTGCGGGCGAGAGCGGCCGGGGTGGGCCGGGAGCGGCGGCGCGGAGGCAGCGCCGCCGGATGGCCATCAAATCAAACTGTAGACACTCGGTTCACGTCGTGGCACCGTGAGCGGTGGGCCGACACTTGGCGCACGGCCGGCCGCGGGCGGCCGCTACTTGCGGCGCCGCTTGTTGACCGCTTCCTTCAGTTCCTTGCCGGGCTTGAAACGGACGCTCTTGCTGGCCCTGATGGTGATGGACTCGCCGGTGGCAGGATTGCGGCCCTTGCGCGATGCCCGCTCGGAGAGGGTGAAGCTGCCGAAGCCGGGGACCTTGGCGCTTTCGCCGGCCTTCACCGCATCGGTGATGGCCGCGAACACCGCTTCGAAGGCCTCGGTGGCCTGCCTCCGGGTGAGCCCTTCGACGGAGTCCACAATGCCATTGATCAAGTCAGCTTTACCAGCCATCTCTCCTCCTCCTTGGATTCGTTTTTCCAGCGAAAGTGACTGAGGACAGACGATAAGCCAACCGCCAGGGGCTGTCAATGGGCACTGGCCGAACGGTTCCGGAGCCTCTAACGACGGGCTTTCGCGAGCACCGTGACCGAGAAGCCGTCATGGTCGTCGCCGGTCAGCGTCCGCCACGCGCCCGCTCCGACGATGCCCGGAACCAGCTGCGGATCCAGGCGCCCGGCCAGCGGCAGCGGCGCGAAATCGGGATGGCTCGCCACGAAGCTGGCCGCCACCTGCTCGTTCTCTTCGGCTTCCAGCGAACAGGTGATCGCCACCAGCAGACCGCCCGGCCGCACCAGCGGCGCGACCCCCGCGAGCAGGCGCAAGGCCTGCTGCGAGAGGCGGCCGATCTCGCTCTCGCTGATCCGCCACTTGAGCTCCGGATGCCGGCGCAGGGTGCCGGTGCCGGTGCAGGGCAGATCGAGCACGACCCGGTCGAAGCCGCGGCCCCCGGCGGCGACCGCCGCGAAGGGCGGCGCCGCGGCGTCGGCCGCGGCGATCGGCAGCCGGCGTCCCAAGCGGCGCAGATTGCGCCGCAGGATGTCGATGCGATCGGGGGCCAGGTCCATCAGCACCGGTGCCACCGCCGGCTCGCGGGCGAGCAGCGAGAAGGCCTTGCCGCCAGGCGCCGCCGCCGCGTCGAGCACCGCCTCGCCAGGGTGCGGCGGCGGCACCAGCGCCGCCGCCTGGCTGGCTTCGTCCTGGATGTAGAAGTCGCCGCGGTCGAACGCCGGCGAGGCAATCGGATTGCCGCGGCGGACGGTGAGTCCCAGCGCCGAGAGCGACGAGGGCTCCACCTCGATGCCTTCGTCGATCAAGGTCTCGGCCAGCAGCTCGCGCCCGCCGCGATCGCGGAAGGCGAGCAGTTGCATCGGCTTCTCGCGGTTGTTGGCGTCGAGCAGCGCGAGAGTCGCGGCGCGGCCGAAGCGCGCCAGCCAGCGCTCGACCAGAAAATCGGGATGGCTCATCTCGAGCGCCAAGCGCCGCAAAGGATCGGCGTCGTGCACCGGCCAGCTGGCGAGCTGGGGATCGCGGGCGATGCGGCGAAGCACGCCGTTGACGAAGCTGGCGCCGCCGCGATGGGTGAGCTGGTGGGCCTGCTCCACCGCCTCGTGCACCGCCGCATGCGGCGGCACGCGGTTGAGAAAGAGCAGCTGGTAGGCGGCGATGCGCAGCGGCGAATGCAGCGCCGCCTCGATCTGGTCGAACCGGCGGTGGCTGGCGTCGGCAATGATCTGGTCGAGCCGGCGCAGCCAGCGCAAGCTGCCCATCACCAGCTCGCGCAGCAGCCCCTGGTCGCGCTCGTCGAATCGAGTCAGCGCGCCGGAGAGATGGGCATCCACCGGCGCCAGGGAACGCAGCGTGCGCTCGAGCACCCAGCCCGCCGCGGCCCGCACGTTGTCCTGGGGCGTGCGCCCGGCCGCCGGCCGCCGGCTGCGCGTGCTGCCGGCGGTCGAGCTGGTGACTGGACGGTTGCGAGTCATGACGGCAGGCGGCACCCGATCACGAGCGTCGGGAGGCCTCAGGAAAACCGTTCACCCGGGTGCAGCCGCTCGCCGTTGACGAAGTCGACGGCACGTTGCGTCTTCCTACCGGGCCGCTGCAGCTCGGCGATTGCGAGTACCGTGCCGGCGCCACACGCCGCCGCGACCCCTGCGGGAACGACGCCCAGAAAGGTGCCCGGTGCGGGCGGCGGACCAGCCGTCAGCGACGGCCCGGAGAGCGGCGTGGCGCGCACCAGCTTGACCGGCGCGCCGCGCAGCTCGGCGGTCAGGCCCGGCCATGGGGTGAAGGCGCGCAGCCGGTTGGCGAGCTGCGTCGCGGTGAGCTGCCAGTCGGCGCGTCCACTGTCGCGGCTCAGCCGCGGCGCCATGGTGGCGAGGGCGTGGTCCTGTTGCCGCTCGGTCAGGTCGCCGCGCTCGAGCCGGTCGAGCGCCTCGACCATCAATCCGGCGCCGAGCGTGGCCAGACGCGCGGCGAGCTCGCCGGCGGTTTCGCGTGGCTCGATGGCGGTCGCGGCCTGCAGCAGGATGGGGCCGGAGTCCAACCCTGCCTCCATGCGCATGACGGTGACGCCAGTGCGCTCCTCGCCGGCGGCGATGGCCGCCTGGATGGGCGCGGCGCCGCGGTAGAGCGGCAGCAGGGAGGCATGCAGGTTGAGGCAGCCGGCGGCCGGCAGTTGCAGCAGCTCTCGCGGGAAGATCTGGCCGAAGGCGACGACCACCGCGATCGCCGGCTGCAGCGGCCGCAGGGAGTCCAGGAACTCCGCCGCCCGCACCCGTTCGGGTTGTTGCAGCTGCCGCCCGTGCTCGCGCGCCCAGAGCGCCACCGGCGGCAGCCGTGGTTCGCCCCCGCGTCCGGCCGGCCGGGAGGGCTGGCTCACCACCAGCGCCGGACTCCTGCCTGCCGCCGCCAGCGCCTCGAGGGTGGGGACCGCAAACTCGGGGGTGCCGAAGAAGACCAGCGGAGCCAGGGACGGCATGGGCGCGATGCTACCACCCGCCACGATGAGCCCCCTCCGGCCACCATCGGCGGCCGGAGGTCTTGATCTTTTCGCGAGCGGGTTCGACCTAGGGGAGCGGGTTCTCGACCGTGATCGGGAACTTGCCGATGAAGCTGTAGACGTCGTTGTTGTCCACCACCTGGGCGGAGATCTGGTGCACTCCGTTCGACAGTTGCGTGGTGTCGATGTAGGTGAACCACCCCGGTGCCGGATTTGCCGGATAGCTCGGATATTCCTCGCGGATGTCCGGGCGCGGCAGGCCGAGATTGGCGATGGCGACGACGTTGCCGTCGACGTAGACCACCACCGCCGCCACCCCTTCGAAGTTGACCGCCCAGCCGGAAACCTGAATCAGGCCGCCGTACACCAGGCCGACCTCCGGGAAATCGACGTGCCCGATCGCGTTGTCCTGGTTCGTCAGGTCCCGGCACGAGAAGGTCACCGCGATCGAACCGATGTCGGTGACGTTCTCGAACTGATCGCCCACCCGGATGCCGAGCTGATGGCTGCCGGGCGTGTAGAGCGGGAACCCGAAGCTATCGGTCGTGCTGATCAGCGCGCCGACGTCGAGCGCGAAGCGGAAGCCGGCGTGCGGCGCATCCTTGAGGCCGGGGAACTGCTGCTCGAGGTCCAGCCGCTTGATCCCGTAACAATCGCTCAGACCGCCGGCGGCCGCGTTGTTGTTGCAATCGAGCTGGCTGTTGAAGGTCAACGCGCCGTCGATCAACAGCTCGACGTAGGCCACCCCCGGGTTGTTGTAGGAGGCGTTGACGTCCAGCGCATAGCCGGAAACGATCTCCCAGATGCGGTTGGGATCGTTCAGGTTGCAGTTGCCGAACATCTCGGCCTGCTGGTTCGGGAACTCGATGGTGCCGAAGGGCAGCAGATCGGCGTTGGTGTTGGAGAACTGCAGCTGGTGCGCGTTCAGGAGCACCATCTGGCCGGTGAGGCTGGTCACCCGTGCGGTGACCGAGTGCAGCCCATTGAGGAAATGGGTGGTGTCGAGCGAGTAGACGAAGCCCGGCGCCGCCGAGTTCGGGAACCCGGGGAACTGCTTGCTCACACCGGGCCGCGAGCGGCCATAGGTGGCGCGGCCGATGGTGGCGCCGTCGACCACGATGTCGACCGCGAAGACGCCGGTCTCGGCCAGGGCCCAACCTTGCAGGCCGACGACGCCGTTGCCGGCGTTGCCGGGGCGCGCAAAACCGTCGAAAGAGCCGAAGGGCGCATGTGCTGCCCAGGCGCCGGTCGTCCCGCCAGCAGCCAGCAGCGACAGCGCCAACGTGAACACGAAAGCCTTTTGCCTCATCGCTCCAACCTCCGCTGCGCCGCCCGCTCCCTGCCTCGGCCCGATGAGGCGAAAGAGCCTTTACGACGCAGGCATTCCAGGCCTTCTTTCAAGTGATACGTTAACTTTGGGCGATTCTACGGGGAACATAGCTGGAAGTCAATCTTGTAAACCGCGCAGTTAAAAGGGTTTGCCGCCTCCGCCACGGCGGGACCCCGCTCCCCACAACCCGTGGGCCACGGTCCGCGCAGGGACACCACATATCGTTGCAGGCGAGCGCCGCGGGCGCGTTGCGGTCAGCCCGAAGCCAGGCCCTGGAGGTGTGCGCTGACCAGCCGGGGCAGCTGCCGCAGGTCGTAGCCGCCCTCGAGCACCGCCAGGATACGGCCGCCGCAGACCTCGCTGGCCAGCCGGCGAAGCCAGGCGCCCCAGCGCGCGAAGGCATCCTCGCTGACCGCCATGCCGCCCAGGGGATCGCGCCGCCAGGCGTCGAAGCCCGCCGACAGCAGCAGCACGTCCGGCGCGAAGCGACGCAGCTCCGGCAGCACGCGGCCCTCGATGGCGGCGGCGTAGCCCTCGTCGCCGGTGCCGGCGGGCAGTGGCAGGTTGAGGGTGGCGCCGACGCCGGCCCCGACGCCGACCTCTTCCGCGGCCCCGGTGCCCGGATAGAAAGGATACTGATGGGTGCTGGCGTAGAGCACGTCGGGCCGGTCCTCGAACAGGTGCTGGGTGCCGTTGCCATGATGGACGTCGAAATCGAAGATCGCCACGCGGTCGGCGCCGTGGCGACGGCGCAGGTGTTCGGCGGCGATGGCAACGTTGTTGAAGTAGCAGAAGCCCATCGCCATGGCCGCTTCGGCATGATGGCCCGGGGGGCGCACCGCGGCGAAACCGACGCGATCGCGATCGCCGGCGACCCAATCGGCAGCCGCCAGTGTCGCCTCGACCGCGGCCCAGGCGGCAGCCCACACGCCGTCCGAAAGCGGATTGTCGGCGGAGTCCAGCAACGTGTCGCCGCGTGCGACGGCGCTGTGGAAGCGCTGCACGTAGCTCTCGGCGTGCAGCGCGGTGACCGCAGCCAGCGCAGCCAGCGCAGCCAGCTCAGCCAGGGCGGACGGCGCCGGCGCGGTCCGCACCGCCAGTGCGGCTGGCGCGGCAGGCGCGGCCTGCCCGGCAAGCGCCGGCTGCCTGCCGGGCGCGGTCGGCGCAGGCGCGGCCAGGGCAGACGGCGCCGGCAGCGTCTCGGAAAGCCCCGAAGGGCATCGGTCGTCGATCTCGAGACCCTCGCGGCGCAGATGCTCCAGGATACCGGCCAGCCGCTCGGGCCGCTCAGGGTAGCCGGGAGGCGCCTGGTGCCCGAGGCACCGGGAATCGGTGACGATCCGGATCACGCCGGAATCATAGACCAGGGCCTCGCGCCGGGTTCCTTGGTGCTGCCTTCCGGAATACGGTGTCACACCGCGGCCGCCGCACCGCCGTCCCGGCAAAGCGCGCGACCGCGGCATAGCCAAAGCCAATGCCGCGGGTCCATTCGCTAGAGCACCCGCCGTCCCGCCGCATCCCTGGCTCCGGCGCCGGTCATTCGCTGGCGGTTGCGCCACGCGGCGCCGGTTCTTGCGGGGCGAGATCGAGGCCGGCGGCGGCAGCCTGGGCGTGCGCGGCGACGTAGCGGCGGACCCTCGGCAGCAGGCCGTCGACACCGCGAGCGGTCAGAGGTCCGCCGAGCGCGCGGGCGATCTCGCCGCTGCTCATGCCGGCGGCCGCGAGCGCCAGGATCCGGGCGTTGCGCCGATAGTCGCGCCGACCCGCGAGCGTGCCGCAGCGCTCGAGGAAAAGCCGCAGGCGCTCGCGGCTGAGCATCAGCTCTTCGGGATTGGCGCCCGGATCCGCCGCTCGCTCCTGCGGTTCGCGGGGCGGGTCTCCCCACGGGCTCCAAGCGCCACTCGGCGCCGCCGCCAGGGCGCCGCCGCGCTTCTGAGCGCGGGCCGCCCGCAGCTGATCCAGCGCCACCCGCTCGGCCACCCTGCCCAGGAAGGCGGCGACCTGACCCTCGCTGGTCGCCCGGCAGCGCCGCAACCGGCGGCCGCCGGCGGCCAGCAGGCGGCAGTAGACCTCCTGCACGATCTCTTCTACCTGATCGCCGCGCGGCTGCACGCCGGCTCGCCGCAGCACGCTGCCGACGCGGGCCTTGAGAGCGGGGCCGTAGCGGGCGACCAGCCGCTCCCAGGCGGCTTCAGGCTTGAACGAGCACGACGGCGGCAGGCACAGGCCGGTCCATGGTTCCATCTCTTCGCTCCTTTTCGAGATGAAGAGGAGCGGCGAACGCGCCGGGGCACGCCAGGAGAGAACTCCGGAACTGTCCGGGAGCGACGGGGAGCCCTTTTATAACATGCAGAAGCGACGCTGCCAAGTGCGCCTGGCGACGAACTGCCGCCCGCGAGCCCCGGCAAGCCCTGCGGCCCGCTCTCCTTCCCCGGCCGCTGCTCCGCCGGTCACGCCTCGCGGCAAGCCCGCTCGCAGGCCGGCCCGTGGGGCAGGCCGGCGGGCCTCCATGCGGGTCGGCTACAATCCGCCTTCCGAGGATCCGCCTTGCATCGACTCCCGCCGTCGCCTGACCGACCAACCTCCGCGGCCGCCGCCGCCGCCGCCGTCGCGAGCGAGCGCGCGCCCCGCAGCTCTCCTGCCGCCATGGCCGCTCTGGTCGTGATGGCCGCTCTTGCCGCGATGGCCGCCTGCCGGGGCCCTGACGGCGCCGGCCGCTCCGCGGCGGCGCCGCGCCAGCTCGGCGGCGCCGCGCGCGGTTGGAACGTCGTGCTGCTGACCATCGACACGCTGCGCGCCGACCGGATCGGTGCCTACGGCTACACCCGCCGCGCCACCAGCCCGGGGCTCGACGCCCAGCTCGGCGCCGGGGTGGTGTTCGATCGCGCTTTCGCGCAGCGCGCCGCCACCTGGCCGTCCCTCGCCTCGCTGCTCAGCGGGCTCTACCCGAGCGGTCACGGCGTCGAAGAGAACGGCTATGGCTTCCCCGACGACCTGCCGACCCTGCCCAAGCTCCTGCACGCCACCCGGTATCGCACCGCCGCTTTCCTGAGCAACATGTGCGACGCCAACCACCAGGGATGGGACACGTTCGGTTGCAGCGGCGGCAAGGACGGCAAGACGGTGCAGGACGCGCTCGCCTGGGCCGCGGCGGCGGACGGCGCCGGCAAGCGGCAGCCCTTCCTGCTCTGGGTCCATCTGTTCGGCGCCCATCCTCCCTACTACAACGGCGGCGACCTCTCGAACCGGCTGGACCCGGGCTACCAGGGCTCCCTCGGACCGAAGAAATGGCGCCTGGACGAGGTGATGACCCACCACCTGCGCCTCGACGGCGCGGACCTGCGCCATCTCGACGCGCTCTACGACGCGGCGGTGATCGGCAGCGATCGGCTGGCCGGCGAGCTGCTCGGCGGCCTTCGGCAGGCCGGCAGGCTCGACCACACCCTGGTGGTGGTGGCCGCCGACCACGGCGAGGAGCTGTACGCCCACAACGGCTACCTCTACCACGCCTGCTCGGTGTATCAGACGACGCTGCACGTGCCGCTCGGTATCGCGGCGCCGGGCCTGCTGCCCGCCGGCGCCCGGGTGCCGCAGGCGGTCGAGCTGATCGACATCCTGCCGACCCTGCTGGCGCTTCTCGCCGTGCCGCCGCCGCCGCGGCTGGACGGCCGTTCGCTGGTGCCCTACCTCGAGCGCCCCGGCGGTGGCGGCGGCGGCAAGCCGGCCTTCTCAGAGTACGGCGCCAGCCGCATCCACACCGTCGTGCAGCAAACCTGGAAGCTGGTCGACAACCCCGACCGGCTCGAGCCCGCCTGCATCCCGGGACCGCCGGGCCAGCCGCCGCTGCGCTACCCGATCGGCCGCACCGAGCTCTACGATCTCGCCAGCGACCCCGGCGAGACCGCCAACCTCGCCGCCGGCCATGCGCAGCAGGTCGCCGCGCTGCAACGCCTGATCGATCAACGCTTTGCTCACCTATCGCGCCGCGGCCATCCCCAGGCGATCCCGGAGAAGCTCCGCAAGGAGCTCAGCAACCTCGGCTACGTGGCGCCCTGAGCGGGCCGCCCTGCGAAAAAGGGGGGTAACATCTGGCGGCGGGCTGTCCCGAGGCCAGTATGAGCGATCTGCAGCGGATCACCGAACGCTATCGTCTCGACAAGCTGATCCACGCCAGCGATACCGCGAGCGTCTTCCGCGCCGCCGATGTGCGCTCCGGGCAGACGGTGGCGCTCAAGCTGTTCCGCGACGAGGCCGGCGAGCCGCGGCAGGAGGCAAGGGGGCGGTTCGCGAGCACGGCGCAGGCGCTGCAGGCCTGCCTGCACTCCAGCCTGCCGCGCGTGGTCGACCACGGCTTCACCGCCACCGGCAGCGCCTTCCTCGTCACCAGCTACCTGCAGGGCGCCGGCTTCGAGCTCCTCGCCGGCTCGCCGGTGGGACGCGCCCTGCCATTGTTGCTGCCGGTCCTCGACGGCCTCGAGGAGATCGACCGCCATCGGCTCTCCCACCGCAACCTGCGTCCGGACAACCTCTTGCTGGTCACACACGCCGACCAGGAGCGGCTGGTCGTCCTGGGTTGGGGACCGGCTGCCGGCGGCGCCCTGGAAGCCGGCGACGAAGGCCGACGCGCCGAGGCAGGTCGACGCGCCGACCTGCGTGGCTTTGCCGAGATCACCTGCACGGCCATCGGCGCGGAGATCCTGCAGCCGTCGCTGGCGGTGGTCCTGCCGCCGGCTGCCGCGGCGGAGGCGATCGCCGATGCCGCCGAGCTGACGATGCTGCTCTCGCTGCTGCTGCAGGCGGGCAGCGCCGCTCCGACGAGCCTCTACGGCGAGCTGCGGCGGGCCTTCCGCCAGGCGCTGCTCGGGGACCCCGGACCTGCCGCCGCGGCCGTGCCGGCGGCCATACCGGCGGCCGGAGCCGCCGGCACCGCCGCCGGCGCGCCAGGCGCCGGGAGGGCGGGAACCGAGCCGGTGGTCGACCTCGACCAGACCCGCGCCGTGGTGGCGGACGTGACCATCGCCGTGCCGCGGGACCGCCTGCTCAGCCGCATGGAGCAGTTCTCAGCCGGCGCCGCGGCCGGCGCCAGCAGCGCAGCCAGCGCCAGCGGCGCAGTCGATGCCGGCGGCGCAGTCGATGCCAGCAGCGCAGTCGATGCCAGCAGCGCAGTCGATACCATCAGCGCTGCCACCGCCAGCGGCGTCGCCGGCGCCGGCAGCGCGCCGGTGCCGATCGGCCCGCCCGGCCACGAAACGGCGACGAGAGACCGCGCCGCCGCACTGTCCGGCAGTCCGCCGCCCGACGCCGCCGGCTCCCAGCTCGCCGGCTCCCAGCTCGCCGGCTCCCGAGAGCCGCGGCCGGTGGCTGGGGAGACGCCGGCGGCCCCGCGCGCCGGAGAGGTCCGCGGCGACACCCTGCCGGTTTTCGTGCCCATCTTTCGGGCGGAAGGCCCCGGCACGCCCGCGCCATCCGCGCCAGTGGTCGAACCGTATCCGATGACGCGCGCTGCCGATCCGACGGTGCCGCAGGACCGGACCTTCGCCGCCGCCGAAGACACGGTGCCGAGCGAACCGGGCGGGAGGAGTCCCGGAATGCAGCCCGTCAGGGCAGCCACCGACACGGCTCCGGCCACCTCCAGCAACCTATCGCCAGAGGTCTTGGCGGCCACTGGAGGCCTACCATCGGGGGCCTGGGCCGCACCCGAAGGCCTACCGCCAGAGGCCTGGGCGTCAGCCGGAGACTTGCCGTCGGAGGCCTGGGCGTCCGCCCGGCTCAGGGGGCCGTTGCCGCTCGCGCAGGCCGGACTCGCCGGCGGTGCAGCGGCGGCGGCGAGAACCGCCGGCGAGGCGAGTTCCAGGACGACGCCGGCCGCGACCGGCGGTCACGCCACCACCACTCCGCTCGCCGCCGCACCGCCTCAGCTCCCCGAGCTCCACTCACCAGGGGTTGGCGATCGACATGGCGACGGCGACGTCCTCCTCACCGCCATAGCTCCCGCGGGCGTCGCGCCAGCACCGGCAACGGCTACGGCAGTACCTCCCGCGGTCATCGCGCCGGCACCGGCAACGGCTACGGCCGGAGCGCCGCGCCGCAGATCGGGCTCTCCTGGCGGCCGCCGGCGCTGGGGGCCGGCCGCGGCGGTGGCGCTGGCCGCGGCCGTCCTGGCCGCACTCGCGGTCGTCGTGCTCGCCGGTGCGGCCGCCATCTCCAGGCTGCGCCAACCAGGTTCGCAACCGCACCCACCGCCGCCGCCGGCGCCTTCGTCGCTGGCCGCCGCCGGCCGCGCGGCGGCACCGGGGAGCCTCGCGAGCGTGGCGCCCGCGTCTGCCGCGACGCCGGCGTCCACCGCGCCGCCGGCGGCCCCCTTGCCGGCGCCTGCCGTGGCGGTGGCGCCCGCGCCGCCCGGCGCCGGTGCGACCCCTGTTCCGCATATCAAGGCGGCGGCCGATCTCCTCGCGGCCGGCGACGCCGCCGGCGCACAGCGGGAGCTGGCGCAGATCACCGCCGAGCAGCAGGCGGCCTTTGGCCCCGCCCAGCACGCCGACTACGACCAGCTGGCGGCAGCACTGATCGCCGACCACCGGCGGCAGGTGGCGACCGACCTCGCGGCGGCCTTTCGCCGCGGCGATATGCGGCGGCTCCGCGCCACTCTCACCGCCGCCAGCCGGGAGACCGACCTGCCGGCCGCGGCACGCCGGGACCTCGATCGCGCTCGCCAGGCCGTCGACCTCGACGGGCGCCTGGCACGGGCGGACCTGACACAGACGCCGCAAGAGGCGCTACGCAACGCCACCGATCTGGCCGCCATGCTGCCCCGCTACAGCCGGGCGGGCGAGCTCCGCGAGCAGGCGGCAAAGGCGATCGAGGACCAGGCCGACGCCGCCCTCGCCGCCGGCGACGGCGACCGGGCCACCAGCCTTCTCGCCGCACTGCGCCTGGCCTGGCCGGATCGCCCGGGACTCCCGGAACGCGCCGAGCGCTTCGCGGCGCAGCGCAGCGCCGACGGACAGCTCGAGACGGCGCTGGCGGCAGCCGCCAGGGCGGAAGCCGCGGGCCAGCCGCTGCAGGGCCTGCAGGCGCTGTCCGGGCTCAACCCTGGCGGCCGCTATCGGGAGCGCTTCCGGCGCCAGCGCGAGCAGCTGGAGGAGCTGCTCGCCAGGCTCGACGCCGCGCCCCCGGTGATCGCGCTCGGCCCCGGCTTCAGGCTCGAGTATGAAAAGGGCGCGACCATCGTGGTCCCGCTCCGGATCACCGACGACCTGGCGGTCAAGAGCGCCGAGTGCTGGGTGCGCCCGGAAGGCACCGCTTCCTTCCAGCCGGTGCCGGTGCGCCACCTCTCCGGCGCCGACTACGAGGTGGACATCGCGCCGGACCTGCATCAGAACCGCACCCTCGAGCTCTATGCCGCGGCCAGCGACAACTCCGGCCACCGCTCGCTGCTCGGCAGCCGGGACCAGCCGCTCAAGCTCAAGCGACGCGGCTGGCTCGAGAAGATCTTCGCCGGCAAAGAGAAGGAGGGAGGGCACGGCGGGTACGGCGGCGTATGATTGACTTGCCACGGTGGTGCACGTAGGATTACGCTCCTTTGGCGGAGGGGGGTTAGCTCAGCGGTAGAGCACCTGCCTTACACGCAGGGGGTCGCGGGTTCGAATCCCTCACCTCCCACCAGGCCGGTGGGAGGCCGCCAGCACCGGTTGGTCAAGTTTGCGGGGTCGTAGTTCAGCTGGTTAGAATGCCGGCCTGTCACGCCGGAGGTCGCGGGTTCGAGTCCCGTCGGCCCCGCCATTCGCACTCGATCCTATCTCTGGGAAGACAAAGAAGATGCGCGACAAGATCAAGTTGGTTTCGACCGCCGGCACGGGCTACTTCTACACCACCAGCAAGAACAAGAAGCTCTCGACCGAGAAGCTCCGCATGAAGAAGTACGACCCCAAGGTCCGCAAGCACGTGGAGTTCGTCGAAGAGAAGCTGCGCTAGCCCTCACCAAGCCGCGGCGAGGGATCGGGGACAGGCGGGGGGCGCGCCCAGCGCCCGGAGCGGGCACGGATCGTGCCGGTTGCGTTGCTCGGGGCTCGCCGGCGAATGGCGCCGCCCTCGGAGGCCGCCGACCACTGGCGCCGCCAACCAGCAAGGAGGAAAACGCGATGTTCGAGGTCCCCGCATTGCCCTATGCATTCGACGCGCTCGAGCCGCACATCGACGCGCGCACCATGGAGATCCACCACGACAAGCATCACGCCGCCTACGTCGCCAACCTCAACAAGGCGCTCGCGAGCCATCCGGACCTGCAGCAGAAATCGGTCGAGGATCTGCTCCGCGGCATCGACGGTCTGCCGGAAGCGATCCGCACGGCGGTGCGCAACAACGGCGGCGGCCACGCCAACCACAGCCTCTTCTGGCAGATCATGGGTCCAGGCGGCGGCGGCAAGCCGAGCGGCGACCTGGCAGCCGCCATCGATCGCGACCTCGGCGGCTTCGACGCCTTCAAGGAGAAGGTGACGAACGCCGGCGTCGGCCAGTTCGGCTCCGGCTGGAGCTGGCTGGTGTGGGGTGACGGCAAGCTCGAGGTGTTCGGCCGCCCCAACCAGGACTCGCCGTGGATGGAGGGCAAGCAGCCCATTCTCGGCGTGGACGTCTGGGAGCACGCCTATTATCTGAAGTACCAGAACCGCCGCCCCGACTACCTCGCCGCCTGGTGGCAGACGGTCAACTGGCCGGCGGTGGAGAGCGCCTTCGGCAAGACGCGCCGTTGACAGGACCCGCCCTTGAATCGCCGCGGCGGCCCGGGTCATCGGGTCGCCGCTCACCGCGCCAGTCCGGATCATCGGGTCGCCGCTCGCCGCGCCAGCCGCCCGGCCCCAAACGTCGGACCTCATGTTCCGCGGCTCCGCAGCGGCGCCTCCCAACTTGAATTCCAGGCAACCTCAGCTCAAGTAACTCTAAACTCCTTGGCGGTTGCACCGCCGAAATGAGCTTGTCGCCCCGGCCTACAGGGACGCGGCCGCTCTCGAACGTGTCTCTAAATTTTGTTTATAGAGAAGTTTGCACCTATCTGCTCACTTACTTGGCACCACCGCCTCGGAATATGGGCGATGCTTCAAGAAAAGTTCAACTATCCTGTTCGTAGAATGGTGGCCATGAAGGAACGTTCCTGACCAGGGCGACAAGGCTCAGGTCAGATCGCTTCCGGGGGGAGATTACGATCATGGCTAATATCGACCGTGTCAATCAGGATTTTAGGCGAGAAGAGCGGCATCTGACAAAGGTCTTCAAGGCGCTCTCCGACGGTACCCGTTGCGAGATCCTGCGGCTGCTCGAAGGTCAGCAGCGCACGGTCGGCGAGATCGTCGGCAATTTCAGCCTCTCCCAGCCCACTATTTCCAGACATCTGTCGGTGCTCAAGGAGGCCGACCTGGTGGTCGACCAGCGCCATGGCCAGAACGTCATTTACCGTCTCAACGACGACGCCCTCTCGACCTCGATGCAGGAGTTCTTCGGCCAATTTCGCAGTTGCCAAGAAGTGATGCGGTGAAAGAAACAGCCGCACCGCCGCCGGCGTCGCCGCCAGCGCCGTAGCCCAGCTTCAGGAGGCGACGGCTCCAAGCGCTAGCCCATCGTCAGCCCCACGGGCGCCTGCTGCCCCGCGGGGACAGCTACCCGCCCGGCGCACCTTTGCACAACGCCCCCGGCGCGCTATAATCCGCCGTCCTGGACGTGGCCGGCCGTCCGCCTACACCGCCGGTCGAGATTCTTCCTTGCTCTAAGGCGGTGTAGCTCAGTTGGTTAGAGCAAGCGGCTCATATCCGCTGTGTCAGGGGTTCAAGTCCCTTCACCGCCACCATCACCGTTCGGCCGCACCGCTCCTTCCCGGCAGGCGATGCAACTCCTCGAGGGTCTTCAGGCTTTCTTTCGGCAGCTGCCGCTCGCACCCGGCGATCGCCTGGTGATCGCCTTCTCGGGCGGCGTCGATTCCACCGCCCTGCTCTGGGGGCTGGGGCGCCTCGCCCCGCCCCGGGGGATCCAGCTCGTCGCCGCCCATCTCGACCACGCCATGGATCCCGGCTCCGCCGGCCGTGCCACGCGGGCCGCTTGCCTGGCGCGGCGCCTGGGAGTGCCGCTGGTGAGCGCGCGCCGCGCCGTCCCCGCGCGGCGCCGCACCGGAGAGAGCCTGGAAGCCGCCGCCCGTCGCGTCCGCTACCAGTTCCTCGAAGAGGTCAGGCGCGGCTGCCGGGCGCGCTATGTCGCCACCGCCCATCATCGGGACGACCAGGCGGAAACCGTGCTGCTTCGCCTGCGGTTCGGCAGCGGCCTGCGCGGCCTGGCGGGGATCCGGCCGGTGGCCGGAGCGGTGGTGCGGCCGCTGCTCGAACTGCCGCGCACCTGCCTCGCCCGGGCGGTCGTCGCGGCCGGTCTCACGCCGTCGGTCGATCCCGGCAACGCCGATCCCCGCCAGCCTCGCGCCCTGATGCGGCACCGGGTGCTGCCGGCGCTGGCGCGCGCCGCCTCCCCTGCCGGCGCGCCAGGAGACGAGACCGCGGCGCGGGCAGAGCTGGCGGCGGCGCTTGCCGGGGTGGCGGCGCGCGCGCTGCGGGCGACCACGGCCCTCGACCGCCGCCTGGCTGCCGCGATCGGCATGCCTGGCGACGCCGCCGGCTCCTGGCCACCGGCCAGCGATGCCGCCATCGAGCCACCAGGCTCCCTGGCAGCCGATCCCGGCGGTTTCCTGCCAGGCGAGACCGCCGGCTCCTGCCCCCCGGCCAGCGACGCCGCCATCGACCCACCACGCTCCCCAGCAGCTGATCCCGGCGGTTTCCTGCCAGGCGACGCCGCCGGCTCCTGGCCCCCGGACGGCCCGGGCGGCGACGCCGCCGTCGACCCGCTGCGGCTGGCGGCGCTGCCGCCGGCGCTGCTGGCGCCGGCGATGGCGTTGCTCCACCGGCGCGCCGGGGCCGCCTTTCCCGCCAGCCTCGCCGCCGCCGGCGAGCTGCGGCGCCAGCTCGGGCGCGCTCGCGGCCGGCTCGACGCGCACACGGTGGCCTGCGACTGCGGCGGCGGCTGGCGCTGGCAGGCGGCCGGCCAGCAACTCTGGCTGCGGCGGCAGTCGAACGGCGAACCCATCCCTCCATTCACATATACTCTGGAGGTCCCGGGAGAGCTCGCCATCCCGGAGATCGGCTTGACCGTGCGGGTGAGCCTCGCGGCAGTGGAGCCCTGGATGTTGCGGGGCGAGCCTCACCGGGCCGGCCTCTCCCTGCCGCTGGTCGACAGCGCCGGTGGCGCCGGCCGCCTGACGGTGCGCAACCGCCGACCCGGCGACCGCCTGTTGCCGCTGGGCTCGCCCGGTAGCCGCAAGCTGAAGGAACTGATGATCGACCGCGGCTTGCCGTGGTCGTTGCGCGACCGGTTGCCGCTGCTCTGCTGGGCCGGCGAGATCGCCTGGGTGCCCGGGTTGGCGATCGGCCATCGTTTTCGGCTGGCCGGCCAGACGACGGCCTGCCTGGCCGAGGTCGTCGGACCCTTCCCGGGTGCCGCGGCTTCGCGAGTCGGCCGGCGCGGAGGCCTGGAATGGGCGCAGGCTTGACGGCGCGGCCGACCGCCGGGAATCCGCGCCGAGAGCCGGCGGTTAGCGAATCTGACAGGATGTCCCTGCCCCGCGAGGCGGAAGCACCCGGAGATCCCGGGCGATAGAGGTGGCCGAGCAGTGAACTCTACTCTCAAGACCCTGTTTCTCTGGATGGCGATCTTCGTGGTGGTGATCCTGCTGTGGAACACCTTCCAGACCACCAAGACCACCCGTCATGAGCTGAAGTTCTCGCAGTTCGACCAGGAGATCGAGCACGGCCGGGTGGCCGAGGTCACTCTCCACGGCCAGCAGGTCACCGGCAAGTTCAAGGCCGGCGACGGCTATGCCGAAGGCGACGAGTTCCGCACCGAGGTGCCCACCGACTACTCCACCCTGCTGATCCCCAAGCTCCGCGCCGCCCACGTCGACATCACCGTCGAGGAGCCCAAGGACAACCCGCTGATCACCGTGCTCCTCACCTGGGCGCCGGTGCTGGTCATCGTCGCGCTGTGGATCTTCTTCATGCGCCAGATGCAGAGCGGCGGCAACAAGGCGCTCTCGTTCGGCAAGAGCAAGGCCAAGCTGCTCAACACCACCGGCAAGAAGGTCACCTTCAAGGACGTGGCGGGAGTCGAGGAAGCGAAGGACGAGCTCTCCGAGATCGTCGAGTTCCTGAAGGAGCCGCAGAAGTTCCAGAAGCTCGGCGGCCGCATCCCCAAGGGCGTGCTGCTGATGGGACCGCCCGGCACCGGCAAGACGCTGCTCGCCCGCGCCATCGCCGGCGAGGCCAACGTCCCGTTCTTCTCGATCTCCGGCTCGGACTTCGTGGAGATGTTCGTGGGCGTCGGCGCCTCGCGCGTCCGCGACCTGTTCGAGCAGGGCAAGAAGAACGCCCCCTGCATCGTGTTCATCGACGAGATCGACGCGGTGGGGCGCCACCGCGGCGCCGGCCTGGGCGGCGGCCACGACGAGCGCGAGCAGACCTTGAACCAGCTGCTGGTCGAGATGGACGGCTTCGAATCCAACGAGGGCGTCATCCTGATCGCGGCCACCAACCGCCCCGACGTGCTGGATCCGGCGCTGCTGCGGCCCGGCCGCTTCGACCGGCGGGTGATCGTCGATCGCCCCGACATCAACGGCCGGCTGGGCATCCTCAAGGTGCACACGCGCACCATCCCGCTCGACGACGACGTGCAGCTGTCGGTCATCGCCCGCGGCACACCCGGCTTCGCCGGCGCCGACCTCGCCAACCTGGTCAACGAGGCCGCCCTCATCGCGGCCCGGCTGAACAAGAAGAAGGTGCAGATGGCCGACTTCGAGTTCGCCAAGGACAAGGTGCTGATGGGCGTCGAGCGCAAGACCCTGATGCTGACCGACGAGGAGAAGCGCGTCACCGCCTATCACGAGGCCGGTCACGCCCTGGTCGCCGCCTTCACCGCCGGCGCCGATCCGCTGCACAAGGTCACCATCATCCCGCGCGGGCGGGCGCTCGGCCTCACCATGCAGCTGCCCACCGAGGACAAGTACACCTACCGCAAGCAGTACGTGGAGGCCCAGATCTCCATCCTGATGGGCGGCCGGGTCGCCGAGGAGCTGACGCAGGAGGACATCACCACCGGTGCCGGCAACGACATCGAGCGCGCCACCGACGTGGCCCGCCGTATGGTCTGCGAGTGGGGCATGTCCGACCTCGGGCCGCTCTCCTACGGCAGCAAGGAAGAGCCGGTGTTCCTGGGCCGCGACTTCGCGCAGCGCGCCGACTACAGCGAGGACACCGCCCTGCGCATCGACCGCGAGGTGTCGCGCATCGTCCAGCATGCCTACGAGCAGGCGACGGCGCTGCTGACCGAGCATCGCGACGTGCTCGAGCGGCTGGCCAACGACCTTCTCGAGCGCGAATCGCTGGACGGCGAGGAGGTCTACGGCGTCATCCGCGAGATGACCGGCCGCGAGCCCGCGCCGCCGCGCAAGGCGATGCCCGGCGAGGGCCTGGTCATCGGCGGCCACGACGTGCCCGAGCCGGTGCTGGCGCCGCGTCCTGCCGCCAGCGCCGTCGCCGCGGAGCTGGCGGAAGCCGTGGAAGTCCCCGCCTTCGGCCCGCCGTCCGCCGTGCCCGCCGGGACCGCCGCCGGCGCTCCGGACAGCGCCCCGCCGCAGCAGCCGCCCGCGACCGCCGCGACCCCGGCAGCCACCGACGCCGACCGGGCCGAGTCGCCGCGCGAATCGCGCGAGGCCCCCGAGCTGGCCGGCGCCAAGCGCCGCACCGCGCAGCCGCCGGTCGCCGGACCCGAAAAGCTCTCCTAGTATTACTCCGTTAAGTCATGAGGAGTCATTCTGAAAGATCCTGCGGCAGACTGGGCACCATCCGGCCCAGCGAGCGAGAAGGCTCTGGAAGTTCTGCCGGGTCTGGGGAAGGGTCGAGGATGG
>Ga0210405_10001587_pt1 | contig 25382 bp, 25 predicted proteins | sample IncBWH11MmetaG_FD_155492 | JGI IMG/M metagenome (GOLD analysis project Ga0210405, IMG submission 155492) | Forest soil microbial communities from Barre Woods Harvard Forest LTER site, Petersham, Massachusetts, United States - Inc-BW-H-11-M | ecosystem: Environmental > Terrestrial > Soil >... | reverse complement strand
GCCTTCACGGTTGCTGGATCGGTTTGCATCACAAAATCACGAGGCGCCCCAGGGACGCTGTATTCGTAGGGGCCGTTGTAAACGACTGGTATGTGTCCGCCGAAATTGTCATGCGGAGGCGGAGTGGCGGTGGTCCATTCAAGGGTGGTCGCTTCCCACGGATTGTCCGCGGCTTTTGGGCCGAACTTCATGCTCCAGAAAAGATTGAAGAGGAAGATGAATTGTCCGGCGATGGTGATGAAGGCGGCCCAGGTCATAAATGCCTGCACGGGGACCAACCCATGCAAGTAACCCAGTTCGGTGAGCTGGGAGTAGCGGCGCAGATGTCCCGCCATGCCAAGATAGTGCATGGGCATGAAGATGGCGTAGGTGCCGATCAAGGTGATAAAGAAATGCCAGCGTGCCATGCCCTCGTTCATCATGCGGCCAAACATTTTGGGGAACCAGTAATAGGTGGCGGCAAAGATGCCGAAGATGGAAGCAACGCCCATAATCAAATGAAAGTGGCCGACGACGAAATAAGTGTCGTGCAACTGAATATCCAGCACGGGTTGAGCGAGAAATGGCCCGCTGATTCCGCCAGAGATAAACAGGGAAACAAATCCCAAGGCGAACAACATGGGCGAGGTGAAACGAATCCGTCCGCGCCAGATCGTGCCGAGCCAGTTAAAAGTTTTGATGGCGGAGGGAACACCGATGGCCATGGTCATTACGGAAAAAGCGAAGGCGGTATAGGGGCTCATGCCGCTCATGAACATGTGATGGCCCCAGACCATGAAACCGAGGAAGCCGATGGACAACATGGCGTAGACCATGGCCTTGTAGCCAAAAATTGGTTTGCGAGAGAAGACGGAGAGCAGTTGAGAGCACAAACCCATGGCTGGCAAAATGGCGATGTAAACCTCGGGATGGCCGAAGAACCAGAACAGGTGTTGCCACAAAAGAGGCGAGCCGCCTTTGTGTCCCGTGAGCTGGCCATTGATGGTGACGAGAGGGACGAAGAAACTAGTGCCCGCGTTGCGGTCGAGCAAGAGCAGAATGCCGGCGGACAGGAGGACCCCAAACGCGAGCAGACCGAGAATGGCGGTGATAAACCAGGCCCAGCAGGTGAGCGGCATGCGCATGAGGGTCATGCCTCTGGCGCGCATGTCGAGAGTGGTGGTGATGAAGTTGAGAGCGCTCATCAGTGCGCCGAGGCAGAAGAGAGCGATGCTGATGACCCACAAATCCGCGCCTAAGCCTTCGCCTGGACCTGCGCCTTGCAGAGCGCTTAACGGCGGATAGCCGGTCCAGCCGTGGAGCGGCGCTCCCCCGACTACAAAGAACGCGGCGATCATCACAAAGAATGCGAGGGCGGTCACCCAGAAGGAGAGCATGTTGAGAACAGGAAAGGCCATGTCTGGCGCGCCGATTTGAATGGGCAGAAAGTAATTGCCGAACCCGCCCTGCGGAGCGGTGGTGAGTACGAAGAAGACCATGATGGTGCCGTGCATGGTCAACAAAGTCAGATAGGTCTCGGGCTTGATTTCTCCAAGCAACGGCAAGGCGGCAGCGGGCCAGATCAAGTGGATACGCATCAGCAGAGAGAGAAACATGCCGACGAAGACGGCGGTCAGCGCGAGAAAAAAGTACTGAATGCCGATGACTTTGTGATCGAGGCTGAAAACATACTTGCGTATCCAACTCGTTGGGGCCGCGTGGGCATGTACAGCGTGGGCAGCGAATTCGCCGGTAGCCATCTTATTGCTTCTCCGCTTCGCGTGTCGCAATCCACTTGTCGAAGTCTTCCTGGCTGACCACTCTCAGGATGCCATGCATTTTGTAGTGGCCCAGGCCACAAAGTTGGGAGCAAGCGATCTCGTAGTCGCCAGTGGCGATGGGCGTGAAATGCATGTGGATGGCGAGACCGGGCACGGCGTCCTGCTTGAAGCGCATGGAGGGAATAAAAAAGCTGTGTATTACATCTTCGGCGCGGAGAATGACGTCAATCTCACGATTCACGGGTACAAACATAGTTCCAGCAACAATGTCGTCTTTCGATGCGGGGTCTGCGGGGTCGACGCCGAGGGCTGCTTCGCCTCCCCCGGAAGGATCCTGCAATTGAGGCTTCGTCGCGCCGAATTTTCCGTCAGGTCCCGGATAGCGGAAATACCACTGGAACTGCATTCCCGTGACTTCGACTTGCACGGCGTCAGAAACTGACGGACGAAAACGCTCGGACGCCCAGATCGAACTGCTCATAAAATTCAACCCGACGAACAAAACCAATGTAAGTATCGTCCAAGTGATTTCCAGCTTGTTGTTGCCGTGGGAATAGAACGCCTGGGGAGTGGTTGGGGTGCGTTGACGATATTGCCAGGCGAAAAGCCCGAGGATGACTTGCGCGGCGACGAACACGATGCCCATGAGAACGTACGTAGTTGCGAAATGATGATCGATGCCCGCGGCTGCGGCCGAAGCCCCAACAGGCAACCACCAAGTCTTCGCGAGGAAGAAGTACGCGCTGATGAAGGTGATCAGCCAGATGACGAGCAGAAGAACTAGGCCCATGTACCCTGACCTCCTGGTTGAATAATTCGCCGCTACCAATAATCCGGCCGCCCAACCTTCGGTATCTGGATCCCAAAGCCCAAAAACGGGGCGAGTCTACCACAGGTCTTTCGAAGCGCAAGCGAGTTCTTGCATCTCTTTATTTTTCATTGTGGTGGCTGAGTCTCCGGAAAGATGGCTGATTTTTTCTTGAAAGCGCGACTTTGGCGAAATCGCGCTTGCAGAAAATTTTAGACTGGTGTTGACGAATTTTTTTTATTTGAGTAACATCCGGCCCGCTTCCTGGGGGGTCCAGTGGAATGGTAGGGGCCTCGCGATGTATAGCTGTCACGCTCTCCAAATTCGGCGGGCCAGAGACGCTTCCACAGGCCACGCCCTCCTGGTGTGTTCGAACGAGTGAATCAGGGCTGCGGGCACGAGTGCGTGTGCGCATTGGCACCTGTATTTCGGTGCGCAAGATAGTCCGTTTTGCAAGAACTACAATTCGAGCTAAGAGCGAAAAAGAATTTTTGCGCCTCCGCGAAATGGCGAAAGGCGTGTGGGCTCACCTTCAGGGGAGGAAAGCAGCGGCCTCGCTCGCGGCTGCTGCATAAGTCGACCACAGGGTATCCAGGAGGAATGCATGGCGGCCCCGGAATCAAATACGGCCACTCCGAAACCGGATGCAGCGAAGACGTCTGCTTCCGGCGGAGGCGAAGCTGCAAGGTTTGTGGGCACGCCTGCCGTTGGTACCTCCAAAGCCGCGCCTGCTGCTGGTTTACCGACCGTTGGCCCGTCGGCTGGCGGAATCAATCAGCGGCGGAGGAGTTTGGTTTGGTGCGCCGTTACTGGTTTTCTTGGGGCTTGGTTCATAGCGTTTCTGCGCTTTTTTCTTCCTCGTACACTTTTTGAGCCTCCTACCGTTTTCAAGATCGGTTATCCCTCCGATTATGCGTTGGGTGTCGATACGAAGTGGCAGCAAAAGTACCGCATTTGGGTGGACCGCACGCCGGACCGGCTGTTTGTGATTTACGCGCGCTGTACGCATTTGGGTTGTACGCCGGATTGGAAAGCCAGCGAGAACAAATTCAAGTGTCCCTGCCACGGCAGCGGTTACGACAGTGAAGGAGTCAATTTTGAGGGGCCCGCGCCGCGTCCGATGGATCGGGCGCGCGTGGAGTTGGCGCCGGATGGGCAGATCGTGGTGGATGTATCGCAATTGTTTGAATGGCCTAAGGGCCAGCCGAGCCACTTTAGCGATCCGGGTTCATTTTTGAATGTGTGAGCGCCAAGGAAAGACGTAAAGAAAGAACGAAGTTAGGGCGACGGTTCGAGCGGGGTATTGAACGGGAGTAGAAGAAATGCCTGATGACGCAAACTCGAACGGCAAGAATGGCAAGGCCACCGGCCTCGTCGACACTATCAAAACAGGTGTCAAAGAGGATCTCGAATCTCTGAAGACTGATCTGCCGGCCAAAGCGAAAGAGTCTCTGGAAACGCTTAAGAATCCGACCAAGACGCAGGTCTACACTTCGATTTTCCGGCACAAGCACGACGATACACCTCGCAATCGTGCGCTCGGCGTCCTTTCCAACGTTTTTTTGCACTTGCATCCCGCGAAAATCAATCGCGATTCAGTGCGCTACAGCTACACGTGGGGAATGGGTGGGATTACTTTTTATCTTTTCTTGGTGCTCACCTTCACCGGCACGCTGTTGATGTTTTACTACCACCCGAGCAAGGTGCAGGCTTTCCGCGATGTGCTTTATCTCGAGCACGACGTTCCATTTGGCAGGTTGCTGCGTAACATGCACCGCTGGGCGGCGCACCTTATGGTCATCGCCGTCGAGTTGCACATGTTCCGGGTATTTCTCACGGGCTCCTATAAGAAACCGCGCGAGTTCAACTGGAACGTCGGCGTCATTCTGTTGGTGCTGACACTTTTGCTCTCCTTCACCGGGTATCTGTTGCCGGATGATCAGCTCGGATTCTGGGCCGTCACCGTAGGCACGAACATGGCACGGGCGACGCCGCTCCTTGGACACGAAGGCCCCTTCAGCAACTATCTCAATATGACTCCTTACAATGACGTCCGTTTTGGGTTATTGGGCGGATCGATCGTGGATGCCAACGCTCTTCTGCGCTCCTACATCTGGCATTGCATCGGCATTCCAATCATCGCTTCCATTTTTATGGTTCTTCACTTCTGGCGAGTGCGCAAGGACGGCGGAATTTCGGGCCCGGCACAGGTGATCCTCGACTCTGAGGTAAAGGAGGCGCGGAAATAGCCATGGATTGGAAACAAGTGTGGGAAATTATCTCCGCGCCTGACAACGTGCCCATCGTGGCCATGATTCCGCTGCTCGCCTTTTATATCTACCTTGCTTGGCGCCAAGCAAAAGCCAATGACTCGCTGATCGCGCAATTGGAAGGCGACCCTGCGCTGGCAAAGACACATCATCGCAAGGCCTGGCCGTTCAAGCCGGGATGGCAGAAGGAAGTTCACGTTTGGCCGTTTCTGCTGCGCGTCGAATTTCTCGCCGCGATCATCGTCACGATTATTCTGATGATCTGGTCGATCACATTGAATGCGCCATTGGAAGAACCGGCGAACCCGAATCTGACCATGAACCCGGCGAAGGCGCCATGGTATTTCCTCGGGCTGCAGGAAATGCTGGTGTACTTCGACCCGTGGATTGCCGGGGTTGTGATGCCAACACTCATCATTTTTGGGTTGATGGTGATTCCGTATATAGATACCAACCCGCTGGGAGCGGGTTACTACACGTGGAAGCAGCGGAAGTTTGCTATTGGCACATTTCTTTTCGGGTTCATCGTGTTGTGGGTTTCGATGATCACCATCGGGACTTTTATTCGGGGACCGGGGTGGCAATGGTTCTGGCCGGGGCAGACTTGGGACCACAACCGGTTGATCTATGAGGTGAACCGCGACTTGCCCGACCTCTTCGGGATTACCTCGAACTGGGCAAAGGGCATTTTCGGCGCAGCCGTTGTCGGCGGCTTTTTTGTAATTGGCGGGTTGGTGGTGCACGCGCTTTTCCGGCGGTACAACCCCAAAAACTACAAGAGAATGAGTTTGCTGCAGTACTCGATCCTAATGGTTTTTTTCATCACGATGATTGGATTGCCCATCAAGATGCTCCTGCGGCTGATGTTCCACATTAAGTACGTGTGGATCACGCCGTGGTTCAACGTTTAGGAGGAAGTGGTGCCGGACAAGCCCATTCCCGAAGACGATCCAGTAGTCAGCAACTCGCTTGCGCCGCACTACGTGGTGGCCATGCTGGTTTTGATGGCTACGTTGTTTTGGGCTTTGTGGGACGAAGATTTCGGTCAGCGGCCATGGAAGGCTTTCCAAAATGAATGGAAAACGCGCTACTCAACTTTTTTGAAGAACGCGCATTCGCAATCGAATACTTCCGAGAAAGAGGTTATCAGCAATCCGGACTACCTGGCGCTAAAGCAGGCTTACGAGAGCGCGAGCCAGGACACCGCGCCACGCATTAAGGAAATCAACGAAAAGCTGCGCGGCCTCGCCGCACAAATCCTGGCGGTGCAGAACACTTTCACGGACCGACGAGCGTACGTAAGCGCCTCGACTTACGCCATCGAGACGGAGACAAACGCCTCTTCCAAACAGAGCAAGCAAAGTGATCTCGACAAATATAAACAGGAAGTGACTACCGTCAATTACGCCGACGGCAGCAAGAAAACGTACGACTATCCCCATCTTGAAGAGACGTACAACGAGCTGCGGAACGAGCGCACGGCGCTGAGCGCGGAGCTGGGAGAATTGATTAAGCCTGTCAACGAGCTAAAAGCAAAGATAGATGCTTACGTTTCCGATCATATGATCAGCCTGACGCCTTCGCAGATTACAGGACTGGTGGACAAGACCGAAGCGTCGAGCCCGAAAATTCTGCAGATTAATGTGCCGGAAGCTAACATTGTGGACCGTTGCGAATCGTGCCACGTGGGTATTCGAGAGCCGGTCAAGTTGACCGCGGCTTCGATGTCGGTGCAGGGCCAGAAAACGGACGAATATGCTCGTGCATTTACCACTCATCGTGAGGCTGAACTTTTGAAGACGCATGATCCGGAAAAGTTTGGCTGCTCGCCTTGTCATCAGGGCAATGGCCGCGCAACGACGAGCATCGAGAAAGCGCACGGCACCTACGAGCACTGGCTCTGGCCGCTATTCCCGAAAGGAAATGTGGAAGCCGGCTGCCAGACCTGTCACGCTGCGGACATGGTTCTAGTGATGAGCGATGTCGGATCAATTCTCAATGAGGGGAAAGACTTGTTCCGCCAGCGTGGCTGCATGGGCTGTCATCGCTACGAGGGCTACGACAAGGAGCCGGAAGATTTGCTGTCGATCGCCCAGCAGATAAAACAGATTGACCAGGAGAAAACGGAAAACCTGAAGCAGGCCGGCTATTTGATGAAGCAGGCCGACGCGGCTGCGAGCAACGACGAAGCGAATCACTTAAACGATCAGGCCGTGGCTTTAAAGGTCACTAACAGCAAGCTTGATCTTCGTCTTGTTCAGCTAGATCGCACGACGAAGAGTTTGCTTCAAGACACGAAGAAGATCGGCCCAAATCTGAAGGATGTTCGCCTGAAGCTGAGCAAGAATTGGATTCCGGTTTGGCTAAAGAAGCCGAGCGATTTTCGCGCGACCACGAAGATGCCGAATTTCCGTTTGGGCGACGACCAGATTAAGGCCATCTCCGCTTACTTGTGGCAATCAGGGCTGTCCGATCCTTTGCCCAAACACAAGCCGGGTAGCGCGGCACACGGAAAAGAACTGTTCGAGACACGCGGCTGCCTAGCCTGCCACTCCATCGGGGAAGGCGATCAGATGCAAGGCGGAAGCTTTGCAGCAAATCTCACGCGCGTCGGCGAAAAGGACAACTACGATTATCTTGTCCGCTGGGTGCACAACGCGCGCGAACGCACGCGTCCTTACTGCATGTACGAAAAAAGGGACATTGGCCCGCAAGACTACGCTAAGAAAGGATTGCCGTACGTTTTTGATCTGGAACACAGCCGGTGCCCGAACGACGGACACGAGCTGCAAGTGCAGAACATGACGGTGATGCCCAGCTTGCGTCTTTCGCCGCAAGATGCGGAAGACGTGGCCAGTTATCTTGTCACGTTAAAAAAACAGGAACCTTCCGCCTATGCTGACGCTGCATTTATGGATGATCCCAAGCTGAAGGAAGAAGGCAAGAAGTGGATTCGCCACTACGGTTGCGCCGGCTGTCACGAAATATCCGGCATGGAAGATGAGGGCCGGATCGGTACGGAGCTTACGTTTGAAGGCAGCAAACCGATTGAGCGGCTGGATTTTGCCTTGCTGACGGAGGTAGCGCAGCGAGGCGGCAGTGAGCCCATCGTCGACGCGGAGGATCTGGCTCGGCTGCCCGAAGGTCCCGCAAAAAGCCCGTGGTACGACCACAAAGGTTTTTTCGAACACAAGCTCGCCGAACCGGATATCTGGGACAAAGGCAAGATCAAGCCCGAACTCGAAAAACTGCGCATGCCCAATCTGCATTTGACCAAGGATCAAGTGCAGGCGCTCACAACGTTTCTGACGGGCAGCGAAGAGAGCGCACTCCCAGCCAGCTACCAATACCGGCCTCTGGATTATCGACGCGATATTCAGGAAGGTTGGTGGGTGGTCAAAAAATATAACTGCACAAGCTGCCACCAGCTTATCCCCGGACAGAAAACTTCCCTGATGAAGATGGCCCGGTATCAAGGGCCAGACGGGCAGGAGCAGCTGCCGCCAAAATTGCTCACGGAGGGCGCGCGTGTTGAGCCAGAGTGGCTGCTGCACTTCCTAACGAACCCAGCGTTGAACACTACGGATACGAACCGCAACGGCGTGCGGCCTTATCTGCAGGTTCGCATGCCAACATTTTCTTTTTCCGAAAATGAATTGGGCAAGCTTGTACGCTTTTTCCAGGCGCTCGCGCGGCAGCCTTTCCCCTACATTCCGGACCAAAGGCCCGTGCTTACCGCCAAGGAAACGGAGATGGCGCGTAGCCTTTTCAGCAGTACCGCCGCTCCGTGCTTGAAGTGCCACGCGACCGGAGATCCGGCGCATGATCGCACGGCTACAGCACCCAATTTTCTTCAGGCCAGGGGCCGGTTAAAGGCGGATTGGGTCGAGCGCTGGATTATCGATCCGCAAGCAATCAGCCCGGGCACGTCAATGCCGTCCGGGCTTTTCAAACGGGAGAACAACCACTGGGTTTTCGCCGGACCGACGCCAGCTTCGTTCCAGGGGTACGATAAAGATCATACGAAGCTGCTTGTGGACTATATTTTGCAGCTTACCGCGGATGAGCAGCGTAGAGTGAGCGTATCGATGGGGCACGCGCGAGCTGCCGATGGAGGTGGGCTGTCGGATGGGAATGCCCCTGCGGGTCGTGGCCGTTTTTAGATTTTGAGTCAGCTTTTAAATTTGAAGTGAGGTGCCGTCACAACATGAATACCAAAAAATGGCTAGCGATCTGTCTCTTGCCTGGTCTTGCCTTGGTGTCAGGATGTGGAAAGAAAGCGGAGGAGCAGCCCGCAGCTCCCGCGGCATCGACTGCCGCCCCGGCAGCGACGCCCATTGATCCCGCGACAGTTGCATCAGTCGGCGGCACAGTGAAATTTGATGGGCCGGCACCCAAGGCTGCCAAAATCGACATGAGCCAGGACCCGAATTGCGCGGGTTCGAACACGGCGGAAAATGTCGTGGTTGCCGACGGCAAACTGGCGAACGTGTTCGTGTATGTGAAAGAAGGCCTGGGCAATAGGGCGTTCGATGTTCCGAAAGACGCAGTGACGCTCACGCAGTCGGGCTGCAGGTACAAGCCTCACGTGCTTGGCGTGATGGCCGGACAGACGATCAAAATCGTCAACGCCGACCCAACCACCCACAACATTCACCCCACGCCAAAGAACAATCGCGATTGGAACGAGTCCCAGGCTCCACAGGCAGCCGCCCTCGAAAAAAACTTCGCACGGGAAGAAATATCGCTGCCGGTGCAGTGCAACCAGCACCCTTGGATGAGGATGTATATGAATGTCGTGAAGAATCCGTATTACGCGGTGAGCGGGCCGGACGGCAAGTTTGCGATTGCGGGGCTGCCTCCCGGCGATTACACAATTGCTTTCGTCCAGGAAAAGCTCGGCGAGCAGGAGCAGAAGGTGACGCTGGCCGCGAAAGACAGTAAAACTATTGATGTCACTTTTAAGCCCCAGCCTTAAAGCGGTTAAGGTGGATAGAAACAGACTGCAGCTGATCCAGTGCGTGGCGACAGTTCATTCAGTTGCGGATAATTCGAGGAGGTGACTTGGTTCCCGTGATGCTCGTGCTTTCTATTCTGCTCGCGCTCATCCCGCTTGCTGGGATTGCTTGGATTGTCATCACGAGGTCGCTCGCATCCGTTGACGGGCTTTTCATGAGCCTCATTCTTTTGACCCTGTCCGGGGTTTTCTTTTTGAATGTTTTGTTTGAGATGGATGGACGCGGCTGGCTGCCTTTTTTGCACAAAAACAAAGTGGCCTCTCCAAAGGATCCGCCGGCTGCCAAGGCGGGCTAGGGTTTAAGAGAAAATGGCGGCCAGTCAACTTCCTTCCGCGCTTCCCCTTAAGCAGTTAGATCAACTACCTGACGGCGCAATTGCGAGTGATACCTCTCCGCAGACCGTGCGCGCGCGGCACCGCATGTCCACGCGAAACCGCCTGCTGTTTTTCGCAACCGCCTGGTTGATTGTGCTGATGCCATTCCTTTTTTGGTGGAACACCTGGTTCGGCCGCCGCCTCTCGGACAAGCAACTCAGCGAGTTTCTCAACGATCAGAAACATCCAAGGCATATCCAGCACGCCCTGGTGCAATTGGGCGAACGCTTGACGGCGCATGACGCCGGCGCAGCCCGTTGGTATCCCGACTTGGAACGCCTGGCCTCCTACCCCGTCGAAGAGGTGCGCAACACCGATGCGTGGGTCATGGGACAAGACACGACACAGGCCGGATTTCACGCAGCGTTGTTGAGGATGCTTGAAGATCCTTCGGCGATGGTGAGAGGAAACGCCGCGTTGTCGTTGGTGCGCTTTGGGGATGCCGCGGGGCGGTTGCAGATTGTCGCTCTGTTGCAGCCCGCGAGGATCACCGCTCCTGTCGCCGGCCGCGTGGTCGACACCGACCACGTCGGCACAGCCATCCATCAAGGCGGCTTGATTGCCAAATTGCAGACGGGGCAGCAGATTACGGAAGTCCGCTCTCCCTTCAGTGGCCGCATCCGGACGCTCTCCGCGGTCACGGGCGCGGAGGTTCTTTCTGGGGCGGAATTGGCTACGGTGGATCCCGGCGCGGACCAAGTGTGGGAAGCACTCCGAGCGCTCTATTTGGTGGGCCAACCGGGAGACTTGCCTGCGATCCGCACCTACCAGCGTGACCTGCCGGAGATTCCAAATCGCGTAAAGGAGCAAGCAGTTCTTACGGATCGAGCAATTCAAAAGAGGGCAGCGCGTCAGCCATAGATTGCGCGCGTGAGCGCCGTTCTAGAAGGTCATCACGCCAACCACTTTCTCAACTTCTGCAATGTCCAACATGACGATCGCATCCCACGGGCATCCATCCAAAAAAGCGCCATCGGGACCCTTGCTCGTGCACTTCTTGCACCCAATACACAACACGGAGTCCACTTGAATGCGCCCAAACGGCGGATGGTCCTCATCCGGCACCCAGAACATGCAATCTTCGACGGGGCAGTACTCAACACAGGCAGGCGAGCCCGCGCAGCCGGTACAGCACTCGGTGATGACAGCTAGCTCTTTCGGTTTTTTCTTGCGTGGCGTGGTGATCCCCTTCGAGCGTGGCTCTTGTTTCAGCTCGATGGGAATGATCTCCGCGGTCTTAAGTACTTCCGGCTCAGCAGCCATAAGCACCGACTAAATTTCAATGGATATTACTGGACCGGGCTGCTTGACGCGCTGCATCCCGCGCCCGAAGAGTTATAGCGAATCACGCCCGCTTGATCGGTACAAAACTGCCGCTGCCCCGACCCGCCCACAGTGAGTGGCGTGCCCGTAAGCGAGTAAGCCACGGACGGCATAGCGCCGTCGCCTGTCCAAAGAAAGGAGTAGCCGCTCTTCGTACCCTGTGCGAGCGTGTCTTCCAGAATGCATGCCGTGGACGAAGTCGCCGTGCAGGGGGTCACGCCGCCCATGTCCGTGAGATTCGCAGGGAATCCCACATTCACATAGGTGGAGGAATAGGTGACAGCCGAGGTGTTGATCATGCGAAGAGAGCCGACGGCGGAAGCCTCGTTGGCCTGCATCCGCGATCGCAGATAACTAGGAATGGCGATGGCCGAGATGATCAGAATAATCGCCACGACGATGAGCAACTCAATCAGCGAGAAACCATTCTGCTTCTTCACGACTACCCCCCCCCAGGTTCTAGCTCCGTGCGGCAACGCATCCAGCAGCCATGGCGCCGGCACCCCCAGACGCGCAGACTCTATCACTATAAGTCGTTTACTTTCAAGCAATTTAGTTGGCAAGGAAGGGGGAGGAATCTCGTCAGAGCGAGTTGAGGGATTGACCGGAGATTGAGTCCGACTCCGTCGATAGGTAATAAGGCTTTAGATACGCTAACGTCGTTTTCTGATAGCCCCCGCCGATGCGGACTGCTACCGTTTTTCTACATGCCGAAAGTTCAAACGGCGATCCTCAGCAGGGACGGAGACTCCATGCGTAACCTTCAGTTTTTGGCGCGGTGCCTCATCATCGCGACGTTCGCGATACTTGCGTCTAGCGCAGCCCATGCGCAGTGCGATAATCCCAAGACGGATGCAGCGCGCGCGGACTGCATCAAGACAGAACTAAAAGGCTCGGATAGCACCATCAACCGTACGTATGTTGAGCTGATGAAATCTCTTTCGCCGGAAGATCGCACCACGCTGCGAAACGAACAGCGCGCTTGGTTGAAGACGCGCGATCAAACGTGCGGGATCACCTGGAGCAAGGGCGACCGCGAAGCATGGTTCGCAGACTTGCTAAAGGATTACCAGAAGACGGTCTGCGTGGTGAGACTCACCAACGCGCGTGTGCAAGCGCTGGGAAACTACCAGAAGGCAAATAGCGTCGCGCCTGCTGCTGATCCCGCTCCCGCGGTCAGTTCCGGCGGCGAACTGGTTTACGACCTCCAAAGCAACGAACCGAAGACCAAGGGAAAATGGTATTTCGAAGTCAAGGTAGATGGTGCGGCCATTCAGAAGATGGCGGAAGTCACGCTTTTCATCGGCGTGGAACAATCGGCTCCGGAGCAAGGCGCGGCCAATGAGAACGGGCAGGCGAGTGGTTCGTTCGTGATGATCCGCCGCAACAACAAGACTCCCGATTCCGGCACTCTCGGGTTCGCCGTGGATTTGGACGACGGAAAGCTGTACACCAGCCAGGACGGCGCATGGGAAGGCGGTGGCCCCGGAACCGCTGGGGGGATAGATCTTTTGAAGGGCCGGACCTACAAGGCGTATCTGAGCTCGAGCTCGGCCGTCAACGAATTCTTGAAAGTACACGCCCTCGATCTCAATTATGGCGATCGCGGATTTCTCTACCACGTGCCCGACGGTTATAAACCGCTCGAGACGCACTAGCCTGGGCGCGAAATACGCGCAGATTTGGCTCCGGAGCATCCTCCGGAGCCTTTTTTTTGAACCCAGCAAATCACAAATCGAACAAGCCAACTCTTTTTCCCAATCAAGAATGGAATGCGCCCGCAAAAAGGGGCGTCCCTGCGAACCGCGGGGATTCGCCCGCGTTCAGGTAAGTTTGCGGCTTAACGCGATATGATAGACACCTCCTGGCAGGGGGGATCAAGCCCATGGCGATCCGCACCGTTTTGCAACTTGGCGATCCCGGGCTGCGCGAGATTGCGCGGCGCGTGGAAGACCCAGGCGCCCCTGAAATACGCGCGCTCGTTGACGATCTCGCGGCTACTCTCGCTTATTGGAAAAGCACGACCGGCTACGGGCGGGCCATTGCCGCCCCGCAAATTGGGACAGCCCTGCGCGTGATTTTTCTGCAAATGCCCGACGCCGAGCCGTGGCCATTCGTAAATCCGGAGATCACGAAACGCAGCGAAGAAAAAATCGTCGTATGGGATGCTTGCCTGAGTTTCCTCTCCATTTTTATGCAAGTCGAACGGCACCGGGAGATTGCTGTGCGATATCAGGACTTGCAAGGGGAATGGCACGAAATCCAGGCGGGTGAGGCGCGGAATCTGTCGGAGCTGCTGCAGCACGAGATCGATCATCTTGATGGGATACTCGCCGTCGACCGCATCACGGACATTCGAACGATGTGCACGCGCGAGGAATTTGAGAAGAGATACAGGGCGCAAAGCCCTTACGCGGCTGCAACTTTGCATAGTAGTTCAGGGGAATAGGGAATTTCGAATGTCGTTGATGTCTTACACCACGATGAAAAGCCCCATCGGGCCTTTGCTATTGGCCGGAGATGTAAGCGCTCTGCGCATGGTGCACTTCTCGGCTGGGCGGCGTCCCAAAGTTCCGCAACCCGATTGGACAGAGGATAGAACGACATTCAAAGAGGTGATTCGCCAACTGGACGCCTACTTCGCGGGGAAGCTACAAGAGTTCGATCTTCCCCTCACTCTCGATGGCACCGAGTTTCAACTTCGAGTGTGGCGCAATCTGTGCGAAATCCCGTACGGTGAAACCGTCAGCTACGGCCAACTCGCTCGTCGAATCGGCTGTCCTGAAGCTGCTCGCGCCGTGGGCTTGGCCAACGGCTCCAACCCCATACCCATCATCATCCCGTGCCATCGCGTGATTGGCAGCAACGGGGATTTGACTGGATTTGGCGGCGGCCTTCCGATCAAGAAAAAGCTGCTCGCGCTGGAGAGCAGACAACTGAGTTTTCTCTAGCCGCCAAACTACCCGCTCGCGCGCTCCTGCCCATCAAGCATCTGTGACACCTGCCGTAAAGGACTTCATGATTACTCCTTGCAATCCACCACGATGAGGGTCATGTCATCTTCCTGCAGGCGGACAGAACCTTGTGCCGCCCAGCTGGAGATTTCGCCAAGCAGTTGATCCACTATCGCGGCTGCCGCAAGCTGCGGATGAGAATCGAGAACTTTCAGGCAACGAGTAAGACCAAACTCTTCGCCCGTTGCGTTTTTGGATTCGGGCAGGCCGTCCGTATAGAGGACGTAGCGATCCCCTGCCTGCAACTTCATTTCTACCGATGAATAGCACGCTTCGGGAAACATGCCCAGGAAGAGGCCGTTTTGCTCGATGGAGCGCGCCTCGCCGTCCGAATGGTTGCTGAACAACAGCGGAGGGTGTCCTGCGCCTGCGTAACGTATAATTTTCGCGTCAAGGTCCGCGTACAAATAAGCTGCGGTTACGAAGTGATCTTCAAATTTTCCGCAGAGCGCCTGGTTCAGCCCAGTGAGGACGCGAGCCGGGTCTTGTGCGTGAGCAGACTGGCCCGCAAAGGCGACTTTGAGCATGGAAGCGATGAGAGCCGCTGGAACGCCGTGCCCGGTGACGTCGGCGATGAGAATGCCAAGATGATTCCTCTCGAACGTCAGGAAATCATAGAAATCGCCCGCGACAGCGCTCATCGGGAGATAGCGCGCGGCGATTTCGATGCCGGCCCGCCTAGGAACCTCACGCGGCAGAATGGATGCCTGAATTTGCTCGGCAATTTCGAGCTCTTTCTGAATCGCGAAGAGGCTCTCCTCCCTGGCAAAAATGCGGTGGGCAACAAAATAGCCCAGTGTACACACAAAAAAAAGAAAGCCAATCGGTTCGACGTCGCGTCCGGGAAGCAGGCGAAGCCCGGCGAGATTTGCGCGGAGAACGAAGAGGCCAAAAACACCCAGACCCACAGCGACGACGCGGAGTTCGTGTGGTAGGCGGCCGGGCGAGCGAAGGAAAAACAGAAAGAGGATCAGAAGAATCCAGGACGCCAAGACGAGGCTGCTGTTCGCGATATCCAATTCTCGGCCGGCGATACCGATGAGGTCCATAGGAATCGCGATGGCAGCGAAGACCAATTCCACGCCAACTATCCAGAGAACGACACGGTGCCAACGTGCTTGCACGACCTCGAGAAACAGGAACAAACTCGGGAGCATGATGGTGAACGTGATGACGTGCTCGATGTGACTGGCTACGGTGGACGGTATGGCAAACGCGGAGAGAAGCGGCTGATTGCGGACAAATATGCGAACAGCGTAAGCAATGACGAACACGCCGAAGTAGAGAAGAGTGCGGTCCGTGTTTTTTTTGCGAAAAAGAAAAAGTCCCGTGGCGATAAGGCCGATCGTCAGGAGAATTACACAGGCTCCGAGAGCGAAAATCGCCCAGCGCCATTCGGCAGCAGAGATAGAGCTTGCGGCTGCCTTTTCAGCGATAGAGATTTGCAGGAACATCTCAATTCTTATACGCGGTCGGCGGCGCTAAGACAAATCTGAATCGTGGGCGCACTTTGCCGCTGCTGGGATGCGTGATAGAACGGGAGGGCGGGGCCGAGGAGGGAAGTGGTGAGCAACAAAAAGGTGAAGTGGGGCGTGCTGAGCACTGCAGGCATCGGCGTTCGCAAAGTGATTCCCGGAATGCAGCTGGGGGAGTGGTGCGAGATGGTTGCGATCGCTTCCCGTGACGGCAAAAAAGCCGAAGACGTCGCACGCAAACTCCGCATCCCCAAGGCCTACTGGTCCTACGAAGATCTGCTTGCCGACCCTGAAATCGAGGCCATCTACAATCCGCTGCCGAATCATCTGCACGTCCCGTGGTCGATCAAAGCCGCGGAAGCGGGCAAGCACGTGCTCTGCGAGAAGCCCATCGGCCTGAACGTTGCGGAAGCAAGGGCGCTCCTCAATGTGCGCAACCGCACCGGCGTAAAAATAGGCGAAGCGTTTATGGTGAGGACGCATCCACAATGGCTGCGCACGCGGGAACTAATCCGGTCCGGACGTATCGGCGACTTGCGCTCTATTGTAGGAGCTTTCAGCTATTTCAATCGCGACGTCGCGAACATACGAAACGTCTTGGACTGGGGCGGAGGCGGCATTTACGACATCGGCTGCTATCCCATCACGATGTCCCGCTTCATCTTTGGCGAAGAGCCATCGCGTGTAGCTGGCCTTGTAGAAAGGGATCCTGAGTTCCAAACCGACCGCCTGGCCTCCGTAATTCTAAATTTCCCCACAGGCCAATCCATTTTCACGTGCAGCACGCAACTCGTTCCGTACCAGCGAATGCAGTTCCTAGGCACCAAAGGGCGCATCGAAATCGAAATACCCTTTAACGCGCCAAACGACCGCCCGTGCCGAATCTTCATCGATGACGGCCGCGACGTTTTTGGTGGTGGCGTCACGACGGAAACGTTCCCCACCTGCGATCAGTACACCATTCAGGGTGATGTTTTTTCGCGCGCCGTGCGAGGAGACGGTGAAGTCCCGGTTTCGGTCGAAGACGCCATGGGAAACATGGCCGTCATCGAAGCCATCTTCCACTCCGCCGAAACAGGAAGGTGGGAGAGGCCGTAGCTCGCGTGCGTCTGGTCAGCCTATTTAGTCACCCGGAGCAGTGACAAAACTCTTACCCTGCCACTCCACCGGCTCAACCCGGCCAACCACGAAAGCCCATGACAGCGCTCCTGCCAACAAGACGGCTGCGGTAGCCGCGAACGCCCAAAAGAAGTGCCCAGTGCGCTGCACGACAAATCCGGTGAGCGCCGGGGCAATAATCCCTGCGAAATTCCCGAAACAATTTTGGAGCCCGCCCCACTTGCCAGCTGCCAGCGGGCCCGCAATCGTCTGCGTGATCGACCACAAATTTGCGGTGCAGAGCCCTGCCCCGGCGCACGTCACGAAAAGAAAAAGCACGGCCAGTCGCGAATCGGAGGCAAATGCCACAACAGCCAGACAAGAACAGGAACTAATCGCCAGCCCAGCCGTCGTGAACGTCTTCCGCACCAGCGTGGGCGTGCCGCCGCGTGCGATCCACAAATCAGAGAACCATCCGCAGACGAGGGCCGAAAGAGCCAGAAGAAGATACGCGATCCCTCCGATAGTCCCCATTTTCTGCATCGAAAAATTCCGCTCGTTAACCAGAAAAGACGGCAGCCATGTAAGCAGAAAATAGGAAAGATAGTTGAAAGCAAAGAGCCCTACAAACGTGCCCCAAGCGGAACGCTGCTTGAGAATCTCCGCGATGCCAGGAGTCTGCGCCGTGGGTGAAACATAGAGCCCCGCGCCCTTTGGCATCCACTTCTTCCACGGCGGCAACCAGAGAAGACTGAGAAGTCCCAGCCCAATAAAAAACGGCCGCCACCCACGCCGCGCAATGAGCATCGCGCCAAAAAATATCCCGAACGCGGGCCCACCGGCGATACCCGCGGAGATGAAGGAATTGGCGCGGCCCCGCAATGCCTCTGGAAAATGCTTTGCGAGTATTTTGCAGTATGACGGGAAGGCGACCGACTCACCAGCTCCCAGGATAAGCCGCATGACCAGCAGCGTTTGGAATCCGTGAACCACGCCAGTCGTAGCCGTGGCAATGGTCCAAACGAAAAACCCGCCAGCCAGAACCCAGTTCACGTTGAAACGGTCGACCAGCCAACCGGAAATGATTTGAAAACCTGTGTAAGTCCAGAAAAAAGATGAGAGCAAAATGCCCAGTTGCCAGGCAGAAAGCTGAAGTTCGACTTTAAGCACAGGGACAGCGAGAGAAAGACTGCCACGGTCGATGTAGTTAATAAAGGTCGAGATTGCCAGCAGCGCGGCTACGGGAGAAAGACTTTTCGCGAACTCTATATGGTTCGGCGCGGTTCGAGAAACTACAGCCGTAGTCTGCATCGTCTAAAGTCTCCGATCAAGCGTGGGACATGAAATGGCAATGCCGATTGGTTCGAGGCGGATGGCGATGGTTGCCAAGATCCGGGAACACCTCTTTTTGAAGGTAGGCGCGGATTACCGCGAACGCGTGCGCTAGTCTGCCTTGACTCGTGGAGGGAAGCAATGCTCAGGTGAGAAGTGCAGCGGACATGGCGGTGAGGGAAGTTAGCGCTCTCGCGCGCCGCTGATGAGCGAGGCCACGACTCGCGCTGGCGCATAGAATGCGAGTAAAAGCAGCGAAGCGGCGGCGTAGATCGCTAGCCGAAGTCTCATGTAGATAAGAACACCCGGAATCGCAAAATGTTGTGGTGTTCTTACCTACGATTGCAGCGCGGCCGGACTTATTGCAGAGTCAAATCACCCGCCCCTACGTGCGCGTGCAAGTGGTATCTTCCGTTGCCTTCTTTGTGGAAAGAGCGGAACAGCCCTCCGTGGGACTCGCCAAACGGGTTCGCCTCAATGCCCCCGGAATAGACCGATGCGTCGACCCGCGAATAATCGCTTGCGTCTCCAACATCGATGATCAGTTCGCCCGCGTGCAGCTCCGCATCCTTGTCCCCAATGACATGCTGAAGCTCAAGGTTTCCCGCCGACATTCGAACATACAGCCCAGTCTTTTTGGGAACCTCGATGGTGACCTCCAGGTCGTTCTTAGGCCCCCCGCTGACAGTCAGGTCCGCGGAGTTGTTGGAACCCTCGAGCTGAACTCTCATGTCGCTGGCTCGATAGGCGTTTCGGCCCGTGATCCGCACGGTGATTTTGTTTTCCACCCCGCCGACGACCCGGAAGTCCCCGGAACGCAAGGACATTCGCAGTTTGCCGCCTGAATGGAAATCCGCCGTAAACGGGTGGTTTTCAATGTCTTTGACGTCAAGTTTGGTCTGCGCGGTGCCCGAGGCAGCTGCCAGTGCCAGAACGCTCGCCAGCAAGAAAGGAATACGCATCGACACACCTCCAAAGCTTATGGACTAAGTAACGAAGTTCTTCCGCGAAATGTTTCCTGCTGAACTGAATTATTTAGGATTCCGGGCCTACGGGGATTGACGGAAGGAGAGACCATCCATCTGGGCGACTTCATAGTGCCGCACCCGGCGATCGTAGTCCGTCAGAAGAGCAGCAGCTTCGCTAGCCACCACGGCCGTCTCACGATCGGATCCGGCAAAAGCATCTATGGCCTCAATGGATTGCCAGACCGTAGTCACGAGAATCTCCACCGAGTCTCCGTGTGACCGGACCAGGACGCTCGAAGAGAGGTATCCCTGGAAAGTCCGCAGCGACGGCACCACGCTCTGCCAAAAATGTTCCAGGTATTTTGTAGACTGTGCTTTTGTGGTTCGCGCGGACCACAGACGGGCGATCATTCCGGGGGAGCTCCTATTGGTTTCCGACGACAACGGTCCACGGCCGAATTTCCCAGCGCTTCACCAGTCCGTTGCGGACGTAAGGATCCTTGCGAACAAATTCTTGCGCCGGCGTATCATCTCCGCCGCGGAAAACAAGCAGCGCCCCATCTGTAGGCTCCGCCAACGCCCCGGCTAGAAGCAGTTCACCCCGAGAGTGTGCTTCACGTGCAAGACCCAAATGCTCCTCGCGATAGGCGGCTCGCTGCGCGACAAAGTCTGGCACCACTTCACGATAAAAAAGTGCGTAGTAACCCATGGGAATCTCCCTGTCCATGATAGCTGAGAACGAAATAAAGGAAAGGCGCGGCAGTAGGTCAACCGCGGAATCAATGGGCTCGGTAAGGCGCCAGCCGAGCAGGAGAGTTATTTAGCCCCGCGCTTATCCGCCAGCAATGGAGGGGACCAGCAAGACGCGATCGCCTTCCTTCAACGTACATCCCTCGCCGCCAAGGAAACGAATGTCCTCCTCATTGAGATAGACGTTGAGGAACTGGCGAATCTGCCCTTGCTCGTCGCGAACATGCCGCGACAGGGCCGGAAATCGCGCAGTCAAGTCGTTCAGCGCTTCGGCGATGGTTGCCGCGCTACAGTCGATCTTTGGCGTTCCATCCGTAAAGCGGCGGAACGCGGTAGGAATTTCAATGGTGACTGGCATCTTTTCTGCGTCTCCTCACTTCACCGCGGCAGCGGCAAATTGGTTGTCGAGGTAAGCCTCAAAAGCATCCAGGCGAGGGGCAATGGCTTCGGTGACTGGAAATTCCGCGGCAATCGCGTCGGTCGTCTTCAGCCCGTTTCCCGTAATACAAACCACAGTTGTCTCGCCCACCTTGATTCGGCCCTGCTGGATGAGCTTTTGCGTGACCCCCGTGGTCACCCCGCCTGCGGTCTCCGTAAAAATCCCTTCTGTTTCCGCAAGTAGTTTTATGGCCGCGACAATTTCCGGGTCCGAGATATCTTCCGCCCAGCCGCCACTCTCACGCATGAGCTTGATCGCAAACGGCCCGTCGGCTGGATTGCCGATGGCCAGAGATCTCGCAATCGTGTTCGGTTTTTGCGGCTCAAACCGTGCGAGATTACGCTTCACGCCATCGGAAATCGGCGAACAACCCGTAGCTTGCGCTCCGAAGAATTTCACGGGCCTTGCCTCTACCCAGCCTAGTGTCACCAATTCCTTAAACGCTTTGGCAATTTTTGTAATCAGCGAACCACCGGCCATCGGAACCACCACATTGTCCGGCAAGCGCCACCCGAGCTGCTCCGCGATTTCGTAACCGTGCGTCTTTGAGCCTTCTGAGTAGTAAGGACGTAAGTTAACGTTCACCAACCCCCACTTGAACCGGTCTGCGATCTGCGCGCACAACCGGTTCACGTGATCATAATTTCCGTTGATGCGCACGATGCGCGCCCCGTACACCGCCGTGTTTAGAACCTTTGCAGGCTCGAGGTCGGCGGGAATAAACACGCACGCATCAAATCCCTGCTGCGCGGACTGCGCTGCAACAGCGTTGGCCAAATTCCCCGTGGAAGAGCATCCCACGGTTTCAAACCCAAATCGCCGTGCCGCCACCAGCGCCGTGCCAACGACGCGATCCTTAAATGACAGAGAGGGGAAGCACACCGCATCGTTCTTGATATAGAGTTCGCCGATCCCCCATTGCGATGCGAGCTTCCGTGATGCAACCAGGGGCGTCCCGCCAATAGCGCTAGCCGGCGTGAAGTCTTCAGGCAGCGGCAGCAGTTCCGCATAACGCCACATGTTAAAGGTCCGGCCGGCCAGGCTCTCACGGCGGATTCGTTTCTTCAGAGCATCGTAGTCGTAGGAGACTTCCAGAGGCGAGAAGCATTCTTCACAGAAGGACTTTGGGACATTTCCCCAGGTTTTGCCGCACTCTCGACATCGCAGTTCGTATGGATCAGACATCGCTTCACCTTTCATCTCATCGCGTCACGGCGCGATGACCAACGCGGTCGCAAGCGCGCATGCCTCGGCGTGCACAAATCACGTTGGATTTCGATTAGGGCAGCAGGGAGGTGGAACTAAAAAACCCTCCGCGCCAAAGTGCTCGGAGGGTCTCAGAAATTCTTCTGGGATACTCTACAGCTCTTTAGCAGTTTTTTACGTGGAGCAAGTTGCCCTAAATCGCCACGTGTCGCCGCAACCGCAGCGTCTCTATTTATCCCCGATACCCCTGTATTTGTCAAGTGCCAGCGCCTCGAGGCGCCTGGAACGGGGATTTTGCCTTAATCAAGAGTCCTGAGGCTGGTCCTCCTCGCCAGCAAAGACAATCTCTGCTCGTGATTCAGGGGCTCCCACGGAACAAGTTTCTCGGCAAGCACGTCCATTCTGTGAAGGAGGGTCAACTCGACGAAAAGTCCCATAAAATCCAGGTCCCGGAAGACCAACGAGCCAGCCTCCCTCATCCTGTCGCGAATCCGCTCGAAATGGGCCGGCATCTCGGTCCAGTGAAGGCCGGCACGGTGGTGATGGCAGAGGTGGTATCCTTCGTTCAAGAAGTTCACCTCATCCATAACGGTCACGGAATTAGCGAAGAAATCCTCAGGATGTTCCGGGTCGCAGAAAGCGTGTTGGACCCACGCAGTGATGGCGTTGATGAAATTCATGCAGAGAATAGGAACGAGCACAAACAAGGTCCCAATTCTCCAATCGTAAATAAAGACAGCTCCGAAGTAAGCATAGTACCGCGCCATTCCCCATAACATGCGTCTTCGGTTTTTTTCGTCGCCGTGCGCCTTAAAGTAGGCGTACGGAGCGAGCCCTAAGACCGTCCAGATGTTGTCCGAGAGATACCACAGGAAATCGAGTCGGCTAGTTCGATCGTAGCCCATGGTGTTACGAGTGTCGTCGGGTCCGCTGTTTTCTTTATGGTGGAGACACACATGAGCCGTCCGGCCCAACTCCGGGATGTTCCCATAGAAATACCCCAGGAAGAATTCGAGGTAGCGGCCGAAAACTTTATCGTATTTTCCCGAAAAGTAGCCTTGCCGTCGGTGGGCTTCCAAGTGGCTGGCGCTGAACATCCTCACAAACCGCTGGAACTTGAGACCGTAAAGAGAAAGATAGAAAGCGATCAGCAGCAGAAGCCGAGGTTTCCCTAAGACGAATTGAATCGCGAAAATTGGCACGGCGGTAAGCGTAAGAGACACCATCAGCCGCAACGCGGGAGTGTCGCGGGAGTCCCGCAGGGCTTTTTGTCCGATCCGCTCGATACCCCGGTCGTACACCCGGGAGAAGAATTCATACGCGTCGTGTAACGGGCGAACTCTCCCGAGGAACAAAACCACGCCGTAGCATCCGAAGGAAAGCGCGGCCACAGGCAATGCAGCCACCATGCTTGCCAAACCCATGACGACAGCGAACCCCTGAAACAAGAATAGGAGTCTCGGTCTGGATCCAAGACTCATGGTCATGGAGGAGGCGCCTAATGCGGGGTTATAGGTTTCCATTTTCAGCCTTGCGCCCAAGATTTGTCTTAGGTACCCGACCGGCCATATTAGGCCGCCCCACGAAAGCGAGTCAACGGAAGAGTAAAAATGCTAGTTCGCATCCCCGATAACGCACAACTCATCGGGTAGTGGTGGTAAGTCTAAGAATCTCGGTCCAGCTCCGGCCTTGATCGCCTCTCAACTAGCGGCGGCTTCCGCCGATTCCTGAGCATCTGTTGCTGTGCCGATGGTCTTGGCGGTAATTTCGAGTCCATTCTTGTTCATATCGAATCTCTGCTTCCGGTCCAGGCCTTTGACGAACTCACGCACGGCCTTTCCAACCGCTCCGGGAAGATTCGACGCCTCCACTTTAACCGTCGATTCCGCTGTTTCTTCATTTCGATCTCGATACCGAAATTGCACCTCAAACGTCTTCATGCTCTAAACCTCCCTTTCCTCACGATGAAAACAGAAATCGGTTCGTGCGCTCCAAACGACGTCCGGGTCTTAAAATTGCCATGGCTGTTAGCCGCGACGATGTCTTCGACTCGCAGCTTTCTTTCCGGAACTCTTCGTTTTCAGGGTCTTGATCTCTGCGTTAAGCCTCTCGTTCTCTTTGGCCAACGCATCGCGCGCAGCAGTCATCGCCTCGAGATCGTTTCCCACTTGGCCGTTCTCTTTCTGAAGTTCCGCCACTTGGGCCTTCAATTGCTCCTTCTCTTCCAGAGTCTTTGTGTCTTTGCAGGCGGTCAAAGGCAAACTCAGCAGTGCTGCCACAGAGAGTATCGCCCAAGTGTTTTTGCGCTTCATACGTCATCCTTCGTTGACAAGAATTTGAATTGCAGCTGGAACGACTGGCAACGGGTGAGGGGGGAAGCCACCGCTGGCAACTCGGCCAGCGTAATGGAGTTTCTTAAATCGCGCAAGTCTGATGAACCCGAATCTCTTGACAACAAAATGACGAGTTCCTGCGTCTAACGATTTGAGACAGTGAAACGGTCGGCCACGAAGCATCCCTTCGATCCCCGTCCTCCGGGACAGTGACGAACCCGGCGCATCCATTTTCGGGGACAACTGTCCGTTATTTGCGGTGTTATACTTACTGTCGGGTTCGCTGGGCGGTCCATCAGACCGGGCCGGCGATAACTCTGGCTTGGGATCGCAGGCACCTGCGGCCGGGAAATCTAGGAGCAGCGACATGGGTGAGCAAGTGAAAGAAATTTTTAATTGGGCGCGACGCCGCAAGATTATGGCATCGTTTTTTGTTGCGTTTACGCTCGTAACCGGAATCATGATTGGCTCGGTCATTTCGGGCCGCGTTTCCGCGATGAAGACCTTTAGCGGCACGAACGCGACACCGCTCACCGTACCTGACCCCATTCCTTCGGCAAGCTCTTTCTCTGCCATTGTGAACCGCGTCGAGCCGGCGGTCGTTAATATCGCCACTACCCAGGTTCTCGAGAAAAAACCCAACTCCAACAAAATGCGCCGTGCGAAGCCCGCCAACCCCAACACCAATCCCAACGAGGAAGACGACCCGATGCAGGATTTCTTCGACCGTTTCTTCGACGGTCGCCCGGATGGTCCCCCCCAAGCAGAACGCAGTCTCGGTTCCGGCGTCATAGTTGACAAGCGCGGCTACATTCTGACCAACAATCACGTCATCGAAAACGCCACAAAAATTCAGGTCCAGCTCAACAACGACACGGCTCGCTACACCGCAAAGGTTGTCGGTGCGGACGATGACACCGATTTGGCCGTAATCAAGATCGAGGTAAACAAGGAACTTCCCACCGCCAAGCTCGGCAATTCAGAGGGCGTCCAGGTTGGAGACTGGGTCCTCGCTATCGGCAGCCCCTTCGGCCTGCAAGCCACCGTCACCGCTGGCATCATCAGCGCGAAAGACCGCGGCGGCCTCGGCCTCGCCAAGCAATTCCAGCGCTTCCTGCAAACCGACGCAGCGATCAACCCGGGTAACTCTGGCGGCCCGCTCGTTGATTTGGCAGGTCAGGTCATCGGCATCAACACCGCCATTATCACTGGCA
>Ga0210405_10001586_pt1 | contig 25391 bp, 20 predicted proteins | sample IncBWH11MmetaG_FD_155492 | JGI IMG/M metagenome (GOLD analysis project Ga0210405, IMG submission 155492) | Forest soil microbial communities from Barre Woods Harvard Forest LTER site, Petersham, Massachusetts, United States - Inc-BW-H-11-M | ecosystem: Environmental > Terrestrial > Soil >... | reverse complement strand
AGTTTTCCTGGCGGGTACGGGCACCCTCGCCGGCGTCCTGAATGCCTCGCTTCTCGGATGGTTTGTAAACTGTCTCGCGGTCATTCCGCGTCTCGGGTTGATTGCCGCTCTCATTGCATGGACGGCAGTCTTGATGACGGTCCTAAAGGAAGTCGACGGCCTCAGTCGTTCGCGCGCTTCCGTTGTTGCTGCCGGGGTCAACGGCCTCTACTATCTACTACTCTTGGTCGCGCAACATTTCCAGCAGTAGGACCAAACCGCGGCGACTTATTGAGCCCCGCCAAATATAGGGTCGTGCGAGGCGCTAGGAAAAGCGGCAGCGAAGCCGGCTTCAGCCGGGAAGGCCGCGGCGCGCCTTCAGATCGTTGAGCAGGCGCTCGACCTCGTTGTCGCGGTCGAGGCGCACTAGCTTCTCGCCCATGTCGTCGGTGATCAGTTCGACTTCGGCGGTGGCTACGGCTTCGGTGGTGTGCACGCGGTCCTTGAGGCGGTCAAACGTGGCGCTCTTGGAGTTGTCGCCGAGAGCGGTTTGCGCGCGGGCCGCTTTGCCGAGAGCGACGCTGCGGCGATGGCGCGCCAGCAGCAAATCGCGCTTGGATTTGGCTTCATCGAGCTTTTGCTCGAGCTTTTGCAGGGCGCTCTTGAGCGCGTCGACCTGCAGCTTCTGGTCGTCGACCTGTTCGCGGTAGCTGAGGGCGAGACGCTGCGAAGTGTGGAAACGGTCCAGCGCGGCGCGCGCCAGATCGTCCTGCGCTTTATCCACGGCAATTTCCGCTTTGCGCATCCAGTCCTTCCCCGAATCTTCGTTTTCACGAAGCTTCTTTTCGAGCATGTGCTGGTCGGCGATGGAAACCGCCACCTGGGTTTTGACCTGGAGGTACTGATTCTCCATGTCCATCATCACTTGCTTGATCATTTTCTCCGGGTCTTCCGCGCGATCGATCATGTCGTTCAGATTGGCTCGGATTAACGTGCTCACTCTTTCTAAGAGTCCCATGACATTTCTCCTTTCAAACGGCCGAAAATTGTTGCTGTCAAAAACGAAATGAAAATCTCAAAAAGCTGCAACCTGCCGGCGCAACCCTGCACGGGGCAAAAGTCAGCTAACGCAAATGCCTGGCCAGCACATGCAGGAGGCCGGGTACATACGTAAGGCTGAAAGCCGCCATTTGCTCCATCACACAAACCGCTCCTCCAAGAAAATGGCGGGCGGCGAACGCAATCACTACGGTGCAGAAGATCCACAACATCAGAAGTTCGTCTTTCCACGTCATGGCCGTCCCCCAACTGCCATCAGGCGTCCGGGTGGGCTCCTTCGAGCCCACCGAGGACGGAAGCGAACGTTACGCTTTGGGCGCGGGCGCCGCTGGTTTCTCCGGCTTCGGAGCCTTATCGCCGATGAGCCGAACTTTGCTGAGCAGCTCCGACACTTGCATGCCGGAGAGCGCTTCGAAGAGCGCCGGCACTTGCGCGGCAATCTTCGTAATGTCGCCGGTGAGCTTGTAAGCGCCAGCGGCGTCGCCATTTCCTGTGGAGACGATGGTGACTTTGTCCACTTTGCTGAGCGGCTCGGCAAGAGCGCGCACCACTTCCGGCAAACTGCTGATGAGCTTGTCAACCACCGCAGCCTGGTTGTATTCCTGGAAGGCTTCCGCCTTAACGTTCATGGCTTTCGCTTCCGCTTCACCCTTCTTGAAGATGATTTCGGCTTCGGCTTCACCTTGCGCGCGAATGGCGGAGGCGCGGCCTTCGGCTTCGGTGATCAAGCGCTGGCGTTCGGCGTTGGCGAGCGTTTCGATGCGCTGGCGCTCGATTTCCGCCGGCTTGAGCACAGTGGCGATGAGTTCGCGTTCGCGGCGTTCGATTTCCGCGTCCTGCACCTTTACTTGAGACTCGCGCTCCACTTGCTGCACGCGCACGCCTTCGGTAACGACCTGTTGCTGCATGACGTTGGTCTCGATTTCGTAGGCTTTGTCGGCTGTCGCTTGCGCCTTCTTTGACATTTCGAGGTAGTTGGCTCTCTTGATGTCCAGGTCGCGCTGTGCTTCTGCCTGCTTGGCCATTGAGGCGGTCTCGGCGGCAACGCGTTCCTGATCGGCTTGTGCTTTCGCAACGGCTGCCGCGCGTGTCGCTTCGGCGCGCTTGATGGCGATGTCGCGGTCGGCTTCGGCGGCGGCTACTTCGGCATCGCGCTTGATGCGTGCGATGTCTGGCCGGCCCATGTTGGTGATGTACTCGTTCTTGTCGCGTACTTCCTTGATGGTGAAGCTCACGACATCGAGTCCCATCTTGCTCATGTCGGCAGCGCAAGTGGAACGCATGCGGTCGCCGACCATTTCCGGTTCCTTGACGATCTGCTCAACGGTAAGCTGGCCGATGATGCCGCGCAGGTGACCTTCCATCACGAGCCGGATCAAGCCTTCCCGCTGCTCGGGACGCTTGGTCAGGAACTGCTCGGCCGCCGTGCGAATGGATACGGGATCTGATTTCACTTTCAATTGAGCGACCGCCTCCACCGTGACGGCGACGCCCTGGTTGGTGTAAAGGCTCTGCTGCGGAGCTACGTCAAACGACATCAGCTCCAAGGAGAGTTCGCGGCACTGTTCAAGCATCGGCAGGATGATCGTGCCGCCATTGGTTATGGTTCGCGGTCCGCGAATGCCGTAAATCACGAGCGCTTCGTGTGGTCCTACCTTGCGCAACATCTTTGCGAACGTCACAAGAATTACGATAACTACCAGCACCAACAACCCGGCCATGACCCATACGCTCGAAAAATCCAACATAGTGGACCTCCCTTTTCATCTGACCGGACTCTTTGCATCGTGCGTCAGTCCGAGAAACCCTTTCTTTGCCGCGTTTTGCGTTTACTTCGTGAATTCTTCCCACCGCTTCACATAGGCAATGCCGTCGTCGTAGCGCGCGATGACCACCTCGACCCCCTTGGGCAAACTCGTCCCGTCTTCGCTTCGAGCGCCGGTGCTCTTGCGCGCGCCGTTCTGCTCGAAGATCACTTCGCCCGTTCCGTTTTCGCGAATGGCCATGCTGACCGTCCCGACGGTTCCTTCCACGCGGTAATCCCACTCCAGCATCGGTGTGCTGGTCGCTTTCACGACTCGCGCCATGAACTGGAAAACGATCAGGCCAGCGAAGAGACCTGCGAGTAGCGCAAATCCAAGAATGGTTATTCCCACAAAATGAGAATGCTTCGTCAGGATGTAGCCGACGCCGCCGAACCACGCGAGGAACGCCAGGAGCGTCGACGCGTTGAACCAGGAGATGTGGCCGCCGGATTTGACGGCTCCGATCTTTGCGCCCACACCATGTGCGTGACCGCCTCCCGAGAAGCCCCCCGCGTGATGCGCTCCGTGAAACGGCAGGTGGATGTGGAACGGCAGATGGAAGTTGACCGCGCCCGCCAGGAACGACAGAACGCTCAACGCGAAGCCCACAAGGAAGCACAGCAGATAGAAGTCAGACCAGTTCATAAGACACCTCGAAACGCAGCACCCCGCTGCGCAGACTGGAATTCGAGACGCTGACCCTGCAGGTCAGTTATTCAGGGAACTTGCAGGCGGCGGATGGCCACCGCCCTGATGCTTGCCCGAATGCAAAACCTCCCCGAGCCGTTCCGCCAAGCCCGGCGCGCGAAGAATCTCCGCAAGGAGCAAAAGCGCCCGGCGCGAATCCTCATTCTCGGCGATGAGCAAAAGGCCGCGGCGCAGATCCGGATCGGCAGCAAATTGTTCTGCGGCGGCGTAGAGCCAGGAATCGATCTTGGCGTCGACGACACGAAGCGAAGACTGCAGCTCCGGCGTGTAGCCCTCCGGATCGTCGACCAGAAAACCCGGATAGACGCGGAAGAAACGCGCCAGCAGGGTGCGCGTGCCGTGGGTGAGATGCGGCCGCGTGCCGCTCTCGATTTGCGAGAGGTAGGCCTGGCTCAGGCCGCGGCCTACTTCTTTCTTCATGGCTTTGGCCAGTTCCTGTTGGGTCATGGGACGGCCGAGGCCACGCAGGGAGCCCTCCACGGAGCGGAGAGAACGGAGTTTGTTGCCGAGAGTCATCGAAGAACCCATTTATTGCAATCTGCAAATAAAATATTACTTTTCGCTATTTGTGTCAAGAACTATATTTGGCTTGTTTTCAGCAACTTACCTATTCAATCGGATGGGTACGCGTTCCGATAAGTCGGGCGAAGAGGGCGGGGCAAGCCCCGCCCTTCCAAAGAAATGGGGGGGCGTTGCGTTTGTCAGTCTGGTTTGCGGAGGGATTGCAGATCGATTCCGAGTTGCTGGCACTTCTTGTAGAGGTGGCTGCGCTCTAAACCGAGGGCACGCGCCACGTTGGTCATGTGAAAATTGTGCCGCTTGATTTCTCCGAGCAACACTTCCTTCTCGAAGGCCTCCGTGCGCTCAGCAAGCGTTCCCGTCGCGGCTGCGCCGGCTGCTGAAGACGCTGCGGAACCAGCGTCGGAATCTCCTCCGGGAAGCACAAGCCGCGCATCGGCGGCAGCAACAGAATCTTCCGCGGACAAAAGCACCAGCCGCTCCACGACGTTTCGTAACTCGCGCACGTTGCCCGGCCATGCGTAGCGGCGCAGCTCGACAACCGCGTCCGTAGTAAAGAGTTTTTCTTTCCAGCCATTTTGCGCTGCGACTTGCCGTGCAAAGTGGGCCACAAGCTCAGCAAAATCTTCCGGCCGCTCGCGCAAAGGCGGCAGCAGTAGCGGGAAAACGTAAATGCGGTGAAAAAGATCGCGGCGGAACGCGTTCTGCTTCACCAAGTCCTCGAGGTTGCGGTGCGTGGCGACTAGGACGCGAACGTTCACGCGAATCGGCTTGTCACCGCCAACGCGCTCGACCTCGCCCTCTTCGAGAACGCGCAGCAATTTTGCCTGCATCGAAACAGGCATGTCGCCAATTTCGTCGAGAAAGAGCGTGCCGCCTTCGGCTTGTTCGAATTTGCCGACGTGCTTTGCCGCTGCGCCGGTAAACGCGCCCTTTTCATGACCGAAGAGTTCCGATTCGATCAACTCGGCCGGAACGGCGGCGCAATTGAGCGTGATGAATGCATTCTCGCGACGCTGCGACTTCTCATGAATCGCACGTGCGACGAGCTCCTTGCCAGTTCCTGTTTCGCCAAGAATGCAAACGCGCGTCTCGCTGGCGGCTACGCGGTCGATCTGGGCGATCAGCTTCTTCATCGCAGGACCCGATCCAACAAGCTCGTGCTTTCCCAGACGCTGGCGCAGTTCGCGGTTTTCGTCTTCGAGGCGCGAAAGCCGCAGGGCATTTTCCACGGTGACGAGCAGCTTGTCGGTCGAGAGCGGCTTTTCCAAAAAATCCAGGGCGCCAAGTTTCGTAGCCTTGACGGCCATTTCGACATTGGCCTGGCCAGAGATAAGAACGATGGGCGTCTTCACGCCGGCATGTTTTAAATCTTCGAGCAGCTCCATGCCGCTTTTGCCAGGCATGACGACGTCGGAGAGAATCAAGTCAAAGGTTTCGGTGCGTAAAAGCTCGAGGGCGCGAGGCGCGTTGTCGCAGACCGTGGCTTCATGACCGGCGAGTCGAAACGCGCGTGACAGTGAAGCCAAAGTGTTCGGATCGTCGTCAACGAGCAGGAGGTGAGCTTTGCGAGGCAAATGGATGTCCTTTGCGGCGGCGCGTCAGTCGGAGGCGGCCACGGTGAAACTCTGGGGCGGCTTTTTCTCGGCTGGGGTTTCTTCCGGCGGAGCGGGAGGATGTGCGGACTGGTGCTGCGGCAGCTCGATGCGAAACGTTGTGCCGCGCCCTTCGTCGCTCGAAACGGAAATGGTCCCGTGATGATCGCTGACGACCGATTGAATAATTGCAAGGCCGAGGCCAGTGCCCTGCACTTTCGTCGTGTAGTAGGGCGTAAACAGCCGCGAACATTCTTCCGGCGTGAGGCCTTTCCCCGTGTCGGATACTTCGATTCGAACGTTGCCCTCATGCTCGGTGGTGCGTATGGTCAGCGTGCCGCCAGCGGGCATCGCATCCAGGGCGTTCAGCACGAGATTTTGAAATGCGCGGTGCAACAGGTCGGCGTCCGCGTCGATTTCCGGAACGGGTTCGGTAAGAAAATATTCCGGAATGATCGGCGGCTTGCCCATGGCGTTGAATTGCGGTTCGAACAAGCGCACGGCATTGCGAAGCGCTTCGTTGACGTTTACGCGCGTGAATTGCGGCGCAGGCATTTTTGAAAAATCGCTAAAGCGTCCGACAATCGTGTTGAGATTCGCGAGTTCCGCTTTCAATGTGGCGGTGGATTCGTTGAACACTTCGAGAAACTGTTTCGCGTCCAACTGCCTCGCCTTCTGCAGATTTTCAACGGTGATTTGCAGCGGGAACAGGGGGTTGCGAAGTTCGTGTGCCAGGCGGCGGGCCAGTTCGCGCCACGCGGCTACACGCTCGGTCTGGACAAGCTGATCGCGCTGCGCCGCCAGTGTTTGCGTCATTTCATTAAAGGCGGAAGCAAGCTGCCCGATTTCGTCGCGGCCACGGAGATCAATCACCGTATCCCACCGGCCGGAGGCGACCTCACGCGCGCCCGCCGCCAGCTCCTCGAGGGGCCGCGTGATGCGTGACGATACCCACAAACTGATCAGCAAGCCGATCAGCAGCGCGGCACCCGCTACCGCCGCCGCAATCTGCAAAATGTGGCGCGTCAAAAGCACCAGTTCTTTGCGGGAACTTCCGAGCAACAACACGGCAAGAAGTTCGTTGTTGCGCCCCGGCAGCGGAATCGCGTGAAAGGATTCGGCGTCCGCGGCGTTTTCTGTCCAATCGATGGTCCGCAGGAGCGGTTTCGGCTGTTTTTGAATGTCTTCGATCAGCGGCCGCAGCCGGTCCGCTTGTTCGAACGACCCGTTTACATCGGTGAGCGACGACGCTACGAAGCCCGGCTCCAGATTGCGGTAAAGTAGCGCCCGCGTCCCGGCAGGAGGAACCAGCGAAGCGAGGAAATTCTGGTCGAGCCGCCGCCCGCCAATGATGTACATGTTCTTGTCATTTCCGCCAGAGAGCATGCGGACGACTGTCAGCGAAAGCGCGACCCCATCAGGCAAATCTTCCTTCCGCAGAAAAGGCGCCGACTCGTTCCAGTTTTTGCTGGACGTGACCCAATCATTTTTATAACCGACACGTGCGGGATATTGGGCGGAAGAGATCAGCGTGCCATCCCAATTTACAAACTCCACAAAGTCCAGCCCGTGGTCCTGCGCCGCTCCGGCTGCGTCGTGAACGTAAAGCGATTGATCCGGGCGCGCCCCGGCCAAATCGATGGCCACTTTCAATGTGATCTCGGCGTCGGTGATGTTTTTTACTTGCCGGGCAATTTCATCGCCTCGCTGCGCATATTCCTTGTTGAATTGCGCCACGAGCGCTTCGCTGCGCTGAGCATCTGATTCTTCGAACGCGGCCTGCGTGTAGTGCGTCACGCCGTAAGCCACCAGCGAAACCGAAGCAAGCACGGTTATCAGAAAAACCCAAAACAATTTTGTTCGAAAGCTCATGGCTTTGCTCCGGGGGCAGCAGCCCGCGGTTGCGGGGAGGATTGTGCCGCACTATTTCCTGGATTCAATGAGTCTGCCGCAGCGGGCTCGGGAGTTTCCAGCCAAACATCAGCGAGACGCCATTCGCCCCAGCGGGCGGGCATCCAATCGCGCACGTTTGCGCCAAGCCCAACCGACTCCGCTTGCATGATCAACGGCAGGACACGCCGGTCCTCCAGAACGCGCCGCTCGCGCGCATAAAGCTGTTCGTCCGCTGTGCTCGTGGCGTTCACCTCGGAAGGCTCGTTCAGATTATATGCCGCAAACAGCGAATCAAGTTCCGCGCGCGGCGAAAGAGATGAATAGTGCCACGCGAAAAGGTGAACACCGGAAGTAGGGTCGGCCGGCGCCGGCGAGGTTGCACCAGCATGCGAGACGGGCCTGGCGACGACTTGAACGAGAATAGCGGCCTGTCGCGCGTTCACCGCCACTCGTTCTCCGAGAAGTTTGGCCAGATCGCCAGAAGGATCGACGCGCAAGCGCAGCGGCTCCGCGCCCGCAGCCTCATTCGCAGGGAGCGTGCGCCGCAATTCTTTTGCGCGTTCGAGATTGGTGTCCACGTTGAAGAGGAAAGCATATCCCGAGAGCCACTGGGGCAAAAGGGCTGCTGCAGGCTCGGCTTGCTTCTGAAGCAACACGGTGGCCATCGTGCCGCGGTCCAGCGAAAGGGAAAGCGCCTCGCGCAGGCGAACATCGGATGCGGCGGCCTGTGCATCGTCGAATCGCAAGCCGTAAAGCATGACCGGCTCCGACGACCAGACGCGCAGATTCGCTTGCCGCGCACGCGGCACAAGTTCGGGCGAAAGCTCGATCAAATCCGCCTTGCCCAATTGCAAATCAAACATCGCGCGCAACGGCGGAACTCCGAGCGTGACGTCGATCCCGTCGACAAACGGACGTCCAGACCACGCTTCCTCGTTCGCGCGAAAGAAAAGATGTGAACCCGGGCCCCGCGAGGGGGTGCCAGCCGCTTGAGGCTCTCCCAAAACAAACGGCCCAGTCCCGGCGAGGGCTCCGCCTGCCAGCACTCGATAAACAAGGTAGTGCCCGGAAGCAAGCTGCTCCAGCAAGTCGGGCATTTGCTGAGCCGACTGAATCACAACCGCATTGCCGGACGCAGAAATTTGCAGGGCCGCCGGAAGCAACGGCTGGAGAGCCGCGACGACATCCTCAGCGCTCAGCGGCGCACCGTCGGAAAACTTAACTCCCGCTCGAATCGTAAACCGCCAGCGTTTGTTCGAACCATCATGCGACCACTCCGTCGCCAGGACGGGCTGAAACCGCCCGTAATTGTCGAGCGCCAAGAGCCGTTCGAACACCAACTCCCCCAGCTTTTCATTCCTGGCGGACTCAAGCGAACCCACCTTCCACTCACGCGGATCGAGCGATATGCTGGCAGCATGGACCTCCACGCGCAGTGTCCCGCCATAGCGTGGGTTCTCCGAGGCATCGCACGCCACAGCTGCCAGAAGCAGAGCGCTACTTAGAGCAAGTAATCGAGAGTTGATAAGCCTCATACCGACCTGTCTCTAGATTTCGGTCCACGGCGACGGCCATCGCGTTCGCTGCCGCGTTATCGGCGGTTCTTGTCGCCGGAGTGTGCAAAGCAACGATCGGCCCAGGAAATTCCATGGAAACAGATACCGACCGTGCCCGGCGGTCCTTTATATCAATGGCCTGAATCTCATCGGCCTTGGTCCAGTCTCCCTTGCCGGTCACTAGCAACTGCCAACCACTCCCGCACCCGCTATACACGCTGGCAAGCTCGCTGCCCCAGTTCGAGAAAACGGCGACAGGCTCTGCGCCGTCCTCATACAGACGCGCAATTCCGTCTTGTCCCGTTACCATGATCTTTGTTTTTCCCTCTGTTTCAAATTGTGCCGCCGAGGACCACGCTCCGGATTTCTTTCCCGCCAGCGCCTCGGGAGATACAGTCCTGACCGGCATATGGTCGGCTGTTTTCTCACAGCTCCACCCTTTTCTATCCACAAAGGAAATCCGGCAAAGCTCTCCCGGCAAGTACACTGCCTGCGAATCAATCCCCATAGCGAAAAGACCTCGACCGCCGCGCTCGGCGGGCTGATGGGTGGGAAGATGCTCAGAACCGGTTGGCACCCATTGCTCACCACGCCATTCGTAGGAACTGATCTCTTGAGTTCCAAGAACATAAGCGTGCTTCGTGTCACGGTCTAGCACCACATCCAGAATCGGATCATCCTGCGAAAAAAGAAGCTCTCTGTGCAGCGCGAGACTGAACGCCGGTTCGGGCGCCGCCGGACCTTTCAGGAGCCCCAGGGTGTCCATGATCGTCTCGGCATTTTCCTTCCGCAGAATCTGGACGACGCCCAGATACTCCGTCGTATTCTGTGTAACGCTGACAACCAAGCCAACCGCCGCCTCGGTCTGAATCTTGACCCCTCGCCGCTGCAATTCCTCCTGGAAAGCAGTCGAGAGACTTGCAAACTCAGCGCTTGGCATCGACGAGAGGTTTCGAAATTCGCAGCCCACGGTAGTTGCGCGGATGGAAACCCAAACTCTCCGCGCCAGCTGACGCACCGACTCTTCCAAAGAATCGGCATGGGCAGATCGCGGCATAAAAGCAAAAGCAAAGAAAAGGAGGTATCTGAGAAGTTGGCAGAGAATTGCGCGGCCGCGCGGGCGCGGCAGGGACAGATTTTGCTTGGCGGACACTGGCTTGACGGATGATGATATCACGGCTGCAAGCACAGATACGGAGTGCCGCCTCCCCTAGTGCTCAATCTATTTGAAGATTTTCCGGGTAGATAGGCCATGATCGGCGGAAAATGCTTCCTCCCCGCGAAACAATTTGCGAGGACGCACGTCCATTCAAGTGGTCGGGTATACGGGTAAATCTCTGTCTACAAGGATGCCAAGAATGAATCGGATCGACATTCGTTTTAGAGCGTTGCTGCGGTTGGCTGCGGCCGCCATCGCGTGCCTGACTGCCGCGTCGGGAAGACCCGCTCTTGCGCAATCTGGCAACGCGGCAGATCAAACGCCCCCCGCTCCTACTCGGCTTCTAAGATTCGCGGACATCTCGAAAGACCGCGTGGTCTTCGCCTACGCCGGCGACTTGTGGATCGCCTCCCGCGAAGGCGGGTCCGCTCGGCGGCTCACCTCGCATGTAGGCGATGAGCTGTACCCGAAATTCTCGCCTGATGGCAAGTGGGTGGCCTTCACCGGGGAGTACGACGGCAATCCGGACGTCTACGTCATCTCGGCCGAGGGCGGCGAGCCCAAGCGCCTCACGTTCCATCCCTCGAACGACATCGTCCTCGGCTGGACTCCTGATGGCAAAAACATCCTTTTCCGCTCCGACCGTTTCAGCGCGCCACTGGGCCGCTCGACAAAGCTCTATCTTGTTTCTCCGCAAGGCGGCACCGCAAAGCCTCTGCCGGTCCCTCGCGGTGACCTCACGTCGTTTTCCCCTGACGGTACAAAGATCGCCTACCTCGAAACCTCGCAAGAGTTCCGCACCTGGAAGCGCTACCGCGGCGGGTGGAGCCTCCCCATCGCCATCTACGACCTGAAAAAGAACACCTACGAAGAGCTGCCGAAAACCGCGGGCATGGATATGTTCCCCATGTGGCACGGTAACTCCATTTATTTCATCAGCGATCGCGACGGCATCATGAATCTCTACGGCTACGATCTCGCCTCCAAGCAAACCAAAAAGCTTACCGACTATCAGGAGTTCGACGTCAAGTGGCCCAGCCTCGGCCCGGACGCCATCGTCTACGAAAACGGCGGCTCTCTCTTCGAATACAATCTCGACAGCGGCAAAACCCGCAATCTTCCGATCACTGTCCGCGCGGAAGACGTCGAAGCCCGGCCAGAATTCAAGAGCGTAGCCCAAGCCATCGGTGGCGCCGCGATCTCTCCGTCGGGCGCACGCGCCGTCGTCGAGGCGCGCGGAAATGTTTTCACCGTTCCCGCCGAGCACGGCAGCGTTCGCACATTGACGACCGAGCATTCCAGTATTCACGAGCTGAATCCTGCTTGGTCTCCCGACGGCAAGTGGATCGCCTATCTCTCGGACAAAACCGGCGAATACGAGGTTTACACGCGCCCGCAAATGGGCGGCGAGGAAACGCGCATCACCTCCGACGGCAAAATCTATCGCTTTGGGCCCACGTGGTCTCCCGACAGCAAAAAACTTGCCTACTGGGACAAATCCAACCAACTTTGGTACGTGAGCCTCGATGATAAGAAACCAACGCTCGTGGACGCTTCCGACTACGGACTTATCGCCGACGCTGCGTGGTCGCCCGACAGCCTCTGGCTTACCTATTCCAAGCCGCATCGCCGCGGCGCAAACGATGTTTTTCTCTATTCGCTTTCGACAAAAAAAATCACTGAAGTCTCCACGGGCTTCTACAACGACAACAACCCTGTCTTCGACGACAACGGCAAGTTTCTCTATTTCATCTCGACGCGCTATTTCTACCCGAGCATCGGCCAGCTCGACCAGCGCTACAACTACTATTCCACCGACGGCGTTTTCGCGGTCACGCTCAAAGCCGACGAGCCCTCGCCGTTCAAACCCGAAAGCGACGAAGAAAAAAGCGCCGAAGAAAACAAAGACAAGAAAGACGACAAAAAGAAGGACGACAAGAAGGCCGACGCAGCCAAACCAGGCGATCAAAAACCCGGCGAAGAAAAGGAAGAGAAAAAAGCGGAAGCCGTCAAGCCCATCCAAATCGATCTCGATGGCATCGGCAGCCGCATCGCGCCGGTGCCCATCGGGGCCAGCATTCTGAGCGGCCTTACAGCCCGCAAGGACAAGTTCTTTTACCTCTCGACGCCGCAAGAAGCCCGCCAATTCGGCACGCCTGATGAAGGGCCAAAGAACGTGCTTCACGTTTATGACATCACCAAACGCGAAGACAAGGTCCTTCTCGAGGGCATCGAGGGCTACGACATCAACAAAGATGGGACAAAGGTTCTTTACAAGGCTGGCCCCGTCTTCGGCATCAGCGACGCCGTTCCCGGCAAAGCCAAAGTTGGCGCCGGCAAACTCGATCTCAGCGGGCTGCAGGTGCAAATCAATCCGCGCGAAGAGTGGCGCCAGATTTATCACGAAGCCTGGCGCCTCGAGCGCGACTTCTACTGGGATCCCAACATGACCGGCCATGACTGGAATAAGATCGGTGCTCGTTACGAAGCGCTTCTCCCATGGGTGGCCCATCGCAGTGATCTCAACTACCTGATCGGCGAACTCATCGCCGAGCTGAGCACCTCGCACACCTATGTCGGCGGCGGCGATCAACCAAAGAAGCCTCACGTCACCGTTGGCATGCTGGGCGCGGACTTCGAACCGGACGGCGGGTTCTACCGCATTGCGAAAATCTACTCCGGCGAAAACTGGAACGATGACACGCGCTCGCCGCTTACTGATCCCGGCCTCAAAGTAAAAGCCGGCGATTATCTGATCGCCGTGAACGGCCAGGAAGCTCGCGCAGCGCAGGATGTCTATTCTTACCTGCAAGATCTCGCCGGAAAACTCGCCACACTGAAAATCAACAGCAAGCCCAGCGTCGACGGCGCGTGGGATATTGCCGTAAAACCCATTGGCACCGAAAATGGAGTCCGCTATGTCGATTGGGTTGAGTCCAACCGCCGCAAAGTCGCTGAAGCCACCGGCGGCCGCGTCGGCTACATGCACGTCCCGGACACCAGCATTCCCGGAATCATTTCCTTCGACAAGGAGCTCACGGGACAACTCGACAAAGACGGCATGATCGTCGACGAGCGCTTCAATGCCGGCGGTCAGATTCCTGATTTCTACACCGAAAAGCTTAAACGCTCACTGCTGGCCGTAATTTCTGTTCGCGATGGCAAGGACGTTCCTTATCCTCCCGTCGCCATCTATGGACCCAAAGTGATGTTGGTCAACGAACTCTCCGGCTCCGGCGGCGATTTGTTTCCCTGGCTCTTCCGCTTCGAAAAAATCGGTCCAATCGTCGGCACGCGCACCTGGGGTGGCCTGGTCGGCATCAATCGCGGCGCGCCGCTCCGTGACGGCGGGTTCGTCACGGCTCCCTCGGCCGGATTTTATTCCTGGGCCGACGGCGGCGGATGGGTCGTTGAAAACCATGGCGTCGATCCAGACTATGTCGTGGCCCAGCGTCCCGATCTAGTCGTCCAAGGACACGACCCGCAACTCGAAAAAGCGATCGAACTGGCCAAGGAAGCGCTCAAGGACTACAAAGGCCTTCCTCCACGTCCGAAATTCCCCGGCTCCAACTAGCGGCCCCAGGGACGCAGGGCAAGATGTTGCGCCGTTAACCGTTCACGCATTCGGCCAGATGGGTCTACTCTTGCGGAGAGTCTTCGTTGCGCTCTTCGCCGAAGTCCACGACAACCCAATTGCCTTGTCGTTCCTCCACCTCCAACCAATAGAGTGGTTCATCGCCGAGTTCAACGCGCTCGCTCCCCTTTCCGGTGACATTCACCTGAATCTCCCCGGCGAAGAAATGAGGCGGCATCTCCCTCACCAGGCGCTCCGCAATTTCCGGGGAAGCACAGTAGCCCCGAGCCGCGGCAAAGTCGCGCTCCTGCGCGTACTCGATGGCTTTCGCAACCGGGACAAGATCCGGACGATTGTAAACGCGCGATTGAAACTTCACGTTGTCACCCGACAAGTCATACGTATCCACAGCGCACAGGCTCGGATTGTCCCAAGTGTCTATCGCTGAAAACCAGCAGTATGGCAAGGTGATGAGCGAACCTTCCGTTCGCCGCTCGCCAATCTGAGGGAATCCCGGTACGTTGTCGTCCAGCCCGAGAGAACCGGCCCGATGGATGATCTGCTCGAGACTCCCGATTCCCTCAGGATTCCACTCACGGGCATCGTAGACGACTCCGACGCTACCGGCACAACCGAAAGGCTCAATCCTCGCCAGGAATCTGGCGTTTCCCGAAGGTCCACGATTTAGTGCGAAGAGCTTAATCAGGGATCTGGCCGACTCCTGCTCGATAGACACGTCATCCGAACCAACCTCGTGCCAAACCGGTGGGTCTTTTTCGGAGACTTCCTCCTTCGGTACGCCAAAGGCAAAGTACCTTGCACTGGTGCGAAACTCCATCTTCACAACCAGCAGCGGTGGAACATCCAGTATCTGAAAGTGAAAGCGACTGTCTTCTGGCCAATTCGCATTGGTCTCGCTGCTCGCCTCCTCCAACTTCCCAAGAGCCGCTGCCCCCCGTTCCCTAGGCGACCTGGCGTTGCTGGAAGCCGCATTAAGAGCTTCGGTCACAATGTCCGCAGCCCGGGAGAACAGACGGAATTCGCTGTCCGCTGGCGTCCACTCCTTCACCCGGGGGGAAGGAGGGCCGCAGAGATCGGGCGACAGCACTGCCAGTTTCTGCAGGCGCTGGCGGAAATCCTGCTGAAGATCCAGCTGCTCGGCGTCGGCGGCAACTGGCCTGTCCGGCTTCAGCACCGAAAATGCACAGACACTCAGAGCAACAGCGATAAAGATTCGCGGTCTCATGATGGAACTCCTTCACTTGGCCAGAGAACTCGTGCCTCGAACTTTGCAACCGGACTTGCGGGTGCGCCCGCAAAAGAAATGGTTAGCGCCGACCGCTAGCCGAGTGGCTCAGTCCGCATCGCTGGGGAAGGAATAATCTCCTGGCAGATGGGGCGAAGCGCGGCGGTGCTTGCCTGCATGCTCATGATCTTTCCTCCTTTCCAACGACGCATCCCGAGCCACCCACAGGGGTACTGGCTAGCGGAACCGGTAGCACAGACTTAAGTCTGCGCAATCTTTGTGTGCAGCCCTTCTGCAAATCTGACCGCGTCCTCGTTCACGGCCTCTTCGCAGGCCTCTTCTGTGCGCTGACCGTCGGAGCCGGCGCCGAACCATCCGAATCCGCCGCATCATCCGAAGAACTATTGTTGTTTCCGTTGGTCACTCCCGAAGACGCCGAATGCATTACGTCGTTCGCAAAAAAATTCCTCCCATCCATTGGCACCATCATGATTTGCAGCTTGTCCGAAAGCCGCTCTGCAATAATTTTTTGAATCAGCATCGGATTCTGCTTCAACACGCTCGCTTCGAATTTCATTCGTTCCGCGTCAGCCGCAGCCGTCACGCGAATCCGGTTAGCCTCCGCCTCCGACAAATTCTTCTGCCGTTCGACTTCCGCCTTGCTATCGATGATTTTCGCTTGTGCCGCGGCCTCCGCATTTTGCAACGTCTACTCCTTGCGCGCCTCGGCCTCCAGCTTGGTCTGCTCAATTTGCTCCTGCTTGAGTGGCAAGGGGTACGGCATCGCGTCCGCTTCCGCCTTGGCCTGCAGCACGCGCACCGCCGCTTGCCCTTCGGCTTGTTTCGCGTCGCGCGCCTTCTGCGCCTCCGCCTCAAGCTCCGCGATGCGCACTTCTGTCAGCTTGATCTCTTGCTCGGTTCCCAGCCGCTCGTTCTCCTGCTCCTTCAAGAGCAATCCTTCGAGCCCCTTCGCGTAATCCGCCGGAAGCTGCAAATCGCGCAAAAGCACTTCGCGCACGAGGATTCCGTCGCTCTCCAGCCGCGTGGTGATGGCCGCCGCAGTCTTCGAACGCAACTCTTCCCGTTTGGTCGCGAAAATTTCCTGCGTGATGTAATTCGGCGCAAGCTGCCGGTAAATCGTCGAGACCACCGGCGCAACCACCTCTTCACCCACGGGCTGCGGCAAATTGGCGTGAATCGTATCCAGCCGCCGCGGGTCCAACCGGTACCGCACCGAAACAGCCAAGCCGATGTTCAATCCCTCTCGCGCTTGCACGACCAACACTTCGTTCTCCGATTTTGCCGAAGCACTCGCCGCCGTCGAGTACACCTGTTCCCTCGTGTCATACAGCGCCACGCTATCGACGAGCGGCGTGACGAAGTGCACTCCCGGATACAACGTGCCGCGCCGCGCGCCCCAAATCTGGCTGACGCGTACGCCTGCGGAGCCGTCCGGAATCACCACGATACTCGACGCCAGCAAGATCGGCAGCACTCCCGAAATCGCGAGCCGCTGGGCCAATCGCCAGCGGACGGGTCCGAAAGGGCGCTGTGCCGCTATTCGCGTTTCTGTTCCCGCTTCTCCTGTCTTACTGCGCGCCAGAAGCCGCCGAAGTTGCTCTGAGATAATTACGTCGTAGACCACCAAAGCCCCGGCGCTGCCAAACAATCCAACCCCGAGGATCATCAGCAAATACTTCAAAGCCAGCATGGTGTTGCTCCCTTCCCTCTCACTCCCGGGCGCTGCGGCGGAGCGGTGACCGCCAATTCCGCCGCTCACGTTGGGCCGGGAATCCTGCCCGCTGAATCTCAGGCTGTGTCCTCGCTTCGGCTCTTTCCGGAAAAGCTCGAACCCTCTCCGATCTGTAGGGCAGGGGCTTGCCCCTCCCGGACCGGCTACTCCCTGCACTCAGCGCTGTGAAGCGTAAGCGCGCACCAACTGCGCCGTCCCGCGCACCAGTTGCGTCGGAGCATTCACGCGCCGGGCGGTTGCCGGCCGCATCAAAACAAACATGGCGCGCAACAGCATCCAGTGAATCGCCACGGCGGCAGCCGCGGCAAAAAGGGTTGTAAACACAAGGGTTGCGAAGTTGAGCATGGCGATCATGGTGTGCCTCCCGGTCTCCTACTGTTCTGCGACATAAGGAATGGCACGACGAACGCCACCCTGAATACATTGCAAATAAAGGACTTACATTCTGTGAGGGAGAGCGCTCTTGTGTGGCAGGACACACGCCGTGGCCGCACAGACGCGCACACCGCGGCATTGTTTGGCCACGGGAGCAAACAGAGCTATTGTAGAGGTGTCAGAAAAACAATCCGGCGACCCGCCGGAGCTAAGCCCGAAAGGAATAGGTACGCGAACCTGCCTCGCTGATTTCTTGCCGCGAAGCGATTCGCCTCCATCGACCACTCGACATGGCACCAAGCCCCGGAATGCGCATCGGCAAAGTCCTCGGGATACCCATCTATCTGCATTCCACGTGGATCATCATTTTTGCCGCCAACACCTACCTCCTCAAAGAGCAGTTCGCGCAGCAGCCCGGCTGGCCCCAAGCTGAACAATGGAGCGTGGGTGTTCTCACTAGCATTCTCTTCTTCGCTTGCCTCCTCTTCCACGAACTTGCCCACAGCGTGGTCGCCCAGCACTACAAAATCCGCGTTCTCTCCATCACCCTCTTCATCTTCGGCGGCGTCGCCAGCATCGAGCGCGACCCTTCCAAAGCCATCCAGGAATTCAACATCGCCGTCGCCGGTCCGTTGGCCAGCGGCCTCATGGCCGGACTCTTTTTGGGCCTCTTTATGCTTTTCCCGTCAAACGGAGCCGTAGCGGTGCTTTCTGACTGGCTCTGGAAAACGAATCTGCTACTCGCGCTTTTCAATCTTCTCCCCGGCTTTCCGCTCGACGGCGGCAGAATCTTCAGAGCCGTCATCTGGGGCGCGACCAACAATTTTTCCAAAGCCACTCGAGTCGCAGGCACTAGCGGCCGCCTGATTGCCTACGCGATGATCCTTCTCGGCGGTTTCGGAGTTTTCAAAGGTGTCGCTGTCCCCGGCCTCTGGAGTATTTTCATCGGATTCTTCCTCTTGAACGCCGCGCAAGAAAGCGTCGCCCAAGCCGCCATCCGCGAAACCCTTTCGGGCCTCCGCGCCGCCGACGTCATGAGCCACGAAGTCCCCACCGTCAGCCGCGCCATCTCCCTTGAAGACTATGGCGCCGAGGTCCTCCGCACTGGCCGCCGCTGCCACCTCGTCATCACCGATGAGCGGCTGGTCGGCATGATGAACGTCCACACCCTCAATTCTGTCCCGCGCAACGAATGGGCCGACAACTCCGTCCAGTCCGTGATGATTCCTCGCGAGCGCATCCTCTGGGCCACCCCCGACGAGCCGCTTCTCGGCCTCCTCGAACGCCTCCTTACCGCCGACATCAACCAAATGCCCATCGTCTCGGGCTCCGACAACGGTGCCGCGCAAATCATCGGCATGGTCAGCCGCGATTCCATCCTCCGCGTCATGCAAACCCGCACCGAACTCGGTTCCTTCGCCGCCGGTGCCACAAGCAAATAGCTCGTCACGATTTCTTGCTCGGACAAGGAGCTGCCAACGTAAATCGTCCTCCGCGATTTTTTTCATTTCTTAATTAACTCCAGGAGACATCTTGGGTATACGATGGCTGTCTATCTCAAGGGAGGACGAAGATGGCCAAAAAGAGCAAACTCACCCAAGTCGCCGCGAGCATCGGTGGCGCATTTGGTAAAGCGGATCGCAAAGCCCATAAGGTTGTCGAGGCCGGGGCGCTCGCCAAGGAAGAACTTCTGGCGATATCGAAGCAAGTCGGCGCTCTGAAGCGCCAATTAGAAAAGACCACCAAGCGTCTGAAACGCGCCCTGAACTAGAATCCAAGCGTTGCCTAAATTTCCACCCGGCCAAATTATTCCTTGCTATCCTGCGAGCGCGCCGCCGCTCCCGGTGGTGTGCTTCGCCTTTTAGTAAAGGCAGCCCCCCTCCACAATGCCAAATGCAAAATGGCGCGCTGATTGGTCTATAATGCGCCGCCTGTGGGTGGAAAGCCTGAACGCAAACCAGCAAATCACAATGGAGGAAGCGTAACCATGAAATCGGCGAGTGTGCGGAGGTCTTTCTCGACTCAGGTTCCCCATCGGCTCCCTCGGGGCTCGACAACTTTGCTGATTGTTTCCGGGATTTTCGTCGCCGGCCTCGCCGCGCAAACTCCCAGCCACTCCGCAAACGCAGAGCCGCCCGCCCCGGCTTCCTCCTCCCCGGCCCACTCATCCTCCGCCCCGAACTACGCCCTCGAAGCCCGCTTCCTGCCCGACAGCATGAACAAGCTCGTCTTCGACCTCTCCGTCACTCCCCACTGGTTCACGCTCTCCGACAAATTCTGGTACAGCTACCGCACCACCGATGGCACGCGCTACTACATCGTCGACCCGCTCAAAAAATCCAAGTCCCTTCTTTGGGACAACGCCAAAATCGCCGCCGCTCTCTCTTCTCTCACCAATTTCCCCTACGACGCGCAGCATCTCCCCATCAAACGCTTGAAACTCGCCGATAAAGACATGCACATGCGATTCGAAGTCGAAATCCGCAAAGACGGCGTCGTCCCCAACGAGCCCGAGAAAAAAGCCCAGGACGACGGTAGCCAACAGGGCAACGAAAGCGAAATCAAGCAGAACGAGGACAAGCAGAAAGAAAACAAGGAAACCGAGCAGCAAAGCCAGCGCGCCGCTCGTTCTGGTCAGGCACCGGAACCTCCCGAAGAACCCCGCATCCTTTCCTTCGAATACGATCTCGCCACCGGCAAAGTCACTCGCCTGGACAACGTCGAGCCCATGCGCAAGAAGCCCATGTGGGCCGCGGTTTCCCCTGACGAAAAAACCGTCGTCTTCGCCCGCGGCCAAAATCTGTACATGCTGGACGCCGACAATTACGCCAAAGCCCTGAAAAAAGCCGGCGACGCCACCGTCGTCGAGACTCAGCTAACCACTGACGGCGTAGAAAAATTCGGCTATGCCCGCCGCATCCTCCCCGAACAGGAAGACGAGCTGAAAAAAGAAGACAAGGGCGAAACTAACAAAGCCGGCATCCGCGCTCCCGCCATCACCGTCCACTGGTCCAAAGACTCGAAAAAGTTTGCCGTCATGCGCGAAGACACTCGCAAAGTTCCAGATTTCTGGGTCATCCACTCGCTCGCTAATCCCCGCCCCACGCTCGAAGCCTATCCCTACCCGCTCCCCGGCGAAGACATCATGCCCGGCTCCCAACTGGAAATTCTCGACGTCGCCACGAAACAACTCGTCGTCGTGCAAGCCAAAAACTTTACCGAACAGCAGCTCCGCATCGCGGACGCGCCGCTGGTCGAGCGCGATCGCGAAGAACTTCGCCAGGAACAGGAAGGCATGCAAGAGGGCGGCCAAATGCCCGTCACACGCGTCAGTCCGCGTTGGCTCTCCGACACTTCCGACAAACTCTATTTCACCAGCATCAACCGCGATTTTCGCAAAGTCGACGTGTGCGTCGCCGACACCGCTACCGGCGCCTCAAAAACGCTTATCGAAGAGCGCTCCAACGTCTGGCTCAGCGTAAAACCCTTGCGCCTCACTGGCAACGGCCAGGAACTGATCTGGTGGTCTGAGCGAGACGGTTGGGCGCACTACTACCTTTTCGACGCCGCCGGCAAACTCAAAAATCAAATCACTTCCGGCGAGTACGTCACCGATCAAATCGTCTCTCTCGACGAAAAATCGCGCGCCCTCTATTTCACCGCCAACGGCCGCGAACGCGCCGAAGATCCCTACTACACGCATCTCTATCGCATCGGCCTGGATGGCGCCGGCCTCCAGCTTCTGACCCCCGGCAACTTTTCTCACGCTTTCAGCGCTCCGGACTCCGGCAAATTCTTCGAAGACACCTATTCCCGCGTGGACACGGCCCCTAAATCGATCCTTGTAGACGCCCAAGGCGCCCAGTTGCTCGACCTCGAAACAACGGACGTCTCCCAATTGCTCGATGCTGGTTTCCAATTTCCCGAAGTCTTCAAAGTCAAAGCCGAAGACGGCATTACCGACCTATATGGCGTGATGCACAAGCCCTTCGACTTCGATCCGACCCGCAAGTATCCGCTCATCGAGTTCGTCTACCCCGGACCGCAAACCGAAGAGGTAAACAAAACTTTTTCGCCAAAAAGTCCCAACGTCCCGCTCGCTCAACTCGGTTTCATCGTCATCGAAGTCGGCGCGCGCGGCGGAAGTCCGCAGCGCAATAAATGGTATGACTCGTACGGCTACGGCAATCTCCGCGACTACGGCTTGGCCGACAAAAAAGTCGCCGCCGAACGCCTGGCCGCCATGCACCCGTACATCGATCTAAGCCGCGTAGGCATGTGGGGCCACTCCGGCGGCGGCTTCATGACCGCCGCCGCCCTCATGCAATATCCCGAATTCTACAAAGCTGGCTGGTCCGAATCCGGCAACCACGACAACAACGTCTACAACCGCGATTGGAGCGAAAAATATCACGGCGTCCGCGAAGAAGCCCAAAAAGACGGCACCGAAAAATTCATCTACGAAATCGACAAAAATTCCGACCTTGCCAAAAACCTGAAAGGCCACCTCATGCTCACCACCGGCGACATGGACAACAACGTAAGCATGGTCAACACCATGCGCGTCGCCAACGCCCTCATCAAAGCCGACAAGCGCTTCGAAATCCAAATCTACCCCGGCATGCGCCATTCCTACATGCCCATCGTCAGCTATGTCGACATGGCCCGCGGCGATTTCTTCGCCCACTGGCTCCTCGGTTCCTACGACACCCGCGCCGACATCCTCGAACTCCAAATCCAAAAACAAGCCGCCCCAAGCAAAAAATTCAAGGAGTAGGCAAACTGGCCTCTGCCGTTGGGAACAGCCAGTCCGGCTGAAAGGCCTCCGTGCCACCGCGTTAAGCAATCACGTTAGGTCCTGTGAGTATTAATACTGAATCGGGTCCTACAAGGGACTAACGCTCCATCTTTTAGAAACCTGCGAGAAATTATTTATTAAATTCCATCAGTAGTGTCCCAACGTTATGTGAATAGAATCAATTGGTTATCGGAAATGGGTTGAATTTGATCGCTGTTCGTTTGTGCAAGTAGTTGATCCAGTGGGATTTTCTCGAACATGGTTAGGCTGAGGATCTGTAGGATTTCATACAGGCTGGCCGACAGATTCAGTCGCTTCTTGACGATGGCCACCAGGACATAGGCGGAGACGGCGATCCAGATTTGTGACTTGACCGCGTTCTCCGAAGTCCCAAAGAAGGCTTTGATTCGCAGATGCTGCTTGATCCATTTGAAGAAGAGCTCTACTTGCCAGCGACAGCGGTATAGTTCGGTGATCGTCAGTGCTGGCAAGACGAAGTTGTTGGTCAGAAAGATGAGAGTCTTAGCGGTTTCAGGATCCTTGATGCGAATGCGGCGTAGCGACGCCTGGAAGCCTTGGTGCGAGTAGAAGCCAGTAAGGACGACACTTTGGTCACAGATCAAACCAGTTGTGCGATCGACTGGATGCGAGTAGCGACGTTGGACCTTGAGGTTCAACTTTCCACGGGTCACGAAGAAGCTGCCAGCCTCGTGGAAGCGATAGAGGCGCTCGAAATCGAGGAAGCCACGATCCATGATGTAGAAAGCGCCAGGCTCCGGCAGCAGTTGGTCAAGGATATTGACCTCGTGCACCTTGCCATCACTGATGTGAATAAACGTGGGGATGTTGCCGCGCAGATCGAGCAGCGTATGCAGCTTGAGGGCTGCTTTGGTCGAGCGGAACACGGCCCACGGAAACACCGACAGACACAGATCGATGGTGGTGGCGTCGAGCGCGTAGACGGTTTCTTGCAGATCGACGCCGAAGGGTTCCTGCAAATACAGCCGCCGGGCGATGCCGATCAGGCCCTGGGCGAAATCGGCGTAGATGCGCCAGTCGCGCACGGCGTTGGCATTGGCCAGCGTGTTGCGAGCCACCGCCGACCGAATCCCGAGATGATAAAGCTTGGAACTTTGTGCACGCAGGCATACTTCGATGTCCCGAAGGCTCTCCCGGTAGGTCAGCTGTGCGAACGCCATGCACAGGAACTGATCCAGGCACGAGAAGGACTGCACTTTGAACTCACCCCGATAGCGGATAACGCAGCGGCGGAAGGTAGTCAACGGAAGATGGTGCATCAGCTGAGCAAACACCAGCCTGCCTCGGTTCATCGATGGCCCCCACGAAATCGCGCTTCGCAGGGTGGCAGAAGCGGCATTCGCAGTTCAAATCGAGACCAAGAAAATTCGTCAGTTACGCATTTCTCATCAACAGTTTACGGAAGCTAAGAGGCAAAACGTTGGGACACTACTGAGTGAATATGTGTAGTAAGTATTGTGACTAGGAATCTGCGTTTCTGCAGGAGTATGCCGTGCGAAGTCCGAGAGAGTTAACAAGAGCAGAGATACTCGCGGCCGCAAACCGTTTCCGTTGGCTCAGGAAAATGCCCAAGTGGACCGTCATCGTCGACGACCGCGAACTCCCAGCCCGTCCGCTGGTTCTCGAGGCCGCCGGTGTACCTCCCAACGATCCCACGAATTCCCATCAAGCGATTGCCATCTTGGAGAACTTGGGCTTCGAGACGCGCTATGCAGCCGAGCCGAGAAATCAGACCAACCTCTCCGCACGGAGACACCCGCTGACGCTCCAACAGAGAAGCGCTCCATCCTCGAGATAGTCGCCGAAGCCACAAAAGATGTTCCTGAAGAGGATTGGGAACGGTTCCCGGCCGACTTCTCGAAGAATGTCGACCACTATCTTTACGGAACCAAGCGGGATGAGGAATGAAGGCGGTCTTTGCAGACACCAATTACTGGTTTGCCCTCCTGAACGTACGCGACGCACTGCACCAGAAAGCCGTCATTATGTCGCGCCAGTTTTCTGCAGTAAAGACAGTGACCAGCGAAATGGTCTTCGTAGAGCTTTTGAATAGCTTCAGCAACGGTAGCTCAAGGCAGCGCCGGGCCGTAGTCAGTGCTGTCCAACGTTTTGGCAGGAGCGATTCCGTAATCGTGGTCCCACAAACGCCCGAACAATTTGCAATGGCGTTCGATCGCTATAAACAGAGCACGGACAAACACTGGAGCCTCACAGACTGCGCCAGTTTCCACATCATGGAAACCGAACGCATCGCGGCCTTGACTCATGATCACTATTTTGCCCAGGCCGGATTCGAAGTCCTCCTCCTCTAACTCGTTGGAGGCGGACATTTGGACATGCGCATCCAATTTGTTTCTTGAACACAACTACTTCTAGCCGTAGTCTTTAGATTAGGGAGAATTCCATTCAGCGGCAGCTTCGGCTGCCCCTTTTTTTTTTCGTGGTCGCCTCAGCGCTCGCGCGTAATCTTGCGTTCGGGCTCAGGAGGCGAGCCACCGACCGCTTCGGGCGACCTTGTGGCCACAAGCCCAAGTCAACGGAGATGCACCAGTCACTGCTCTCAGTGTACGTTGAAGTCTAAACTCGCAATCGATCTGCTGATGACGTTTTCCTGAATTTGAATGAGGTCGTTGTCGGCGTAGGTCATCCCGAGCACCGTAAACACATCGCTACCTCGAGAAATCACCACCAGCGTCCCGGACCAATCGTGCCCGTCCGCCATCCCGCGATAGTGATACTCGACCGCTGGCAAACCGCCAACCACGGTCTTCCGCTGTGAAATTCTGCGGTAATTGTCGTAGATTTCGCTTAGCCGCTTTTCGACGGTTGCCGCTGCCGGATCCAGGGCAGTTTTCGTCTGTTCCTGCCCGATCACCAGGAGCGTCGACTGGTTGTACGTGCCCAATGCCACGATCGCGTCCGGCAGCGACTTCCGCGCCTCAACGTTCAATTCCCAGCTCGGCGCCTTGTACATCTTGAAGCCGTGCGTGTAATTCGTGTAGACATTGCCCTGAATGTCTTCGCGGATCGCGGGAGGTTCCGGCTCTTTTGGCGCTGCCGGCTGCGCCGCGGATGCCGTCAGCGCTCCGTTCGGCGCTGCCGCTGCAGGGGGTGCTGCGAGGGCGGGGGCCACCGCATTCGTCTTCGCGGCCGCCGGAACTTCGGGCTTCACTGCCGTATTGGTAATTTTTGGACCAGCTTTTTCGCGTTTTCCCGCAGCTGGTTCAGCGGATTTCGCGCTCGCGTTCGTCGTCCCCTCGGCCGACGACGCCACGGCCGGTTCCGCCTTCGGCTCGGCACTCGTAGCCGGATCTTTCTTTGCGGCAGGCGTCT
>Ga0210405_10001585_pt1 | contig 25402 bp, 26 predicted proteins | sample IncBWH11MmetaG_FD_155492 | JGI IMG/M metagenome (GOLD analysis project Ga0210405, IMG submission 155492) | Forest soil microbial communities from Barre Woods Harvard Forest LTER site, Petersham, Massachusetts, United States - Inc-BW-H-11-M | ecosystem: Environmental > Terrestrial > Soil >... | reverse complement strand
TGCCATGGCAGCGGGAATTTCGGGACCCACGGCGAGCTGGTAGGGCAGATCAGCCTCGTTGCAGAACAGCAACCCGTCCACTCCGGCATCCTGCAGGGCGGCGATATCACGGCCGACGACGTCCACCAGGTGCGCCCGGCCCGTCGCGCGGTCATACCGGGGACGGCCGGGCAGCCCGGGGAAGTGCACCATCGCGATGACCGGCTTGTCCGTGCCGAATGTGTCCTTGAATGAGACCGTCACGTGCTCGTCCTTACTGTCGCTGCCGATGCCGGGATGCGGTGCTCATGCTTCACCGTGCTCGTTCTGTGCTGGCGGCGGCCCGCTACCGGCGGCGGAGACTCCGAGGTGAGCGCCCACCAGCGCACGGGTGTAGCTGTGCTGCGGATGCGCGAGGATCTGCTCCGTCGGGCCTTCCTCGACGACGCGTCCGGCCTGCATGACCAGGCAGGTGTCGGTCATGTGGCCGAGCACGGCGAGGTCGTGGGTGACCAGGACGAGGGCCAGGCCGCGTTCGGTGCGCAGATCAATGAGCAGATCGAGGATCTGAGCCTGGATGGAGACGTCCAGGGATGAGGTCGGCTCGTCTGCGATCAGCACGTCAGGCTCACAGGCGATCGCACGGGCAATCACGACACGCTGCCGCTGACCGCCGCTGAGGCGCCCGGGCCTCGCGTCGATGGCGGCGCCGGATAGCCCGACCCGGGTGAGCATCCCCCCGGCCTCGTCTGCGGCGTCGCGCCGGGACAGACCCCGGACGACGTGCAGTGTCTCCGACAATGCCTGGCGCGCGGTCATGCGGGGGTTGAGCGCGCTGTACGGATCCTGGAATATCATCTGGACGCTGCGGCGCTCAGGATCGGAACGGCGGACCTTCGGCCACACTCGGCCATTGACCAGCACGCTGCCGTGCATCGGGGCAAGGTCTCCTGCCAGCGCCCTAGCCAGCGTCGATTTTCCTGATCCGCTTTCTCCGGCCACGCCCACTGCCTCACCCGGGCGAACCTGCAAGCTGACTCCCCGTACGACCGTAACGCCGTGGTAACCCAGCGAGACGTCGTAGGCGGCCAACAGGACGGAATGGTCGGCGGCGGGCTGAGCGGCCGGGATCACAGCGAAATCTCCGCGGCCCGTACGCATGCCACCGCGTGGCCGCCTTGGTCAATCAGCGGCGGCAGCGCCTGCTCACATACCGGCCGCTGGTAGACGCACCGCGGCGCGAACCGGCAGCCAGGGGCCCAGGCGCCTGGCTGGGGCGGGTCCCCGACCATGCTGCGCAGCGGCTTCCCACGTGGGACGAGCGCAGGATCCGCCGCGGCCAGGCCCGCCGTGTAGGGATGGCGAGGATGGACGAAGAGCTCGCGGCTGGCCGCGCGCTCGACGATGGTGCCCGCGTACATGACCGCGACCTGGTCAGTTGCCGACCGGATGACCGCTAGGTCATGGCTGACGAGCAGCAAAGCCATGCCCAGGTCGGTGCGCAGGCTGCTGAGCAGCTTCAGGATGCTGCGCTGGATAGTGGCATCGAGTGCCGTGGTGGCCTCGTCGGCGATGAGCAGCGCAGGCCGCCCGGCAATGGCCAGCGCGATCATGGCCCGCTGGCGCATACCCCCGGACAGCTCGTGCGGATAGGCGCGCAGCACGCGCTGGGGATCCGGCATCTGTACCTGGTCGAGCAACTCGAGGGTGCGAGCGCTGACGTCCGTGCCCCGGTCGTGCCGGCGGACCACCTCGCGGAGCTGTGCCCCGACCTGAATGAGCGGGTCAAGTCCGGCCAGTGAGGCCTGCGGGACCAGAGAGACGGTTCGGCCGCGCAGCGCCTGCCACTCGCGTTGGCTCGCCGAGGTCATGTCGCGTCCGGCAATCCAGACCTGGCCCGCCGTGACGGTGGCGCCGATGAAGTCCAGCAATCCGATGAGTGACCGGCACGTCACCGACTTGCCCGATCCCGACTCCCCCACCAGCCCGACGGCTTCGCCTGCGGCAATATCCAGGTCGACGCGGGTCACCACCTGGCGTCCCGCGACGGAGATCGCTAGGTCCTGGATCTCGGCTACCGGCAGCTCCGAAGCCTGGCTGCCCGGCGGAGAAACGCGCTGGCCTGAGGGTCTGGTCATATCCGGTCCTCCAGACGCCGCACAGCATGATCCGCGAGTACCGCCAGGCACAGCCCGCTGATCACGAGCATCAGCGCCGGGAAGAGCGTCATCCACCACGCGATCTGCAGCAGGCCCCGCCCGTCGAACATCATCTGTCCCCATTCCGGGGCGGGCGGACCGATGCCGGCCCCTAGGAAACTCAGCGAAGCCGTCAGGGCGACAGTGATGATCGCATCACCGACGGCGTAGGCCATGGTCGTGGCCATCGCGATGGGCATGATGTGGCGTAGGGAGATCCTGGCACTGGAGTACCCCATCAGGCGCGCCGATGTCACGAAGTCCCGGGATCGCAGCGAAATCGCCTGGGACCTGGCCAGCCGAGCGTAGTAGGCCCAGCCGACGAGGAGAAACGCGGTGAACAGGGCCGGCATACCCTGTGGCAGGCCGGCGAAGGACGCGGCGGGCCCGAACGCCACGACGAAGGCCAGAGCAAGAACTATGAACGGAAAGGCGATGACCGCGTCGACCACCCGCATCACCGCCCAGTCGATCCACCGCACTCGGGTCGCGGCGACAACTACGCCGACAATGGTGCCGACGACCGAGGAGACGCCGACTCCGACGACTGCCACCAGGTAATCAATGTGGGAGGCGACAAAGCACCGGACGAAGACATCCCGCCCGAACTGATCGGTGCCGAAGGGGTGGGCCCAGGAGGGTGGCTGCAGCGGCGCGGCGACGAAGGCAGTCGGCGAGTACCCCGTGATCGCCGGGAGAATAAAGCCCAGGATCACGATGGCGATCGGGATTGCCGCGGCCACCAGGACGACCCCGCGCGGCGCGCGGATACGCAGGCGCATCCCCGGCCAGCCGAGGCCGGTACGGCCGCGGTCGGCCTGACGGCCGCTGGGCGGACTTATCACGGTCATGGTGCCGTCCGGGTTCGCGGGTCAATCAGCGTGTAGCTCAGATCGGTCACGGCGTTGATAATCACTACCAGCAGTGCCGTCACGAGCGCTACACCTTGCAGCAGCGGGTAGTCCCTGGCGCCGACTGCGTTCTCGAGGACCTGACCGAGACCCGGCAGTCCGAACACGGCCTCGACGACGACCGCCCCGGCGATGAGGCCGGCTGCATTCAGCCCGAGCACCGTGATAACGGGCAGCGCGGCGTTCGGCAGCACATGCCGCAACGTGACCCGGACGGCTGACAGCCCGCGTGAGTGCGCTGCCTCGATGAAATCGTGCGCTCGGATCTCCCCGGCGGTCTGCCTGACCGTGCGCAGGACCTGCGGCATCAGCAGCCCGCACAGCGCGAGGCTGGGTAGCCAGGCATACGCCAGGTGGTCAGGCCAGTCGAGGCCCCAGCCGCCGGCCGGCGCGACCTTCCAGTCCACGGCGACGAACTCCAGCAGAAGCAGGGCCAGCACGAACGGCGGTAGGGCCAGGAGCGTGATAGCCGATCCGGACACACCTTCATCGACGAGGCGATGCGAGGTCAGGGCACCCCATAGCCCCAGGGCGATGCCGGCCACCGCTGACACCACGACCGCTATGGCGATCAGGGTCAGGGTGACCGGCAGCGCACTGAGAATGATGGACAAGACGCTGCGGCCAGGCTCGGACAGGGACATGCCCAGGTTCCCCGTGGCCGCTCCCCGGACGGTGAGCCAGATCTGCTCCCACAGCGGCGCGTTCAGGTGCATCTGCTGGCTCAACTCGGCGACTTGAGCGGGGGAGGCCCGGTTGCCCAGGATCGTCCTCGCCGGGTTCCCAGGCGACAGGTGGATGAGCAGACCGGTCATCATGGTGACGAGCAGTGCCACCAGGGCCAGCTTGCCCAGCAGCTGAGCCAGTTTCCTGGCGATGCCTGGCATGTGCGCTTACCCCGCCAAGGGCGCGATGAAGAAGAACGACCCGGGCGTGATCGTGATGTACTTGGCCGCTTCCTGCCGGACCACGCCGGTATAGACGTAGTCCGTCATGACCGCATACGGCGCGTCCGTCTCATAAATCGTGTTCATCTGGTCGTAGAGCGGCTTGAGTCCCGCCGGGTTGACCGTCTGCTCGGCCTGGGTCACCAGGTTGCTGGCGGCGGTCGACTTGTAGCCGCTGAAGCAGGATCCGAGCCCGGCGGCGAACTGCAGGCAGTAAGCGGGGGTTGCGTCGGGGACGTCTTCCGAGGCGCCGAAGTATGTCGGCAGCAGCTGGTAATTCAGCGCGGCCTGCCGGCTGGCCAGCGTGGCCAGATCCACGTCCTCTATCTGCACCTTGATCCCGATAGCGGCCAGGTTCTGCTGGATCACGACCTGCGTCGGCGCTTCCCATGCCTCGCTTGTGCCGCCCAGCATCGTGATCGAGCAGCCGTTTGCGCATGGCGTTCCGGCCAGCAGGGCCTTCGCCGCCGGAATGTTCGGGGTCACCCCGCCGCTTTGATAGCCGGCCATCGTGGTAGCGAAGAAGTCGCCCAGGGGCTTAGCGAAACCAGACCATGCGATCAGGCTGATCTCCTGCCGGTTCAGGGCCAGCGAGATCGCCTTGCGGATGTTGCGGTTAGCAGTAAGGCCAGACGTGTCGTTCATCGATAGGTAGGTAAAGATGAAGGCCGGAACGGCGATCGGTGCCACGCCCGACGGCAGGCTACGCAGGTTGGTGGTGTTGATGCCCTCGGCAAAGTCCAGCTGTCCGCCGCTGACCTGAGCGAGGCGGCCGTTCGGGTCAGTGACGACGGTGAACGACAAGGTCTTCACTGACGGGGAACTCCCAGGGTACGGATAGGGCGTACTCGTCAAGGTGTAGGACGACTTGCCGATCACGGAGGACGCGGTGGTGTACTGCCCGGCAAAGACCGGATTGACGGGCAGAGTGCCTTGCGGCGAGATCTCCGACGCCTCGACGATCGTCATCTCCGGGTTCCCGAGGAGAAGCTCAAAGGACGGGTAGGGCCGCGAGAAAGTGAAGACTACTTGATCGTTGCCCTTCGGCTTGACCGACGTGATCGGCTGGAACTCGCCGACGTACAGATTCAGCTTGCTGGTCAGGTCGCGGTGGAAGGTGGCCACCACGTCGGCCGGGGTGACCGGCTGCCCGTTGCTGAACTTGACGCCTTGGCGGAGCGTGACGGTGAAGACAGTGTCGTTATCGGAGTATGTTCCCGCCGATGCGAGAGACGGGATGGCCTGCTTGCCGTTCAGGCTCAGCCGGAACAAGTTACCGCCGAGCAGGTCCATAATCTGGACATCCACGAGGTTGGAAGCCTGAATCGGGTCCTCGGTAGCGCTGAGGTCCGGCATTGCGATACTGAGCTGTGATCTGGCGGCTGCCGGTGCCAGGCCTGTTGACACAGTCAGGCCTGAGGCGGCCGCGGACGAACTCTCGGCGGCCGTACTGCCGCCAGATCCGCCACATGCGGATACCGCTAGTACAGCGCAGAGCGCGAAGCTGGTGGTCAGAATTCCGTGACGACGGCGCAGTGCCGCGCGGGTACTTATCATGCTGTCAGTCCTTCTTCCGTCGGCTGCGTTGCCAGCCGTGAGGCGCGAATTCGCATTATGTGCGGATTCCTGGTCCTGCAATGTTGGATATACCTGAGGCCACTGAAGCCAGCGCTTCGGATCGGGCGAGGTCCAGCGGCAAAAGCCCGGAGTCGCCGGCTCTTTGGAGAACGGATAGCGTGCGTCGGTTCGCGGCATCGAGTAGCTCAGCTAGGACCGGCCAGCCTTCCTGGCGAAACTCAACGGCGTTCTGTATGACACCGCCGGCATTGGACAGGAAGTCCGGCACATACAAGATGCCGCGAGCGTCCAGGGCGGGCGGGACAGAATCATCCACCAGCGGGTTATTAGCTCCTCCGGAAATGACCCGGCAGCCCAGAGCGGCCACGTCGCCTGCGCCGATCATCTCGCCCGTCGCGCACGGAGCAAGGAAGTCCACCGTCGCGGTCAGTGCATCCCGGACGCTGACGACCTGGCCGCCGACCTGGCTGGCCACCGCCGCGACGCGCGCGTCGTCGGAGTCCGCGAGCAGCAGGCTGACGTCCCGCTCAGCAAGCAACCGCGCCAGGCTGGCCCCGACTCCGCCGGTGCCGATGATGGCGGCGGAAGTCCCCGCGATCGTGTCGGCACCCCACAGTACGCTGGCTGCTGATTCCATCGCCCCGGCTACTGTCTGCGCGGTGGCCGGCGACGGGTCGCCGAGACCGCCCCGGGCCTCCGGAACTCCCACCACCCAACGCGACCGCGAGGCCAGGATGTCCATGTCGGCCATGGTCGCGCCCACGTCCTTGCCCACTATGTACGTGCCGTTCAGTTCGTTGAGCAAATCGGCGAGCCGCAGCAGACGGTCCTGGCGCCAGGCGGCGTCGCCGTCGTCTATGACGCAGAGCTTGCCGCCGCCCCAGTCCAGGCCCGCCGCGGCGTTCTTGAGCGTCATGGCCCGGGACAACCTCAGCGCATCGACCATCGCCTCGCTGAGCGTGGCGTACTGCCGGTAGCGCATGCCCCCCACCGCCGGCCCGAGGCGCGTTGAATGAAAAGCGATCACCGCGAGCAGGCCGGTGGCGGAGTCGTTGATGCATAGCAGCTTCTCGTGGTCAAACTCATCGTCAACCGATGACGCCATGGAGCATGCCTTTCCGTAGGGCAACCCGGCTAGGAAAGCCTGGCAATTATTCTTGTAGCGGTTCCAGGATGGCTTGCCGGTATTCGCACGCTGCGGAGAGCGCTAACCCTGGTGAAGCCTCGGGCGAACATCGGAAGGGACGGCAAAACGGACTCCGGGCGGTATGCAGCCGGTCGGCGGTTAACTAAAGATGCGGCTGGTGATGGCGGGCGAGCCCGCTGCCGTTTGCTTAGCGGTGAACGTGACTCAAGGCCGAATCGTCGCCATTCGAGCTGTGCGGGGTGCTGAGATAAGAAGGGGCCGCCGAACCGGAGGCAAATGCTTTTTCGGCGAGGAAACCGCCATCAACCGGCAGCGAGACGCCGGTGATGTACTCCGCCTTTTCGCTGGCGAGAAAGACGGCCGCATCCGCCACATGCCGGGGCTGACCGCTGGTCCCCAACGGAATCGATTCCTTAAGAGCCGCGGGGAAGGACTCATCGGCGAAATATTGCTCGGTCAGCGGGGTGCGGATAAGCCCGGGACAGATAGCATTGACGCGGATGCCATGCCGGGCGAGGTCGCAGGCGAGCGATTTCGTGAGCCCGAGCACCCCGTGCTTCGCGGCCGTATAGGCGGGACGTTCCGACTCGCCAATCAGGCCTGTCACGGAAGCGACGTTGATAATGACGCCTCCGTACCCGCCCTGGCTCATGGCCAGCGCGGCAGCCTGACAGCAATAAAAGGTGCCGTTGAGGTCAACGGCGATCGTGTGCTCCCACTGCGCGTGCGTGATGGTGAGCGAGTCGGCGATTTCCCGGATGCCCGCGCAGCACACGAGGACGTCGACACCGCCGAGGGCCGCCCGGATGTCCGCAAAGGCCTCGTTGACCGCCACTCCGGAGCTGACGTCGCAGGGGACTGACAACGGGCGCTCGATTTCCGGCACGGATGCCAGTTCCGCCGCAAGGCGGGCCAGGCCCTCAGCGGACTGGTCGATCAGCGCCAGGCGGGCACCCTGTGCGCCGAAGGCCATGGCGACAGCCCGGCCGATCCCGCTCGCGGCGCCAGTGACCGCCGCTCTCCGCCCGGCAAGCAAACCCGTCAAGCCGCGCCCCTCTCCGCCCCTTCCGAGTAGATCCGGACCGAGCTTTCCGTTCTGCTTGTTGGTAGATTGTTCAGTATATGAGTACGCTGTGTCAAGGTCGCCCGACGGCACGAGCGGCACGAAGCAAGGAACGGCTCCCGGCCCGGGCGCCGCACCGGGAACAGGGCAGGTGCAGGACACGACAAGGCTCAGGTTCGGCGTGGTTGGCCTGTCCAGCGACCACGTCTGGAAGATGGGCGATGGACTGGCCGCCCAGTCCCGCGTCGAACTGACCGCGGCGGCCGACGACGATGCCGGGCTTCGCCGCCGGGCTGCTGAGCACTGGGGGCTCGATCACACCTACGCTTCGCACCGGCAGCTACTTGAGGCAGAGGCGGTGGACGCCATCCTCGTATGCTGCGACAACGCGGCCAAGGCCGAGGTCGCGGAGGAAGCAGCCGGGCGGGGCGTGCATGTGTACATGGATAAGCCGATGGCGGCGAGTCTCGGCCAGGCGCGCCGGATTCACGCTGCGGTCAGCGCGGCCGGCGTTCGGTTGATGATCGCCTACCATCACACGTTCAATCCGTTCTACGATGACCTGTCTCGGCTGCTACGCGATGGGGCTCTGGGCACCGTGTATCTCGCTCGCGGTGCGGTCGGCCACGCCGGACCGAGAGAGACCGGCTGCTCGGATGAGTTCTGCGCCTGGCTGTTCGACGGCCGCCGCAACGGCGGAGGCAGTTTCGCCGATGAGGGCTGTTACATACTCGATGAGTTCATCGACCGCCTTGGACGGATCGTAGAGGTGAGCGCCTTTACTGCGCATATCGGCCACCGCAGCTACCTGCCGCCTGACGTGGAAGACAACGCCGTGGCGATCTTGCGTTTCGGCAGCGGAGCACTTGGCCTGATCGACGCCAAGTGGGGACAGGCAGGCCCGTCACCGGTGCTCACCTCGTATCACGGCCTCGACGGGACGCTGAGTATCCTGCCCGATCGGGCTGAGCTCGCCATGCGGCTCCCAGCCGAGCCCGGGCCCGGGTGGGAGCCGGCCGGAGTCAGCGCCGGGATCCGCAGTTGGAGGCGTAACCAGCCGCGCCCGCCGGACGCGGGCTGGGACGGTCGGGAGCAGCGCGCGTTTCTGACCGGCTTGGCTTCGGGCCGTCCGGTAGAAGGCCCCTCCGGGCCAGCGGTCGCGCTGCATGTGCAAGAAGTGATAGAGGCGGTCTACACCTCAGCGCGAACCGGCCGCGCCGTGCGCGTCGGCGAATGAAAGCATTAGCCGGAAAGGAGGGGCATGGCGACAAGGGCGGCAGGACAGGACAGGCCAGAGGCCAGCGCGAGGCGGGCTGGCATCGGGCCGTGCACGCCTGCGTGCCCGCGGATTTGGCCGGCCGGCATCGCATGAATAATCCTTGGTCAGTCCCGGTTGACGGCCGGAGAGCCGCCGCAAGCTCTTCCTCAGACAGCACGTACGAAATGATATGGTGCGCACAATGACAGATGCCCTGCCCATGCGAGCAATTGCCGAGAACCTTCAAAAACTCCGTAAGGGGCAAGAACTGTCGCTGGCAGTCCTGGCCCGAAAGGCGGGAATCGGGAAGTCGACGATATTCAATCTGGAGCGGGCGCAAGGCAACCCGGCCATCGACACGCTATGGTCCCTGGCGCGAGCACTGGAAGTCCCGATCGGGGCCTTGTTTGTTGACTCCGCGCTGTCGGACGTCCGCGTTATGCGCCGCGACGAGGCTCCCATTCTGGTTGGCGAGGTTTCCCATCCGGCAGCACGGGATGGACGTCACTACGACCATGTCGGCCTTAGCTCGCAGGGTTTTGTGAGCCGGCACCTTTTGTCCACGCACCAGGGCAGGCAGTGCGAGCTCTACTGGATCGACATGACCGCAGGTGCCATCCATGAGTCGGCCGGGCACACCACTGGCCTCATCGAGCACGTAGTGGGGATGGCCGGATCTGTGGTTATCACAGTCGATAACGAATCGATATCGCTGTCTGCCGGCGACCGGATGAGCTTCCCGGCTGAACGATCTCATCGGTATGCGACCGCGAATGGGCCAGCCGCCCTGCTGTCCTTGCTCGAGTACGTGCAATGACGTGGGCGGCGAGATCCCCGCACAGCAAAATGGGAAGGAGTTCGTGCGACCGATGAGCGATTATCTGGACAGCTCAGGCCGGGACGACGTGCTTTCCGGGGGATCGCGGAAGATTCCGGTGGACACTCCGGCGGGAACCTACCAGGTGTGGGTGAAGCGGACCGGCAACAACCCCGATCTCAAGCTGCTGCTGCTGCATGGCGGCCCAGGTTCGAGCCATGAATACCTTGAGGCCTGCGACAGTTATCTTCCCGCCGCGGGCGTTGAGTATTACTACTACGATCAGCTGGGCTCTGGTTTCAGCGACAAGCCCGACGATCCCGCCCTGTGGGAGCCAGAACGCTTCGTCAACGAGGTGGAGCAGGTTCGCCGTGCTCTCGGGCTCGACCGCGGCAACTTCGTCCTTTACGGCCATTCGTGGGGCGGGATCCTGGCCATCGAGTATGCCCTTCGACATCAGGAGCACCTGCGCGGACTCGTCATCTCCAACATGATGTCCAGCGTCCCGGACTATAACGCCTACGCCCAGCGAGTCCTGATGCCAGACATGGATCAGGCGGCGCTGGCCGAAGTAAAGGCGCTGGAGGCGGCCGGCGACACAGGCAACCCCCGCTACATGGAACTCCTGACCGAGTTGCATTACATCCACCACGTGCTGCGCATTCCGGCCGCTGACTGGCCAGACCCGGTACAAAGGGGTTTCGCGCACACAAACCAGGTCATCTACGAATTGATGCAGGGACCCAGCGAACTTGGCATCAGCCCGGATGCCACGCTCGCTCGGTGGAGCCGGACACAGGAGCTCGCCTCAATCGAGGTACCCACGCTGGTAATCGGCGCCAGCCACGACACCATGGATCCAGCGCATATGCAGATGATGGCCGAGCGGCTGCCAGCCGGGCGTTTCCTGCTCTGCCCGAATGGCAGCCACCTCGCGATGTATGACGACCAACGCGCCTACTTCACCGGGCTCATCAACTTCCTGCACGACCTCGAAGCTCGGTAAGCAGCCCTGCGAGTTCGCCAATCGGCCGTGTAGTGTCGCGAGCGGGGCATCGAGCAGCTCGCCGACGGCGACCTATCATCCGTCGCCTGCCGGTTCACCGGGCCGCGGCGGACGCATCCCTGGCCGGCTTGCTCCGGGGCGGCCGGTGCCGGTGAGCCCGGCTCGGAAGGTACTCGGTCGGATCCCGGCGGCTTACCGCTGGGCACTGTGCGGGGTTCCCGGGCCGTGCCGGTACCTGGCCCGGGCGCGTCGGTGTCGGCGTAGCGACTGGAACAAGGTCACCGCGATCAGCGTGAACGCGGTGACCGCGACAGGAGCAGGGAAGCTGGCAATCTGCACCGCCAGCTGCAGCAGGGCCGTGCCGACAGCACAGATCATGACCGCAGCGGCCGCGTAATCCACCGCCCGCCGGACCATGTCGCACGCCTTGGCGCGCACGCTGGCCATGCCGGGCACCCATGTCGCCTTCGCGTTCTCCCGCATAACGACGGCAGCCATTTCGCCTCCCCGCCTCCCGACACGACCAGCTGCGCCCAGCATGCCGGGCGGCGTAGCGGCTGCCAGTCACCTGGCCGACGCCGTTGCTGTCAGCTTCTCGACACGGGTACGGCCCACGCCGGCCCCCGAATGCTGCGCGTCCTACCAGGGCGGAGCGCCCACAGCCAGCCCTGATACATCCGCGTCCACGCCCAGTTTGCGACATCAGACCCCGCCCATACTTCCGGCACTGGCCAGATGCCGCGGACGGCATCCAACCCCCGCGGCACGTGGTGAGCGGGCGCGGCCGCGTCTCGCGGCACCGCCATCATGACCAGGCGCAGCCGAGGCCTTGGACGGCACGGCGGATGGACGCGGTGGACATACGGACCAAGCCGAGCCTGGTGTTGGTCCAGCCCGGTGACCGAGCCCACCACAATCTGAACCACCCCGAGCTAAATCCTCGCCGGCTACATGACCTCCGGTACCTGACCAGCCCGCGTCTCCCGCGGCTCGAGCCCTTGACGGCGGCGGCGCAGCCGGCGGAAGCCAACCTCAGTCGCGCTGGCTCATCCACACCGAAACGTGGGCAGGTTCCAGGGCCTGGTGCACTACGCCGGCCAGGTCGGCCTGGACCGCGTCCAGGTCCACGGCGTCTTTCAGCCGCGCCGCGAATGCCGCCACAGTCTTGTCGGCGTCATACCGGGCCCGGTTGAACCGCCGGTCCACGGCCCGCTGCACCCGCTGCCTCAGCGGATTGAACAATGCCGCCGCCGCGAGCGTAGCGGCGGCCACCGCCACCGGAGTGCGCAACTGGAACACCTGGGTGGCCAGCAGGACCAGTCCCGTGTACACCCCGATCAGCAGGCCGGTCACGAGCGCGTAGGACAGCGTCCGGGAAATGATCCGGTCTATGTCGTACAGCCGGTACTTCAAGATGGCCACGGCCATGCTGGCCGGAAGCGCCGCCGCGCCGAGCCCGACCAGAAAGCCGAGAACCAGCTGGACCTCAGGCTGATCCGGATAGAGCGCCAGCACTGGCTGGAAGATGATCTGGGAGACGACAAGGACGGCGGTGCCGCTCAGCAGCCACTTCAGCTGCTGGCGTCGCTCTCCCGACGAGTGCCGCCAGTTCAGCACCTGCGCAACGACGAACGATAGCAAGAAGGCGGCGAACACCGGGAAGATCACCCAGTAGAAGGTGGCCGACGAAATGGCCGTGAGACCCCCGCCCGAGTCGACCCGGACGTGGCGAGCGGTAAGAGCGGTAGCCGCGAGCGCATACGTGCCCCCCGCGTAGCACCCAACCACCGCCAGGTAGGACCACAGCACCGGGCGCCAGCGCGGCGACGGGAGCCGCCCGTCGGGGAAGAGCAGGATCGCGAGCCCGAGCAGCACGATGGCCGGCGCCCAGGAATACTCAAGCAGCAGCGCGACCGCGCCAAACGGCAGGCGGTGGCCAAGACGGTAAGCGAGCAGCGCATAGGACGCGGCATCCGCCGGGAGCAGTTGGAGGCCGGCGGGGGCGGTGAGCAGGATCCAGCCGATCGCATTGCGGGGCTGCCGACGGACGATAACGAAGCCCACTGCCGAAAAGAGCACGGCCACAGCGATGTTCTGACCGCCGTTTAGCTGCCAGTTCTGGTGCGTCAGGGCATAGAGCGGCACTGAGGCGGCGGCAAGCAGCACGGCCAGGACGACCAGTGCTACCGCGGTCGCTGATGACGCCACCACGAAGCGGCGCGCCGCGACCTCCGTCGTCACCGGCACCGGCCCGCCTGTCGGCTGCGCCTCCTGCATGATCAGAACGTACGCCCGTACCGTTCCGGGACCGTTACCGCTTAGCACGCGAACCCCGCGACGGGCACCTGGTTTGCTGGCCCGGTGAATCACATGCTTGCTGTCCGCCGTTTCGCGGCCGGGGACGCCCCTGGCGCCGCAGCCATTATCCGCGGCCTTCCGGACTATTTCACCGGCGATGTGCCCGCCAAGGTCGAACGCGACGCCGCCAGCCGCGCTTCGTCCAACCCGATGACGACCACGCCAGCCAACGCCAATTCACAGGAACCCGACGAGGTACCTGGTGGTAATCGGCGTAGCGTCCGCCCTGTGCTGTCATCTACGCGGTTACCGGCGGCACAATCGGGCACCCGCCGCCCGTAACGCTCTCGGAACGCCGTGCTACTAGCGTTAGCCGCATTCCGGTATGGCGGGTAAGAGGGGCGGCAATCCGGTGAGTCCAAGGGCACGCGTCTGGCAGTGGCTGCCTCATGTCCGCCCCAGGATCGTTCTGGCGGTCAGCTTCGGGCCCTTGAGCCGGTACACCTATCGCTCTGATCGGGCCACGTGTCCCGATGCCTGCTCGGATCAGGATTCCTCGATGCGCGGCGCAACCTTTTGGCGTCACGTACCCCTGTTTACATATGACCGTCCTGGTATCGGATGGTTCCGCGAGCGACAACCGGGAGAGGCGCGCTCATGGTGCTACGGAGCCGCTTGGCCTGCGTCGCCGAGATCACCGGGGGCTGCGGCGGGCTACCGGGATTCCTGGTCGGCGGGTGAACTCGGCCGATGGTTCTGATGAGCCTTGAGGAGGAGTACGACGACCAGGTCACCGTGCTCTACCGCAGCTACGCGGGCCGGGTGCAGGGTTATCTGATCAATATGGGCTGCGACCGGGGCCTGGCCGAAGAGATCACGGATGACGCCTTCCTGGCCGCGCGTCGTCGCTGGGCGCGGGTCCGGACCCTCGATGAGCCCGAAGGCTACGTCTTCAAGATTGCCAGGAATGAACGGAGCAAGCGGCAGAAGGCTCACGATTGCCGCGCGAAGGACCTCGATCCCGATCCGCATGCAGCGGTGCGGGCCGCTGGCGATGACTATGCCCAGATCGTGGCCGATCGCGCTGCGGTCTGGCAGGCGCTGCGCCAGTTGCCTGCCGGCCAGCAGGAAGCAGTCGTGCTGCGGGACGTCGCGGGCCTTTCTGAAGCGGCGACCGCCCGGGCCATGGGCGTCAGCACAGGTTGCGTGAAACGGTACTCGTTCGAGGGCCGGCACAGACTCCGCGTTCTGCTCGCAGATTTCCGGCGGAGGGAGAGCGGCCGGGAGAGCGGGCGGGAGAAGGGAACGGCTGATGATCGGGGACGAGGAGCTGGATGTTCTCTTTACCACGCTCGGCGGCCAGCTCGATGACGCGGAGCTCGACCGTCGGGTGGCCGGGATCCGGGGTGCCCTGCGCCGGCTGCGTGAGGATCAAGCCGAAGCCGCCCGGATCAATGCTCTAGCGACCGATCCTGATGACGAATTGTCGCTGGCCGCGCTGGTCACCCGCGCGGCGGAGGGCGACCCGGTTGCCTGGGAGGAGATCGTGGACCGGTACGCGCCGCTGGTGTGGTCGATCTGCCGCCGGTTCCAGCTCAGCGGCCATGAAATCGAGGACGTGGCGCAGAACGTATGGCTGTTGCTGGTCGAGCACTGCGGTCGGCTGCGCGAGCCGGCCGCGCTGCCCGGCTGGCTGGCCACCACCACACGGCGGGAATGCCTCCGGGTGGTGACGGCAGCCCAGAAGTCCGAACGAGCGGAGACCAAGCTGGACGAAACGCTCCAGCTCGCCAGCGACACGGCGATCGAGGAGGAGATCCTCGCCGCCGAACGGAACGCGGCCTGGCGCGCGGCGTTCGCCGAGCTCCCGCCGCGCTGCCAGAAGTTCCTGGCCATGCTCATGGCCGACCCGCCCTACTCCTACGCGGAGATCAGCGCGGCACTGAACATCCCGGTCGGCAGCATCGGCCCCCAGCGAGCCCGCTGCCTGCAACGGTTGCGCCGGTCTGACGCCGTCATCGCCTGCGGCCGGGGCGACGGACCAAGCCCGCCACCCGGGGGGTTGGCTCCGGGAAGGTAGCGGTCATCCTGGCACGGACTCGGACCGGTGCCTCGGCGCCTGCTTCGGACGGCTGTCGAGCCAGAGCGCCCAGGGCTCGATCACCCCGATCTGCAGCAGTCTGGCTGAGGCCCAGGGATCCCGGGCGAAGCGTGTCTTGACGTCTTGCTCATTGGCGGCCTTGACCACGTGCAGGGTCTGCTCGCCATTGCCGACCGGGCCGCCCAGGATGACGAAGCCGTCGTCAACCAGCCCGTCCATAAAGGCCGCGTGCTCATCCCAGCCGTCCTGCTCCCGGATGGGGCGCGTGGAGTCCCAACCGGGGCCGTGTACCAGCCTGACCGCGAAATGTGCCATAGCCGGAGCGTACTGGCCGTCACTGACCCTCAGCCGGCTGCGGGGCGCGGGGGCGCGGAGGCGCGGCGAAGGCTCGCGGGCACGATCCAGACGGGTCAGTCGTCCCGGTGAACCGTGCCCAGCGTGAAGGCCGGCACGCAGACGGATATGTACTCCGCGCCGTCCGCCCCCGGAGTGCTGTAACGCACCCATTCGCCTGGCCGGGCGTGCACGGCCTGGCCGGCCTGGACCGTCAGCTGTCCGTCTTCAGCTTCCACCACCAGCGCTCCCCGCAGCACGATCGTGAACTCGTCGAACTCCGGGCGCTGGCCGGGCTCGGCCCAGCCCGACGGGCTGCGCATGTGAGCGATGCTCAAGGCGGCCTGGCCCGTGTTGGCCTGCCCCACGTACTCATCGATCAGCTTGGGCGGCTCGCCGGCCGCGGCGACCCGGCTCGGCTCGCGGATCAGTTCAGGCATGATCGCCAGTATTCCGCAGCGCGGGTCTACCGTTATCAACGGTGGCCGCGAGGAAGGGAACCCGATGGCGCCCCGAGTAACTAGCGACCTGCTGCTGGTCGGAAGCCTGCCGGCGGACTCGGCCGATTCGGCCCTGCGCGCTGCAGCGGGGTTCTTCGGCGACCTGGTGTTCGCGCTGCCCGACGGCGAGACGGGCCCCCGGGCCGCATGGGTCGGCTACGAGCGGGAACGGCTCGTCCGGCCAAACCCCGGCGTGGTCGTGGTCCAGGAGACCGAATCGCCGACCGGGATCCCGCGGCACGCGTACGAAACGCCAGTGTTCGGCATCGCCCCCGGCGTCACCGAACTGCGGTGGGATTCCTGGCCGCGCATCGACGATGCGATCGCGGGCTACCGGGTGTTCAGCGCGTTGCGCGCCGAGGGGGTGATCCCTGGCCACCTCCGGTTCCAGGTCGGGCTCCCGTTCCCGGCCAGCTCGCTGAACGGGTTCAAGGCCGACTTCGCCGCCGACTATCCGGTCGCCGAGCGGGCGTTCGAGGACCTGGTAGCCCGCGAGCTGCGCCGGCTGACCACGGCGATCCCGCCCGAGGACCTGGCCATCCAGTGGGACCTGGCGTACGAGACGCAGGACATCGAGGGTGTGCTCGCGTGGACACCGGAGGGCGGATGGGAGCGGTTCGCCGGGCCCGTCACCCGGCTGACCCGGCTGATCCCGGAGGAGGTCCTGGTCGGCTATCACCTGTGCTACGGGACGTTCCCGGAATGGCCGATGTACGAGGCACGCGACATGGGGCTGCTGGTACGGATGGCGAACTTCGCGGTGGCGAACTCCGGGCGCCCGGTGGACTGGCTGCACCTGGCCGGGCCGCGGTACCTGCGCAGCGAGGACCGCAGCTTCTTCCGCCCCCTCGCCGATCTGGAGCCCGGCGACGCCCGGGTGTTCCTGGGCATCGTGCTGCCCATCGACGGGATCCCCGGGCTGCTGCGCAGGCACGCCACCGCAGCGCGCTACCTGCCCGACTTCGGCGTCGCGATGTACTGCGGCTTCGGCCGCCAGCCGGGCGCGGACGGCACCGAGACCATGCGGGAACACGCGCACGTGGTGCGTGCCGTCCGCGCCGCAGAACGCCACTAACGTCCAGGCCAGCGCACCTCCCAACGACGCCGAGGTCACGCGTCCCTTCGTCGCAGCAGGTACGTGGCCAGCCCCAGAGTCAGCGCCACCCAGGCACACAGCACCGCGAAACCCGCCCACGGAGCCAGCGGATAGTAGCCATTCTGTGGCGTGTAACTGGCGGTGACCTGCGGATACGCTGGATAGGGCTGCTGGATCGCAAAACCCGCGGCCGGTGTTAGCCGCAGCAGCCAGTCCGCCACTCCGACCGGCATCAAGGCCAGCGGGCCGGCGAAGAAGTACGGCAGGACGATCACCGCGATGACGGCGGTGACCGTGGCCGCGCCGCGCCGCAGGACCGCGCCGAGAGCCACGGCCAGCACGGCGGTGACCGCCAGCAGCAGCGCGGTGCCGGCCAGGATGCGCACCTCGGTAAGCGCGCTCACCGGGTCGATGAAGATGCCGCGGGAGCGGGCCAGCGGCTCGTTGATCAACAGCGCCGCGACGGCCGCGGGCACGCCCACCACGAAGGCGGCTACCCCGATCACGATGGCCTTCGCGGCCAGGATCCGGTGCCGCCGCGGGCTCGCGGTCAAAGTGACCCGGATCAGGCCCCGCCGGTATTCGGCCGTGATGAACATGGTCGCCACGACGATCATCGCGATCAGCCCGGCGAACGTGCCGATCTGGGTATTCGCCACCGAGCTCGCTCCGGAACCTGCCACCGGAGCGATGTCACCGGACCCGCTGACCGTCAGCCCGCTGCCGGACTGGTGATACCCCAGCACCGGGTAGGGGCCACCAGAGCTGCCACCCACCGTCGTGCCCGTCCACTCCCCGGTGCCCGAGGCACCCGCCACGGTCACGTGGTCGAACGCGGCGGTGGCCTGGCTGGGGCCCCCAGCAGAACTCCCCGTAGCGAGAGACTGGCTGGTCATCACGGAATAGTCCGGCGAGGCGGCGAACAGCCCGGCCGGGGCCGTAGTCGGCAGCCCGGGCAGGGTCACCGTCTGCAAGGCAGACCAGTGTGTGCCGTCCGGCGAGTCGTAGCCGGTAATCGCGCCGCCGGAGCGAGTCAGCCGCAGCCAGCGCTGCGAGGCCGCGGACACCGGCCCGGCCAGGCCCGCTGTATCACCCGTGAAGTCCCACTGCATCCGGACCCCGTGGCTGCCGGTCACCATCATCGCCGCGTAGGCCGATCCCTCGGCCGTCGAAGCCTTGATGATGATCCCGGCCTTCGACCACGGTTGCAGGCCCGCCTTCAGGTCCTGGGTCGAGACGCCGTCCGGCGAGTATGAGCCGGTCAGCGACGTGACCCGGACGGTGATGCTGCCGTCGGAGCCCAGCGGCTGGTGCACGAAGTAGAAGCCGTCGGTCACCGCCTCGCCGCCTGGTCCCAACGGGCTGGTGCAGCTCGGTCCGCCCACCACGACGGGTGCGGATGGGCTGGCCTGCGAGCCACACTCGCTGTGACTCAGCAGCCCGATCCCCGCGGTCAGCAGCCCCGCGACGATCAACCCGATGACCCAACCTCGGACGGTCCGGAACTTGGTCCACTCCGCCCGCAGCAGCTGCGCGAACCCGTCGTGTCCGGCCGGCGCCGCCGGACGGTACGGCGCGATCGTCGGGGCCGCCATCACGCCGCCTCCACGAACCCCGTCATCCGCCTCGGCATCGCTCACGTGATCGTCCTTCTCACCCGGAACCTGAAGCTCATACGGCGGTTCTACGCCCGGGCCGGTGTCAGCACGGTGGCCGCCGCTGACACTGGACTGACACCTGTGACCTGGCACCATGGGACCCATGAGGGTGCTCGTCGTCGAAGATTTCGAGGTCCTGGCCGCCGCGATCGGGACCGGGCTGCGCCGCGAAGGCATGGCGGTCGACGTCGTCCTGGACGGCGACGACGCCCTCGAGCACCTGGCCGTCACCCGCTATGACGTCGTGGTGCTCGACCGGGACCTGCCCGGAACCCACGGCGACGAGGTCTGCCGCAGGCTCGTGGCCGGGCCGTCCGGAAGCCGGGTTCTGATGCTGACCGCGGCCAGCACGGTCAAGGAGCGGGTCGACGGCCTCGGCTTGGGTGCCGATGACTACCTGCCCAAGCCATTCGACTTCGCCGAGCTCGTGGCGCGGGTCCGCGCGCTCGCCCGGCGCTCCGTCGCGCCGCTGCCGCCGGTGCTCGAGGCCGCCGACGTGAGCCTGGACCCGAACCGCCGGGTCGCGTTCCGTGCCGGGCGCCGGCTGGATCTCAGCCCCAAGGAATTCGCGGTCCTGGAGTGCCTGCTGTCCTCGCCCGGCCGACTGCTCTCCGCCGAGGACCTGCTCGAACGGGTCTGGGACGAGGCCGCTGACCCGTTTACCACCGCGGTGAAGACCACGATCCGCCGGCTGCGGGCCAAGCTCGGCGAGCCACCCCTTATCCACACCGTCCGCGAGGGCGGCTACCGGATCGGAGAAGCATGATGTCCCACGGCCAGCCCCGGATCACGCTGCGGATGCAGCTCGCGTTGCTCTACGCCGGCTTTCTCACCTTCGGTGCGGCCCTGCTCCTGGTCCCGATCCTCACTATCCACCAGGCGGTACCGGAGGGTGCCGACGGACGCGTCATCGCCGGAATCCAGGCCAATACCCAAGCGCAGGAAATCCGCGCCGCGGCCACCCTCATCGGTCTGGTCGCGCTATCACTCGCGGCCGGCTGGCTGATCGCGGGCTGGTTTCTGCGCCCGCTGCGCACCATCACCGCGACCGCTCGCCACATCTCCGCGAGCAACCTGAACCAAAGACTGGCCCTGACCGGCCGCAACGACGAGTTCAAGGATCTCGGCGAAACCCTGGACAGCCTGTTCGAGCGGCTCGAGGCGTCGTTCGAGTCGCAGCGGCACTTCGTGGCCAACGCCTCCCACGAACTGCGCACCCCGCTGGCCGCCGAACGGACCCTGCTCCAAGTGGCGCTGGCCGATCCCGAAGCTACGGCCACGACGCTCCGCGAGACCTGCCAGCAGGTCCTGGTCCTCGGCGATCAGCAGGAACGTCTCATCGAGGCGCTGCTCACCCTGGCCAGCAGTGAGCGAGGCGTCGAACAGTGGGAACCCTTCGACCTCGCCGAGTTGACCGCGAAGGTGGTCGAGGACCGCAGCCTGCAAGCCGCCCAGCAAAGCATCCACGTCCGGACGACGTTCACCACTGCGCCCGCCACCGGCGACCCGAACCTGATCGAGAGCCTGGTCGCCAACCTGGTCGACAACGCCCTGCGGCACAACGTGCCGGGCGGCCGGGTCGAGGTCTGGACGACCATGGCGGCCGGGAGGGCCAGCATCCGGATCAGGAACACCGGGCCGGTGGTCCCTCAGTACGAGCTGGATCGCCTGTTCCAGCCGTTCCAGCAACTGGGCCACGAGCGGATCCGCCACGGCGACGGCCACGGCCTGGGCCTGGCCATCGTCCACGCCATCGCTATCACCCACAGAGCCGCGCTCACCGCCACCGCCCGCTCCGAGGGCGGCCTGGACATCGAGGTGAGCTTTCCCTGATAAACCGCTGATACGTTACCCGCAGGTCCCGACGCGCGTAACGGAGGTTTGCCATGACCGAGAGCGAGTTCCCAGCCCCGCAGAGCGGGTTCGTGGTCACCCATTTCCTGGTCGTCTCCGACCAGGACCGGTCCCGCGAGTTCTACCGGTCGGTGTTCGGGGCCACGGTGCTCCTTGAGCGCGACCCGGTCATCATGAAGATGGCCAACAGCTGGCTCATCCTCAACGTGGGCGGCGGCCCGACCGACGACAAGCCCACGGTGACCCTCACCCCGCCAATAGACCCCGACCGGACCAGCGCGTTCATGAACCTCAGGGTGGCGGACATCGCGGCGTCCTACGCGGAGTGGTCGGCCAAGGGCGCCGAGTTCCTGACCGAGCCCAAGGTCCACGCCACCGAGATCCGCGCATACATCCGCGACCCCGACGGTCACCTGATCGAGGTCGGCCAGTCGACCGTCATCCGCGGCTAGGCCGCCTTGCGCATTCGGACCGGCTCGGGTTGAGTACAGCCATGGCTGAGCAACCACCCGCCGTCAAGGCCTGGCATGCCGTCGTTGACTCCGGGGACCCGGCCCTCCTGGACGGCCTGCTGGCCGACGACGTGGTGTTCCGCTCGCCCGCCGTGTTCGCGCCGCAAGAAGGCAAGGACGTGGCCGCGCTGTACCTGCGCAGCGCGATGGCGGTGCTGGGGCCCTCGCTGCGCTACGTCGACCAGTGGTGCGGCCCGTCCAGCGCGGTGCTCGAGTTCGAGGCCGAACTCGACGGCCTGTACGTCCACGGCGTCGACATGCTGCGCTGGAACGACGACGACCAGCTGGTCAGCTTTACCGTGATGGTCCGGCCCATGCGCGGCCTGACCAAGCTCATCGAGCTGATGCAGCGCCAGCTCACGGGTAACACGGCATGAGCATCCAGCTGAACCACACCATCGTCTCCTGCCGTGACCAGGAGCGCTCGGCGGCGTTCCTCAGCGAGATCCTCGGCCTGCTCCCGGCGACCCGCTTCGGCCACTTTCTCGTGGTGCAAGCGGACAACGACGTCTCCCTCGATTTCGCCGAGACCACCGGCCCGATCACGCCGCAGCACTATGCGTTCCTGGTCAGCGAGGTCGAGTTCGACGCCGCCTTCGACCGCCTCCGCGAGCGGGACCTGCCCTACTGGGCCGATCCGGCCCGGACCCAGCGCCAGGCCATCAACCACCGCGACGCCGGCCGCGGCCTGTACTTCGAAGACCCGGACGGTCACGTGCTGGAGATCCTGACCCGCCCCTACGGCAGCGGCCCCCAGCCCGCGATCTAGAAAGATCATTCCTGAGCGTCAGGCAGCCCGCCGGTAGGCCCGTACCGCCAGCGGCACGAACACGATGAAGATCCCGGCCAGCCAGACCAGGCTCCGCCACAAGTTGGGCCATAGCGTTGGCTCGAGCGGGCCGCCCAGAGCCATCGCGCGCATGGCGTTGATGGTGTACGTGACCGGCTGGTGGCTGGCGAAGGCCTGCAGCCAGCCGGGCATGGTCGCGATCGGCACGAACGCCGAGGACACGAACGTAAGCGGGAACAGCCAGATCAACCCGAACGACTGCACCGATTCCTCGTCCCCGATGGCCAGCCCGGTGAAGGCGGAGATGCACGCAATCGCCACGCCGAACACGGTGGCCAGCACGACCATGGTCACGGCGGGGCCGAAACCGTTGAGGAACCGGAACCCGACCGCGTAGCCTACGGCGACGATGATCAAGATGGTGACGAACATCCGAATGGTGTCGGCCGTGAGCCGCCCGGTGAGCACCGCCGAGCGTGCGATCGGCATGGATTTCAGCCGGTCGATGGTGCCCTTCTTCAGCTCCTGTGCGAGCACGATGGCGGTGCCGAACGTCGCGAACGCCGCAGTCTGTGCGATGATGCCCGGCATCAGGAAGTTGACGTAGCCGCCGGGGACGCTGACCGGGATGGCGCCGCCGAAGACGAACCGGAACAGCAGCACGAAGATCACCGGCTGGATCACGCTGAAGAAGATGTAAGCGGGCACCCGGAACCACACCAGCAGGCTGCGCTTGGTGAGGGTGAGCGTGTCGCTCAGCCCCCAGCGGAACCGGTAGCCCAGGCCGGGAGCCCAGGCCGAGCCCGTTATCGCCGTCATGATGCCGCCCTCGCAGTGTCAGTATCTTCGGCTTGCCCGCGGCGCGATCCGCGCCGGCGTCCGTTCGGTTGTTCATCCTCTGCGGCATGTCCGGTCAGCGTCAGGAACACATCGTCGAGCGACGGCCGGCGCAGCGCCAGCCCGTGGCTCGCTATGGCTGCGGCATCCAGCGCGCGCACCGCGTCGATCAGCGCGTCGGACCCGCGGGCCCCGACGCCCACGCTGACCACGCCGGTCTCAGGGTCGGCGTGCGGCTCTCCCTCGCCGATCGGCTTGATCGCCGCCACCGCGTCGGCGGCCCGGCTGCGGTCGGGCACCGTGAACTCGATCACGTCCCCGCCGACCCGGTTCTTCAGCTCCTCGGACGTGCCCGCGGCGATGACCAGGCCGTGGTCGATGACCACGATCTCGTCCGCCAGTTCGTCGGCTTCGTCGAGGTACTGGGTCGTCAGCAGCAGCGTGGTTCCCCCGGCCACCAGCGACCTGATGATGTCCCACATCCCCAGCCGCGCCCGCGGGTCTAGCCCGGTGGTCGGTTCGTCCAGGAACAGCACCCGCGGCCGGCCGACCAGGCTTGCAGCCAGGTCCAGGCGCCGCTGCATGCCGCCGGAGTAGGTCTTCGCGGTCCGGTCGGCCGCGTCGGCCAGCCCGAACTGCTCGAGCAACTCGGCGGCGCGGCTGCGGCTCTCCGGTCGGCTCAAGTGGTACAGCCGTCCGATGATCTCCAGATTCTCCCGGCCGGTCAGCGGCTCCTCGATCGCGGCCGACTGCCCGGCCAGCGCGATCGAGCGGCGGACCGCGGCCGCGTCCCGGACCACGTCGTGGCCCTCGACCACCGCCCGTCCCCCGTCCGGGAGCAGCAAGGTGGTCAGGATCCGCACCGCGGTGGTCTTGCCCGCGCCGTTGGGCCCGAGCACGCCGAGCACCGTGCCGCGCGGCACGGACAAGTCGATACCACGCAGCGCGTGAACCTCCCCGAACGATTTGGTCAAGCCCTCCACGAGGATCGCAGGCTGCTCACCTGCCCCGTTGAACTGCGACATGAATCCTCCCGACACCCCGTCAGCATCCCCCGGCACGAAACTACTCCTCACAGTGCGAACGGGCCCAACGAGATTAACCTTCCCGCCGCCCAGTGATATGACGAAACAACCGCCGCCAGTTCATCGCAAACGAACCGGCTGGCGGCGTGGAGCACCACGTCCGTTAGGAAGATAGATAGATTTTTTACCGAACGGAGCGTGGCGCGTGCGGCAGAATCTCTGCCATGTTGCCCGTTGCTGAGCTGCACCTGCACATCGAAGGCACCCTCGAGCCCGAACTCCTGGTCCGCCTGGCGGCGCGCAACGACGTCGCGCTGCCCACCACGGACGTGGCCGAGCTGCGGGCCAGGTACCAGTTCGACAGTCTGCAGGCCTTCCTGGACCTGCATTACGCGAACCTCAAAGTCCTCAATCAAGAACAGGACTTCTACGACCTGGCGCGCGCGTACCTGATCCGGGCCGCGGCGGCCGGGGTCCGCCGGGCCGAGATCTTTTTCGACCCGCAGACCCACCTGGGCCACGGGGTGCCGCTGGCCGCCGTGTTCGGCGGGCTGACCGCCGCGCTGGCCGACGGCCAGCGCGACCACGGCATCTCCGCCGACTTGATCCTGTGCTTCCTGCGGGACCTAGGAGCCGACGCGGCCGCCGAGACGCTCCATGCGGCGCTGCCGTTCCGGGACCAGTTCATCGGCGTCGGACTCGATTCCAACGAGATTGGCTACCCGCCCGCGCTGTTCACCCAGGTGTACCAGCAGGCCGCAGCCGAGGGCCTGCGGCTGGTCGCGCACGCGGGGGAGGAGGGCGGCCCGGACACCGTGCACCAGGCGCTCGACCTGCTGCACGTCGAGCGCGTCGACCACGGCGTGCGGTCCATGGAGGATCCCGGGCTGGTCGCGGAGCTGCGGGACCGGCAGATCGCGCTCACCGTGTGCCCGCTGTCCAACGTGGCGCTGCGTGTGGTGGACACCCTAAGCCACCACGTGCTGCCGGCCATGCTGGACTCCGGTCTGCTGGCCTGCGTGAACAGCGACGACCCGGCCTACTTCGGCGGGTACGTGGACGACAACCTGGCCGCGGTCCGGGCCGCGTTCTCCTTCGACGACGCGGCGCTGGCCGGGCTGGCCCGCAACTCGTTCGACGCCTGCTTCGTCCCCGATGATGACAAACGCCGCTGGAAGGCCGAGGTCGACGCCTGGCTGGCCGCCGCTACCAACACGCCCAACCCGGCCAGCACGTAGGCGTCCGCCGCGATGAGCTGCACCGGGGTCAGGTTCAGCTCGGCGTAGTGCCCGCCGCCGAGCGGTACCCGCCAGATGATCGCGGCCCACCCCGCAACCGCCACTACCGCCACCGCGGCCAGCCCGGCCACCGCGGTCCGGCTCGGCCACCGCCGCGCCGCCGCGACCACAGCCACCAGCAGCGCGGGCACGGCCAGCACCCAGTGATGCGACCAGGAGATCGGAGAGATGAGCAGGCTGGTCACCGCGCACAGCG
>Ga0210405_10001584_pt1 | contig 25403 bp, 24 predicted proteins | sample IncBWH11MmetaG_FD_155492 | JGI IMG/M metagenome (GOLD analysis project Ga0210405, IMG submission 155492) | Forest soil microbial communities from Barre Woods Harvard Forest LTER site, Petersham, Massachusetts, United States - Inc-BW-H-11-M | ecosystem: Environmental > Terrestrial > Soil >... | reverse complement strand
GGCTACACGCAATCTCAACTGGACAAAATCGCGCTACGTTTAAATCAACGTCCACGAAAAACTTTGGGCTTTCAGACTCCAGCGAGTAAACTGCGCGCAAGTGTTGCGCCGACCCTCTGAACCCGCAGCGTTAATCAGGACTTAGAAGTTTATGGTAGGCCTGCCAGAACGGTCCGCCGATCTCAGCCCATTTGCCGCTGTCATTTAAGACGGTGACGAGTATTATCGAATTATTACCGAGTGTATGGGTACTCGCCAAAATCTCTTCGCAAAGCAGGTCAGGCGTTACAACCTTGAGCGAGAGGCTCTAAAGTCGCTCGCGTCTCACGCTGCACTTCGGGCTGACGTGGGGTCCGCGCTAGCAAGCGCAATGGACCTGAGACGTATTTTGCAGAAGTGCGCTGAAGCGATTGTCAAACATGTCGAGGCTGCGTTCGCCCGCGTGTGGCTGTTGAACGATGATCAGGGCGTTCTCGAACTTCAGGCAAGCGCGGGGATGTACACCCGTATCAACGGCACTTACAGTCGGATTGCTCTGAGAAAGTTGGAAATCGGCCACATTGCATGGAAGAAGACCAAGCATTTAAACAACGACATTGTCCACCATTCGCGCATAGACGACAAGAAATGGGCAAAGAAGGAGGGACTGGTAGCTTTCGCCGGATATCCGTTGGTAATCGGCAAGCGTGTTGTCGGAGTTGTCGGAATGTTTTTCAAGCACTCCATAACACGGGCAATTTTAGATACCCTCGGGTCGGTCGCCGACACGATAGCTCAAGGCATCGAGAGGATACGAGCCGAAGAGGGATTGAGACAGCTTTCGGGCCAACTCTTACGGTCGCAAGACGAAGAACGACGTAGAATCGCGTACGATTTACATAATATCACTGGTCAAAATCTGGTGACCTTACTGACCTCGCTTGACCAACTTCGTCGGGCACTCCCGTCATCTCGAAATTGGCGCAAACTAATCATTCATTGCGAGAAAGTCGTCCAACAATGCCTCACAGAGGTGCGCACACTTTCTTACCTCTTGCACCCTCCAATGTTGGATAAGTTCGGATTGGAAGACGCCATCCGGGAATATTTGGAGGGATTTGGGGAGCGTAGCGGTATTAGGATCAGAGTGCGAGTGCCACCCAATCTCGGGAGGTTTAATCGCGAGGCCGAACTGGTCCTATTTAGAGTCGTTCAGGAGAGCCTAACCAATGTTGAGAGGCATTCGCGAAGCAAATGGGCTGAGATTAGAATTGAACGCCATGAGAAGAAAGTAGTGCTGGAAGTAAGGGATAAGGACCCCGCCATAACTACTCAGCGATCAGACAGCGCCCATCCGGCCGGAGTGGGCATCGCGAGCTTGCAGGAACGCACTCGGCACATCGGGGGACGTCTGGATATCGAATTCAGAAAAGTCGGCACGCTCGTGCGGGCGATAGTGCCTACTTGAAACGGACTAGCGACTTCTTATTCTCCTTGGTGATGACCACGCACTATTGATGCGCGGGATACCGCGACTGCCCATCCGACGAGCTTGGTAAGCCAGTAGATTCGGCACAACTTCAATCGATGCTGACGAATGGTACGATCGCCAACGAACGCGCCAAGTGGTTGCCGGGATTCTTGGAGGGCAAGTCTCGAACCTGGTTTCTCTCCATGGCTATCTGGCACACGGCCGAGCATTTGCTTGGAGGCGTCGTTTGCGTGAGACGGGTGTCAGGAATCCCGGTGGGCCTGTGAGTCCAATTATTCTGCTCGGGCTATGCTCCCTGCTCGCTCAAATCCTGATTTGTCGCGTAACCAGAAAAGTCAAATTGCCTGAAATCCACTTGGACGGTTACGGCGTTTACCAGGACTTAGCTCGCCGATTTTCTTGCGCGCCTCAGGCAAGCTGTGGGCCGGACCAGATGTCGATGCTCAGCGAGAGTTGAGAATGTTTCTGGAACGAGGACGAGAAGCATGTTTTTGGCTTTGAGGTTTTGTTGCGGTCGTCGGAAAGGCTCTGCGTTCAAGAACGTGGCCGGAGCATTGTATCCTGACGGAATTGGGAGTACGTTGTCGGTCGACCAGGAGGTCAAAATGGAAATCCCTGTTGAATTGTGAGAAGGAGAAAACATGCTGATATCAGGCAGGATTCGCGCATTGAACAATGTTCTGGCTGAGATTTTGCGCCTCAACGTGCATTTAAGGTTCCGCCTCGTTTCAAACTTCGAAGACAAATTCTCCAGGCTCATGCTCCTTCTCTCGTTGGTCGCACTTTTTGCTTTTCAGACAAAGGCTCAGAACCCTCCACCTCCCCCGCCACCTCCGCCCGCAGCCGAAGCCGCCCCACCGCCTGCGCCGCCGGGTCCACTGCTTACAGAGAAACAGTTGGAAAACCTCGTGGCCAGAATCGCGCTCTATCCCGATCCTCTGCTGGCGCAGATACTCACTTCTTCTACATATTGGAACGAAATTCCCGAAGCCGCCGCTTGGGCAAACGAGCATAGTTATCTTAAGGGCGATGCGCTGGCAGATGCGATTCGCGCGGATAATTTGCAATGGGATCCCAGCGTCTTGGCGCTGATTCCGTTTCCGTCGGTCCTGAACCTCATGGCGCAGGATCTCGCGTGGACTGAGCAACTAGGCAGCGCGGTTCTGACGCGGCGGGCTGACGTCATGGACGCAGTTCAACGACTTCGTAAGAAGGCGCGCGAATTCGGCTATTTACGGACGAACCCGTACTGCACGGTAGTCGAAAACGACGGGTACATTGAAATCTTTCCGGTCAATCCGGCTTACATCTACGTTCCCACGTACGATCCTCTTGTTGTATTTGCGGCACCGCGTCCTGGATTCTTTATCGGGGGTGCCATCGGCTGGGGTCCAGCCGTTGTCATTACCGCAGGTTTTTTTCCATGGGGTTGGGCGCATCCCTATTTTGGATGGCGCGCACACGTCATCTTTTTCGACGCTACGCCCTGGGGTCGCGTTTGGGCGAATCGCGGTTACTACTTTCAACCCTACGCTCACCCTTGGGTTCGGCCAGTAGGACCTCGCGTGGAGGTGCATCCGCACATCGCACCGCGGCCATAGACTAGGCTATTCGTTCCGCGGCGTAACATGACTGGCGCTTACGATTATGCGTTAGCAGCGCTCTCGGTGGTGATTGCCATGCTTTGCGGCATGTGCCGACAGTCCCCGTCTCGGACGTTTGTTGCCTGACTCAAAGCATCAGGGTATGGCTCCGCGCATCCAGGACTATTTTCGCTTATTGCTTCAGAGACGCCGCGTCAAACGCAGCTTCAAGAACTTTCCTCATGCGAGTGTTCTCAAATCTAAATTGTACAAGTTTGCTGCACGCGCGTAGGCTCGTCCATCGCGAAACTAATCCTTGGACGCCTTTTTCGTCACAGACGTGAATTGGAAGATGGCTTTCTTGGAATGAATCTGGATTGTCGAATGGACATTTCAAGTCCTGCAATTCGAGAGTCCCGTTGCTAAGCTCCACCCTCTGTATGGAATCTACTAGGTTGCTGATGCTGCGGACTCCGTACCGAAATTTGGTATCCGAAACAAATTTCAAGAGTGCCCATGGCACCTTGCATAGATCAGAACCGAACCGCTCTCTTAGCAGCGAAATCGTGAGACAGATCTTATCCACTTTTCGGCACCGACCAGCAGCCACGTCCTCAAAGTCCAAGTCAGGGATTGTCATTTCTGGGCCATTTATGCGCGATACTAAGTCACGTAGCTTGGTCGGATGATCCTTCTTAGGGCCATTCCCGCCGGCGATAGATTTCACGTTCCTGGCCTTAGACAATGCGTCGCCAATCTCAGGCATACTCCCCGCGAGAATCGCGACAAACTTGCCAAGTTCAATTGTCCGGCCGCCAATTACGACCTTTCCATCCCACAGCAACGGCAAAAGGAGGGCATAATTTTGAGGATTCGAATCGAACTCGTCCAAGAAAAGTATGGGTAGCTTCCCTTTCACCTTTAGATTACGTACTTCATCGAGAGGACCTGCTAGATCATCCAGACCGCCAGTTGAAGTCATGTTTACCGTAACCTGGCCGACGCCGTCCTCCTTCATGGCGTCCCCCAGACACTCTACGAAGTGCGATTTCCCCGTACCCGGTGAAGCGTGCATGACGATATTCAGCGGTTTCTTTCGCTTCGTGTCTATCGAATAGGCACGGATTGTGTCCTCAACTCTGAGTATATCGACGCAATGCGGCCAATCTAACGTGGCATATGTCTTTAGAAGCTTCAGACTGTTCCCATAGGATTTGATAATGCTCAAATCGTCCGCTGGGCATTGCCCAGAGATGATCTGGTTCATGATAACCGCGTGGGCCGCCTTCGTAGGGCTTTCTAGATCTGCTCGAGTTCGTTTCAGGTACTTTGCGGAAGGAACGTGTTGTTCAATTTGATTGTTCACCCCAATACTCCTTGGCCGTCAAGTATACTCTACACACTCTTCTCACTCGCCTGTCCAAGTCCCAAGAAGTCCGCTTGTGGGAAGTTCAACGTGCTAAGTCGTGCCGGACATTTCGGTCTATATTCTGCCTCTCCCGTTTCGGCACTAATCCGGCACCGCGGTCGCTTTCGCGGATGCGCTTGGTTCATTTCGGCAGACTCCGGGAAGAGGTTCAAGCCCCTCCTTTTCTACCAAACGGCTATTTTTCTGCACTTTGGCATCTCTAGTTCCAGTACTTCGGAACCAAATCGGGACATCCTTATTTGAGACCATCGCTCTATTCGCTCCTGCGGACCACACCCCTACTATGGGCAAGTTCCGAGGAACTGCTGTCCGGCGAATCGAAAAGCGCGATGTGCGAAGCGGCCTTCCTCATGGGATTTGCGCAGGCCTAACCGCCAGGTCTAGTGCAGATTTGGATACCAGATTTCAGACTTTCCCTTCAAGGAGCGATGAAACTATGAATAAGAATCAGAAGGGCTTCTCGTTAATCGAGTTACTGATCGTAGTCGCGATTATTTTGATCATCGCGGCCATCGCAATTCCGAACTTGCTTCGCGCCCGCATCGCGGCCAATGAAGCTTCGGCCGTCGGTTCCATCCGTTCCATCGTGACTGCGGAAGTTTCCTACTCCTCGACGTGGGGCGTCGGTTTCGCAGCCGCCATCACCAACCTTGGCGGTGCGCTTCCTTGCACCGCTGCGGCAGCCACGGCTTGCATTCTCGACCCGATCATCACCGTGACCAAGATCAAGAGCGGTTACACACTGTCGGCGACTGGTGCGGGCGGTGCGGGAACTGCAGTTAGCCCATACACCTCGTTTGAAGCCGCGGCCGTTCCGGTCACGGTGGGCACGACTGGTCAGCGCACGTTCTGCTCCGATGAATCGGGCGTAGTCCGCTTCGATCCAACGGGCGGCGCGGATCCTGGAACAGACGTGCTGTGCGAAGCTTTGACGGCACTCCAGTAGTCATTGGTTTCGTGGTCGACGGGAAGGAAGTAAAACTTCCTTCCCGTTTCTTTCACATAGAAACGTTCGCGCCCCTTCGACTGTCGGTTCATTGCCATCGTGGATCGGCCCGTTCCTTCTTCCGACTCTCCGGACTCCCCCACGGCACTGGAAACACGGCACGTCCTGATAAGTCTATCAGGACTTAGGCTCTCTGAACGTCGTGAGCGATGGGCTTGGGCGCTACTTGAGGCTGGCGACGTATGCGACGAGCGCATTCATCTCGTCTGGCGACAACTCCGGCGTGGGCATGCCTCCGGCTTTCATCTTGGCGGTCGGATGGCGCAAGAGCTCCGTGATTTGGTCGGTAGAAAATTTCGCGCCTGTGCCGATCAGCGCGGGTGCAGCGGCCGTACCGACTCCGCCTTCGCCGTGACACGCCGTGCAGTAGTGCGACTCGAAAATTGCCTTTCCTTTGGCGGCGAGCGGATCGGCCAGCGCCACATTCGCGGCGGCGAGCGAAGCGGAAGAAAGCTCCGGCTCGAACGGCTCGCTCATGTACGCAACTTCTTCCGCTTTCTGCTTGGCGAGTTGCTGCGCGATTTCGGGATCGCGGCGGTCCAGATCTTTGCTGCGCAGTCCCAGCCCTATGAGCGCGCACATTACGAATAGGTAGGCGGACATCGCAACGGGACGTTTCCACGGACGGCGCTCGACGCTGCGATCGAGAAACGGCAGCGCGACAACGGCGAGAGCGAGGACCGTAGGAATTACGAGTACACCGATCACCGACGCAGCGCCGTGCCAGTATTTGAGCCACTGAAAAATCGGCAAGTAATACCATTCGGGCCGCGGGATGTACTGGGCGTCTGCTGGATTGGCCGGGGGACCGAGTTGCACCGGCATGAAGAAGGCGAGGCACCCTAAGCCGATTATGAGCAGGGCCGTCAGGGACAAGTCCATCAGGATTTGGCGCGGATAGAAAAACTCCGCCTTCTGCGTGGGTTCCAACGGATCTTCGGTGAATGGACCAGCAGCTCCGACTTTGCGAAAGAGAAAAAGGTGCGAAGCGACCAGTGCGAAGATGCACGCGGGAATCAAAAACACGTGGGCGACAAAAAAGCGCGAGATGGTCAGAGTGCCCATGTCCGTGCCGCCGCGCATCAGACGCTTAACGCTTTCCCCGATCAGAGGCATTTCGCTGGCGGCGTTGGTGCCAACGGCGGTGGCGAAGTAAGCCTTCTGGTCCCAGGGCAGCAGGTAGCCCGTGAAAGCCATCCCCAATACCAGCACGAACAGCACGCACCCGGAAAACCATAACAGTTCGCGGCGGCCTTTGTAGGCGCCGTAGAGGTACGTTTGAGAAAGATGCAGCAGCAGCACGACGATCATGGCACTGGCACCGTAGGAATGTAGACCGCGAAGAAACGAACCAGCCGTGACGGACTTGGTGATGTACGCGACGGTGGTGTGCGCGTGATCGGCCGAGGGAACGTAGTACAGCGCCAGGAACACGCCGGTGATGATTTGGGAAAGGAATATAAATAAGAGGCCGGAACCGAATATGTAAGCGAGCCGCGCGCCGCCCGGAATGGGTTCGTCCAACGCGCCGCGCAGCAACGAATCCAGGCCCGTGCGGCGATTCAGCCAACCGCGGAAACCTGTGGCGACTTCTGGCGACGCGTCGTTCTGATTTTCGTGAAGCGGGCTCAATGGTGGAGCAACCCTTCCTTTTTACTAGCCGATGACTTCTTTGTCGGCCACCAGTTGCCGGAAATATTGAAAACGCACTAGGAGTTGGCCGTCCTGCTCGGTGCTCTCCAGCGCATCCATTCCGCGCAGGCATGGGCCACTGATGCGGGCACCATCCGGCGCATAAACGGCCCCGTGGCATGGGCAGATAAATTCGCTCTTTTCGCTCACCCACGGCACGGTGCAGCCCAGGTGCGGGCAGATCGAGGAGAGCACCAGCAACTGGCCGTGGGCGTTTCTCGTGACGTACACCGCTTTTTCGGAAGTAGCCTTCCGCCAACCGTCCACTTGCTCGATCTGAATGGTGCGCTCGATGGGCTCCTTCAGCGACGAAAACTCGGTCAACGAACCGACGGGCGATGCTTTCAGCTCCGTAGTGCGACGCAACAGGGGAAAAAGAGCGAAGCGAATCAAGGGCACGGCAAGCAACGCGCCAACGCACAATGAACCTAGCGCGAGCAAAGTTCCCAGGAATGATCGGCGCTGCTCGTCGAAGGGCTGCGCAGTGGAAAATTTCCATCGCGGAGTATTCCCGGCGTCGTCCGCACCGATCTTCATCGAGTCCTCCCGCAGCCGGCTGCTATCCTGCATGTGACGGACACAATGACAGTGTCCGCCCCATCAATGGAAACGCTCTCACTTCTTGGGGAGTTGCCGAATGTAGGCCACGAGCGACTTGATCATATCCGGAGAAAATTTCGAGCCGAAGGCGGGCATTTTACCGCTCCCCTTGGTGATGACGGCAGCTAGCTGCGCATCGGTCTGCTTTTGCACATCGTCCGATCGGAGGTCTCTGGCCTTGAGGGCTTTGCCGGTGGGCGTATTGGCGCTGCCATCTTCACCGTGGCATAGTGTGCAGTTGGCCTTGAAGACTTTGGCGGCGTCGTTCTGAGCGTGCAGACCTGATGGGAAAATCAGCGTTGCGAGAAAAATGGAAATAGCCGTGGATGCCATACGAGCGATGATTTGCTGCATGTGTATGCCCTCTTTCGCTCGGCAAGATTTCGCCGAAAGTCCCCGGGTATGATTCAGCGTTCGCAGCCGTCCGAAGCGCCGCGAAGAACTGGGGAGGAGTCTACCGCAACATTGTCATCGCGTCGTGTACTTTCCTCGTTGGCTCCAAGCGCACGCGAGCTAGTGTTAACGGCGAAGCACGCGAAAGCAGAGCATGGGCGCACGCCTGTGCAGAAAGCAATCGACAGTGGCGTGCGCCTAGCAACTGCCCACCCTTTTCATCTTCAACGTTGAGCAACTGCCCCGAGAAAGCTTCGGTTGCTCTAACTCGTGGTTAGTTCTACAAAGGTAGAAGTCAAGAAAAAACACCTCTGCGCCGGCTGGAGTTTTTCTTGCTTCTCAGCCCACTGGATGGAGCAGGATTTGTTCTGACCGCCCGCACCGAGTCGCGTTACCGGAAATCACTAGGTTCCAGTCCACGAAAAAGTACTACAGTTCACCACTGGTGCCATTGCAACGACTTCGAAGCAGCAGCACTGTTCTGTATGGGGATATTGAGCCTTGCTCGGCGAGCAATGAGGAGAACTTTTGAAAAAGTACTACGTTTTCACTACAGTGCACCATTTTCGGGCATCCGAATCACCTGCGCGCTTTTCACAAATGATATAAAATCACGCAGTTACAACCGTGGGGGCCCGTAGCTCAGCTGGTTAGAGCAGCGGACTCATAAAACAGGGGACCGTTCTGACTGGTTTTGAAAATTGTGGACTCTACTATATCGTTCTAGCAGATACAACGAACCGAAGTTGCCACGTTTGCACTGGATTTGAACCGTTCTGAACCGATAACTACTACAAATTTACTACACTGATTTCTCTCATTGTCGGCGGCATCCGCGAGCGTGGCATTTAATGCCTCGCCCTTCACAACATCTATCAGACGTTCGCGCGTCACTTGCGCGAGGCCCGACCACGGGCGGTGACCCTGCTCAAACGATAGGGCGCGCACCGAAGGAAACTATTCAGCCTTCGCAAGTCCGTGTTCGAATATGAGCGCGACTTCGTAAACTGTGGCCGCGCACTTCAACTGCAGACTCGGTGCTGTCAGGAAAGCGTCCCCTGCGAGGGAAACGAACTCACTACTTGCCGCCCTTCTCAGGCTCGCCACCTGGGTTTGACGGCAGAACATCTACCGCGAAGGGACTTGAATTTACAAAATTGGAAATGAAGTTAGAAGGCCTCGACACGCCAGCCGGCGCTGAACCCACGGTGAAGGACGTTAGATTTGGATAGCTAATCAGAGCATTCGTCATGAGGTCTCCAAAGGGTGCGCGGTTGAGAACTTCTTCGATGTGTGAAACTTGCGCCTGCAAAGACTCTCTCTTGTTAACCTCCGTGCGAGCAATTTCAAGTAGTTCGGTAACGATGTCGTCGACTAGCCGTTTCGGAGCAGCGACCTGCTCTGGGTTCGGAAGGCTTTCAAGCTTTCTATCTAAATCAGGCCAGAGCCGTTCGAACAACAGGTCAAGATTATTTTCGGCAACCGGGTGCTCGCTCACGGCCCTATTGATAGTACGCACGAGTTTTCTTGTATCGTCTTTATCCGGATTCGTCGCCTGAAACATCCCCAGTGGCGACTTCACATCCTGAAATTGGAGGCCGCCCAAAAGGTATGTGCAAAGCCGCGTTTTGTCGTCAATGGTCTTTGACAGCGCCCCGGCTTCGTAAAGAATCCATGGTGCAGCGAGGTTTTCTGGAGTCAAACAGACAATTCCTACCCTCATGCCCTGTAATCTGCTGCTAACCTCATCCAGGCCGCGACTCCCCTTCTCAATATCAGTTGCAGACATCCAAGGTTTGGCGGTCTGGAGTATCAGTGGTAACCAATCTCGCAACGCCTCGGCAACCCACTTGCTTCGCGGTCCCGACCAACTAATAAACACGTTGTGCGCTTCGCTCATATAGCCGCCCGCGATACTTCCATCGACTGTTCATGAATCACCATTTCGGTTGGTACGTGAGTCATCTATCGCTCGTTTCTTTCCAGACAAGTTCGGGAAACGGGTCCTTAGTGCCAACGGCTCGATGGTAACCGCGTGCCATCCGCGCTGCCCTTGCTTTAGCGTCTTCCATATCGTCCGCCCATTCACGGTTTGAGAACGATTTTCCAGTTTTCACATCGAACACTGACGCGCCGGGCCCCAGTCCAGTCTCGACTGCAAACAGTCGGAGATGACATTCTCCAAATCTTGCATCGGCGCAGAAGCCCTCTCCCATTCTCATGGAGTTTCCCCTCGTCAGTCATCGAAAGGCTAGTTCACTCATGAGGAAAAAGCAACGACGCAGCCAGTATCCCACCGCCGAGCGTTAGCCGCTGGCAAAACCCCAGTGTAGGCAATTCCCTGCTTCCTGCCTGACAGCGTTCGCCACAGCTACCGCCAAGCGCACGTGGCGGCATGCTACCCAGCGGTCCAGCTCAAGGAAATCAACCGGTTCCGATGAACTCGGCGCAACAACTTTTAACCCGTTTGTCCGCGCGCTCTAGTAGACGACCCTGCCGAGACTCATGGAGACTTGCAACGGACAGTGCCTTGATTGTGGTGACTGTTGGAGATAGGCTGGGCGCATGGAACCAAGCGCGCCCGAAGGATTGCGCAAGCCAAGGTGTTTCGTAGCTTATGCTTCTCAGCCAACCCACCTCGCGGAGTCAATTGAAACCGCGATAGAAACCATCAAGACTAATGGTGTTGTCGAAATAATTGGATGGAAAAGTCTCACCGTGACGGGTCGCGTGCTGCTCAGCGCGATTTGCGAGGCGATAAGAGCGTGCGATGTCTTCATCGCCGACGTCACGGGATTAAACGCGAATGTGCTATTTGAACTGGGTTACGCAATTGCCCGGAGAAAGCGGATATGGCTGTTGTTGAACCCGAGTATTTCCCGGGCGAGGTCCGAATGGGACCGCTTCCAATTACTAAAAACTGTTGGTTTCGCGCCTTTCACGAACAGCGAGGAAATTTCACGACGACTCTATAGCGAGGAACCCTACAACAAACTGAATCAAGATTTGTTTGGCGAACTTCTAAATTCTGCAGGTCCCGCGAGCAAACCCGACGCTCTACTTTACCTACAGTGCACCGTCAACACTGAGGCAGCCATGCTCGTTGCTCGGCGCGTTTCCACGGGTCCGATAAAGTCGCTTATTGACGACCCGCAGGAAGTTCGCGTCCAACCGTTATCTTGGTATGTGCAACAGGTGTCAACCGCGTTTGGAGTCGTCTGCCACTTCCTGTCCAGCGATTTCCGGGACTCGGGCCAGAATAATGCAAAACAAGCAATCGTCGCCGGTCTGGCCTACGGCTCATCGAAGCCGCTTCTGATGATGGCTCATGAGCCGTACGAATCTCCGCTGGATTACCAGGACTTGCTTCAGAAACATTCGACAGCGGCCGGCGCAATCTCCATTTTCGCTAATTGGTCGCTTCCACTGATTTCAAATTACGAAAAAAGAGTCATCGACGTTGCACGATACAAAGTCGAGGAGCGGAAACGGACCGACTTACGCAACATTAACATCGGCGAGCCGGTTGCCGAATTCGAATCCGATTCGGTTCCGGACTACTTTATTGCGACTGCAGCGTACACCGAGACGATTCATTCGAAGCATTCCATCGTAGTGGGCCGCAAGGGAACAGGGAAAACTGCAACGCTTTACACTTTGACCGAAACTCTAAAGGCAGACCCTCGAAATCACGTCTGCGTCATCAAGCCCGTCGCATACGAGCTTCACGGGCTAATGGAAATTCTTGCGGAGGAACGCTCTAAGGCAGACCAAGGGTATCTAGCCGAGAGCTTTTGGAAATTTCTCTTGTACACGGAATTGACCAAAAGTGTTTACGAGGAACTTCTCAGGAAACCTCAGCACTATGTGCGAACTCAAGCGGAAGCTCTCCTGTCGGAGTACGTCGAGCAGAACCAGACGCTAATCGGCTACGATTTTTCGAGTCGGTTGGAAGCAGCCGTGAACGGAGTGCGAGAGTTACAGCACACCCCGCCCGCCGAAGGTCGCAGACCGAAGATAAGCGAGCTGCTCCACGACCAAATGATTGCCAAGCTTCGAATGCTGCTTGGTCAAGTCCTTGAGAATAAGAGCCAGGTAACTATGTTGGTAGACAATCTCGACAAGGCCTGGAATGCGGCGGACGACTTGAATCTTCTGAGCGACCTGTTGTTCAGCCTGCTCACTGTCAGCAGAACCGTATCGGAGGATTTTTGGCACAATTCCTGTGGGCGGTCGCCGGTCAATCTTCACTTCGTCCTGTTCCTGAGAAGCGATATTTACGCGGCGATGCTTCAATTTGCGAGCGAGAGGGATAAGCTGCCTGTTCGCCTGATTCTGTGGAACGACCCAGAACTATTAAAACGATTAATCGAAAAGCGTTTCATGGCCTCACGCCAGGACATCAAAACGCCAGACGAAATCTGGAAGCAGTACTTTGTTCCGACGATAAAAGGCGTTCCAACTTGGGAATATATCGGCAATAGAATTCTGCCTCGCCCTCGCGACCTCATCTACCTTGTGAAGGCGGCACTGGGAATAGCCATCAACCGAGGACGAACTTTGATTCACGAAGTGGACCTGTTAGAAGGCGAAGCGCAGTATTCGCGATTCGCAATCGACTCTCTCATTGTTGAGTCAAAAGCACGCTTCGTCAAAGCAGAAAAACTATTACTCGAATTTCTATCTTCGTCAGAGGTTGTAACTGAACACGAAATCTCTGCCAAAATGGCTTCGGCAGGATTAGCGGCGCAGGATTTGGAGTCGCTGCTCACTCTGCTCGCTGAGTTGACCTTTATCGGATTTGAAGTCACGCCGAACAGGTTTCAATTCCTCAACGACGAACGCGACGCACATAAAATTGCGACCATGGCAAGAAAAACGGCCGATGACACTACTCACGGGGTTCGGCGATTCCGAATTCATCCAGCCTTCCATTCGTTTCTAGAAATTACACTTCATAGCCTGAGTCTTCCCGGACAAACAATCATGGACCTCTAGAGTCTGCGTTCCAACGCCAGTAAGACTGGTTCAACTACTGCAAGCGAGTATGTTCCAAGCTCAGAATCAACTTCCTAGCGACAGCTGGTGTCTAGACGGAATACACAGCGGGGCATCGGGAATCGTCGCATCCTGGCCCGGGTAAATACAATTCATAGGTATACACAATGTATGTGGTGAAAGAATAGATAGTGAGATATAGAAAATGAGAGAGCGAAATTTGGGCAGCGGAAGGCGAGAAGAGAATGACACCGGGGACAGCGGCTGAGTCTTTCTCGGATGAAAAAACGCTCGAAGTCCCGCCTGTAAATCGCACGCGAAATCCCTTCTCCGCAATCAATCCTACCAATCCACGCATCCGGCCAAAAGCGTCGGCCCTAGCGGCTACTATTACCGCCTAGCGGCATTCTATTGAGCCGTAAAACCCCTTGGGAACCTGATTTTTTCATTTTTTGACCCGGCGACTTGGGATGGGAGCGATAGCAAGAAAGGCGACGTAGAACGATTGCACACACGTGGTTTTAGCAGGGTGATTCAGCAGGTGGAACGAATACACAAGCTGGACCGACCGCGAGGAGTGGATTCCTGTCTAAAACGAATACACAGCTGGGAATCTCGAAGCACGGGCCGACGTATAACGAATAAACAGTCATTCAGCGCGGCGTTTGCATTCGCAGTAGGGCGACCAGCTATTCCTTCAATTTCTTGGCTTGAGGGTTGCGGAAGCGTGGGTCGCTGACTTTTATGTCCAACGCGGCTCCGACTTTTTGAAGCGTTCGGTCGTCCAGTCCAAAAAGGTAAATGTGATGTGCAACCATATCGCGAACCAACGTTCCAGAAAAATTATTCTTTCGGAGGTCGTCCCAAAGCTTCTCGATTTCCTTTTCCGGGAAGGCACTGAAGTGGTCGAGTTTCACCGAGAGGTCTATCAACCTCATGGGAACGCGGTCGTTGGAACCTTCGAGAACAGCCTTGTAGGTTTCTTGCAGAAGTTCCAATCCGACTGAATATGACACACGTTTGATTATCGCAAACGTAGAGCGACGCGTTAACCAAATAACCGCTTCGTCAGTCGTCTTCGCCAGTTCCGACTCGGTCAGAGACAAGCGATGTTCTCGAATGATTTCGGCGAAATAGTTGCGGAAGTCCTCCAAATTGTTTTCCGCAATTCTCAGGATTGCTCGGGTCAATCGAAGCCCCAACAGGTAGCAGGACCGAGCCATTTCGACTTTGATGTCTTTTTGGAGCGAGCCGGGAAAATTTTTCAGCGTCTGGCCCAAAAGCTGTAATGTCTTGAACGCGATGTTAATTTTTATAAGGTCGTTCAGTTCCTCGCTATACTCGAGCTTCTCGCTTTGAACCTGAAGGGCGTGCTCCTTCGCATCGTCGAGGTTTTTCCTATGGCTCTCGCGATTTTTTTCTAGGTCTCTTGAGGGGACGAGGACTTTCGGGGATTCCTGGTATAGGCGGTTTACAAACTCGACGTGGGTACCGAAATCACAGGGGGCCACGCCACCGTAGACGGCATCGGCATTGCGAATAATATGCCTAATAAAGTCCACATCCTTGGTTAAATACAAGACAAATGTCACAATCCCGGAATACTCCTCGTAGTAAACTCGGTCCGCCATTGCGCAGAGTTTCGATTTTGCGTCAGCGCTCTTGGAAGTGTCCCTTAAAGCCTCCTGGAAATACCTAGCAACAAAATAGTAATAAACATACTTGTATCGAAAGCTATAGTTCCCACTCACATTTGAAATTACTTGCGCCGTCTCCAGCCTTGAGAGCAAATCGGACAGATTGAACGTGATGCTGTACTCGTCGAAATATTCGTCGCGGATTTGCTCAACGTCCGCTCTACTCAAAGATTTGTGTTCGGCGTTGAAGAGGTAGAACGCCAATCGGGAAATGAATGTGTACATCAGGTCGAGTTCGGAACTGTCCTTGCATACGTTCGCCAAAGCACTTGTCAGGAGCGCCTCATATAGGTAGCCGTAGGAACCCGAAGGCGTGCTTGGGCTCTTGTGGGCTTCTACAGCTTGGAGTATTGAGAGAATCGTCTCTGGATAGGAAGGGATAAGATTTTTGCCTAATAGCGTTGCGAGGAGACGTTCAGTCTCGTCAATTTCGCGAGCATGCTCGTTTACGTCCCAGGTGAAGTTTCGCCCGATGCAGTACCACTTTTCGATGAGTCTTGCCCTTAGTACATGTCCAAATTCGCGAAACTCGCAGAGCTCAAAGTTACGCAGGGGATTCGATGATTCCATGTAGTGACTTATTTCCTCGATTCTGAATCCCTCGCCGGAGAAGATATAGATTCGGTCAAATAGCTTCGTCAGTATCTCGGAAACTCTCGCTCTTCCATCTAGCGTCAGTTTCGTCTTGTGCCACTCGTCCAGGAGCAATACCTTCTTATCCGATTTAAGCTGTTTAAACCCTTCCAACTGGTCCTGGCTATATTGGCTTACGAACGTCTGATTAATTAGTCCAATCACCTTCGATTCAGTAATGCTTTTCAGTTCAGTGGCCGACAATAAAACGGGGACGAATCCCATCCTTTGAAATTCGGAGTAGAGGGTTTTTGCCAGACTTGTCTTTCCCGCACGTTCTTGGCCCGACACGAAGACTTTATCTTGGCCTAGGAAAAATCCCTTCACTTTGCTGCTCGGTATGACCTCGGGTGTATCGCGACCTTCAACCCTTCGTTCAAAAGAGAATGTCGTCAAATCTGGATAGACGAAGATGTCCTGTAAGCGCAATATCGGAGTGCGTGGGTGCGTGAAACCCGTTCCAGGGTCATGCAAATACGACCGATACTCTGCGTTAACCTCATAGCGCTCATTGACCCGGCGATTCCTTTTAAATGGCGCCCAGTCGTGGCTGCGGGTCGGTGTGTAAGCGTTCCCGCTCCACTCGAACTCCATTCTGCAGAATTGGTTTTCCACGAGGTCGCAGACCACAATGTTGAATCCGCTGTCATCTTCCGTGTTCCCATGCAGTGCAGCTCCCTCAAAGTAGTTAATTTCATCGCCTTCTATATTTCTTTTGCTGTAAATCGATTCCGAGTGTTGATGCCCGGTTAGGACTAGGTCGGCGATGCCTTCGATGTGTTCTTTCAACGCTATTCCGTTATTTGATTCAAGCCACGGATAGGGATGGTGAAGCAAAGTGATTGAAATCGAGTCATCCTGGTCCGGAAGGCCATCCGGAACCAGGAGATGAAGCGGAAAATACAGTTTTCCTTGTTCCTCGGTGCGCTGAGACGAAAATGCCGTGTTATAGCAGCGGGCACGGACCCGAACCCCGCCCAAGTCGTGGACACGTGCCCACAAAACCCAAGGACGTTCGTCACAACCATCCATCCACTTGGAAGCGAACTGAAAGAACGCTTTCTGTGGCTCGACTAAAGCATCAAAGATTCCGTCGCCCTGCTTTATGTCAGCGACCTTACTGGACAAAGTCTGAACCGCCAATTTTCGCAAATCGCTATCGCGCGAGAAGTCGCAATCATGATTTCCCGGGACAAATAAAAATGCTACCTTCCCTTCTCCATACCGCTTTGTCAGGTCAGCCTTTAGAGTTTCAAAGAATCGACCGGCTATTTCGTATTCGGCTTGCGTGCCGGAGAAAGCGATGTCCCCTGTTGCAGCGACGATGCAAACATCAGCAATGGTGTCCACGGACCCAAGAGCCGCCGAGATTCGCGAAACTCGAGAAAGGAGCACATCGGTCTCATAGCGGAAGTGAAAGTCGCTTAGATGTAAGAATAATGCCTTCATTTATACGTAATTCTAGCGGTAAAAACTGCAAATTGCCATTAGGACTTCGAAAGAACGCTTCGGGTCGTGGAACGAATTCGCACGGAGATTCGAGGTGGAACGAGCGTCCGCTTACTCGCATGACAGCAAATATGCTAGATTTCGCGACCAAGGAGTCTTGCAGTGGCTAACGGTGGAACGCTCCGGGAACGAATCAATGACGCCTCACCGGTTATTGCGGGCGGTCCCAGTGATGCCCATGACATGGCACAAAAACTTGGGCTCCCGACGTTTAGCCAATTTGAAGCGGCGGTAGCACCTCTCCTGAAGCGGGTTGCGCTGGATGTACGCACGATGCTGCTGGAAAAGCTGTACGTAGTTACAGCACAGAAACTAATGAAGCAGGGTGGCAAAAGAGGCATGGAATATATGATGTCCGACATGAGGAAACGGCGGAAGCTTTTAGGTCGGACGAGAGCACATATAAAAAAAGCCCGAACCGCGGTGTCGGCGGCTGAGGCAACATTTCCCCCGCTACTCCCAACTTCATTCGATTTTAAAAAGATTATCAATCGGTTGAGCGAATTCGAGAACGATTTGGCCGACCGAGAACGAGGATTATCAGCGCTAGTTCATCCGAGATTCAAAACCAGAACTGAGAAAAGAATGCCTCCACCAGAGTTTTCGGCTGGGCCCGTGCCATGGACTAACGACGATTCGATTGAGCATTGGTATATCAGGGCTTTAGACAAATGCTTAGCAGTGCCACGCGAGGGCACACGCTCACGATTTTCGCGCAACGCCGTTATTCAAAGAGTCGTTAAGGCGTCAGGAGATACGGTCAGCATTAGAAGCATCATCAGGGCCCGAAAATCCAGAAATGCCACCCCGAAGGGTGCCAAAAAGAAGTAGCTCCTCGAAAGTTCCCTACCCCAGTCTGGCAGTTTAATACCCGCCTGCTGTGACGGAAAATGTTCGCGGTACCAAGGAGCTATTTCGTCGTGACAAAAATGCGCGCCGCGCGTGAAGCGCTTGAGCGTATGCGCCCGACAAAGATGGGGGCCGCGCTCGAAGCGTTGAACAGCAGCTATCAGGAGATGTGCGTGCGATTCCGGGGCACCCGGAGCCACGGCCTCGGAAAACGGCTGCTCGCGCAACTCGCGTTTGAGGCCTGCTATTTCACCAATCGCCAGGAACTCCTGGAGCAGGGGCTGCACGAAGCACTGGCATCCGTCTGTAAGATTGACCGCGTTGTGGCGACGGCGTCCGATGTCTCACTGGATGCGATTGGGGCAATCTCTGGATATAAGTTGGAAAAGGCACGGACCCTTTGGAACCAGAGTTATCGAACGGCCACTCCGATCAAGGGCAGCGGAAGCGTTCGTCGGCTCAATGTCGAAACCGGACCGTCGAAACCTTGTTTCCCGCGCTGCAGGGCGGTCATTGAACCAAATGACATTACCGGGCTTCAGCCGCAGGGGCTGGCTTCGATAGTCGAACGGCTGACAAACCCTAAACTCCAGCTCGTGGAACTGGCACTGGATTTTCCAGCCGACACGATGGTGGACACGGAATTCATCGAAAATTATGCGACGTTTGGGAAGAGCAAGCCGCGCCGCGTCGGGCAAATGCCCGCATACGATTCATGGGGTAGCCGCAAAGGTTCGAAACTCGTGAAGTCCTATTTCAAAGGGGAAATTTTCGCGCACCGCGTCGAATTAGAGTTCCACGCGCCAGACATCGAGAAGTACGGAATCGATAGCTGGTCCGATTTCGCGAAATTCGCGACGGTCATTCCCGAGCGCCACATTTCCTTCGGTCGCATGGACCACAAGGCGCTAGCGGAGCGCTTGCGCGGAGATGGCTTCTCACCGATGGAAATCCGCCAAATTCAGCAGCGAGTGCGAAATCTTGAGTGGAATTTGGGTGCCGCGATGAACTACCTGCGCGGTGATGTGGGCCTCACGAACGCGACAAGACTTCTCACTTCACTTACCGACGTGAACCGAGTGGTCCGGGAAGCGTTGGAAAAATGGGCCGCGGACTGGCATGCGTCGTCGAAGGCCCTGAAGGGAAACAAATGAGCAACGAACTGATGACCGTTAATGATGTGGCGGAATTCCTGGGGCTCGCAGTGGGAACGATTTATCACCTGGTGTCGCAGAAGCGAATCCCCTGCGTCCGATTGAGCGCACGATGTTTGCGATTTCGTCGCTCGGATTTGGACGAATTTATTGCGAACCTGGCACAAAAAACCGTGCCACGGCGCGAGGAGTCGAGAGCATGAGACGGGAAAACGAATGTTTGAATTGCGGAGAGGTGCGGGAAATGGCGGCGCACGGGCTGTGTTTTAAATGTTATCGCCGGAACGACCGCGCCAATGACCGGCAATTCGCAGGCGCGGACAGGCATAACCCGGGACTCCGCAAGGAACACAAAAAACTGTTTCGCGGATTCACCAGCGTGATGGCCGGGTTGAGCGATTTGGGAGTTTCAAAGGAAGACGTGCTCACGATTCGCCGGATGCTCGATCCATATGTCATCTCTATCGCTGAATTTCTCGCTCTGGCGCCCGACCAAGATGAAATCGGGGGCGCCGTGAACAGCGAACGGCAATCTGGTGGCGTGTTCACTGTTCACAGAGCACTGACGGGTGACAGTGAAGCGGACGGTGAGAGCTAGTGCGAAAAAATCCGAATAACGGAGGACACACCATGCAAGTTGAAATCGAAGCTTGGGTCCCTGAAGACAGCGAAGAGGACACGGAGAATTCGTACTTCGTGATGGTCACCGGCATTCCTACCTCTAAAGAACACGACGATACATCCGTTCCCTTGGTAGACGGGCTGTCGTCGAGAGAGGAAGCAGAAATATATGCCGAAGTATTCCGCCACTACATCGCCACGTTTCCGAACGCGGAGCACAGGCTGCGGCAACTGGCCAATCGGTATGCCGAAAATGAAGCGGACGAGACAGTAGCCGGACAAGACCAGTTTTTGGCGCAAGAGGACGTTGCACGTCGCAAATTCGAGAACTAGAAACCGGGCCGGACAGTCCAAGCCCCAGCCGTCTAAATCTCTATCCCGGTTGCAAAACTCATTTAAGGAGACAGCAGGTGTACGAGCACAGCGAGCTTGAACAATGTTTTGAGTGTATCAGGCAGGGCGCGTGGACTCAGTTCGTCACGCTCAAGTACCCGCGCGACGGTAGTCTCAAGCACAAGGGGCCACGCGCGCCAAGCGCCGAAGACGCCTTTGCGGAATGGGTGTACGAAATGTCCACTCCGAACTGTAGGGATTCGTTCGACGGATACGTGCGGGTCACCGAGCGGCGTGACAACGGGGACGTCTTGTTTCATGTCCTACTGCAGGGTGGGTACTCGGAGGGGTTCGAGAAGCACTGGCGGTGGCGTTGGTTTGAGAAATCAGCTGGTGCGGCGTGGGAGCGCCGCCTCGATGAAAAAATCGAAGGCCTGTTTAGGTACTTTTTTTTCACGGTGCGTTGCGACATCGAGTGTTGCGTTGGGGGCGGCGTTACCGGTTGTCGGGCGGCAGAGGATACACGCTCAACATAGCCGTGCCTCAGCTGCAGGTTGAACGCTGGCCCAAGGGCAATCAAAATCCCCCCTTTCCTGGAGACCAGGAAAAAAACGGGGGATGAAATGAAAGAAGAGTTGCGGGCCGCGCTTTACGCCAGAGTCAGCACCGTAAATTCAGGACAGGACCCGAGCATGCAGATTGCGGAGTTAAAGGAATATTGCGCACGTCGCGGTTGGAAAGTCGCAGGACTGTATGTGGACAAGGGAATCTCGGGGGCAACCGATTCACGTCCGCAACTGAACCGCCTTATGGAAGATGCACATCGACGTGCGCACGACGTAGTTATTTGCTGGAAATTTGACCGTTTTGCGAGAAGCACATCGCATCTGCTGAGGGCGCTGGAAACTTTCCGCGCCCTGGGAATCGATTTCGTTTCGGTCACCGAGCAAATCGACACGAGCACACCAACTGGAAAGATGGTTTTTACGATTCTGGCTTCTGTGGGGGAAATCGAACGGTCGTTGTGCGTCGAGCGCGTGAAATGTGGAATGCGCAACGCTCGCGCAAAAGGAAAGGTTATTGGGCGTCCGCCATTGCGGAAATTCTCACAGGTGGAGATGGAACAAATTCAATCAGCACGGAAGAAGAATCAGAGCGTTCGGCAACTGGCGATTCAGCACCAGACGACGCAGTACACGGTTGGCCGAATTCTGGCGGGGCAGTATGGACGCTCTTAAAACCATTTCCTTTTTTGAGGGTGAAATCGACATGACCCGCTACGTTGCCTATCAACGAGATACAGGAACCGGCTCGGGACACCCTTTTTTGCATCGAGTTCCAGCGAGAGCTATCAGTTTTAGCAGACGGAAGATACCGGCGGGAGTCCATCAAAATCAGCCAAAATCAGCCAAAAACCGGTCAACTTGGGTCAACTTCGGACGAAATCCGACAAAATTCAGTCAGCTTAACTCGGTTTAAGTCATTTCGGGGGTCACGGCGGGTCAGGGAGAGGGTCAGGATTTCTCTCCACGAGTTACGGAGACAGCAGCGCAGCGGGATACGAAACGTTTTCCATGGCCAACGCAGGTGGCTAGGAGACGTGGATTAACGGCAAGGAAAAGTTGATGGGACTCTACAAGCGCAGGAAAAATTGGACAATGACGGCCATGGTGGATGGTCGCCAGCAATGCAAGAGCACAGGCACGTCCAACAAGCGGCTCGCACAAAAGATGCAGGACGCATGGCGGGCAGAAATCACCAAGGGAACCTTCAATCTGCTCAAGAAAGCGCCGCCCTTGAAGGAGTGGGCAGAAAAATATCTGAAATCCGTTTACCACCAGAATACCCGCCGCCGGTACGAATGCTCAAAGGTGGCGCTTATATCGTTCTTCAACGGCGATTTGCGGTTGGACCACATTTCAGCAGCAGGCGTAGACCGGTTCAAATTCTCGAGGCGTAACGATGGCGTAAAAGGAGCAACCATGAACAGGGACTTGCGATTTCTGGCTCAGATACTCAAGCAGGCGGAACGGGAGAGATATCTTGCGCGGAGCCCGTTCGACCTTGGGAAGTTCTTCGTCAACGAGAGTCGGGAGCGGCGCAAGCCTTACATCCTCTCGTGGTCGGAGGAGGAAAAGCTGTTGGCCGTGGCTCCCCCGCGCATTCGGGTCATGACGGTTCTCGGAGTCGAAACCGGAATGAGAACCGGCGAGATGCATCGTCTGAAGTGGTCCGACATTGAATTCTTGAATGACGTCGTACAAGTAGGAGCGAGCAAGACGCCGTCGGGTACTCGGGCGATACCACTTTCCGCTCGCTGCAAGACGGAGCTGCTGCGGTGGCGCAATTTGGTAGGTCCTGATTTCTCCGAGTGGGTGTTTCCGAGTTTCTCGAATCGGCGGCATCCATTGCAGGGTGGTCGTAAGGCTTGGAAGGCTACGTTGAAGAAGGCAGGCCTTCAGTATTTTCCATCCTATTATCTCAGGCACACGTTTGCTTCGCGCCTGACGGCTGCGGGCGTGTCGCCGATTACAATAGCTCAGATGTTGGGTCATTCATCCACTCAGATTGTTCCCAGGTATGCGCAGGTGATGGACCAGAACCGGCTCGACGCCATGAAGAAATTGGAAGAGTGGAAGAAGGCGGCCATCACCGCTCAAGAGACGGCTGAATCGCCGTCGGCTGAAACAACAGATGGAATGCCGCAATAAGAACTTCAAGTCGACCCAACTCAAAATATCGTATATTCAGGTCACCGAAGGCATGTCCAACACATACGGTATATCTAACCAAGATGAGCGAGAGATTCGAGCAAGAGACAAAGCTTGCGTATATTGCGGTGTTTTGATGAAGCAATCCCCGCATGCGAGGGGCGCGTCCGGAGCGACAATAGAGCACTTTAATAATGACGGACCTTTGAAGAAGAAATATAACGTGGCCATTTGCTGCCGTCGTTGCAATTCCAGCAAGGGAACGATGAAACTGTCCGCGTGGTTCGATACGCCTTACTGCCGCGGGAGGAAAATAAACGAAGAAACGGTATCACAACCGGTCAAGGAATTTATTCGTTTGGAAAATCCGGCTTAATCGCAAGTTTATGGCAGCGGTCAGTACTACAACCGACTTCTCCGGTTAATCAGGACTTGTTAAGGCGTTCTTGCAGCCATCGGCAAGATAATGCGGCTTATCCCTATAAATCTCATCGCCGTACGTCTCGTATCGTAGCTTCCAAATCGAACAGCCCAACCGCACTAGCGCATCTGGATACGGCGTGTTCCTTTCCCGCGCTGAGCCGGGAGAAAAGTTCAACACTTGAATTCTCTGAGTACCGCTATTGTGTGGGACCGAGACAATCCATTCCATCCAAGAATCAATGACAATGTTGACCGACTCATACTTCTTCTTGACGTTCAGCAATTCTTTGTTCTCTATGACGGTTCTGAGTTCGGAAAGGTCGTCCGGGGTCAGGGCCTTCCGTTTGACAACATCAGGTTCGTCTCCGGTGTACTTCACTGTATGGCATTCGGCTGTGCCATCTGAAAACACACGCAGGTATACAGATGGAATTTCGAGTCCGACTGTGAAGTGCCTGTTAATGACTTCAAGAATTATTTGCGGAGAAGCCTCAGATTTAGAAGCGTGCAGCCAGAGAAAAATTGATGAGGAGAACAGAATACACGCGCCTACAACTGAGACTGCTGAAAAACGGGGTCCGCCTTTCATCCGAGCGACTCCCTCCTCGCTTCATATACGATAGCATTCTTGCGCTATCGTTCGCTAAGCCCTGGTAAGTCGCGTTACCGGTAACTATGGTTCGGCTTCCGAAGCTAACCGTTCCATTTCCAGCAATTCTTCGGCGGAATAATCAAAGAGGAACTTCGCATGAGTTCGAGCGCCTGCGGAAATCGCAAGGATGCTCAGTATTGCTCGAATCTCTCCAGGATTTCTCGTTCGCAAGACCTCAATTGCACCAAGCTCGGCGAGGTCTCGTATCGCCTGGAAATAATCTTCCTCCAGCCATTTGGGAACCGGAGGATTTTTACCATCGTCACGAGCTAACTCGATGACAGCAACGATTGCGTAGGTGTTCCAGTCAATTACGCCACCCTTGCGATAAATTCGCACGAGATGCGGAACAGCAGCATACGACGCCTCACCCACGTCTCCCTGATGGTGCAGTCCTTCCCATAAATCATGCCACGCAGCGTTCGTGTCTTTGTTGGCATCCAGTTTTGACAGCGAAGGTCGTGGGTCAAACTGGGTACGATACCCTCCCTCAAGGTTTTGCCAGCGTTTGTCGTCCAGGCCTAGCATTCTGAAGCAGAATTTATCACGATTTGGCCGTAGTGCCTGATTTGTCGCGTAACCGGAAAAGTCAAATTGCCTGAAATCCACTTGGACGGTTACAGCGTTAATCACGAGTTTCCTTTCCGTCGAATCACGCTGTTGCCACAATAGGACGGGACTTTTATAATCGCGCCACGGAGGGGCATGCCATGAATCGAAGCTTTGGCCGTCTTTTCGCGGTCATCCTCGCATTCGGGACGTTTGGTGCGCATCGCTCGTTGGCTTGTACATGTCTGAAACCGTTTACAGCTGTGGGCAATTGCGCCGATTTGAAAGCAACGGGCCCCAGCTTCGTCGGAACCGTTATTGATATTGAAAATCCGCCGGACGAACGGCGAGGTGCTGACCAAAGCGGTTTTTCCCGTTACCGATTTCGAGTGGACGAAAACATCAGTGGATTCGAGGATAAGGAGATTGATGTTTACTCAGGGCGAGGTGTTGGGGACTGCAGTTACCATTTTCGGTGGGGCCAATCGTATTTCGTGACACCGTACAAGGCGGAGTTGAAGAATTTCTATGGGGTCGAGCCGGGAAAATTTGTGGCGGGGATATGTACGGAAACTCAGCTAGCGGCGAGAGCGGGCGCTCTGCTCGCGGAACTGAGAGCGCGAAAACGCGGGTCAGTGGTCGAGGGTGTGCTGCGAACGAAGGAACAGCCGAATGACTATAATCACGAGATGCCCGACGTCACTGTGGAACTGCGGGGTAACGACATTACGCTCTCGACGCAGACGGACACACACGGCGTTTATCGATTTGTTGGGATTCCTGCGGGAACATATCAGCTCGCAGCAAAGTTGCCGCCGGATTTTCCGCGCCTAGCTAACATGCTCAGCGACACTCCCCCGTCGATTACGATTTCCGACCAAGCGTGTTACCCAAAGGATATTTTTGCGCTGCCAGCCGCCCAAGTCGCACCGTAAGCATGCAGGGTCGCCGCTCTCTGGGATTCCTAACTCCTGATTAGCAGTTTGTTGAAAAAGGCTCCTGAACTCGCCATTACGAGCGCAGCGGGGAATTCCTCATCGCTAAAACCCAACAAGAAGAGAGATTCTGTGTCGCAGCGCACCTCGAAATGACGACCAGAA
>Ga0210405_10001583_pt1 | contig 25420 bp, 39 predicted proteins | sample IncBWH11MmetaG_FD_155492 | JGI IMG/M metagenome (GOLD analysis project Ga0210405, IMG submission 155492) | Forest soil microbial communities from Barre Woods Harvard Forest LTER site, Petersham, Massachusetts, United States - Inc-BW-H-11-M | ecosystem: Environmental > Terrestrial > Soil >... | reverse complement strand
AAGTATTTCTTCTGGTATAAACATTAGCTCGTCCTTCCGTTCGGCGAGGATATACCCTTCATCCCCGTAAACGCGCGTATCGAGAACGAGCACCTATTGTATACCTACTGTCAAGGGATAATTACCTCTGATCCAAACAGCGTTGCTTGAAACTCAGGAAGTTGGCTATCGTCGCCATCTTTGCCAGCACTTCAATCTGCGGTCGGCTGGTGTCGATCACTACATTGTCCGCCATTTGCTGATGACCATCCGCTTCTTTCTGTAGGTCTTTGATCGCGGCCAGATACCATTCGCTGAGAGTGTTGAACCGGTGAGGAATCGGTCTAGTTGCCATGCTTGGTCTCCGCCTTCAGTAACTCCACCCGTTCGACTTTGGGAACAGTTATTTCTTTTCCGCAGTCCTCGCATTTAAACGTGTAATCGGAGGACACGCCCCGCGCATAGACCTTCCCACATTCGCATTCCGTGGTGTACTTACAGTTGAGCTTTCCCTTTTTCATTTCTTGGTCTCCGCCTTCAGTAACTCCACCATGCGTTCCATTGTTCGAGGATAGTTGACCGGAAAGGATGTGTCTGGTCCGTAGACAGCAAGATGGTGCGCCTTAATCGCCAGACGCATCGCCCGCTCAATCGTCCCGGGCAGGTTTCCAACACATTGAGCAGATTGATACAGTTGCTCCGCGATCTCGCGCAGTGGGTCAGTTGCCATCTTCTTGCACGCCTGTCCGCAGTGTTGGCAAAGATACATGTCCTCCATGAAGTTCTCCTTCGTGGTTAGGACGTTGCCGCAATTCTGGCATCGCGGGTCAGTTGCCATGGGTCTTTCCTTTCTCCACCGCAGCCGCTAAGTCTGCATCACTCAGGCCCATATACTCCTGATATTTGTGGTAGAAGTCGGCCTTAGCCATGATCCGCATGTCGGCAAGGTAGCCTTGAAATCGCACGATCTCATCAACATCGGACTGGGGAAGCAGTTTTATTTTGCGATGGCTCACGGCTGTCCTTTCTCCACAGGCTCACATTCTCTCGGATCGCAGACAATGTGATCGGCGCGGGGATCACCGCTAGGAAAGCAGCGAAAGATATCTAGCAACGGCGCGTCCATCGCGATCCACGCCAAGTCATCACAACGCCGCAAGCGTACTACCGTGCCGGTCATTCCTTTCAAGTCTGTGCGTTCGGGATGAAGCGGAGTTACAATCTGCACGCGCTGACGATTGTGAAAACGCTTCATGGTTGTCCTTTCTCCACAGGCAGGGCGATCATCATTTCCCCTCCGTGGCCCTAAGCCGCTGATTCAGTTCCACCAGTTGCAACAGGATAGCTTCAAGTAATGCCGGCACGGCTTTATCCCCAGAGATCGACGAAGGCACGTTGTTCCGCACCCATGTTCGCATTTCGGTCACCGCTGTATATTCTGGTTGGTCGCTCATCATTTCCTCAATTCTCACGGCTTAGGTTTGAACGCATGAGCGTCAACACTCGATGCCGCTGCGCCAGAATGGCGGATTGAATTTTCAGGCTGACCGCACTCGCAGAAACTCCACAATTCGATTTCTAGTGCCCTTTTTGCGCGTGTGCAATTGATCAATCGAATCTCAGCCTGCGCTCCATGTTGCTCTGACAGACGTAGAGCCTTGTCAATCTTGGCGCAGAATTGCTGGGCGAAGCGGGCCACTTCCAACATGGTTCCGAGCGTATAGTTCAAATCGCGCTCACGGCAGAACTTTACCGCCGCGACCCTGTATTCCTCCGAAACCTCGTCGCCCGCTTTCTTCATCAATTCTCCAATCCTAGAAACTACCCCACGTGTCCTGATCCGCCTCCGATACGTGGGGCCTACGGGCGCGGTCAATCTGCTGGGCGTGGGACACACTTACCACCCCAAGAATCAGGGATAAACAGTTCATCCTCGTAACAGCGAGTGCTATTTTGGTAGAATGTCGGCACGCTTTTGAGGGCTTTGTCAATGGGCACCTCCTTTCCTCAATTCTCCAATCAGATAAACTCGGCAACTTTCTTCCCGCGAGCAGCCAACAGTGCAAGAGCTTTCCCGCTTATTAGGTCCGTATCAAGACGAATCAGTTCAAGCGCCTCTAGTTCTTTCAGCGTGTGCTCCGGTATGTCCCGAGCCTGTTTTTCTTTGCCGCAGATGCACCGGAAAGCGCTCAACTCCTCGCCCTCTAGCATCCCTGCCAAAATCTTTGCGTAGGCTTTCGTAAAGGCCATGTCAGTCCTCAATTCTCCAATCCTAGATTCTCAACCTTTGACCCTAGGAATTCTTTCTCCTGCGTGACCCCTGTGGGTCCCAAGCCCGCCATCTGAGCGGTCGCTTCTTCCGGCCAAATCCGCACATTCCCCAGGTTCGAGTTGATAGTTGAGCGATTCGCGCCACTCTTTTCTTTGGTTACGCTCCAGTTTTCCCAGCGGACAATCTTTTGCGTGTCTTGTATGGCCACGCCGCAGCGATCTGGTTACCATTAGACAAGTGCGGCACTTAATTCCCTTAGAAACAAAGTCGTAATGGTGCTTAATAATCTTCATGCGTGTCCTATTCTGTCAGATCGCAGGGAATTAGGCCGCTGAAAGCGTAGATTCTCAACCTTTGATTCTCTAAATTTTCTCTTCTGCTCGAGCATCGCAAAACGGCCAAGGCGCTTGTGTCTTTCCAGGCGATTCTGCGCGAAGAGTCGCATACCCCGAACAAATGGCCTCGGGCCGCTCATGGCAATAAAAGGGCACGCCCTCTAATGCACACTTCATTGCATCTAAAACTGTGGCCGCACAGCCATTCGGTACTGTCCCCGCCCGGAATGCACATGTCGTGCAACGTTCGCCGATCTTCGACGCAGAAACGTCCACAAAACGCGCTAATTCGGAGCCGAGCAAATAACCGTCCGGTGATGGTAAGTTTGGTTTCATTTGCGCTCTCTGGCTCCTGCGGGAACATCACGCCCCGACCTTCGCTTCTAGAACGGGCAGGTGCTTCCACTTCGTGCGACAAATGATACTGCTGATATAACGCGCCGAAGTTCCAAATTCCTTCGCTAGCAATTTGCGTGGTTCGTCTCGACGTTTGCGGATTTCGAGAATTTGCTCAACGGTCAATTTAGCTTTCCAATGACGCACGCCTCGCTGCTTTGGCTGGGCAGCGTTCCTGTGTCCGCGTCCCTTTTTCCACATATCAACAGAGTTTGCCCGTATATCGCCGAGGAAGAGATGGTCAGGGTTGACGCAGATTCGATTGTCGCAACGATGGCAGATACACATGCCTTTAGGTATCGCGCCCTTATGAATCAGCCATGACAGCCGATGAGCCGTGAACGCTCCGCGACCTTTGATTTGCCCGTAACCGCTGTTCAAAATTGGGCCGATGTACTCCCAGCAGCCGGTCGAATGGTTTATTTTCACTCTAGAAAGCAAGCGCTCTTCGTCGGACTTCTTGATAACTCCATATCCAGCGTGCCTGCATTTCACACACCGTGTCGCCCGGCTGTCACACGCGCCGCCGCAAAACCTGCAAGTTCCAGACAGACCATTCTTCACGGGGTGGGCAATCCTTTCGCTTTTCTCCATGCAACATACTCGCCAACTGGCCGCGATCCACACTCTCTATTTTCGTCACGGTGCATCAGCACCAAGTTTTCCCAGCGGTCGTCATGCTTGTGGCCGTTCATGCCCTTCGATTCTTTGTGAGCTAGTTCTACGTCACGATAGTCCGTAAAGACTTTTCCGCAGGCGGCGCAGGCTGGATCTCGTTTGAGCAGGATGCTTTTACGCCGACGAACTTCGGCAGGAGTGCAGATCTCCCGGCCGTCATCAAGCGTTTTTACTCCGTGGCGGATGTACGGATCGGCGGCTGGGCGAGTGCGACCACAACAAAATAACCCTCCGTGGATCGGGCACTTCGCGTTTTTGGGAAGAGTTCTCACTCGACTACCCGCACTCCAATTCCAGGCATCGGGATTTGCTGATGCTTCTTTTTGCCACTGGGCACGTCTCCGACTTGGCCTTTGGCGAATCCGTGATCGCTGACAAAGATCTCATCCTCGGCGTCTTTACGGTGCCGCGCGCAGAGAATTGCCTTTGCAGTCGAAAGTGGGCCGACAATTTCACACTGAGCAGCGGGTGCCCCACACTTTCCATGCCACGCTCTCAAGCGGCCCTGATTGTCGCGGGCGCCATCGCTTCGCTTGACAACTTTTTCGCATTTGAGTTCAACTGACATTAGAAACCTCCACTAAAAACTCTTGCAATGTGCTGGGCCAAGGGGAAGGGAATCTTGGCGATAGCAGCAGCAGCAGCAGCACGTCTCTGCGGGCTTTTACTACCAAATTTTGCGCTTGCTCCGTTGTCGCGAGCCTTCCGATTAAACCAATCGCTCCGGGCACCGCCTTGCTTGATATGCTCTAGCCCGCAATCTCTAGATGTGAAACGCACTCCGTTGCCGGGATTTGTTCGCCTTACACTCGCACTCTGAAAACTGCCGTGACTTACGCCATCAAAACGAAATGACGGAACCTTTACGGCCGCGAACGTTATCGGCATCAGCGCCGGCACATCTCCCCACAGGTAGTAGCTGCCAAAATGCCACTTCGCCTGCCCGACCCACTTCTGCGCTCCTCGCACATTCTCAACGATCAGCGGAATGTACCGCCCCGCCGCTTCTGAGGCTTCCCGCTGAATCCGAAAGCACGTTTCAAAGAGTGTGTTATCTGGCGGCGGTAGAGCCTTCGCGCGCTTCCACGGCATTGCCCGGTAGCTGTAGGCTTGACATGGTGGCGAGGCTACGATCACGGCGGCATCTTTGAACTGCGAACCGTGTAACGTGGTCACATCCTGCAAGACCAGTTGCCCCGGATACCCGCCCGTTCCGTAATCGTGCCGCTCGATGTCGAAGCCAATCACTTTGTAGCCCTCACTTAGAAATCCTTCCGCCCATCCGCCCAGTCCGCAATAGAGGTCAATCGCAATCAATTGCTGATCGCCATCGCCTTCCCGTCGTAGACCGTTTTCACTTTCTTCGGTTTCCGCAAATCGATTACTGTCCAACACTCACACCTGGTTACGCCTGTCATCGGTTTCCCGTTCTGACTGATTCCGTCTGCAGGAGCGAATCCGCTTCCGCTACAGTGCGGACAGTTTCGGTCGGGAAAGCTTTTGAAGCGAGGACGGCGAGTTTTCACCTCCTCGCCTTTCTGCGGTTCCCGGCCTGCGTCTTAGGCGTTGCCCAGCGACAGTTGCTTGGCTCGTAATTTCCGTTTGGGTCTATGCGGTCGAGCGTGCAACCGAGCGGCCTTTCTTCCATGTCCGCAAGGAAGTTGGCGAAGCTATTTTTCCATCGAGCGCAAACCGAGATGCCACGGCCACCGTAGTACCGATATCGGTTGTTCTTTGGATCGGCGCAGCGTCGACACATATTCATCCACGAGCTATATGTGCGATTGGACATATTGGTGCGGTGGCCATGCTTGAAGGATCGGGTAGCCGTTTTCCGCTTGCGCTCACAGCCACAGGACTTGCTTTGGCCATTTCTCAGGCTGCGCGCAAGGACATCCCGCTCAATGCCACATTCACACCGACACGTCCACAACACGGGACAAACGCCCTCCGCGCTAACTCTACGAAGCACAGTCCACAGACCGATGATCCGCCCCGTCATGTCTACAAACTTGTTAGCGCCTCTGCTCATCCGGTAGCCCTCTGCGGTTCTTTCGGTCGCCCTTCCCACCGCGAAAATAAAATAAGCGCCTCTTGTGGCCTACCTTGGTCAATCAACCTCCGCATTCGCGCCATGTAACTCGCTTTCGAGTGCGGACCCTTGGGTCCAGGCTTGTGCGGCCCATACTCACGCACCAAGCTTGATATTCGTTCTCCGGTCATGGCATATCGTCTCAGAATCGCATCGCACTGAGCTGCGACATTCTTCGCCCGGTAAGGTTTGGGGCGTTTGGCCGCTCTATCACGCCGAGATTCAGCTACGATCTGCCGGATGCCACGTCGCTGAAGCTCGTTTTTCAAAACTTTCGCGCCCAATGAAGTCACGCACTGACTCCAGAATATTTTCCTGAGTAACAGGCCCAGCAAGTTCCCCACGGGGTCAAACCGGATTCTGGATGCTCCGCGCAAATTCCAGAAAGGGGGGCTATAGGGGGTTTAGTATTGTAAAAGTCTTTCTTTTCCTTATTAGGCGTTCGCAGGGTGAACGCAGCGTTCAAATCAGCGTTCATTAGGTGAACGCAAGCCTTTACATCTGCCAGTTCATAAATTGCCGGGTTTCGGTTATCTCCCGCGAACACTTTCCGGGCCAGCCCGAGGTCACAAATAACCTTTAGAGCCGAGAACACAGCGCCAACTGACATACCCATCTGCTTCGCCATCACACGCACCGAGATTTGGCATTCTCCGGTGTCGTTATTCGCGCGTCTGGTAAGCATCATGTACACCGCAAATCCCTGTGCCCGGAGTTGTTCAGAAAATACATCCAGCACTTCGTTGTCCGCCCAGAAGTGCCCCGGCTTTCGCCGATCCCGTACCTGAAAATCACTCACTGCGGTTCCTCTCTCAACTGGTGTGCCACTAACGCTTTGATCTTGTGCTCATCAATCGGACAATCCAGTTCAAACCGAACCCCACACTTGCAGGCATCGGCCAGTTCTATCGTTCCATCTAACTGGCGATAGACTGAACGCATTTCGTTACCGACTTTTACAAACTCAACCGGAGTCAAAAGTCACCTTCAACCGCTACGTATTCCTGCTGTGAACTAGGTTCACAAGCTACAGGCTGAGACTTTGTTCGTTTCCTTGATCCACAGAGCCGACAGATCTTTGCATCTCTCAGGCGGCCCCGGATTCGCTTTAGTTCCTTTTTGCATTCTGGGCTGCATGTGTAGGCTCCGCGACGGATACGCCGCTCTGCAATCTCGTTCGGACACGATGCGATGATGCAACGAAGCATTTGAAAACCTTTGGGGCCGCTTCCTGCTGGTCTACGCCCCTTTACAACTAGACCCTATTACACGGGGAAGCTCGCGAGAGGTTCGTATCAGCCTGTCCCCTCCATCCGACTACGGCAACTCACCTGCCCAACTGATCGGAGAATTTCAAAGTTACCCAGCTACGCGATCCACTGCGTCCAGGCAGTCCTGAATGACGCTCCTACCTTCCGGTCGGGGCAGCTTTTTGCAAACGTGGTCCGGTGCACACGCTCCGCAAGTCCATGATCCGCAGTCCTCGCAGAACATGATGTGCCGGTTGCAGTAGTCCTGACCGCAGACACAACACTCGGACATCGCCGGCTTCGCGCAGGAAATTCCTCCATCGCCTTTGCCGGGGTACGATTCTGGGGAAGTCCAATCGCAAGCTGACATTAGAAGGGCACCGCGCTTTCTTCTGTTTTCTGGTCGACGCTCTTTTGCGTGAGCATTTCGAGCAGAGTTGAGTTTTTGCCGGGATGATCAACTTCCTCTTTCGCCATCTCGACACAGGCACGGAGCTCGGCATCGTTCGTAGGGCTGTCAAGTTTCAGCCGGGCTTCGAGCGCCATCAACACAGCAACGTTGCGCGCCATCTGCTCCATCGACTGACGCTCAAATTCGGTCTTAGATCGCGTTCCTGTGATGGATTCTCCGATAATCGCCCGCTTGCTGATGTTTTCTTTGGTCTGGCCGCCCGCGATGATCGCAATCGTCGAATCCCACTTTTCAAGCAGGATCGTTTTCTTGATCTCAGCTTCATGAGCACTGCGCTCTGAGCCGTTTTCAAAGAGCACTGCGCTGCTCGGCCGCTCGCTCTGAGCTATGGCGTGTGCTCCGCCGATGTTGATGGAATCGAAGTAGGCTTGGAACGGGCCGGCGACTTTCTGGAAATAACCGGGCTTGTAAGCGGCCATGTCCTTCCATGTGAAAGCCTTCCCGTTGAGCGCCCAGACTCGGCACTTCTTGACCGTGGCGACGTGGATCATCTGACTCTTGAAGTTGCGGCGAGCCTTCCCGCCTACCTTGTCGAACCGAACTAGGTCAGGGTCATCCATCTGCGCGGTTTCAATTTCCAGATCCGGCTCGTGTCCGAAGTCGCCCTCAGCCTTAATCTTGGTTCCACCGCGGCTGAGTTCTTTCACCATCTCGCCCTTTTCGTCTGGCATTTCTACTTCGTCCCAGATGAAGCCCATGCGGCCAGTGACAAGATAGTGAATGTTGGAATCCTGAAAGTCCTGGGCGAACGGCGCCCACTCTTCTTTGATCCGCCCGATCCGCTGCAAACGCGGCCCGCGAGACTTCATGCCCTCGGTGAATAGGTCTTGCCAGAAGTGAGAAACTGAATCGACGCCGACAGCGCATGCGCCTTCCTTGAGCGCTTCACGCGAAGCTGCCCGAAGATCCAGAAACGAGCGGCTGCGGTTGAGCAGGAGTGGGACACCCTCTGCGGTGAACATGTCCTGCACGAAGTCAACACCCTTTTCGGAAGCGAGCCACGCGACCGGCGCTGACTTGTGGTAGGTCTTTGAGAGGTAAATCAGGAACATCGCCATCAGGGTTGTTTTCCCAGTCCCCTTTGGCCCGAACATGCTTCCTTTAACGAATCCGACTTCCTTTACTGCTGGTTTGAACGGCATACATTTTCTCCTTAGAGTGATTTAGTTAAGTGCCAGTGGTCTCCGTAAGGGCAGTGATACGCTCTCATGGGAATACGAAAATGCATCACCGCCCATCGCATCGCATCTTCTTTCGAGGCGTACCAGTGTTTCGTCTTGCACATCCTTGCTTCCCGACTCAGGCCAACCCTAAGATCCGGCGGTCTGAAGCTCGCCTTGCGGTGATCCCGCAATGTTGGCTTCTTACCGCTCATTTCCGCCCGACCGATTGAATTTCAGAACTTAGTTCCACCTTTTCGATCCCGGTCATCCGAGACACGGAAGGGCTGACCTGGTGAAAATCGGTTCCGTCACGGTGCAGGAAGGCATCCCGGCCAGATTCGAACATCTGCCCGCAAGAGCATCTCCAGCCCGCGACTAAGGGAGTCGTATTCACTCGAATACCGCCCAGAACGCTATCGCCACCATCGCGCAACCGGCCACAATGATTACCGTGCCGAGAATGTTCCACCAGACCGAGACTTCGGGTTCTGGATTAGGCGCGTTTGGAATGAAGCGCCACGCCAGCTTTTTCTTCTCCCACTCGCGCTCTCGGGTGAGAAGTTCTTGCTCCCACTGGGCCCAATTCATGCTCATGCGAACCACCAGACCAACAAGAAGATTCCAGAGCCGATCACCATGCCGAGCAGCATCCCAAGGCCGAAGTAGTGAATCCGGTTCATGCGGTCGCTCCGATCGGACCGTAAAGTTCATCGAGATCAGCGTCAGTCGGCGAGGCGGGCACACCGTCGATCGGGATGTACCAGTCGAAGTCGAGCTTCTCTTCGAGTGGGATCGGGACGTATAGCATTTCGAAGCAATGGTCACAGATGTTCATGCGAAGGCCGTGAAGGCTGACCTTCCGCGTCGGCTTCCCCTTGCACGAGCCTGGACGATGACCGCAGATGATGCCGCTGGATTCGTGCTCGCAATCGCATTGAATGTTCACGCAGCCCTCCGTTCGTGCTTCTCATTGAGCCGACGCGCAAAGGCCATCGCCTTGCCTAAGGTTCGGCAGCGCGTCACAAAGTCTGAAGTCTTGGGAATTCCGGTCGGAAGAGGTTTGCCGTCCTTGGTGTCGAAGACACCCCATTGCAAAATGGTTCGCCCGGTCGGCAACACCAGAAAGCGGGGTCTGTACCAGGACTGCGGAAAGGGAGAGGCGGGATCTCGCCTGGCACCGGCCTCAGCCTGGTCAGGTGTTCGAGAGCCCGCCTCGGTCGCAACCGGGGAAAGGTCCGGTGCGATTCTGGGGGTAAGTGGAGATCCGAGGTTTTCAGGATTGACGCTTTGGTGAACTGTCATCGTTTCCACCGTTTAGGTGGTGATTTACAGTTCTGGTAGGCGCGGCAGGAATCGAACCTGCAACCCTCGGATTAGAAATCCGATGCTCTATCCGTTTGAGCTACGCGCCCATTCTCGCGAATGTAACACAATCAAAGACATTTAATGCACAACGGCGGTGCCGCTCGAAGCTCCGTTTCCAGAGGCAGTGGCAGTTATGGTGGCAGTAGGTTCCTCTTGCAAAGCCGTCTGCGCTAGCGAGGTCTCCCTGAGCGGTGGCTCACTGGAATTAAATGAAGTGAGCCTTTCAACCGCGGCGAGGTTGTGCTCGGGCGCGAGGTGCGCGTACCGCATCGTCATCTGGATGGTCTTGTGTCCCATCAGTTCGGCCACAGTTCGAATGTCAACCCCTGCCATTACCAGGCGACTAGCGAACGTGTGCCGCAAGCAGTACCATGTGAAATCCACGAGACCCGCTCCCTCTACTGCTTGATTGAACCAATGTTTGTAGCCCTCGAGCTTTTCACCCTTTAAGTTCACGAATACCGGGCCGGCCCCGTTCGGCGACCGCTGGGCCAGCACCCTGAACGCGGCCAGCGCTTCTGAGTTTATGGGGATGTGGCGTGCCTTGCCACTCTTGCTCCTGGGGACAGTGATACGCCGACCGAATAGGTCCACTCGGTCCCATGCAAGGCTGTACTGCTCACTTGGCCTCATACCCGTGTTCAGCGCAATCTCGAACTCTGGCAAATGACTTAGGTATTTCGTTTCGATCGTAGCCCGCAATTGTTTTTCCTCGTCAAAGGCGCCGTTCTGGTTCAGGAACCGGATACGTCCGTTGTCCTCGTGCTTGCATTTCAACAGCTTTGCGGGGTTGGAATCGACTTTCTTGTTCTCCATACCTAACCGATAGATGAGCGAGAGCATGGACTTGTAGCGATTGAACGTCGCGGGCGTCCATTCCTGCTCGCTGAACCACTTACGGAGGTCTTCAATGGGGATCTCGGCTGGTCGGTTGCCGAACTCTCGAAGCAATTGTCCGATGCGGCAGTGATCCGTGCGCCACCCGCGATTGTTCGTCTTGCAGTACCGGCGGGCGTCTTCCCCCAGCTCGGCGAATCGCACATCTCGGCGGCGCAACGTCTCCGGCAGTTTCTTGCCCTGCAAAACCTCGGTTTTACGCTTCTGGTAGAGTTTGATAGCGTAGCTCTTGGAGCCGACTTTCTCTCGACGGCGGCGGGCGGCAGCATCTCAGTACTGGATCCACCAAACGCCGGACCCTGGCACCTTCTCGAATACACCCCGAATCTTCTTGCCGATCATCACTGCTGCTCCTTAGCGTAGTGACGCGCTCTTATTTTCTCTTTATCTCGCGTATGGCATCTTTCTTAGGGCGCCCGCCCCTCTTAGCCCAATCGCTCAGGGTCGCGTGATCGTACTTCTTCGCCCGGGCCTTGCCGCCCACGCTGGCCAGTTGCTTGTAGAATTTTCGAACTGCGGGCGTAATCTTCAGTCGCATGCCATAAATCATAATACTTGCAATGCAAGTTTTTCAAGAGGTATTATTCGCGCATGAAGGCCCGGGTCTGGCGATCCTGGCACGTCGCATTGCCGGCGTATGGATATACGGCTCGTGGACTGAACATTGGATGGAGAATCGCGATAGTGAAACGTTGTAATTGCTGACGAAGACTCTCAATGTCGAAGTTGTAGTTTCTGTAAAATGCGATGGGCGTCAACGTGCCTTGTCACGCGGTCACAAATCGCTTGACAGGCCGTGCCGCGAAACCTGATACTCCAACTTAAGAAGTCAGTTTAGAGCACTGCTCGGTGGCCCTGTGCTTGGGCCTGCGTCGATTCTTCGACCCGTCTCGTGCGAGACGCCGATAGGTAGCTAATTCGAGTCGCCGTGCGGCGACCCTTGCCTATCGTCAGGAGAATCGAATGCACCGTCCCGATCCGAAGACTTCCCCCTTCATATCGCCTCAACGGAGCGACGCTGATCTTCCTAGGCTTTTATTTAGCCAAAAGGAAGCAGCCAAGATCCTAAATATTAGCGTTCGTACACTTCAAAATCTTATCGCCGCAAAACAATTATCTGTCCGTAGAATCGGTCGCCGAGTGTTAGTGCACCGCGGTGAGCTGGAGCGATTTGCTCGTCGCGACCATTTGGTCATTGGAGGACGCTATGTCCCCCAGGCGTAACCGATCGAGACTCGATAATGAGGGCGACGTTCGATGCGGAAAAGAGCAGCGCGTGGATGCCGCAGGAATCATGAACTCCGTCTCGAAGCTCACCGCCGCGGACATCGAAGCCTTCTCTCGTCTGCGCATCCCCGCCGATCTCATCGCACGGGCCGGCGTTGAGCGGGTGACCGACCACGAGGCCAGAGAGAAATACGGCGTTAATGGTTATGGTGATCGCGGCGGTATCGTTTTTGCTTACTTTGATCCGGTCGACGGCCAGCGCCGTACGGCCAGGCTGCGCCGCGACAACCCGGAACTCGAGGACGGCAAGCCCAGGAACAAGTACATCTACGCCTACGGCGACCGGCGCCATCTCTACTTCGTCCGTGGGTGCGCCGACTTATTCCGCGACACCACGGTCCCCATCGTGCTGGTGGAAGCGGAGAAGAGCGCGCTTGCGCTCACAGCCTGGGCCGAACGCACCGGTCGGAAGATCTTGCCGGTGGCCATGGGAGGTTGTTGGGGATGGCGTGGCCGAACCGGCAAAGTCGAGAACGCGCAAGGCGAAAGTGTAGACGAGGTCGGGCCCCTCCCCGACCTACGAATTTGCTATGGCCGCAAAGTGTTCGTGTTGCTCGATTCCAACGCTAGCACGAATACGAAGGTGCAGCAGGCGCGAGCAGCCCTGGTTCGCCATCTGCGCTCTCAAGGAACGGACGTTCAGATTCTGTATCTTCCCCCCGGAGAGGGCGTGAACGGGCCGGATGATTACGTCGGACTACACGGAGACGAGGCGATGGCCGAGGTACTCGATGGCTCCGGCCGCTCCGAGAGTATCCCAATGCCAAACGAGCCACGGCGCTCGCAAGCGACAAAGATCGTCAAGTTGGCCGAAGGCGTGGATCTTTTTCATACCCCTGATGGTAGGCCATATGCGTCGGTAGTTGTCAGCGACCATTACGAGACCTGGCCAACCAAATGCAGGGCTTTTCGCGATTACCTTGCTAGATTGTTCTATCAAGTTGAAGGATCGGCTCCGAATGGTCAGGCCGTCCGCGATGCCATCACGGTTCTCGACGGCAAAGCGCGGTACGAAGGAAAAGAGCAGGAAGTTTTCGTCCGGGTCGCTGAAAACGCAGGACATCTTTACTTGGATCTTGGCGATCCCGATTGGCGGGCTGTTGAGATCGGTCCCAACGGTTGGCGCGTCATCGGACGTCCACCGGTCAGGTTTCGTCGCCCATCGGGGATGGCGGCCCTGCCAGTCCCAATGGCAGGAGGAAAGGCCGCAAGCGAACTTAAACCTTTTCTAAATGTCGCCAACGAGTATTTGGTGCTGGTACTAGCGTGGCTGGTTGCTGCTACACGACCACGTGGTCCATACCCAATTCTTTACTTCATCGGCGAGCAGGGCAGTGCGAAGAGCACGACACAGAAGGTGCTGCGGCGGCTCATTGATCCCTACAAGGCAGAACTCCGCACGGCTCCGCGCGACGAACGTGATCTCCAGATTGCTGCTAACAACTCTCATGTCATCGCCATCGACAACATGTCACGACTGGACCCATGGCTATCGGATTCACTCTGTAGGCTAGCGACTGGTGGCGGGCTCGCCACGCGTGAGTTGTATAGCGATGGCGAGGAAGTCATCTTTGATGCCCAGCGGCCTATTCTCATGAACGGAATTGAAGAGGTTGCTACTCGTGGAGATTTTCTGGAACGGACCATCCTCATTTCGTTGCCATCGATTTCCGAAAGGGAGCGGCGTGATGAAAAGACCTTCTGGGCAGCATTCCATGAAGCCCAACCCCGGATCCTGGGTGGGCTGCTCGATGCTGTAAGCGCGGCACTGAAGCGGGAGAACTCTATTCGTGTGCCGTGTAAGCCCCGCATGGCCGACTTCTACATATGGAGTGTCGCGGCCGAGGCCGCCTTGGGATTCGAGGATGGTGTGTTTGTACGCGCTTACGAGCGGAACCGTAGTGATGCCCATGAACTAGCATTAGAAGCATCGGTCATCGTTCCTTACATCAGACAACTTGTTCAAGAACACGGCCAATGGATCGGCACATCAGGAGAACTGTTGAGGGAATTAAACCGCCTAGCCCAGGACCAGGATGCGCGACAGAAGAGTTGGCCAAATTCTCCACGCGGGCTGTCAGGTCTGCTTCGGAGGTTAGCCCCTAACCTGCGGGCGGGCGGCGTTGCAATTACCGCCCTTGACCGAAGGATGGACAAACGGAATTGGCAACTCTCAAAGTTGTCGGCACAACAACCGTCATGTCCGTCATTACCGTCATCGCACCTTCCTGACCAACAGCTTACTGATGACTCTATCCATGAACAACCGTCATGCCTACCGTCATCTCCAACACCTTCAGAAATAGCAGCCCATGACGCTTATGACGGTTATGACGGTCTTGTCCCCACGGCTGCGCATCGGCGCAAGCTCGAGGGGTTTTCGTCCGCCTCTGGTTGCCGCTTGGCGGAGCCGATCGCGACAGAGCAGGAGGAGATCGATATATGACCGGCACCGTTCACGACATCCTGCGTCGGGCCGAATCCATCGGCATACGTCTCCGCCTCGAGGGGGACCGGCTCAAGGCCTCTCTGCCAGACTCCGACGATCCCCGCGTGCTGGAAGTTGTAGAACAGTTACGACAGCACCGCGATGAAGTTCGCCATTTTCTAGGTCAGCCCAGCGGACTGACACAACGGGAGGGCGACGATCTACCGCCCAGCGACCCGTGCTACGCCTGCGGCGGCCTCATGTACTGGCGTCGCCCGACCGGCGGATATGTCTGCGCTGAGTGTCACCCCAATCCGAAATGGATCCCAGCGTCGAAGAGGATTCAATGAAGCGGCTGGTAGAAACGATTCGAGTGAAGGGGGTGGGCACCCCTCCGCTTCAACGAGCGGGGCCGGCCTGGAAAGTGGTCTTTAGTCCATCCGAGGATCAGGTACAACTACCCCGCCGAGCAGATTGAATGGCGACGTGAACTGTCCCAAATCCGATTCGAACGAGATGTTGATCGATCACGGTGTAAGGGGAGGCCATATTCGGTGCCTCGATCCGGAATCCGATCACAGGAAGAGTAACATCGCGGCAGCTGTCGCCTTGCTCGCGGTCGTTTGCATAGTATGCATGGTTTTCGGCTGGCTTCACTTTCTCGGACTATAAGGCCAATCGTCGGAGCAAGCGAGACGATCCGGGAAGTGCTGAAGCTCGTTGAATTTGTGGTCTAACAAAGTCCACTGCTCTTTTCCAGGGAGAAAGTGGGCACCGGCGAGGAGCGTGTGCAGTTCACGACGCTAGATCGACCCTCAATTGATTGACCTGTATCAACAGCATTCACGTCCCACGCGGCGGTTCTCAAGTGTTGATTGCGGAACATCGGTCTTCCTCGAAATCTCCTATCATGGCGACCGGTTGGCATCAGCAACGCTCGCCTGAGCCACTATTTAGAACGGTATCCCTACATTTGATCACGGTGACGCTCTTCGAAGTGACGTTTACTCACCGGCAGGCTACTCCCTGCGCAATTGCGCCGTGAAACAATAACGTCATGGAACACGTGGCACAGCACGATCTAGGTTGCGAGCAAGACTTACCTCTCGAAAGTGCAGCGTCTCGCCATGATCTGCTGGAGTCAGCGTAATGCGAATGCATTTGAATGCGGGCGTATTGCTCTTGGCGGCAACACTGCGGATCGGAACCAAAACGTTGGTCTCCGGATAGTACGCGGCAGCGCTCCGGCGGGCAATTGCATAGGGGAGGATGGCGAAGCGAGGTGCCTTGCGCACCTCTCCTTCAAAATGACTGTATATATCGACGATCTGACCAGCTTGGAGATTTCTCGCCTCCATATCAAGCGGGTTCAGGAAGAGTACCCGGCGACCATCAAAGACACCCCGATAGCGGTCATTCAGTCCATAGATCGTGGAATTGAACTGGTCGTGGCTGCGAATGGTTGTCAAAAGAAACTCGTCAGGCTTGAGGTCATGTTTCGGGATTGGGCAGACGCTTAGCTTCGCCTTCCCGGAACTCGTTTTGAAGATGCGATGCTTCGCTCCATTCGGCAGATAGAAGAACTTCTCTTCGGCAAGTCGCGCGTTGAAGTTCTCGAATCCCGGAATCACTTTGGAAATCGCATCCCGGATTAAGTTGTAATCCGCCGCAAAGCCTAGCCAATTTGTGGTCGTTCGAGATCCTAAAGTGGCGTGCGCCAAATTCGCGATGATCGCCACATCGCTCAGCAGGTCCGGTGAAGCAGGCCGAAAAAAGCCTTGAGAACGATCGATAATGCCCATTGAATCTTCGACCGTGAGGAACTGCTTGCCGGTCGCCTGTATATCTTCCTCGCTCCGCCCCAGACAAGGCAGGATTAAGGCCCGCTCCCCGGTGATCAGGTGAGAGCGATTCAGCTTCGTCGAAACATGAGCGGTAAGCTTGCAACGCTGCATGGCGTGCGCGCTATAGACTGTGTCAGGTACGTTCGAAAGGAAATTGCCGCTGATCGCAAAAAATACCTTGACGTCTCCGTCGTACATCGCCTGCAGAGTTTCGACCGTGTCATATCCCGACTTGCGGGGTGGTTCAAAGTTGAACTCTTTCCCAAGGACATCCAGAAAAGGTTTTGGCGGGCGCTCCCACACACCCATGGTTCGGTCACCCTGGACATTCGAATGTCCACGCACACATACGGTGCCCGCGCCGGGGCGCCCGATATTTCCTCCAACCAGTAGAAGATTCACGATCATCGAAACATTGTCGACGCCGTTGCGATGTTGAGTAACGCCTAAGCACCACGCGCATATAGTCTTCTTTGAGGCCGCGTACATATCGGCGGCGACACGCAGTTGATTTCGAGTCAAGCCGCTGTTTTCTTCAATTTCTTCCCAGCTCGTAGCTTCCACGTCGGCCAGCAGCGCTTCAAAGCCTTCGGTGAAGGTTTGAATAAACTCGCGGTCGATCGCCGAGATGTGTCCCGCTCGCTCGCGCTCGAACAGATCCTTCAGAATGCCCTTGATCGCCGTTACGTCTCCATTCACGCGTACCGGGAGATACAGATCGGCAAGGGCCTGGCCTTTACCAAGCAGCGCAAAGGGCAGCTCTAAAGGATTTGAGTAATCCTGGGGATTGGGATTAATTACCCTCATCATGCTAACTTCAGGTAGAGGATTAACCACGATGATCTTGGCTCCATGGTCCTTGGCCTTCTGTAGCGAAGTCAACATTCGGGGATGGTTTGTCCCAGGGTTGTTTCCAAAGATGAAGATGAGATCGGTGTTCTCCATATCTTCCAGCGTGGCTACACCCTTGCCGACGCCGAGCGTCTCTACCATCGCAACTCCCGACGACTCGTGGCACATGTTCGAACAATCGGGGAGATTGTTGGTTCCGAACTGCCGCGCAAACAACTGCAGAAGAAAGGCTGGCTCATTAGTGGTCTTGCCTGAGGTGTAGAAGGAGGCCTGGTCGGGCGAATCCAGACGATTCAGCTCGTCTGCGATCATCTTAAAGGCCTCTGGCCATGTAATCGGCTGATAGTGCGTCGCACCCGCGTGCCGTACCATTGGCGAAGTCAGACGCCCCTGCTGATTGAGCCAGTAATCGGATTTCGCTGCGAGATCCGCAATTGAACACTGGGCGAAGAAGTGCGGACCGATGCGCTTCTTTGTAGATTCGTCAGAGACAGCCTTAGCGCCGTTTTCACAAAACTCAAAAATCTTCCGCTTCTTGTCGGGACTGGGCCAAGCGCAGCTCTGGCAGTCGAATCCAGTTACTTGGTTGATCTTCAAAAAAGCCTGCGACGATCGCACCGAACCCATTTCACCAATGCCGTAGAGCATCGTATTCCAGATGGCAGGAATTCCGGCGGCCTCTTCAGAGGCACGCCCGATCCTGAGCTTGCCCAAATCAGTTGGGTTTTGCGCTTGCAGAGAAGTCGAGTCGTTCGGGTCCAACTCCGCCGCCGGTTCTCCCCCTGTGCTGGTCACAGTCTTGGTTCGCAGGTCGTGCTTGGCGCGATAGTGCCCGTCTCGGCACTGTTGGTCCCCCTGAATGACGTCCGAACTGTCTGACGTTTTCATGGTCTCCTCCCCTTCTACCTGCGATCGTTGCCTTGGATCGCGAATGTCGTTGAACCGACCCGGTCACGTTGGTTGAATCGCCTAGGCTCCCGGCGCGAAGGCTTTCTCAATCCAGACGATGCCCGATATCAAGCCGCAGGCATTATTTGTGCCATCAAGGGAGCGTTCTTGCACGTCTGGCGACGACTCCACTCAACCATCACCTTCCTTTTAATCCTGCCTGAGCAAGTAAGAAGGCCAGCATGATCGCTGGCCCCGAGACCGAAGTGATGGGTGATTCACTTTTGCATACTATCCTTCGCCATCTTCAGCGACACGACATGAACCGCGTTCTTGTCCGCATCCACCTGGGCTTTCAGGGTGACGTGGTGCCCTTCATGACCTTTTACCGCGTCCGGGTTGCTTATCGTCCAACTCTTGCTGTCCTTGTCGCTCACGAACGTCGTGCCATCAGCGCTTATTTTCCCCGTGATACTAACAGTTTTCACTGTCGTGCCGGATTTGCTGTTGTCCGGCGGCTGCGCTCCGTATTGAGCAACGGCGACTGCGGAAATCAGCAGCGCCAGCGCGAATGAAATGATCATCAGCTTCTTCATTTTGTTCTCCTTGTGCGCCGGCTAACTCGTGCGGCTGATCCAGAAATGGCTCAACGCTGGCAGAAACCGGCAAAGCAAAATCTCGGGGGTAAAACACTTAAGCCTTGAATCGCACCAGCTCTGCGCTATCTTGGCTAAGCCTCACCGTTTGTGTGGGCTGTCCTGCCAAGCTTCTCTTCTGTAGACCATCCATTAATCGCTCATCTTCCTCGATCCGCTGTGGGCTTCTTTGTCTTCCGCCACTCTGGATTTCAAGTAGCCTTTGCATCAACTCAGTGAAGTCTTCCATCACTTCCTCCAAGGCCGGCAAGGCTGGTAGGCAAAGATGATAGGTGACAGCCAAGGTAGAAAACTGGTCAAAAGTGAACAGTTGTTGGGGAGCCTGTCAAAGGCATAATTCCGGTCATCGTTTGCTCTGGCTTCGTTCCACGGCCTCGGTTGCGGAAAGTTTCCGATCCCGGTGTGGCTCGGTGCGCCGGGCACCCGTGTGCAGTTCACAAGCTTCCTTGATCGCTGCGCCACAAGTAGGACAAGGCACGGAGAATATCTGTTTCATGGTGAGTTCCTTGGTTTTCACAGCGATATAATTGCACCGTTCCGCGGCTGCAAAAATGCTCAATATTGCTCATTCTCAACACATTAGCCAAAGCGGCAGGTTTCATTGGGTTTCACCAGCTTGTTGCAATTGTGAGCAAAAGTGAACAGTTTCCGTGATCACGATTCTGACAAGATAACTGTAAGTGTAGCTCTGGTCCGGGAGAGAGCTTTTGGTCCCACCAACAAAAACGGCCAAGAAAGGGCGCGCCTTCGACCCGAGGAAATTTCTTGCCACCATCGGCGATGGTAGGAAGGTCGTGGTCTTTTCCAAGAAACAAATCATCTTCGCGCAAGGGGATATGGCTGACGCGATCTTCTACATCCAGGAAGGCAAGGTTAGACTCAACGTCGTCTCCAAGATTGGCAGAGAAGCGACCCTGGGCATTTTAGGCGAGGGAGAGTTTTTCGGAGAAGGTGCACTGGCTGGACAGCTCTTGCGCATGGGGTCTGCAACCGCAATGACGGACTGCGAAGTTCTGCGTATAGACAAGAAGGCAATGATGCTTGCGCTCCACCGGGAACACACTTTCTCCGATCTGTTTGTAGCGTATCTGCTGGCGCGGAATATCCGATACGAAGAAGATTTGGTTGACCACTTATTTAATTCCAGTGAAAAGAGATTAGCTCGGCTTCTGCTGATGCTTGCTCACTTCGGTAAGGAAGGGGTGCCCGAGACTGTAATCCCCAAGATCAGTCAGGAGACGCTCGCAGAGATGATAGGCACAACCCGGTCGCGGGTCAGTTTTTTCATGAATAGGTTTAGAATGTTGGGATTCATTGGGTACAATGGCGGGAGCGTGCTGCAAGTTCATAGTTCGCTTCTGAACGTCGTTCTCCACGACTAGCTTCCGCCCAATTCCCGCACACACAAACTCCGTGAGAGCAATGAGCAAATCAGCCACTTCTTAAATCTAGCCCGGCAAGCGGCGCTATTTTCGTCGCAACCAACACCTCCAACAACGTGGCCGAGTTACCAACGCTTAGCCCCCTCCAAGACACAGCTCATGAGCAGCATCAAAGCCAAGAAAAGGTCGAACTCTGTGAGTCCGGCCTAACAAGGTGAGCCTTCGGGGGAGAGAGAAAGGGGAGCAGTCGTGAGGGTCCGAACGTCGATGGTGTCAGTCGACACTAACCCATGACCGCTCTGTCGAACATTTCGGATAATACATTGCCCAAAATGGCACGACTGTTCAAAATTGCACAGTTTTGAAAAACATCAGAGCATAATCTGACACGGTTCGTGACTAGGCGGTGCTCTACGACTAAGACAGAACCAGGGGCTGGACACAGAGTTTTGCTCGTGGACGACACTCACGCCGTACAAGCAATGAATGACGGGCTTAAAGGCAAGGGACCTAAGCTTGTAACAGCCTTCAGTGTGGCGGAAGCTCCGGCTCCGGATTCCGATGTGATTAAGCGCGCCCAAAAAGGCGATGCCGATGCGTTTGCCGCCCTATTTCACGCCCACAAAGCACGGATCTACTCCCTATGTTTGCGCATGACCAACAATGCCACGGAAGCAGAAGATCTCGCCCAAGACGCATTCTTACAGGTGTTCCGCAAGATCGCCACCTTTCGCGGCGACTCGGCGTTTTCGACATGGCTTCACCGCATTGCAGTCAACACGGTGCTGATGCATTTTCGCAAGAAGTCGCTCAACCAGGTTTCTCTGGAGGAGCCGTACAAAAACCGCGACGGCGCCAACATACGGCGCGAATACGGAGCCAAAGATAATCGCCTGGCAGGTTGTGTCGACCGGGTCGCGTTGGCCTGCGCGATCAAGGAACTGCCGCGCGGGTATAGGACAATCTTCTTACTGCACGAAGTCCAGGGCTACGACCATCAAGAGATCGCAGAGATGCTCGGTTGCTGCGCAGGAAACTCGAAGTCACAGCTGCACAAAGCCAAGTTGCGAATTCGCGAGCGGTTGGCACGTCCGCCGAAAGCCGGTCCGCAACCATTCGAGTTGGTGGATCACGCCCCGAACCCGTCGCCCGCAGAAGCACACTCGCTTTAGCAAGGGCGCGGTCGAGAAAAGCCAAGGAGAAGAAAGCAAGCGCAAGAGGGAAGGACCCGGTTGTTAGCATGCGCAAACGCCTGATTTCTGCGACTCCGCGCGAGCGCGTACCTTCTGATAGTGGCGGGCTCGATCTGGCCAACTTGGGGATGGTCGAGATTACGTCGGAAGACGAAGCCTATCCCATCGAATGTGCGCTGCAACTCGACGAGAGACGGGGCTGGCGCGCTGCTGAGCCCGGACTTCAAGTCATCCGACTTCTGTTCGACCACCCACAAAGGCTCAAACGTATCTGGCTGGTCTTCGAGGAATCCGAAAACCAGCGCACACAAGAGTTCGTCCTGAGATGGTCTCCGGATCACGGGCGCTCCTTCCAAGAAATTGTTCGCCAACAATGGAATTTCAGCCCGCCTGGGACAGCACGGGAGAATGAGGATTACACCGTGGACCTCTCCGACGTGACCGTGGGTGAATTGAGGATTCTGCCTGACCAGAGTGGCGGCGAGGCTCGCGCATCGCTCGCAAGTTTGCGTTTGGCTTGACGAAGGCGTTAGGCAAGGCGCTAGAAAGGACCTTCCAGATGACCGAGCAGATCGTAGGTTGTCCATATTGCATGCTGGGCGACCAGCGCGAGCCGATGCTGCAGCGGCCTGGTTGGTCTGTCTGCGCACAGTGCGGCCATATAGCGATTCCCGAAGACCCAGGTTTCAAGTGCTCCTGCCGCAACTGCCTGAAGTTGAAGCGAGCGGCTTGATTGCAAACTGGATAGCAACGCAGACGTCGGGGTCATGCACATCGCTCCTGGGGGCGATCACGTTTGGAGTTTGAACAATCAAGAGAAAGAGAATTTACGCCATACTATTGCCAAACGCTCAGCCTGAAGACCGCAAATTAGGACACAACCATGAGACTATCCAGAGGCGACAAGACTGACACCATCGTTGTCGTGGTGATCGCGGTCGGCGCGTGTCTTGTTTGGTGGTTCCTCATGAGATAGCCAGGAAAGCTGCTGGGGTTGCGGCATCTACCACACGGCCTTCCACGCCTCGCGCCCCGTCGAAAGCCTACGAAAGCAATCCTTGCGACAATGAGTGTAACCGCGATGTTGCGCCAATCAACAAGATTAGGCGATTTCTAAAGTGAGTTCAGTCGGGATCTCCGACGGGTTGGGGCACTCCCGTTTGACCGTACTTCACATTGGCTCCAACGATTGTGCCGGTAAACGGGAATGGGGCTTTGTCGAAGTAATCCAGCGAAACGGGCGAGCCGAGATCGATTCCGAAATCAAGACAGTCGTTAGCCGTGAAAAGCAGAGTAGCCAGGAGCGGTACATTGCCCTGGGCGACTTGCTTGCCATTCACTCGCACAACGATGTCGGCTGTTTGGTAGAGACTCTTATTTCCCCCGGGTCCGGTTTTGGGCGTGGCAAGGGTTTCGACTGAAATCTTGGCGCGACCCGGCTGGAGTTTCTCAGTTGCGCAGATTTTTGTGCGCTCGATTTCGAAAAGGTTGTACTCATAGCACAGCATTCCATCTTCCATGTAGGTGGTAAGGCCGCCTGAGAAGCTGCCCAGTGCGTAGAGCACACCACTGGCATTGGCTGGGACATCGGCGTCGACCGTAACCGTATTGGTGCGTGTGCCTAGCCTTGGCGCACTGAACTCCGGCATGCGGGTGATCTGGCCGGGGAAAGTCCATTCCGTGAGCGGGCTCTGCAGCATGTCGCCGGGATTGAACATGGCATAAAGGCCGCCGCCAATGGGGAGGTCTTTATTCTTCGCAGCCTCTATGAGGAACAGTTCCTTCATGGCTTGAAGCCTTTCGGGCATCTTGTCAGCGAGATCATTGGCTTGGGAGAAGTCTTCATTGAGGTTGTAGAGCTCCCATTTGTCGTGATCCGGTGTCCAGGTTGCCATTCCGGGCGTGACCGCAAGCCACGGAATGCGCGGACCCATCGTGCCTGCGAACCAGCCGTCGTGATAGATGCCGCGGCTGGCCATGACGTCGAAGAACTGTGTGAGCTTGCGTTCTTTGGCCTTCGCATCGTTGAACGTGTACGCGAAGCTAACGCCGTCAATGGGATCTTGCGTAACCCCATTGACCACACGTGGTGGCGTGATACTCAGCACATCGTAAATCGTCGGTGCGACGTCGTTGACGTGTAGAAACTGTGAGCGCGGCGTGGTGTCAGGCTTGATCTTTTTGGGCCAGGATACTGCCATGGGCTGGCGAGTTCCGCCGAAGTAGGAGGCTAGAAGCTTGGTTCCCTTGAACGGAGTACTGCCCCCCCAAGCCCAACCAGCGTGATACATGTTGTCGGTTTTAGCCGTGCCCAAGGCGTCGAGGCCGCCGAGGCCATCGAGCGCTTTGAGCTGCTGCGTGATAGTCGTGGGGATCTGATTCTGCGCCAGCAACTCACTGATCGATCCGATCTGACCCTCTGCGCTCGACCCGTTGTCACCCCAGATGTAGAAAATGAGAGTATCGTCGAGTTCACCCAAGCGGGCGATTTCTTCAACGACTCGACCAACGTGGAAATCCACATGTTCAGTGAAGCCGGCAAAAATCTCCATGAGCCGACGCTGGAAGGGCTTTTCGCTCTCCGGGATTGAATCCCACGACGGCAAGGTCTCAGGGCGTGGCGTGAGTTTGGTATTGGCTGGAATCCAGCCGAGTTTCTTTTGCCGCGCGAAGACGCGCTCGCGGTACTTGTCCCAACCGTCGTCGAACTTTCCCTTGTACTTGTCGGACCACTCCGCGGGTACCTGGTGAGGTCCGTGCGAGGCGCCCGGAGCCCAGTACATAAACCACGGCTTGTCCGGCGAGAAGGCGCGCTGCTCGCGGAGCCAACGGATGGCGTTGTCAGCCAGGTCCTCGGTCAAGTGATAGCCCTTGTGAATGTAACTATGCGGATCCAACATCGTGGTGTTCTTTACTAGTTGAGGCTCGTATTGCGAGGCTTCGCCGGGGAGAAAGCCATAAAAATATTCGATGCCGTAAGCCGTAGGCCAGTGATCGAAGGGACCTAACGAGCTGGTTTCGGTGGCGCCCGTCATGTGCCACTTGCCGAACGCCGAGGTGTTGTAACCGTAGTCCCTCAGCACTTCCGCGACGGTCGCGCTCGACTTGGGAATGTAACCGGTAAAACCGTCCCAGTCGCTCGCCAGCTCGGCGATCTGTCCGTTGCCAATGCGAGTGTGATTGCGTCCGGTGAGCAGTGCGGCCCGTGTGGGCGAACACATCGCCGTGGAGTGAAAGCTGTTGTAGGAAATGCCCATCTTCGCGATCCGGTCCAGCGTCGGTGTGTGGATCTCGCCTCCGTAGGTTGAAGGCAGGCCAGGCCCCGTATCGTCAAGGAGAATGATGAGAATATTCGGCGCGTTCGCTGGCAAACGTTTCGGCTCGGTACGCCACTTGTGGACGGAGTCTTGCAATGTTCGCCCCGCGACGCTGGCGGAAGGTGTAGGTGGGAACGGCAGGACTTCCTGGGCTCCCGTCCCGATTGCGAAGAGAGTCGAAAAGGCAAAGGCAAAGGCAATGGAGAACCCATTTCGCTTCATGTCGCTCCTCCGTTTGAATCCAAATTAGTGGTCAGACTACTAATGTGCTGCGTTCTTGTCCATCTTCGATGAAGTGTTCACCGGCTCTTTGTACTTGGTGGGATAGATTGTTCCCGAGGCTTGCCTCGCATCCAGAAGGGGCAGCGCCAGCCGTATGGAGTTCGAGAGGGAAGAAGCCATGTAGAAAACGCATCAAGAGCTATTTGATGCGCTCTAACGTCAGATCCAAGAGGCTCAAGGGTCTGATTGTTGGCGTAATATCCCCGATTTCACTCATTGACCCGGCTACGGGGGATTTGAGTGCTATGGCCTCCCTTGAAAATACCTGTTAGTTAGTCGCTCGACTGGAATGGAGACTGTCTTGGCTCGAGAATCACTGTGTGGCCGAGAGCCTGCAGACGTTTTACCAGTCGTCGGGTAGTTCGCAGGAGGTTGCGTTTGTCGAAGTAGTT
>Ga0210405_10001581_pt1 | contig 25465 bp, 26 predicted proteins | sample IncBWH11MmetaG_FD_155492 | JGI IMG/M metagenome (GOLD analysis project Ga0210405, IMG submission 155492) | Forest soil microbial communities from Barre Woods Harvard Forest LTER site, Petersham, Massachusetts, United States - Inc-BW-H-11-M | ecosystem: Environmental > Terrestrial > Soil >... | reverse complement strand
CGTGCTCTTTCTCTTTCGCCACCCGCGGCACCTGCGACTCATACGCATAGAACGCGGCCAACGCCTCTTCCGGCGTGCCGTCGCTGGCAATATTATGGAAGTGCTTTACTAGCTCGCGAATTTCCTCCACCGGTTTATGCCACCACAGGTCGCGCCGCGAACCCATGCCTTCGGCAAAGTCGAGCCAGAGTTCGGAGTGGGGAACGAAATCCTTGCCGGATCCACCAGGAGTTCCTCTCTCGTCGCACATGTTGGCCAGCACGGACCGCCGCAGCTCACCTTCGTCCAGGCGAAGGGCAAGCTCCGCCAGGTAGCAAGGGAATGCTTCCACATGATGATAGTAGTGGCGCGCATACTCGCGCAGATCCACGCGAGTCAACTCACCCGCCGACCACGCCCGGTAGAACGGATGGCTAAGCAAATCATAGCGAGCAATCGATGCTTCCAGTTGCTCGAAAAACGCAGTGGTATTCATAAATGCCTCCCGGGGCTCCGGTCGTAACTTAACAATATAATGCCAGACTTGGTTTCAGGCAGTGATCGAAGTCATCGGCGGCGCCTAAGTTGTTAGAATGAAACATTAAGATTGTGGTTTGATTGTGGTTCGCGGCTCGAATGGAACCTTTCTCTCATTAAAATGCAGTTCACCGAACAATTCGATGTGGTAGTGGTGGGTGCCGGTCATGCCGGATGCGAAGCTGCGATGGCGGCGGTGCGCATGGGGTTGAAGACCGCGCTCTACACCCTGAATGTCGATCTGATTGCGCAGATGTCGTGCAATCCAGCCATCGGCGGAATTGCCAAGGGCCACCTGGTTCGCGAAGTCGATGCGCTCGGCGGCATCATGGGCGAAATCACCGACGCGGTCGGCATCCAGTTTCGCTTGTTGAACACGTCGCGGGGCCCGGCTGTATGGTCGCCGCGCGCGCAATGCGATAAGCAAGCCTACCGGCTGAAAATGCGCGAGGTGCTGGAGTCGCAGCCGAATCTGAAGATCAAGCAGGCGGAGGTGGCCGAACTGATAACAACGGTTTCGAGTACCCAGTACCCAGTACCCAGTAAAGGCGATGACTCGGTTCTGGGTACTGGGTACTGGGTACTCGGAGTTCGACTCCGCGACGGCCGCACCGTCGGCGCGCAAGCGGTCATCATCACCACCGGGACTTTCCTCAACGGACTGATTCATTGCGGCGAGCAGCAATATCCTGCCGGACGTTCCGGAGAACCGAATGCCGTTCTCCTAGGGGAAGCGCTGAAGAATCTCGGACTGCGCGGTTGCCGGCTGAAGACCGGCACCCCGCCCCGCCTGGACGGTCGCAGCATCGACTGGTCGCGTTTCGCAGAGCAACCCGGCGACGCGGACCCCACGCCCTTCAGTTTCCGCACGCGGCACGTGGCGCATCACGACTCGCAGGTACCGTGCTACATCGCGTGGACTACGCCGGAGACGCACCGCATCATCCGCGAGAACGTTCATCGCTCGCCGATGTACAGCGGGCAGATTCAATCCATCGGTCCGCGCTATTGTCCCTCGATCGAAGATAAGATCGTCAAGTTTCCCGACAAAGAGATGCACCAGCTTTATCTCGAGCCCGAAGGCCTGAACACGCACGAAATCTATGTCAACGGAATGAGCACGTCGCTGCCGGTGGAAGTGCAGATGGCGATTTTGAAATCGATTCCCGGCCTCGAGAGCGCCGAGATGCTGCGCCCGGGATATGCCATCGAGTATGACTCGATCGATCCCACCGAGCTACAGCGCACTTTGGAAACGAAGAAGATTGCGAGCCTGTTTCTGGCAGGACAGATTAACGGCACCTCCGGCTATGAAGAAGCCGCTTGCCAGGGATTGATGGCCGGGATCAACGCGGCGTTGCAGGTAAAGGCACAGCCACCATTGATTCTCGACCGCACCGAAGCCTACACCGCAATCCTGATCGACGACTTAATCTCGAAAGGCACGAACGAGCCGTATCGAATGTTCACCTCGCGCGCCGAATTCCGTCTGCACCTGCGCATCGATAACGCAGATCGCCGCCTAACGCCGCACGGTCGACGCGTGGGGTTGATCTCGGATGATGCATGGGATGATTTTCAAGCCAAACAAGAGCGTCTGGAGCAGATGAGGAAGCTGCTGGAACGCACCCGGCTGACGCCGGAAATGCTGGCCACCTTGTCATCGAGCACTCCACCTTGTCATTCCGAGGAGCGTAGCGAGGAGGAATCTGCTGTCGCCGGGAGCGCTACAGAACCAGCCTACGGCTTAAGTTCGGCGATCGGGCAATCTCTCGCGCAATTGCTCAAGCGTCCCGAAGTCGTCATCGAACAACTCGCTCCAGTTCTTCGAGAGTTGGCTCCTGTTTTCTTTGACGGAGAAGGTATCCGTGAGAATCCGCGTGAATCCGTGGCCAATTTTTCTTCTTCTGTGCGCAATGAACTCAAGTCGGTCGAAACCGAAATCAAGTACGAAGGCTACCTGCTGCAACAGCAGCGCGCCATGGACCGCATGAAAAAGTCGGAGCAGCGCGCCATTCCCGAATGGTTCGATTACCGCTCGGTCAGCGGGCTTTCGCGCGAGGTGCAGGAAAAGCTCATACATGTGCAACCGCGCACTCTCGGCCACGCCTCGCGAATCCCTGGAGTGACCCCCGCCGCCGTGTCGCTGGTCAACGTTTATATTGAGATTCAAGCGAAGAGGCGGGAGCAAACTGTTGTTTTAGGTCTCGGGTCTTAGGTCTCAGGTCTCAGGCTCGGTCTGATCATCAATGCCTAGCCTTAAAGTCCAAGCCTAAGACCTACGACCCAAGACCTATACCCTCGCGCTGCCCGTCTCTCTCGAAATTAACCCTGCGTTAACAATTCAATATTACGCAAGAGTTAATATCTCCCCCATGCCGCAAGAGACCCTGACCATCGACGATCAACCCGGAAGCCAGCCAGGACAACGCGTTCTTCGGCTCGATGGAGCATTGGTGCTGACCACGATGTTTGCCTTCCAGACGACCGTGCGGTCCGATACTTCACGCGCGTTGATCATTGATTTCACCAACATCTCCTATGTGGATTCCGCTGGTATTGGCGCTCTGGTCGGAGCCTACGTCACTCGCCAGAACAGCGGCCGGAAGCTGGCGCTGGTGGGTGTGAGCGATCGCGTGCATAACGCGCTCAAAGTTACCCATGTCGAGCAGTTCTTCCATTTTTTCGATTCTGTGAGCGCGGCAGAGCAGGCCTGCGCTGCATAGAGCGTACTCTTGCCGAGATGTGGTTTGACTGCCTGCGGTATCCCTCCTAAGATTGATCTCCTCGAATCTTCACCCTAGGAAACCATAGGCCCAAATCATGATCGGCCAGACCATCTCGCATTACCGCATCACCAGCCAGCTTGGGAGTGGCGGGATGGGGATTGTCTATGAGGCGCAGGATATCGACCTGGGACGCCGGGTTGCGCTGAAGTTCCTGCCGCCACAACTCGCTCGCGACGAAAACGCTCTGAACCGGTTTCTTGTGGAGGCCCGCACTGCCTCTGCCTTGAACCATCCCAATATCTGTACGATTTATGCCGTCGAGAAAATCCGCCTCGAGAACGGAGCGGATCAATTGTTCATCGCGATGGAACTGCTGGAAGGCGAAACACTCGACCGTCGGCTGACCGCCGGTCCGTTACCGCTGGATCGACTGCTTGACTGGGGAATTCAGTTGGCCGATGCGCTCGACGCGGCCCATGCCAAGGGAATTATTCATCGCGATATCAAGCCCGCCAACATATTTGTCACGCAGCGCGGGCAGGTCAAGGTGCTCGATTTCGGCCTGGCCAAGCTCACGCATCCTGAGATGGAAATGGAGACCATCGGCGCGACGCAGGATTCACCCGTGCCAACCAACCTCACCAGTCCTGGTGCAACGGTGGGCACCATCGCTTACATGTCGCCAGAGCAGGCGCGGGGAGAGGATCTCGACCCACGCACCGATCTGTTTTCCCTCGGAGTCGTCCTCTACCAGATGGCCACGGGACGGTTGCCGTTTTCGGGCGTTACCTCCGCGGTGGTTTTCCACGCCATTCTTGAACTTGATCCAGTTCCGGCTTTGCAGTTGAATGCCACGCTGCCGCCGCGACTGGACGAAATCATTGCTAAAGCGCTGGAGAAAGACCGCGATTTGCGCTATCACTCTGCTGGCGATCTGCGCGGCGATTTGAAGCGCCTGAAGCGGGACACGGAGTCCGGCCGCAAGTCCGCGCAGGCATCGTCATCATCATCATCCATAAGCTCACCCGCAGTGCCAGTTTCCACATCTTCGGCAACGGTTGCCACCGGAGACTCGCCTATTCAGCGCGCTTCCGGAAGTTCCGCTGTAATCTCCGCAGCACGCCAACACAAACTAAGCACTGGCCTGACAGCGGGACTGATACTGGCACTGTTGGCTGCGGCGGCCTACGGCATCTATGCGTATGTCACGCGGACCCGGTCCACTCCTTTTCAGGATATTTCTGTCACCAAGGTCACCGATACCGGCAATGAGGTGTTCGCCGCCATTTCCCCGGATGGCAAGTACGTCCTCTGTGTGTCGAGAAAAAATGGCCTGGCGAGCCTTTGGCTGCACAACGTACCGACCAATAGCAATACGCAAGTGGAACCGCCCGCCGATCTCTACTACAACGGACTGCGTTTTTCTCCGGACGGCAATTATTTTTACTTTGGCCGCAGCGACCCGGGTAATGCTGACTTGAAGTTTTTGTATCGCGCTCCGCTCCTGGGCGGCACACCACAAAAACTGATCAGCGACATGGATTCGAACATTACCTTTTCTCCGGACGGCAAGCAGTTTGCCTTCGTGCGCTATGACAATCCGGAGCGGGGCAAATATCAGCTCATTATTCACTCAGTGGAAAGCGGAGAGGAAAGGATATTGAACAACGGCCCCACCAGCGAGGCTTTGTACCAGCCTACATGGGCGCCCAACGGAAAGGTCATTGTTGGCCAGGTAATTGACCTGGGAAGTGGATTGATCAAGTTGGCGGCGGTGGATGCGGCCAGCGGCCAGCGAAAGGTTTTCTTCAGCAGCAACCAGCGAGCTCTCGACACTCCTTCGTGGCTGCCGGATGGCAGCGGTGTGCTTGGACTGGTGCGCGAGCTCAGTTCAAATTTCACTCGCAGCCAGATCGGGTTCGTTTCCTACCCCCAGGGTGTGTATTCTCCGGTCACGCGCGACACCAACAGCTACTCCGACCTTAGCGTTGCCGGCAGTGGGCACCTTCTGGCGACGGTGCAAAATGAATACCGCTGGAATCTGCAGGTAATGCCCAGTACGGGGACGGGCGCTCAGGCACGACAAGTTACATCTGCCTCCGACGACACCAACATCACCTGGACGCGAGATAATCAACTGATTTCCGATCAGGCGAATGTCCTTAATCTGATCGATCCGGCGACGGGCAGCAAGGCGGTGATCCCGGGTCATGCGCTCGAGGGCGCTCCCTGGGCTTGCGGCGAAGGCGGTCTCGTTGTTTTTTTGAAGTTTGAGAGCGGAGTCCAGAACATCTGGCGCATGGACTCGACCGGAAGCAATTTCAAACAGATTACCAATGGCAGGCGCGATATCTACCCAATCTGCACGCAGGATGGCAAGTGGGTGTTTTTTCTGCAACAGGGTGGCCGGACGCTTGCCAAAGTGGCGATTGATGGCGGAACCCCACAGGCGGTGTCGGACTTGCCTATATCCGGAACCTATGATGTTTCACCCGATGGCAAGATTGCCGCCTTCCCTACGCTGGAACACTCAGGCGAACATAAGGAGAAGCTGGCGGTGGTAGAAACCGATACCGGCCGGGTAGTAAAGACCGTGGACTTCGAGCGGGTTCGCTTCGGCCTGCTGCACTTTTCGCGCGACGGCAAAGCTGCGGTCTATCCGGTGCGCGACGGTGGCGTCGACAACTTGTGGGAGCAGCCACTGGACGGATCCAAGGGCAAGCAGCTCACGGATTTCACCTCGGAGCACATCTTCGACTTCCACTGGTCGTTCGATGGGAAGCAACTGGCGCTGGTGCGGGGTCATACGGACGGGGAGGTGGTGCTGATACGAGACGCGAAAAATTGAGCGATCGGGTGACTGAGCGATTGAGTGATTGAAAAATCGATTACTGACCGATCATCAGTCTTCAATCGCTCAATCCGATCACTCAATCGCTCAATAAAAAAGCAGCCATCGCTGGCCGCCTTTTTTCGAATTGTTAGCTGCGAAGTGGTTTATGCACCCTTCACGTTTTCGGCCTGCCAGCCCTTCGGGCCTTTGACCACGTCGAACTGCACCTGCTGACCTTCCTGCAGGCTGCGGAAGCCGCTCGCCTGAATGGCCGAGAAGTGCACGAATACATCTTCGCCGTTCTGGCGGCTGATAAACCCGTAGCCCTTGGCGTCATTAAACCACTTCACTGTTCCTGTTTCCATGTGTTGCAAATTCCTTTTTTGTTGATGTAGCGCTGAAACTTTGGAAGGCTTCTTCTGCAGGCAGGTCACGCGCTGGTTAGCGGAGATTACTGGATACTGCGAAAGAATTCTAAAGTTAACGCAGCTAAATTGTAGGATAAGTGCCCTGAAAAAGCCACATTTTTTCTGTCAGCGCAGCCTTAAGTGCTTACCCGTCAGCGACTTGCTGGCTATGGCGCTCGCGCCGACGATCCGCGATTTGCCAGCGGGGCCTCAAAAGATACATCATCTAAGAATGCATTGGCGAAAAATTCTAATCTTGATCGTGCTTGCGACTCCGGCCTGGGCCGGCATTGTCGAAGATGTCCGCGAAGCTCTGGCTCAGAACAGTTTTACCGCGGCAGACATATACCTGAAGGGCTACCGCGCCAAGAACGGCGTCACCGGCGAATATGTCGAGGCCTATTCGTGGATGGCTCGCGCCGCCTTCAATAATCGCGACTACGACCAGGCAGCCGCTTACGCCAAGCAAACCGAAGACCTCGCGGCCGAACAGCTTAAGCAGCATCCCCTCGATGCTGAACCGCACCTGCCGATCGGCTTGGGCGCGGCGATCGAGGTCGAAGCGCAGACGCTGGCGGCTCGCGGCCAGCGTGAAAAAGCGGCAACCGTTCTTCAGACCGCGCTGCGCACTTATGGCGACACTTCGATCCGTGCGCGGCTGCAAAAAAATCTTAACCTGCTCTCATTCGATAGCAGGCCCGCGCCCGCGCTGAAGTCGGAACAATTTCTCGGGTCGAAGCCGCCTACGCTGGTTCAACTCAAGGGTTCGCCCGTGCTGCTTTTCTTTTGGGCGCACTGGTGTAGTGACTGCAAGGCCGAAGCTCCCATCATCACGCAACTCCGGACAGAGTTTGCTTCCAAGGGATTAACCGTGCTCGGTCCTACTCGGCTCTACGGCTACACCGCTCAGGTGGAACACGCCGTGCCCAGCGACGAACTTGCCTACATCGACGCCGTGCGCAAGCGCTTCTACGGTGGCTTGCTCGACATGCCCGTCCCTATCAGCAAATACAATTTCGACACCTACGGAGCTTCCACCACTCCCACGCTTGTGCTGCTCGACCGCGCGGGCAAAGTGGCGATGTATCATCCGGGGGCATTGCCCTATGACCAGTTGAAGGCGGAGATTGAGAAGGTGGTGGCGCGGTAAGGCGAGCGCCGCCGCGAGAGCTGGATGTGACGCTATTTCTTTTGCTGCGAGATGCTGAGTACCGAGGATGCGACAAGGAGTCTGCCCTCGTCTTCATTCACGAGATCCAAATCGATGGAGGCTCCAGCCCCAGCTCCCCTACTGGAGGGACTGGCGCTGGTGCGGGCCCGAAAGTAGTAGACCTCGCCGGGCTCCGCTGTAAAGCTGGTCAGCGAGACAAGGCGGCCGTTGGGCAGAAAACCTGAAGTCCAGTCGGTGCACAAATGGTGTTTGCCGGGCTCGACTGAAAAAGACAAATACGAATTTCCACGGTTGGCTCCAACCCACGCGCCATCAACGCCGACCCTAGTTGTTACATCGTTCACAACCTTGAACTTCTGATCTTCGACAACATAGACCCAGGCTTTTCCGGGATCCGGCTGCAGCAGCGACTGCTGACCATTGTTAGCTTTCGTAGCTACGCTGAATTGGATATTGCCAGGGCCGCAAGCGGATTCGGCAGTGACGACTGATAAATCTTGGGTGAATGCTGAAATCGCGAAGAGAAATACCAGCAGAACGGCTTTCATGACTTTCCTCCGGATCGAATCATGCCTCGCAGAGTTTGGTGCCAGACGCGAACCCAGACGCTAATATCATAGTCAGAAAGAAGTCAACATACGTATAAGCTTGGTCAAGTTTTGTGTCCGCGCCACAGGATCAACGCTCGTCCACTTCCCTCAAAGCACCCGTCTTCACATCGTAAACAAATCCGCGCACTGGAATATGCTTTGGAATCCACGGATGCGACTTCACCCGAATTATCTGCTGGCGCAGGTTGGCCTCAAGATTGTCGAACGCATAGAAATGCGCAGGCTCGCTTGCGATCGCGCCCATCTTGTTGGTTAGGTGTGCTCTCAATTCGTATTCCTTCACGTTGAGCAGCCCGCAGTCCGTGTGGTTGATGATGATGAACTCCTGCGTGTCGAGTAAGTGATGCGACACAATCAGCGACCGCAACGCATCTTCAGTGGCAATGCCGCCGGCGTTGCGGATCATATGCGCATCTCCGGGCTGCAGACCCAGGCAGCGCTCGAAGAGAATGCGCGAGTCCATGCAGGCCAGCACGGCCACGCGGCGGCGCGGCTTGACGGCCAGGTCTCCAAGGTCGAAGTTCTTTACGAATTCCTGATTGGCTTTCAGCAGTTCGTCTGCGACTGACAATTTCCGTTCCTCGATCTCAAGTTGCGCCCGCGGCATTTTTCGCGCCCCGCTGGTTGCGCATCCAGTGTAACCGCTACAATCGCCCCGTGAACCTCGACGATACAATCGTCGCTATCGCCACGCCGCCCGGCCGGGGAGGGATCGGCATGGTGCGCCTCGCGGGACCACAGGCGCGGGCGATCGCACGCCCGATGCTCCGCTTGAAGCATGACCTCGAACCAGGCCGCGCTATTTTCGGCGAGCTAATCGAACCGTGTGGAGCGGACACTCCCTTCGGCGGGCTCAGGGCAGGCTCTGTCCGCTTAACGACGGATGAAGCAACTCCTGCCGATGTAGGACCGTCACAGGGTCCCACCGAATTTATTCCAGATGGAAGCAGGCGGACAGGAGTGTCCGCCCCACACGAGCAGCGCATTGATGAAGTCGTCGTCACCTACTTCGCCAAACCACATTCCTACACCACCGACGACATTGTCGAAATCGCAGCTCACGGTTCTCCGGTCGTGCTTCGCCACATCGTCGAACTCTGCGTCATCGCCGGAGCGCGCCTCGCCGAACCGGGCGAATTTACCATGCGAGCCTTCCTGAACGGCCGCATCGATCTCACCCAGGCTGAAGCCGTTCGCGATCTCATCGACTCGCAGACGCTGTATCAGGCAAAAATCGCCGCTCAGCAACTCGAAGGAGCCTTGTCGAAACGCCTGCAGCCGATCAAGCAAAAACTAGTCGAGCTGATCGCGGTGCTCGAAGCCGGCATCGACTTCGCAGAAGATGACGTATCAGTCCTGCCAGACGCCACTATTCTGGAACGCATAGCCGCGGTCCGCCAGCCGCTCGAACAATTGGCTACCACCTTTGCGTACGGCAAGATCGTGCACCAGGGACTGACGCTCGCCATCGTCGGCCGCCCCAACGTTGGCAAATCAAGCTTGTTTAATCGTTTGGTCGAGCGTGAGCGCGCGATTGTAACGTCAACCCCCGGCACTACGCGAGATCTTGTCAGTGAAACCGTTGCCATCGGCGGCATTCCGATCCAGCTCGTCGACACGGCTGGCATCCGGCAGGCTCTCGATGAGGCTGAATCCATTGGCATCCGCAAATCAATCGAAGCGCTGGCCGACGCCGATCTGGTGCTGGTTGTGCTCGATGCCTCACAAGCCGCGGCATCGGAAGATGAAGGCTTGCTTCGACAAACGAACGAACGTCCGAACATTGTGGTGGAAAATAAATGCGACTTGGTTTCGAATGCTACGCAGTCATCGGTGGTTAACCGAACTGGACAGATTCGCGTCTCTGCGCTGACCGGAGAAGGAATTCCTGAATTGCGGGCTGAGATTCTGCGCCACGTCGGCGGCGAAGCCGCCTCCAGCGTCGAGCCTGGTTTTCTCACCAATATCCGTCATCAAGGGCTGGTGCAGGAATCACTTGCCGCGCTTGATGCCGCCACAAATGCTGTGGGCGCTAAAGTACCCCACGAGATGTTGTTGCTCGATCTCTACAACGCGCTGCGTCCGCTCGATTCCGTGACCGGAGCGACCACCAACGACGACATTCTCAACTTAATCTTCAGCACCTTCTGCATTGGAAAATAGAGTTACCTCCATACTCGTCTAATAAAATGTAATAAGTTCGATTATTCCGTCTATAACAAAACGACCGTTTGTGCCATTGGACGGTTGCGGGGGAGACGTTGTTTGACGTATAGACGTTCCCTTGATGAACTGCTCATGACGTGGAAGCACAGTTCCTCCAGGCATGGGGTCAAACACGCCGGTGAATTTGAGGAACCGCTCGTAAAAATTATTGTCTTCTTTAGGATTGATCTGGGAGCGAGGATTTGAACCTCCGACCCCTGATCCCAGCACTTATTGGATTCTATTGAATTGTGTAGATCGCAAGTGATTAATGTGGAATGAGTTGCGACCAGACGCTCGCGTGTTGTTGATCTCCATTGAACTCGAGTGCGACGACCGTCGCAAAAACGTCTACATCCGCATCCGCATGAGGTGAGCCCCTCCATTGAGACAATTTACGTTTCGACACCTGCCATTATCTTTTTGAAGTGAACCCGTTTTTTTTGCCCACTCGCAGCCTCTTTCTCGGCTGGGTGTCGTTACCGCGTGTGTCTCATTTTAGGCGGTCAGTCCACACGCTGATCGTCAAACATTCCGTCAAATGCTGCCTTTTGGGATTCAAATCTTTCTTCAACAGCAATCTGGAGGCAGCCAAAGGAAATCTGAGTGACGGTATTTTTCGAATGCATTTATCCATTTGCCCTCAGGCCTTGATCGCAAAAGTTTGTTCGGATTTTGTAACTCCATGCGCTTTTCGTTCAACAGACCATCAGGAGCAAATTACAATTCAGGAAACGGCCCTTGGTGATTTTTTGTTGGTTGCTTCAAAAGAGGAGGCCACGCAAGCCGCGGCGAACGACCCAACAACAATTTCAAATGCCTTGCGCGTGGCGTGAGCGCGGCACTCTGGGGAGCCGTGTCGAACCAATTTTTTCGTTACGCGGGGAGGTAGTCGTGAAAAAACGCTCTTCGTTTGTCTTCTTCTGCATGCTGTTCTTCGTCCGCCTGGGATTGGCCCAATTGCAGATTGTTCCCAATACATTGGGAGATCCGCATTTTACTTCCGGTCCGTGCCCCCAAATCGTTCCCCCAGATGGTGCTCTCTGCCCCCAAGGCAAAACATGCCCGGCTTTTTACAATCCGGCGCTGCTTCCAGCGGGGTACAGCTCCGTCTCCTATTGTGCGAATGTTCCAGTAGGAATCGGCTTCCAGTCGCCGGGTTACACCCTAATGACAATGCCGCTGACTACCCAAGAGCAGCAGGCATTCTTGTTAGCCGCTCAGAAGGTCGAGTCCTATGTGAAAGACAACGTCACCGTCACCATGGAAGTCTATAAGGTGGCTCTTCTCGACAACAAAGGGCACAACAACTTGTTCTTTGCCGGGAATGAATATTGGAATCCGGTTTGTGCGGCTGACGCACTACTGCCGCCGTTCAGCAATCAGCCTCCCCTAGTGATGCAAAACCCGGATGGGAGCTACGGTTACCAAAACTTCCCCGAGACCTACACGACGGTTCTGAATGCCTTGCAAGCGAAAAATGCTGCGAATCAGTATCCGATGCAACTCATCAATTACCTGCCCAGCCAGTCTCAAATCAACGTCGAGTGGCCGTCCAGCTTTCTTGGTTGGGTGCAAAATACAGATGTCGCAACCTTCCAACTGAGCAACTTCTTGGTCGGGCCCTCCGGCTACTTTCCAACTGGATCTATGCCGTTCACACTCTGCTCTTCGCCAGCAGCTATGAAGATGTTAGGCTTCGGGCCTTCGTTTGCGGTCAACGGTCACACCATCGACGACATTAACTCGCCACCGTACAACATGAATGTCACCTTGTATGGGACCGACGGTGCCGTTGTGATCCCTGACCTGACAGCGATCCCGCCGAAAGGTACCTTCACATGGATGTACGATTCCACGTGCCCCGCAGTCGTCAGCACGCAACTACCAAAAGCATTTTTCCAGAACACAGTTAATCTGGCTCTGCCGAAGGTGTCGTGCAGCGATCCAAAAAACTGTGAGTTCCCTCAAGGTGCGGACGGGGGTCGCGACCTTATCGGCGTATTTAATCATGAAATTAACCACGTGCTGGGGCTGATGCAGTCGCAGTATTTCAAGGTGCCCGGAGAAGAAAATTCTTTATCCTATACCTACGGGTCAGCGTTATTTTTGTTGGATCTTTTCGACCTTGATTCCGACTCTGTGGTTTCGGGTTATGGAAGCTCTGGAATTCAGGGCTACTCGGACTTCACAGCCGCACCGCGCAACCACGATCCAAATGAACCACGTACGATTTACTTTGGATATCCGGCTTCCGGATTCACTCCTTTTGTGCAATTTGGGCACCACGATCATGTCATGGTCTATGACGTGATTAATGGTGTCCCCCAGTATTTTCCGTTTATGAACAACACACTCGGAAATCCCGATGGCGACATCCAAACGCAATTCGGAATTCTGTATGCTGATCAAGTGGGTAATGTGCAACAGCTGGTCTTTGAGGACCCAAACTTGGCAAATCTTCCCACCAACAATGTTCCTCACACAAATGTTCAGGGCGGCTTTGTACCGAAAGGCATAATTATGGTTGACACGGTTCGGGAGTACTCAGAGCTCTCCGCTAACGGGTGGAACGTGGATTACTCAACGCTTACAGACCCATACAGCACTGTGTCGCCGCTACTCACGTGGTATCAGACCTGCTTTAATGCCAACGGCGTGTTCACGACAGCAGAGAACGCAAAGTGCAAGTTCAGTGTCACGCCTAGCGCGCTGAAAGGCATTCAATAACTGTCTTGTTAATTGTGCGGTCGGGGCGTACCCTTATAAACATTGACGATATATCACATTTGAAGCTTCTGCATTGGAAAATGAAGCGTGCGCAGCGTCGTCACACGGCTTCGCGCAGTGTTCTTTCTGTAGGCACGGTGGCGATAACCGTTGTTCCTTTCCCTTTCGAGAGAATCTCGAAGGTTCCTCCGAACTGCCGCATTCGTTCCTGCATCTCCATAATGCCAACACCCGGAACGAACTTGCTGCCCCGCGAAGCCGCGCGGTCTTGTCTTCCCAGATCCTGCGACGTGTGAATCACCACCGGTCAGAGCGACCTACTGCCGACTTCTTGGACTGCAGGCGCAGCCGCAGCAGATATAACGGGCAGGATGGCGGTCACCCGAGTTCCGTGGCCATTTGAATGGATTTGCAGAGTGCCACCTAGCTGCCGCAAGCGCTCTCGCATTCCACGAAGCCCGACGCCCGTGCGACCCAAGGCCCCGAACGTGGACTGCTTTTCAGGCGGAATCCCTTTGCCCGCATCTTCGATCTCAACTCTTAAACAGGCGTTGTCTTGAATAATGCGAATTGCCGCCGTGGGACTCCCAGCATGACGATGAATATTGGTGAGGCACTCCTGAACGACCCGGAAGATGGAGAGTTCCATTTCTTTGGACAAACTCGCAAAGGTCTGCGGGATGTCGAGCTTTGCGTCGATTTTGCTGCGTTCGGAGAACCCCTCAACATACCAACGAAGCGCAGAGGCCAGACCTACTTCATCTAGCAAAGGAGGATGCAGCAGGTGCGAAATGGTGCGAATCTGTCTACTAGCATCGTCGACCATCGCTGCGTTTTCAGAAACGTGTCGCGCCGCCTCAGGGCTTAGCTTATGAGACTCAGCCTCCACCGAGACACTGTTCATACTGATGGCGGCAAGTAGTTGCCCGACGCTGTCGTGCAACTCTCGCGCAATGCGTCTCCGCTCTTCGTCCTGTAATACTGTCATCTGGGCGTTAAGCGCTTCCAGTTGGCGCGTTTTACGATGCAACTCCGCAAACACTTTTACTTTTGCCCGCAGCAACTCTGGAACAACAGGAACGGAAACGTAGTCCACAGCTCCATGTTGATATCCCTTCAGCCGGTCCAGGTCCGTCACATGAATTCCCGAGACGAAGACAATAGGCGTGTTTTGAAAGCGCGGGTGACCGTGGATCATCTGCGCCGTTTCGAAACCATCCATTCCAGGCATGCTCACGTCCATGAGCACGAGGGCTATGTCGGTTTTCAGCAGGTGTTCCAGGGCTTCCATCCCCGAATGAGCCTTGATCAGGTTCTCGCCTAGTTCACCGAGCATGGCTTCATAGGTAAGCAGCTTGCCCGGCTGGTCGTCGACCATCAGGATGTTGATCCTGTCATCCATGACGCGCTTGAATTCTAGAAATCCGCTGGGGGGAAGCCACTGCAACTGCAGCGCACGGAGACATTTTACACTACTCACGGTCCCCGCTGCCTGAAATACAGGGATTCCCGTATTCGCCGTCGATTTGCGAGGCTGGCAGCAAACTTTACCCTGCGGCCTCTCACCCCGGAAATCGAACTGGTATAGCCAAGTTCTTGCTACAGAATGATTTTTGGGTCGCCAAGTCATTTGGCGGCACAATTGCTTCCTTACCTGCGTCGGATTTTTTTCGAAATTTCCACGAAGCGGCCTGGAGGTGCCGCCTAATAACGACACGTCGTAAAGGATCGTGACTGAAGCCAACTGCCGAGTTTTGGAGGTGACAACCTTGCGAGGCGAAACCAAAGAACGTTGGAGAGAACTTTGCGAGCGGATCGTTGTTGAGCAAGACCCGGACAAACTTCTAACCACAATCGAAGAGCTGCTTCAGGTATTGGAGGAACGCGAAGAAATTACCGCGCAACGCAGGGTACGCGTGCCACCCAGCGAAAAACCTTACATAACTTGTCCGGTCCCTTAAATACCCGTATCTCTCGGCCTGGTTTCGTTCGGTCCGTCTTCCTTGTCTTGCTTATTCACCGGCGGGCTGTAGTTTCGGGTGCGCCGTTCCACCAAGAATGGATAAGCGCCAAAACGCTCTCGCATGCGTTCGATGTGCAAGTGCAATGCTTCCCGAAGTTCGACCAGTATCGGCCTGACTTCCTCGTCGTCTTTCTTGGAAAGAAGTTCCAAGCATAGCCTGCGAATCTTGTCTTCCATACGGAGCATTGCGCACCTGCGTCGGACACGCAGCAGCGCCTTATTAGATTAGTCGGGCTTTCCCTCTCTGCGCCATACGGCATTCCCGGTAGGCTACGTTTCCGGATCCCACGTTGGATTTTACTGTTGCCCGAGGCAAACAACCGGCCGCGAATACGGCACCAGATCAAGAAAGGCGACAGTTCTTTAGCGAGGCCCGACCGCCCCCGCCACCAATATCCGGATTGATGACCAATTCCAACACGGTTACGCTAGAAAGCTCTATCCGATATTCTTCGACCTCGCGTATGGTCTCGGGAGGGCTGAAGTTCCACTGCTGGCGCACAATTTCTTTGAGTGTACCTTCCTGATCCGCAGACCACCGCAACACAAACTCTTGCGTGCGCGCAGCTTCGCTTTCCTCAAACACAAGCGATACACAGCTGAGGTTTTGCGGACGATCAAAAATCAGCCGAATGGTTTGGATACCCACCGCTGCCGCGCGCCAGCCCCGCGCCTCGCCTGAGACGAAAGCAGACTCAATCGGATAATCTGGGTCTTCCGACGTGAACTCGACTACGGCCGCGCGCTCGATGTCTAACCAGCCTTCACCGCGAGTCCGAATCTTCTCCCGAGTTGGAGTGATGAGACGCTTTCGCATGCGTAGTCAGTCTACGGGCGAGCAACCCGTCAAGGTTTCCCTCCGGCTCGCTCCGCCGAGGTAGGACTGAATCCTCACTCGTCTGCATGGATCTCCTCCGCTAGAAAAACGAAGGCATAAAATCGAAGCCCAAAACCAAAAACTTCGATTGACATCACAGCGCCTTCTCATGGAAGAAATATCACCGGGTTGCTACGAACTTCTAGAAACTAGCCAAAATAGACACGGCAGCACATACAGGATTTGCTGTAGCCGTCGGCCCGATCGGGCGGCCAGTCTGTCGGATGCTAGCAGCGCTTGTGAAGCATGGTTTGTCCGGCAAGGGACTTATAGCGTGCTTCTTAGGGCTCCGCCAACGGTCTGCTCCGTCTCTTTCCGCCAATTTCTTAGCTGCCGCTGGATGATCTCATAGCAATCACAGGCAGCGCCCTCAAGTTTTGGCATGTCGAGAATGGTGACGTTGCCACGCGTGTAGCGGATCATCCCGGCCTTTTGCAGCACGCTCGCCGCCACGCTGACGCTTGCCCGCCGAGTTCCAAGCATCTGGCCTAAGAACTCCTGGGTCAAAGGGAGCTCGTCAGAGCCGATGCGATCCCGGCTCATCAACAACCAGCGTGCGAGTCTTTCTTCCACCTCATGAAGCCGGTTGCACGCGGCGATCTGCGTGGACTGCATGGCGATCCGTTGTGCGAAGCGGTGTAACTCTGTTTCCAATTGAGGGCAACGTGGCAAGATTTGCTGGAGGGCCTCGACATCCACTCGGTACGCTGTACCCTCGCCCTGAGTAATCACCCTGGTGGGACTCGTGCGAAATCCCGCAACAACCGGCAGGCCAACAAACCCTTCTTTGCCGATCAGGCCAACTTCCACGCTCTTTCCATCCGGCTGGACAGTGAGGACGGATTGCAATCCTGTATTTACGAAGTAAGCGGATTTGATCTGCTCCCCAGCTTCATGCAGCAGAGTGTGAAGCTTCAGCCTGACGAACTCCAGTTTCGGCGAGAGCTTGTCAAATTCATTGGCCGGCAACTTCAGCAGTATTTCGTTGGTTACGCTGTTACCTTCTATCTTGCGAGTGTGTCCTGGGGTTCTCGATGCAGAAACGGAGGATTTCTTGGCCACAGGGGGCTCCTTGGCGAAAACACGTCTGATTTCGCAAGGAACCGCTGCCCATAGGCACGCGGCGGAAAGGTGCTAGAAGAGACTATCTAGAGACTACTCTCTTTATTCTCTTCCTGCTGAAAATTAAGATTTACCCCGGTAGGGCTGAATTTGATCGGCACAAAATCAGGCCAAGCCATACCGACCACCTGTAAAGTTTGGATTACAGGTCATCGCTCGACTGCGATTTCAGAAAGGTCCGGACTGGCATCCGGGCTTTTCTAGTTCAAGGCTGACATTCATGGTCAATATCTAGGCTGCTGCCGTTCAGGTGCAGCAGATCGAATTTCGTACAAGCGCAGTTTTTGCTCCTCAATCCGAAATTCGATTACCTCTAGGATGCGGGTATCGCTGCAACCCTCGCGAGCGGCTTCAAGCCTTTCTATCTCAGCCTTGACCTTCGCTATTTCCTCTCGCAAAAACATGTCGCAAGTGTACGCTGCCGCACACAGGTGAGCAATAATGAACAGTAACTGTTCCGCTTTGGGAATACGCTGTCTGTGACCGTCCAAAGGAGGCATTTATGGGTGGTCACCCTTTTCCAGAAATACCCTGCACAATTTGCAGCAAACCAGTCGACCTAGCAGTCGATCTCTGTGCCGACGAACACGGCAAGTCCATACACGAAGATTGCTACGTCAAGCACATTGCATTGGTACGCAATTTGCCTGTGGATATGACGGCTGATTAGACCCAAAATGAGTCACTACCGATTTACCCCTAATGTATGTTCGTTATCGAACTTACATAGTTTCGATGTGGTGCAGCAGTACTCACTGTATTGCCCATCTCAGGCAAAGGTCTAAAGTTAAGTTGCCTTTCCTTGTTTGCCATCGGTCGTTCACAGGTACGACTCCGGCCCGCAACCTGACTAAGGCTCGGAGGGTTGCGATGGTGCATAGAATCCTCATCGTCGATGACAGCGCCGCAATTCGGCAGTGTCTGCGTTCTTCAATCGAGCGGCAAGAAGAATTGCAGGTTTGCGGCGAAGCCGAAAATGGCGAAAGTGCTGTAGCAAGAGTCGAAGAACTGACTCCTGATTTGGTGATCCTCGACCTGCAAATGCCGGTGATGAACGGGCTTGAAGCGGCCCGGCGAATCGCCCAGATCGCTCCTCGGCTCCCCATGTTGATGTTTACGATGTACAGCAGCGAGTACCTGGTCGCGGAAGCTCGAGCGGCCGGAATCAAAGATGTTTTCTCAAAATCAAGTGGGATCCTGGACGGGCTGATTTCTGCGATCCAAGAAATTCTTGGATCGGGAAATGCATCGAGAAATCCCGCGACGACTCTGACGAACCCGATCGAACAGGACGCTTAGACTTCACTGCCACTACCAGATTAAATGCATGTTCGTGTTGTGCTTGTCGAAGGTGATGTGAAGTGTCTTGTCGTCACCGGCGGCGAAAGTGCCGGAAATTGTCTTAGATATATCGATCGCTTGATCGGCGGTTTGGGCTCGAATACGGAGGGTATGGGTTCCAGCTGGGACCTGCAGCGGTTCGGCATCGGTCCCCTGAATGCTCTTGAAGACAACCAGGTGCTTTTGAGTTCCTCCATGCAAAGGCCGCGTCAGGGCGAGATTGTCGTCGACCCAAACCCACAACGTGGCTTCCTTGAATTGATGCTGTACGGCGACTTCGATGGTGGAAGGAGCAGCGACTGGCTGAGGCGGTGCCTCCTGGCTCGGGGCCGAGTGTGTCGCTGGAGCTTGGGTGGATTTTTTCAGCGACCTCAACTGCGAGGCGGATTTCTTCTTGTTATCGATCTTCCGCGCAGCGGTAGTTGCCCTGGAAGCGCCGGACCCAGATGATGCTGTTCCACCGTCTTTCGGTTTCGCAGTTTCCGATCCCGTGGGAGCGGGACTCGCAGATGCGAGGCCGAGAGGTTGGGTATTCGACTGTGAGTCAGGGGAAGTCGTCCCGATCCCCAAACGATTGCTGTTAGCAAGGGGCGGCACAGTGCCGGTCGCTTTCTGCGAAGTTACGGCGCGTCTTGAAGGAATGGCGAGAATGATAAGCGCCGTTACCGCGGCGGCCGCGAATATCAGATTTCGTATCTTCGCTTTCGCAATTGCGGTCCGAACCAACCGCCGCCCCTGCATAATCCCCGCCACATTCTTGACTGGCGGTTTTAGTGCTTGTCGTGTGCCTGTGCTCCCCACATACGTTGGAAGATTCCAGGGTGAAGTGGTCGTCGAACTGGGATTGTGCTCTCCCCGCAGTTCACGCAATGCAGCGGCAAATTCTGAACCTCGCTGGAATCGTTCTGCTGGATCTTTTGCCATAGCGCGTGTGATCACGCTATCGAGAGCACGAGGCAATTCCAGGTCGAACGAACTAGCCGGCATTGGCTCGCGATTGACTACCTTGAAACAAACGGTAGTCGCGCTGTTTCCGGTGAAAGGTGAGTGCCCGGTCACCATCGAGTAAAGAATCACGCCCAGCGAAAACAGGTCTGACCGGCTGTCGACGCCTTCCCCCGCAAGCTGCTCAGGCGCCATATACGCGGGAGTGCCAAGAATCCTGCCCGGCAATGTGAAGTGAGCTAGGTTCAGCTTGGCGATGCCAAAGTCGGCGATCTTCGCGTGGCCGTCTTCGCCGATGAGAATGTTCGCAGGCTTGATGTCGCGATGAACCACGCCCTGGGCGTGCGCATAGTCGAGGGCGTCGGCGAGTTCCTCGGCCAACTGAAGCGCCCTGGGCAGTGGAAGTTTTTTCTCCCGCGAAAGAATCCGGCTGAGAGATTCGCCGGCCACATATTCCAACACGATGTACGGTTCGTGGCTTTCGTCATCTTCGCCAACGTCGAAGATGGTGACGATGCCCGGATGTTGGAGACGACCCGCCGCCTGGGCTTCGCAGCGAAAACGCGTTAGGAATTCTTCTTCCTCTTCGGGTTCCAGACCCATGAGTGAAACGGTCTTCAATGCGACGACGCGATCGATCTGGGGATCGCGTGCCTTGTACACGACGCCCATGGCGCCGCGACCCAATTGGTCCACAATCAGATATCGGCCAAACCGCTTGGTTTCGCGAGCGTCCATAAATAAAAAGGCCCGCGCCGGTAGCGGGCCGGCGCATCGTATCAATGTTCGTGCGTCTTTCTGCCGCTCTGCCGCTTCTGGGACGACTGGAGTAAAGAAGAAGCTCCTGAAACCTAGTTCCGCGCCGTATTTGCAACTGTCGGCGCGTTCATGGATTACAGTGTCGAGTTTACCCACTCGCCAAATGTTCTCTCCGATTAGAACCGATTCATCGGAGGAGCGGTATATTACTGCAGTAACGATCGCTGATAGTACGTGGAGAGTGTGCGGATTTAAGCAACGTAAGGTGTTTGGCGGCTACTAGCGGCTTACTTCGACAGTCCCGCTAAAGCCTCGCGGAACATCGAGTCGAAGGTTGCGCTCTTGCCGTTCTTGACCACGCCAGCGAGCGTCTTTTCCGCCGCCGCCCGCTGGTATCCCAAGTTCACCAGTGCAGACAGAACGTCTTCTTCGATGGCACTTATCGCGGGCGCGATGGGCTGCGAGATCCCAGCGGCGGGTGGCAACTTATCGCGCAGTTCCAGCACCATTCGCTCAGCGGTTTTCTTGCCGATGCCGGGAATTCGAGTGAGCCGTGCCAAGTCATTGCCGCGTATCGCCCCGGCCATTTCATCCGCTGCCATCCCGCTCAGGATGGTGATGGCCAGCTTCGGCCCGATTCCGCTCACCGTGATCAACTTCTCGAACAACTGCTTTTCGGCGAGATGAACAAATCCATAAAGCGCAATCAGATCCTCGCGAACGTGTGTGTAAACGTGGAGCGTAACCTCGGAGCCGCTTGCCGGCAAGTCGGAAAATGTGGGAACGCTGATGTGCAACTCATAGCCGACGCCACCGGTATCGACAATAACTTGATTGGGATGTTTGGCGAGCAATTTTCCGCGCAGATGGGCAATCATGTTACTAGAGTACCAAGTACCGAGTACCTAGTAAGAGGCGGGCTGCCTTGTTCGCACTGGGTACTAGATACTGGGCTCTGAAGAGGCAAACGAAAACGGCAGGGCCGACCCCCTGCCGTTTCTCGTGAATCCGGACCCTTTGCTTTCGCTACTTCTTATTGACGGTTTTCTTCAGTTCGGCCCCAGGGGTAAATTTTGCAACCTTGCGTGCAGCGATCTTGATAGTGGCGCCAGTCTGCGGATTGCGCCCGTTTCGCGCCTTGCGTTGCGACACCGAGAAAGTGCCGAAACCTATCAGAGCTACCCGATCCCCTTTTCGTAATGCGGAGGTGATGCTGCTCACGGCGGTATCAATCGCTGTCGTAGCCTGCGCCTTGCTGATTTCGCAGGCGCCCGCGATCGTGTCAACCAGATCGGCTTTATTCATAGTTTCTCCTCGCGGGTCTCTTTCATACTCAGCACATTCCCGAAGGAAAAGTCCCGCGGCTGAGTTGGGAAACCCGACGGCTGGTATTCTCCTCTCTCCGGCGAGAAAGTCAACTGTGAAAATCCGCGCGGGAAGCCTGTTTCGCACCCCTCGGTCCCGGATTGGGCCTGTCAGAGCCGGGTTTAGCCGGTCTAAGGGCGGTTTTCCTCACCTCTCCACAGTCGGCTTCAGGCCTTCACAGGTTGTGCACAGGCCCGGAGCCTTTGCCACTTGCGGGAATTAGGGGTCAGGGTGCAAAGTCAGAGGATAGAGCTTTTAAGAAGGAAGGGTTCATAAAGTTGGGCATTAAGACGGCTGCTGACGTTTGTCCGCTATGCGAGGGAACAGGTTGGAGGACGCTGCCCACCAGTTCCAACGCGCCCAAAGACCGCCGCGTTACCCGTTGCGATTGCCAACTCCGGGCACGGAATCAGACGCTGCTAGCAGCGGCGCGCATTCCCAAGAGATACGAGCACTGCGAACTCGCCAGCTATACTGCAGATTTTCCGGGGGCCCATCCCTCGCTCGCGTTCGCCCACCTCTCGGCTTCCAGGTTCGCGCAGGAGTATGACCCGCGCGATGGCATGGGCCTGCTGATCATCGGAAAGATCGGCACCGGTAAGACTCACCTAGCAGTCGGAATCACCAAGGACCTCATCAACCGTGGCGTCCCCTGCCTGTTCTACGACTATCGCGAACTCCTGAAGGAAATTCAAAATTCGTACAACTCCACGGTTCAAACCACCGAACTGGACGTGCTCCGCCCCGTGTTTGAAATCGACGTTCTGATTCTGGACGAATTGGGCGCGGTCAAACCCACTGAGTGGGTTTGGGACACCGTCAGCCTCATCCTGAACACACGCTACAACAACAACCGCACCACCATCATTACGACGAATTTTGAAGATCAACCGGCGGCGGGTGCGAATGGTGCCGCTTCTCCGGCGCGAGCGGCGACCCGCCCCGAAACCCTCGGTGACCGCATCGGAGAGCGCATGCGTTCCCGGCTGCATGAAATGTGTCGCGTGATCAAGATGGAAGGCGACGATTTCCGCCAGAAATTCCGCAGTGCCAGCTTTCGGTAAATCTTTGTCGCGGATCTACAGGGAGCGATCTTCAGCGTGGCCTGCTACCAATCGATTTGGCAGCCAAAAGGGAGCAACAATGCGGTGGTATCACTACATATCGTACTTCTTCGCGGGAGTATTCCTCGCGAATGCCATGCCTCACCTCGGCAATGGAATCTCCGGGCATCCCTTCCAGAGCCCGTTCGCGTCACCGCCCGGTGTTGGATTGTCCTCCTCGGTAGTCAATGTCGCATGGGGTCTCTTCAACCTTGCCGTCGGCTACTTGCTCGTGTGTCGTGTCGGCGGCTTCGATCTGCGCAAGACCCTGCACATGCTGGTTCTCGGGGCCGGCATCCTGATCATGTCGCTAAATCTCGCCCACTATTTCGGAGCGCTCCACGGCGGGCTGTGAGTCCTCCTTGCTTTTCTCTGTGCCTCTGTGGTGAGCACTTGCTTACAATGGCTGGGTGCTGACCGAGCGACTGGAATTCGCCCCTGAACGCGATGCCGAAGTCTTCGCGGCAGCACCAACTGCACCGGCAGTATTCTTGCTTCGAAGCGCCGATGCGCAAGCCGAACCTTACGTCAGCAAGACCGCGAATCTACGCCGCCGCTTGCAACGCTTGCTCGGTCCGGTCGACGAGCGCACCAAGAGACTCAATTTGCGTGATCGCGTCCGCTCGATCGAGTACACGCCGACCGGCTCCGACTTCGAATCCGGATTCACGCTTTACAAAGTCCTGCGCGAAACTTTTCCCAAGACCTACGGAAACCGCATGCGCTTCCGCTTCGCGCCGGTAGTGAAACTCCATCTCGAAAACCAGTATCCGCGTGCTTCAATCACCACTCGCGTGGGACGCTTCGACCGCCGCGCTCTTTTCTATGGCCCCTTTCAATCCCGCGCTGCGGCCGAGAAGTTTATGAACGACTCGCTCGACTTCTTCAAGATGCGCCGCTGCGTTGACGACCTCGATCCGAACCCCGCGTTTCCCGGCTGCATCTACTCGGAAATGAAGATGTGTCTTGCGCCCTGTTTCAAGGGTTGCAGCGACGAGGAATATGCCGCCGAAGTAGGTCGCGTGCAAGCGTACTTCGATTCCGGAGGAGAATCGCTCTCTCGCGAACTCTCCGCGCAGCGCGAAGCCGCTTCGACGAACCTTGCATTCGAAGATGCCGCAGCAGTCCACGTTCGACTGGAAAAGCTGAAGCCCGTTCTGAGCCAGTTCCCGGAAATCGTTCGCCGCCTCGACCGCCTTGCAGCACTGATCGTTCAACCCTGCTATCTGACGGACTCAGTCACCTTTTTTCGTATCGATAATGGAGCGATCTCCAGTCCAGCGGTGTTCTCAATCCAATCCGACGATCACGCGAAATCGCAGTCCATGGAATCTCGGGTGATGCAGGTGCTCGATTCTTTTCCACCGGCGAAAACCCGGTCAGCGCTTGAGACCATGGAGCATCTCGCTCTGCTGAAGCGTTGGTATTATCGTGGCCATCGCATCGGCGAAATATTTCTTACCGATGACAAAGGCTCATTCCCCATGCGCCGCATCGTTCGCGGCATTGGCCGCGTGTTACGAGGCGAGGGCCCAGAATCGCTCATGCCGATTCCAGGAAGCGGAGATTCGCATCTGGGTATTCCTGAAAACACGCCGCCGGCTACAGAATCATAATTATGGTGCGTAATCCCACAATGACGGCCTGTCATCCCGAGCAAAGAGAGGGATCTTGGTGTTCGCCCGCGCCTTCGTTGTGCGAGGGATGACAATGTATCGACTGCGAGCTTTTGACTGCGTTACAAGAAAGGACGAAATGCCCACTAAGAACCCTCACGACAATTCCCTCCGCGAGCATCTACAGGACCTTCTCAACGGCGGCGGCGCTCATGCTAGGTTTGACGCCGCGGTGAAAGATATGCCAGAAAAATTGCGCGGTGTGATCCCAGCCGGCCTAGCACACTCCGCCTGGATGCAGCTGGAACACCTTCGCCTGGCGCAGTGGGACATACTCGAATTCAGCCGCAACCCAAAATATAAGGCTCCCAAATGGCCGGATGACTATTGGCCGAAGACCGCAGCGCCGCCAAGTCCGTTCGCCTGGAATAAGAGCGTTCAGCAATTCCGCAAAGATCTCAAAGCCATGCAGGATCTGGTTGCGAATCCCAGAACCGATTTATGCGCTCCCATCCCATGGGGCGACGGACAGACGATTCTACGCGAAGCCCTGCTGGTTGCCGACCACAACGCGTACCACATCGGTCAGTTGGTCGATCTTCGCCGCTTGCTGGGTGCTTGGCCGGTCTGACGTCCCACTATCATTTGTCGCAATAAAAATGAGCCGGCCCTTTCGGAGCCGGCTCGACTAGTTTGTCAAAACAATCAGATCTCCGCTTATTGCACGGCAAAGATCAGGTCGTCGTGATCGTTGTAGGATCCCGTCGTGCAGGACGACGCGCTTCCGAGATAGCGGAATTGCGCCCGCACCGCCTGCAGGCTTCTGGTGGGAAGCGTGAAGGTGGTTGACAGGGTCTGCGCTCCTGCCTTTGTGGGCACAATGGTCTTGATGAAAACCCACGATGGACTGTTGGCATTGGCCGCAGCGAGAGTTACGCTGCCGCTGAATCCGCCAATGTCGGTCACGGTGATGGTGCTCGTTCCACCGGCGCCGCCTTGGGTGATCGTCACGCTGCTCGGCGAAGCTGAAAGCGTAAAGCTTGGTGTCGCCGATCCAGCCAGGGCGTTGATCAGGTTCTGCCCGTTCGGGCTGCCCCAACCAGTGACCAATG
>Ga0210405_10001580_pt1 | contig 25477 bp, 23 predicted proteins | sample IncBWH11MmetaG_FD_155492 | JGI IMG/M metagenome (GOLD analysis project Ga0210405, IMG submission 155492) | Forest soil microbial communities from Barre Woods Harvard Forest LTER site, Petersham, Massachusetts, United States - Inc-BW-H-11-M | ecosystem: Environmental > Terrestrial > Soil >... | reverse complement strand
ACCCGGAGTTCCGGTTATGAGCAGTATTCCTCTGGACCTTGAAAAAAGGTGCGAACAGCGGTGGGCTGCCAGATTTTCGGCCGCGCGCGCGCTCCGAGAGCAGCATCGCCTTGAAAGGCAGCAGCAGCAACAAGTCACCGCGCCCGACAAAGCGAAAAGAAAAACCCGCCGGCTTAAAGCGGCGGGCTTGAGGTCTGCACCGGCGGTGTGAACGCGGGACCGAAGCCCCGCGCCCGCACCTTAATTCCTATTCCGTTGCGCCTCATTGAGGTCCAGACTCGAGCCGTCGCGCCATAGCGTTTTCGGCTCATGCGCTCAACGCTTATCAGACGAGCCTCGAGGCCCGTATTCGGCTTTTGCAATTTTTGATAATGATTTTCTCGGAGCGGAACCAGATAACCAGCCCCGTTTGGTTCGTCCGTTTGGTGATGTGGGACCGCCCGGGACTCCTGAAATCGGGCGGCCCCCGCCAACCGCTTCCAATGGCCCTGCCAAGCTAACAGAAGCCGCAATTGGCGCTGTTAGGTACGCGCCAACTGAACGAAGGTTCAAAGGTGCGACGCTTTGGCGCCGCACCTATTTTTCTACCGCCTGAGCCGTCTTGCATGACAAGCTAGCCGCTGCCGGTTGCGCTTCTTATGATCTCGGTGCCTTCGCTTCATCTGCGTCCCCTTTTGGTTGGCGTATCGGATGCGCCGCGAGAAATGCCAAGTCATCGGCAATCGCAAGCTCGATCCGGCGCGGGCTGAGGCCGATATACTCATGCTGGGGACCGACCATGGCCGCTTTTTTCCAGGCGACCGCCCGGGTATCCGGCGCGGGTGTCAGCAACTGTTGTGCGATGGCTCGGCGCCAGTTTACAACTAGCGTCACACGCTCATCCCGATCGTACGGGGGATGGTTACCCCACCACGTCGCTATTGGTTTGAAATGTTTTCATGGCGAAACCCTTTGCGCTTGGCCTTGGCGCTCATTGCGATCCTCCAAAACTCGGCTTGGTCGGCACGGTGATGGCTTCAGGTCCCGGCTGCGGCTTGGCGGCTGCAGCGGGTCGCAGATCGATGGTGTAGCGATAGGCCGCCGACGCCGGGGCCAACAAAAGACGCGGAAGACCGCGCCTTTCCCGGTGGCCCTACGCCGATTCGACTCAGCGTTCGGGCCGCGCTTTGATGCAGCATGCCCGCCACCCGCCAGAAGATCACCTTCGCCGAAATGCGCGCCGGTGGCGTTCGGGTCTCCTGTCGTGCCGCCAGCAAGGGTGCGGTCTAGCGCCCGATGTCCACCCAAATCCACAAGGCGTAGCGGCCTGCCTATAGCAGATGACCGGGGGCATCCTTGGGCCATGAGTACCAAATCGCGAGAGTCGATCTACGGTTGCTCGATCCGGTCATCTGCGGAGCGTGCGAAGGAAGCGCGCAAAGGAAGCAGATCGGCTCGGCTGTGAGGCCTGGAACCAACGCATGCTCGGCTACAAGGGACCGGCCCAGCAGCCCTCGCCTGCTCTGGGCGACGCGCTCAATGCTGGGTTACCGATTTCTTGAAGTCCGATGCCTCGCCCGTTCAGCAGCGGTCACCACCCGGACACACGGCAAACGATATCAACCCCGAGGGGTAGCGCCTGACACGGTGCATCCGCCAGCACATCGGCCAGGCGTACTTTGGAAGGCGAAAAGGTGAGCGATGATCCGGCGGCGATGCAGTTCTCTTTGCGCCGCGTCCGTTCGATTTCTCCCCTGATCTGAAATGGGTAAGTTCCGTTGGCCCATTTTTGCTCGCATCTTAACAATCGGTTCCTAGCGCAGCCTATCCGTCCGGAGTTCTACAAGAACCGCGGCGTCGGGATCGCCCGCAGTCTTGAAGACGGCCGATTGATGGTGGTGGATTGCCATTTCTGCTGCGTCGCAACACCAAAAATGAGACTCACGTTCAAGCAGTCGGGCATCTTAACGGCCGGGCGATGCGCAGTATTCGCTTTCCGCGGAAGTGCGGGATCGGATAGCGTTCAATTCGGGGCAAGTCTCCGTGAAATGAACGTCGACAAAAACGCGAATGGGAGGACCTCTATGTTGAAGGGCAGTTTGTGTCTTGCCGCGCTGGCGAGCCTGTTCATGTCGGGCGCTGCTTTCGCCCAGGAGAAAATCAAAGTTGGGGTTACGGCAACCCTGGAGGGCACGTACACGGTGCTCGGCGAGGACGGCATGCGCGGCCATCAGACCGCGTTGAACAAACTCGGCAAAAACATAGGCGACAAGCAACTCGAATTCATCGTCGCCTCCACCGACGCGACGCCCGACTCCGCGGTGCGCGCGGTTCGCAAATTGATCGAGCAAGACAAGGTGCAGATTTTGCTTTCGCCGCTATCAGGCGACGAAGGGATCGCGGTGAAGAATTTCGCCAAGACGCACCCGGAACTGACGTTCATCAACGCCGCGTCGGGCGCGCAGGAAACAACCTATGTCGATCCGGCGCCGAATTTTTTCCGCTTCAACATGGATGGCGCCCAGTGGCAGGTCGGCCTCGGTAAATATGCCTATGACACCAAGGGCTATCGGAAGATCGCCACGGTGGGGGAGGACTACTCCTTCATCTACACCCAGGTTTTCGGCCTGGTGCTCGAATTCTGCGGCGCTGGCGGTAAGATAACCAGTCGGCAATGGGTCCCGCTGGGCACCAAGGATTTTGCCTCGGTCATTGCCGCGCTGCCCGACGATGTGGATGCGATTTATCTGGGGCTTGGCGGCGCGGATGCCGTCAACTTCCTCAATCAATACCAGCAGTCCGGCGGCAAGGCGCATCTGCTCGGCGGCTCGATCATGGTCGACCAGACCATCCTTTCGGCCAAGGGCAACGCCAAGAACGCGCTCATCGGCACGATCGCCGCCAGCGGCCAGGCCGACACCTGGGAAGATCCGGCCTGGCAGACTTTCGTGAAAGACTATCAGGCGGCTTTCCCGCCGGAGAAGCGCTTCCCAAGTCCCTCCCTGCTTGCGACCAATTATTATGGCTCAACGATGGCGTTGATTCTCGCGCTCAGAAAGGTGAACGGCGATCTCAGCGACAATCAGTCCAAGCTGAAGGCCGCGCTTGCTTCACTTGAAATCGATGCGCCCAATGGGAAGATCAAGCTCGACTCCAACCGCCAGGCGATCGGCACCAATTTCGTCACCGAAGTCGTCGACGACGGCAAGGGCGCCTTGTTCAGCAAGGTCGTGAAGGTGATACCGAGCGTGAACCAGACGCTCGGCTACGACCCGGCGGTATTCGCCAAAATAGGGCTGCCGAGCCGCACGGTTCCCGAGTGCAAAAAGTACTGAAACAAGCGGTGCGGCCGGTGCCCCCCGGGGCCGGCCGTCCCTTCTCCATATCCCGACGTTCGAGTGGCCCTCGAACGCGCTCTTGCATTCTCCTCGCGGATGATCAACCTTATAAAAAACAATAAGACACAATCCGCGGGAGGAATGCATGAGCCATGCTCTTGCCGTCTTTCACGGTCACTTTGGCCGCGCGACAGTCTATCAGCTCAATCGTCCCTTCAACGTGCACGCGCATCGCGAAGGGCATTTGATCTTCCACATCGGCGGCACGCCCGGCAGCATCGAAGTGCTCGAGCAGCCCCATCCGCTTTGCGAAGATACCGTCGTCGCGGTCAATCCGTGGGAGCCGCACAATTTCCTTCCGAAAGATCTGGCCCACGGGGCGCTCTTCCTCGTGCTCTATGTCAACGCCGAATGGTTCGCAGGCGTCCATGGGCTGCGTTTTGGGTGCACAAAATTCAGGCGCACCGCGACGCTGGACCGAAACATCCGCGCGGCGGCTGCTATGGTTTGCGGCGCACCCTCACTCAACGGCCTCGATGGGGAATTGCGCAGCCTGATCGACGCCTGCCACGAGGAGAGCTGGCGCCAGGAGTACGCATCGCCGGAGGGTTATGCCGGCGCCGCAGTCACCGACTTTCGCGTTCGCAAGTCGATCAAGCTGCTGGCGGAAGGCATCGGCGCCGAGATCGAACTCGATGCGATCGCGCGCGAGGCAGGGCTTTCGCGCCCGCATTTCTACAAACTTTTCCGCACCCAGACCGGCGTCACGCCACATCTCTACGTCAACACGCTCTTGATGGAAAGGGCGCTGGATTCGCTGGTGGCCACCGAAGCGTCGATCGCCGACATCGGCTTCGATCTCGGCTTTTCGTCGCAGAGCGCATTCACGCACTTCTTCGCGAGCAACGTCGGCATGGCGCCTACGGACTATCGGCGCGCCGCCAAGGTTCTGAGGGCCTGACCCGGCAGGCCGGCCCGCGAAAGGATACTGACGATCAAGTCCGGGCCGCACGGACCGATAGGATGATGGAGGACGCGCACGGCGAACGATCGTCGCGCAAAGGGAGGACAAGGGCCGACATGGCGCCGAAAGTTCTAGCCTACCGTCGCGCACCGGCTGGCGCAGGCCGGCCACCTGCCCGCGCCTCGGCGCTGTCGCGAAGCTGGTGGCGCCCATGACAAAATTCATCGAACGCCATCCATTGTGGGCATTCGTCATTCTGATCGCGGTCGCGGCGGCGCTGTGGTTGATTTTCGCGACCTGGCCGCAAGGTCTGGAGGACGCCTTCGGCAGGAAGAAGGTGTTCCTCAGTGCGGTTTTCAACGGCATCACGCTCGGTGGCCTGTACTTCCTGGTGGCGAGCGGCTTCACCCTGATCTTCGGGCTGATGCGCAACGTCAATCTCGCGCACGGATCGCTTTATTTGTTTGGTGGCTACATCGGTTACGCGGTGAGCGTGGCGACCGGATCCTGGATGCTGAGCTTCGTCGCCGCCTTCATCATCGTCGCGCTGGTCGGCATCGCCATGCAGATCCTCGTGTTCCGTCGCATCGAGGGACAGGATCTGCGCCAGACCATGGTTACGATTGGACTGTCGATCGTGTTCGCCGACCTGATGCTGTGGGCCTTCGGCGGCGACTTTTACCAAATCCAGACGCCGCACGCTCTGGTTGGCCCGATCGTATTGCCGTTCGTCACCGCCGTGAAGTCTTCGGGCGAGGCGGTCTATCTGCAATACCCGATGGTGCGTCTGGTGATCTTTGCAGCCTCCGTCATCATCGGCGTCGCCATGTGGCTGGCGCTCAATCGCACGCGCATCGGCATGATCGTGCGCGCCGGGGTCGATGATCGCGACATCCTGGCGGCAATGGGTGTGCCCATTCAATTGGTGTTCGTCCTGGTGTTCGCGCTCGGCGCCGGTCTCGCCGGCATGGCCGGCGTGGTCGGCGCCACGTTTCAGTCGATCTCGCCCGGCGAAGACATCCGCTTCCTGCTCGCTTCCCTCGTCGTCGTCATCATCGGCGGCATGGGATCGATCCCTGGTGCTGCGCTTGGCGCGGTGATCGTCGGCCTCGCCGAGCAGCTCGGCTCGGTCTACATCCCAACCTACGCCATCGTGGTGACGTTCCTGATCATGGTGCTCGTGCTGGCCGTTCGGCCGCAGGGCCTGCTCGCGGGCCGCTAGCCATGTCGATCACGCAGGACGCGCGACTTCAGCCCGAACCGACCGCGGCGACGCCTTTGAGCGGTCTTGCCCCGGCGGATTTCGGTCACCCCACCGCCTGGGTCGTCGGCTTCCTCCTGGTCATCATGCCGCTGATCGCCAACGGCTTTTTTCTCATCGAGATTTTCGGCACCACCCTCATTCTCGGCATCGTGGCGTTGAGCCTGATGTTCCTGGCCGGCTATGGCGGCATGGTCAGCCTGATGCAGCTGACGATCGCGGGCCTTGCCGGTTACATGACGGCGGTGCTCGGCGCCAGCGGCAACGCCAACATCAGCCTCGGATGGCCGTGGTGGCTCGCGACCCCCATGGCGCTCGCTCTGGCGACGCTGTTTGGCACCGTCGGCGGGGCGCTCGCGGTACGCACCGAGGGCATCTATACGATCATGATCACGCTGGCGATAGCATCGGCATTCTACTACTTCACGAACCAGAACTGGGTTATCTTCAACGGCCACACCGGCATCAACAGCGTCGTCACGCCGCATTTCTGGGGCGTCGATTGGCGCGCGGATATCCCCTTCTATTATGTGATCCTCGCGGTCGCGGCGCTCTGCTACGGCGCGGTCAGCTATTTGTCGCGCGCGCCGTTCGGTCTGGCCTTGCAAGGCGTACGCGACAATCCGCGCCGCATGGCGGCGCTGGGGTTCAACGTCAATGCGCATCGTATCGCCGCCTATGCGTTCGCTTCGTTTTTGGCCGGGCTCGGCGGCGTTTTGCAGGTCTGGAACTATCGGCAGATCTCGCCGGGTTCGGTCGGAGTCGAGCGGGCGATCGACATTCTCATCATCGCCATCGTCGGCGGAATCACCCGCCCGATCGGTCCGTTCATCGGCGCCTTGATCTTTGTTCTGCTGCGCACCTTCACGCTGGACTTTCTGGTGGCGGTCGGGCTCGACGGCAATCGCTTCCGCCTGTTGATTGGCCTCGGCTTCCTGATCATCGTGCTGCTTTCCCCGGACGGCATCGTCGGACTCTGGGAACGCTGGCGCAACCGCGACGAAACGGGATCGGCGCAGCCCGGCGGAGACCGCCGCCATGGATAGCGTCGCGCAGCGTCTTTCAACAGTCGGCGCCGGCGCCGCGCTCGAATTGCGCGGGGTAACTCGGCTGTTCGGCGCGCTGGCGGCCCTGACTGATGTGACGCTGACGGTGCGTCCCGGCGAACGGCGCGCGGTGCTCGGCTCCAACGGCGCCGGGAAGACCACGCTGTTCAACTGCATCACCGGTGATTTTCCGCCGACCTCTGGCACCATCCGTTTCTTCGGCGAGGACGTGACCAACTTTCCGCCGTATGAGCGCATCCGCCGCGGCCTTCGGCGCACCTATCAGATTTCCGCGCTGTTTCCGGGGCTGACCGTTCACGACAACGTCTACCTGGCCTGCTGTGGCGTTTCGCGCAGCCGCTTCTCGCCATTTCGGCCGCACAGCAATGACGCGCTGATGCAAATGGCCGACGATCTGGTCCAAGGGCTGCATCTGACCGCGGTGAAGGGGCGCCGGGTCGCCGAGCTCGCCCATGGCCAGCAACGCCAGCTTGAAATCGCTCTCGCGCTTGCCGGCGCGCCGCGCTTCATCCTGTTCGACGAACCGGCCGCTGGTCTGTCGCCGACCGAGCGCGGCGAACTGGTGGAGATCCTGACCGGGCTGCCCGGCCATATCGGCTACATCATCATCGAGCACGACATGGACGTCGCGCTGCGCGTCGTCGAGAGCGTGACGATGATGCACAACGGCCGCATCTTCAAGGAAGGTCCGCCGCAGGAAATCGAGTCCGACCCCGAGGTTCAGGAGCTTTATCTGGGAGCCGGCCATGGCTAATGCACGCCGCGCCGCAGCGATCCTCGAGGTCAGGGGCCTCGACGTTTACTATGGCCGCTCGCATGCGCTGCAGGGCGTCGACCTGACGCTCGACTCCGGCGTCCTGTCCGTGGTCGGCCGCAATGGCATGGGCAAGACCACGCTCTGCAAGACCATCATGGGCCTAATGCGCGCAACCGGCGGCTCCGTCCGCATGGCCGGCGAGGATCTGCTGTCGCTGCAACCGGCGCAGGTCGCCGGGCTCGGCGTCGGCTACGTGCCGCAAGGCCGGCGGCTGTGGCGCTCGCTCACCGTCGACGAGCACTTGCGCATGATCGCGGGGCTGCGGCACGGCGCCTGGACCGTCGAGCGCATCTACGACACCTTCCCGCGACTGGCCGAGCGCAAGAACAATGGCGGCGCCGAGCTCTCCGGCGGCGAGCAGCAGATGCTGGCGATCGCGCGCGCACTGGTGACCAATCCGCGCCTCCTCATCATGGACGAGCCGACCGAAGGGCTAGCGCCCGTGATCGTTAACCAGGTCGAAGATATGCTGGTGCGGCTCGGCGAGGAAGATGACATTTCGGTGCTGGTGATCGAGCAGAACATCGGGGTTGCGACGGCGGTCTCAAAGAATGTCGCGATTATGGTCAACGGCCGCGTCAATCGCCTGATCGAATCCTCGCGACTTGCCTCCGACCGCGACCTGCAACAGCGCCTGCTCGGGGTCGGACGTCACGCCGACGCCGAGCCCGAGATCAACGCGGAGACGAATGGCGACGTCGCGGCACGAGCGGCTTCCCGGCGGACGCCGAGCTTGGCGCCGCAGCGGGTCTATATTTCCAATCCGACGCCACCGACCCGCTGGTCGCAGCCCACGCCGATCGCGCGCATCGAGGCCGCCGCGCGAACGCTCTCGACGGGGGTACTGAGGTTCGAGGAGGCCGCGCGACCGCGACGCGACGCATCGGCGGCGCGAAGCTCCGGACTGCCTACCGTGCTCGTGGTCGGCACGCTGGATACCAAGGGTCAGGAACTCAGATTCATCCGCGACATCGTTGCCGGCAGCGGTTTGCGTACCCGCCTCGTCGACGTCTCGACCGGCGGCAAGCTCTCGTCTTGCGACGTCTCCGCCCAGGAAATAGCGCTCAACCACGCGCGCGGCGGCAGCGCTGTGTTCGGTTCGGATCGGGGCGCCTCGGTGACGGCGATGGCTGAGGCCTTCGCCAACTGGCTACGCCGCCAGGCCGACACCGTCGGCGTGATCTCCGCCGGCGGGTCAGGTGGCGCGTCACTGGTGGCGCCCGCCATGCGCGCGCTGCCGATCGGCGTGCCCAAGCTGATCATCTCGTCGGTCGCCTCGGGTGATGTTGCGCCCTATGTCGGGCCCGCCGACATCACCATGATGTACTCGGTCACCGACGTGCAGGGGCTGAACTCGATCTCGCGCCAGGTTCTCGCCAACGGCGCCAACGCCCTCGTCGGCATGGTGAAGGCTCGGCTCGACGCACGCGCGGTGAGCGCACGCGAACCGAGTGCCAATCTGCCGTCGATCGGCCTGACCATGTTCGGCGTAACGACGCCCGCCGTACAGCGGATCGCGGCGGCGCTGCGCGGCGATTTTGAATGTCTCGTCTTCCATGCCACCGGCATCGGCGGCCGCTCGATGGAGAAGCTGGTCGATTCCGGCCTGCTGGCGGGGGTGATCGACCTCACCACGACGGAAGTCTGCGATCTCTTGATGGGCGGCGTGTTCCCGGCGACCGAGGATCGCTTCGGCGCCATGATTCGCGCCCGTCTCCCCTATGTCGGTTCGGTCGGCGCGCTCGACATGGTCAATTTCGGGGCGCCGGAGACCATTCCCGAACGCTATCAGGCTCGCAAGCTGCACGTCCACAATCCGCAGGTTACGCTGATGCGCACCAGCGCGGACGAGAATGACCGCATGGGGCGTTGGATCGGCGAGCGTCTCAACGCGATGGACGGGCCGGTGCGGTTCTTTCTGCCTGAAGGCGGTGTCTCCGCGCTCGACGCGCCGGGGCAGCCTTTCTGGGACCCCGAAGCCGACGCTGCGCTATTTCGCGCGCTCGACCGGACGGTGCGCCAGACCAGCAACCGGCAGCTGATCCGGCTCAAGCGCAACATCAACGAGCCCGAATTCACCGCGGCGATCGTCACGGCGTTCCGCTCGCTGGTCGGGCGCCCGGGCACACGCCGGCGCGTGACGAGGTGATCGATGCGCCGATTTGAACGCGCCGAGCTCCTGAACAAATTCCGCGCCATGGTCGCTCGCGGCGAGCCGATCGTCGGCGGCGGCGCCGGAACCGGGCTTTCCGCCAAATGCGAGGAAGCCGGCGGCATCGACCTGATCGTGATCTACAATTCGGGCCGCTACCGGATGGCCGGACGTGGTTCGCTCGCGGGACTGATGCCTTATGGCGACGCCAATGCGATCGTGGTCGAAATGGCAGGCGAAGTCCTGCCCGTCGTTCGGAACACGCCGGTGCTGGCCGGCGTAAACGGCACCGACCCGTTTCGCGACATGGATATTTTCCTCGATCAACTGAAGGCGCTCGGCTTTGCGGGCGTACAGAATTTCCCGACGGTCGGCCTGATCGACGGCGTGTTCCGCGCCAACCTCGAAGAGACCGGTATGTCTTACGCGCTGGAAGTCGAGATGATCGCCAAGGCGCGCGCCAAGGATATGCTGACCACCCCTTATGTGTTCAACGCCGCCGACGCCAGGGCGATGGCGCAGGCCGGTGCAGACATGGTGGTCTGCCATCTCGGCCTGACCACAGGCGGCGCGATCGGCGCGCAGACCGCACTGAAGCTTCAGGATTGTCCGGCGCGCATCGACGAATGGGCGACGGCGGCGCTGGACGTCAATCCGGAAATCCTGGTGCTGGCGCATGGCGGGCCGGTGGCCGAGCCGGCAGACGCCGCATTCATCATGAAACACACTCGCAAGTGTCACGGTTTCTACGGAGCCTCCTCGATGGAGCGGCTTCCGGTGGAGCGGGCGCTGACGGAACAGGTTCTAAAATTCAAGGCGATCGGCGAGCGTTCAGCGCCGATTACGGGAGGTTGAGACCATGTCTGGAATTTTTGTTGGCGAATTGATCCTATGGCTGATCGTCGCGTTGATCGTGATCGTCGTGGCGGTCTACATCGTGAACTGGCTCTATCACCGCTCCTCCAAGGAAGTGTCGTTCGTGCGCACCGGCTTCCTCGGCGAGCAGGTGGTGATCAACGGCGGTGCCTTCGTGCTGCCTTTCATTCACGACTTCACGCCGGTCAACATGAATGTGCTGCCGATGCCGATCATTCGGTCGAAGCAGGACGCCGTCATCACACGCGATCGCATGCGCATCGACATCGAGGCCGATTTCTACGTCCGCGTGCAGCCGACGCGCGAAGCGGTCTCGATCGCCGCTGCGACGCTTGGCCGGCGCACCCTGGAACCTGAAAAGCTGCATGCGTTGCTTTCGGGCAAGTTCGTTTCCGCGATGCGCTCGGTCGCCTCCGAAATGACCATGGAGCAGATGCACGAGAAGCGCGGCGATTACGTCGCGCGCGTCAAGGCGGCAGCCGCCGAGGCGCTGGCCCAGAACGGCCTCGAACTGGAATCGGTGGCGATCACCGACCTGGACCAGACCGACCTCGAATTCTTCAACCCGTCGAACCGCTTCGACGCGGAAGGCCTGACGCAGCTGATGGAGGACATTGAGGCCAAGCGCAAGCTGCGCAACGACATCGAACAGGATTCGATGATCAAGATCCGCACCCGCAATCTCGAAGCCGAACGTCAGGCGCTTGAGATCGAGCGCGAGAGCGAGACCGCGCGCCTGGAGCAGGAGCGCGACATCGAGGTCCGCCGCGCCCTGCAACGAACCGAGGTGGCGCGCGAGCGCGCGTTGCGCGAAACCGAAGCCGAACAGGCGCAGATCTCGGCGCGCCAGACAATCGAGAAGGCTCGCATCGCCAACGAGCAGGCGATTGCGGAAGCGCGCATCGCCTCGGAGCGTGAAACGCGGCAGAAGGAGATCGAACGCACCCAGGCGGTCGAATCCAAGGAGATCCTGGCGCGCGAGGAAATCGAAAAGGCGCGCATCGCCAACCAGCGCTCGGTCGACACCGCGCGCATCGCCTCGGAACGCGAGGTGCGGCAGAAGGAAATCGAGCGTGGCCGCACCGTCGAGGAGGCCGAGATACAGGCGCGCGAATTCATCGAGAAAGCCCGCATCCAGCAGGACCGCGTCGTTACCGACGCCCGCATCGCCAATGAGGAGGAGACGCGCCGTCGCGAGATCGAACGCACTCGCGCGGTGGAAGCAGCAGAGATTTCCGCCAGGGAATCCACTGAAAAGGCGCGTATCGCGCAGACAACCATCGTCAACGCCGAGCGGATCGCCTCTGATGAGCAGACCCGTTCGCTCGAGATCCGGCAGGTCCGCGCGGTCCAGGAAGCCGAAATCGCCGCGCAGCAGGCAGTGGAAACCGCCCGCATCGCGCGCGAGCGCGTCCTCGCCTCGAACCGAATCGCCGCAGAGCAAAGCACCCGCAAACTGGAGATCGACCGCAATCAGGCGCTCGAAGTCGCCGGCATCGCCGCACGCGAAGCCACCGAAGCCAGCCGCATCGCCCAGGAGGAACGCGTCCGCGCGCTCGAAATCGCGCGCAACCGTGCGGTCGAGGAAGCCGACATCGCTTCCCGCGAGGCCATCGAGGCGGCGCGGATCGCCCAGGAAAAGAAAGTCGCCCTCGCCCGCATTCTGAGCGAGCAGGAGACCAAAGAGCAGGACATCGAGCGCGCGGAGTCGATCGAGGCGGCCGAACTGCGGCGGCGCGACACTATCGAGCGTCAGCGCATCAGCGTCGAACTTGCGCTCGAAGCCGAGCGCATTGCCTCCAGCAGGACGCGCGAAGTACTCAATATCGACCAGAAGCGGGCGATCGAACTCGCCGACGAGGAGCGCGTCATCGCGCTGTCGGCGAAGCGCTCCGAGCGCATCGGGGCCGACCGCCAGGTCAAGCAGGCCGAGATCGTCGCTCGCCGCGACGTGGAGACCACCGAAGTATCGCGGGAACAGGCTCTCGAAGCGGCCCGGCTGGAGCGTCGCCGCGTGATCGAGCAGCTCGAAGTCGCGCGCGTGCAGTCCCTGCAGGAAGCAGAAATCGCCGCGAACGAGGAAGTCCAGCGCGCGCGCATCGCGTCTGATCGCGGCCTCGACGAGGCCCGCATCGGGCGCGAGCGGGATTTGCGCAAATTGGAGGTCAATCGCGAGAAAGAAGTCGAGACGGCCTTGATGGAAAAGGCAATTGCTCTCTATGAGAAGTCGCTCGAACAATCAGCCGCGCAAGCGGAGGCCGAGAACGCCAAGGCGCGCGCGACCGAGGCGGCCGAGCGCGTCATCACCGTGCGCGACAGCGAGATCGCCAAGCGCCGCAAGACCATCGAGGTCTTGATTGCCGAGAAGGAAGCCGAGGAGACGCGCATCGGCGCCGAGGCCGAACGGGTGCGCGCGGCGGTCGAAGCCGAGGCGCAAAAGCTGCTCAACGAAGCCGAGAACGTGCTCACCGACCAGGCGCGCTACTCGCTGTTCCGTCGCAAGCTGCTAGACCGCATCGAGGGCATTGTGCGCGAGAGCGTCAAGCCGATGGAGAAGATCGAGGGCATCCGCATTCTGCATGTCGACGGACTGGCCGGCGGCAACGGTGGCAACGGCAACGGCAGCGCACGCAGCGCGACGGACGAAGTGATAGATTCGGCGCTGCGTTACCGCGTCCAGGCGCCGCTGATCGATTCGATCCTCGCCGACATCGGCGTCGAAGGCGGCAGCCTCTCGAAGCTGCCGGGCCTTATCCGCGAAGCCCGCGACATGCAAGGCATCCGCAAGGACAGCGCGACGAAGAAGGAGAGTGAAGCAAGGCCGGCCGCTACGCCGACCGCCGATGCACCCCCGGGCGAGGCACGGCCTTCGCGCCCGGGCAAGAAGGGCTGAGCGCGCCATGGCCCGGGTCTATGTTTCCACCGTCGTCAATGTCCGCAACGATCGGGTCTGGGCACGCCTGCGCGACTTCAACGGCCTGCCCAACTGGCACCCGGCGATCGCCGAGAGCCGCATCGAGGGCGGCGAGCCCTCGGACAAGATCGGCTGTGTGCGCGATTTCACCTTGCGTAACGGCGACCGCATTCGGGAAAAGCTGCTCGGCCTCTCCGACTACGACATGTACTGCACCTATTCGATTCTCGAATCGCCGATGGGCGTCGAGAACTACGTCGCGACCTTGCGCCTGACGCCGGTGACCGACGGCGACAAGACCTTTCTGGAATGGTCGGCCGAATTCGACTGCGCACCGGAGCGCGAGACCGAACTTGTCAACTCCATCGGAGCCGGCGTGTTCCAGGGTGGCTTCGATGCGCTTAAGCGCGTGTTCGGAGGCTGACGTCGTGCCGCACATCGTCAAGAGCACGATCCTCGACGCGCCGACCGGCGTGGTCTGGAACGTGCTGCGCGATTTCAACGGCCATGACCGCTGGCATCCCGCGGTGGCGACCAGCACGATCGAGCGCGCCCACGCCGCGGACCGCGTCGGCTGCGTACGCCGGTTCAAGCTCAAGGACGGCTCCGAACTGCGCGAACAATTGCTCGCGCTCTCCGATCTCGAACAGACTTTCAGCTATTGCCTGCTCGATACGCCGATTGCGATGTTCAATTACGTCGCGCATGTCCGCCTTTTGCCGGTCACCGACGGTGACCGGACGTTCTGGCATTGGGAGTCGCGTTTCACCACGCGGCCTGCTGAGGCCGCCGAGCTCACCGAAATGGTCGGCGAACAGATCTATCAGGCCGGGTTCGACGCCATCCGGCGACATCTCGCGGAGGCCGCATGACAGCGGAGGCACACCTATGCCCGTCACAGTGAAGACCTTCGCGACGTCTGGGGAAGCCGCGGCTGCGCTGTCGTTGGAGCGCGACGCGCGCTATCTCGGCGGCGGCACGCTGGTAATGCGCGCGCTCAACGAGGGCGATGTTTCGGTTTCGACGATCGTGCGGGCGACCGATCGCGTCCTGACGCAACTCGATATTGCTGGCCCTCGCATCACGATCGGCGCCGGCGTCACCTTCGCGCGCGTCCTCGCCGAGCACGAACTCGCGTTTCTTCATCCCGTTGCCGGCTCGATCGGCGGCCCGGCCGTCCGCAACATGGGCACGATTGGCGGCAACCTGTTCGCGCCAAACCCGTTCGGCGATTTCACCGTTGCCCTGCTCGCGCTCGATGCAACCGTTGCGGTGCAGAGCGGCTATGGGGCGCGCGACGTGCCGATCGAGGAGTTCCTTGCCGGGCGGGGTCGACTGCAGGGTGGGCTCGTGCTCTCGGTCTCCCTGCGGCGCCCCTCTGACGCAGAAGCGTTCCGCTATCGCAAGATTGCGCGCACCAGGCCGAAAGGCGGCTCGGTGGTGACACTTGCCGCGCACCTTCCGACCAGCGGCGGCCGCACCGTCGGCGCGCGCATTGCGCTCGGCGCGATGGCGGCGACGCCTGTGCGCGCCAAGGCGGCCGAGCGCGCCATCGAAGGACGCGCGCTGGATGCCGCGAGTGTCGCCGCCGCGGTCACAGCCGTCACCGAAGGGACTTCGCCGGTCGACGATTCGCTCGCCAGCGCCTGGTACCGTCGCGAGGTGGTCGGCGTCCATCTGCGTCGCCTGCTCAGCGGCCAGTAATAGGAAAGCGCAAGGACACATCGATGGCCAAGACCGCCCTGCAATTTCGTCACAACGGCCGCGACGTCGCCGTCTTCGTCGATGGTGGCGTCAATCTGCTGGCCACCTTGCGCGAACTGGTTGGCGACATGACCCCCAAATTCGGGTGCGGCCAGGGCGGATGCGGCGCCTGCACGGTGCTGATCGACGGCGATGCGCGCCTCGCCTGTCTGACGCTGGCGGAAACCGTCGAAGGCCGCTCGGTGCAAACACTCGACGGCCTCAAGGATGGGCCGAATCTTCACCCGCTGCAGCGCGCCTTCATGGAGCATTTCGCCGCGCAATGCGGTTATTGCACGCCGGGCATGCTGATGGCGGCAAAAGCTCTGCTCGACCACAACCCCTCCCCCACCCGCGAGGAGGTCGTCAACGCGATCGCGGGCAACATCTGCCGCTGCACTGGATACGAACCCATCATCAACGCCGTGCTCGCCGCCGCTTCGAGTGGACGCGCGCGCGCCTAAGGAACCGCCATGCTGGAACTGCGCAAGGACATTTTCGCCGACGAGCGTGACGACAATCTCAAGGAGATCGGCAAGGGCACCCAGCGCCAGGACATGCTCGGTCACGTCACCGGTACCTCGACCTATTTCAACGACCACAAACTGCAGGGCATGCTGCATCTGAAAATCCTGCGCAGCCCGCACGCGCACGCGCGCATCCGCCGCATCAACACGGTCGAGGCCGAGCGTTATCCCGGGGTACGCCGGATCATCCGCGGCGCCGACGTGCCGCGTAACCTCAATACCCTGCTCAGCCTAATCAATTTCGGCAAGGACGACGAGCCGACGCTCGCGGTCGACAAGGTCCGCTACAAGGGCGAGCCGGTGGTGGCTGTTGTCGCCGACAGCGAGCGCGAGGCCTCCGAGGCGATTGCCAAGGTCCACGTCGACTATGAGCCGCTGCCCGCGGTGTTCGACGTCGAGGAAGCGCTGAAGGCCGGCGCACCGGTCGTCAACGAAACCTATCCGAAGAATACGTTCACCTATCACGACGTCTATGATCATCAAAAACTGCGGTTTGGCGACGTCGAGCGCGGCTTCGCGAGCGCCGACCACGTCCTCGAGCAGCGCTATCAGATGTCGCCGATCGAGCACGCACCGACTGAAACAAATGGCTCGATCGCAGCCCCCGATACCAACGGACGTTATGTCGTCTACACCTCGACGCAGGCGCTGTTCTTCTCGCTCGATACCTGCGCTAAGATCCTGGATGTGCCCTCGAACACCTTTCATTTCATCGGCGGCACAGTGGGCGGCGGCTTTGGCGGCAAGGTCGACACCCTGACCGAGCCGCTTGCGGTGCTTGGCGCGATGCTGACCGGCCGACCGGTGCGCTACATCTTCGGCCGCGAGGAGGAGATGCAATATGGCCCGCCGCGCGGCGCAGAGCGCATCTACCTCAAGGACGGCGTGATGCGCGACGGCCGCATCGTTGCGCGGAAGGTACGCGCCTATTTCGACAGCGGCGCCTACACCAGGTTGTCGAGTTACGCGGTGGTCAAATGTGTGGCGCATCTGCCCGGGCCCTATACGATTCCCAACGTTTACGGCGACGTCTATTGCGTCTTCACCAATCGCACCCCGGCGACCGCGATGCGCGGCTTCGGCGTGACCGCGATGGATTTCGCTATCGAATGCCAGATGGACAAGCTCGCCCATCTCGTGGGCATGGACCCGATGGAGTTCCGCATCCTCAACGCCTATCGCGACGGCGACATGAAGGCGCATCGCCGCGAAGCCAAGAACACTGCGCTGATCGAATGCGTACAGGTCGCCGCCGAAAAGGCAAAATGGCCGCTGCGCGAGGAATTCAAGCGGATGTCGTCGCGCAGAGACGGCGGTGGCACCCGCGCTGCAGTTCCAGCGACTGCGACCGACCCGTTCGCGCCGGCGCGCCCCGCCGCGCAGCAACGCACGACGTACGATCGTGCCCCGCAAGCGGCCGCCCAACCCCACCCACCACACCCGCCGGCGCCGCCCCCGGTTTCGCCGACGCCCGTGCCGCAGCAGCCCTCGCACGGCGCGATTCGATTTTCCTCCGTTTTCGGATCGAGGAGGCGCTAATCATGACACGGCATCGCGGACGCGGCATCGCGTCGATCAATTATCCCATCGGCATGAATCTCGGCGGCGATCCCAGTCAGGCGCTGGTGCATTCCAATCCGAGCGGCAAGTTCACGGTGTCGCTTTCCTCGATCGATCTCGGTCAGGGCATGAAGTCGGTGACCCGCCAGATCTGCGCCGAGACGCTCGGCGTGCCGGTCGAGGACGTCTATGTCGATACCGCCGATTCCGACACCGGGCCCCACTGCATGGGCAGTTTCGCCTCGCGCGGCACCCATCGCGTCGGCAACGCGGTGATGGCGGCTGCGAAGGAAGCGCGCGGGGTGATGATGGAGGCGGCAGCCGAGGAGCTCGAAGTCAATGCCAGCGACCTTGAAACCGATGGCCGCGGCAATATTCACGTCAAGGGCGCGCCGCATCGGTCGATCTCGACCAAGGACGTGGCGATCGCCGCACAGTTCAAGCAAGGCAAGACCATCTCCGGGCGCGGCATCTTCCTGGTGCCGCTCTCCACCGTCGATCCCGAGACCGGCGAAATGTCGCCGGCAACCTGCTACGCGCACGCCTGCATGGTCGCCGAGGTCGAGGTCGACGACGAGACCGGCGAAGTGGCGATGGTGCGTATGGACAGCGCCTATGAACTCGGCCGCGCGCTAAATCCGCGCCTCGTCGAACAGCAACTTGTCGGCGGCGCCTGGATGGGCGTCAGTCACGCGCTGTTTGAGACCACAGAACCGTATTATCCCGATACGAGCCACGGCCCGCGCGACTTTGTCGAATATCTGATGCCGGGTCCGGGCGACATATGTGCGCACGACATCGCTGTCCTGGAGCGCCCCGCTGCGGACGGTCCATTCGGCGCCAAGGGCCCCGGCGAGATGTGCGCCAATCCGGTGATGCCGGCGGTCGCCAACGCGATCTTCAATGCAGTCGGTGTGCGCGTCGACGAATTGCCGATCACGCCGGAGAAAGTGCTGCGCGCCATCAAGGCGCAGGGCGGCGCGCGGCCGCAGGCGCGGCGCTGATGTCGGTTCGCGGAACCATCGGCGGCATCGACAGCCCGGAGGCATTGGAGAAGGCGCTTCGCGCGGCCTATTACCTCGCCGACGAAGGCATCGCGACGGCGGCCTATCTGGCGCTTGCGCTGGGCAAACCGCTGCTGCTCGAAGGCGCCCCCGGCGTCGGTAAGACCGAAGCGGCGAAGGCGATCGCCGCAATCCTGGGGCGCCGGCTGATACGCCTGCAATGCTACGAGGGCATCGACGCCTCCGCCGCGCTCTATGAGTGGAACTACCCGCGACAGATGCTGGCGATCCGCCAGGCCGGCGACGAGACCATCGACGTTTACGGCGAGGCTTTCCTGATCGAGCGTCCGATGCTGGCGGCGCTGCGTGCCCCCGATTCGACCGTGCTGCTGATCGACGAGATCGATCGTTCGGATCAGGAATTCGAGGCCTTCTTGCTCGAATTCCTCTCCGATTTCCAGATTTCGATCCCCGAGCGCGGCACTGTTCGGGCGGTCGAGCGGCCGGTGGTGGTGCTCACCTCCAACCGCACCCGTGATCTGCACGAGGCGCTGCGCCGGCGCTGCGTCTATCACTGGATCGACTACCCGACTGCAGAGCGCGAGGCGAGCATCATCATGATGCGCGCCTCCAGCGTTGCTGAGGCGACCGCGCGCGCGGTTGTCGCCGCCATCGGCAAGCTCCGGCGCGAGCCCTTGAGCAAGGCGCCCGGCGTCGCCGAGGCGGTCGACTGGGCAGAAGCGGCAACACTGCTCCACAAGGGCGGTGCGCGCTGGCCGGACGCGTTCAAGCGCTCGATAGGCGTCGCACTCAAGGACGAGGAGGACCTCGCCTTTATCTCGCCCCGGCTCGACGCGCTGATCGCGGAGGCAGCCGCGTGAGCGAAACGCTGCAACTGCCCCGCGCTGCGCGCGCCTTCGTTTCGTTCGTGGCGCTGTTGCGCACAAACGGTTTTGCGATCGCGCCCGAGCAGACCACTGCCTTCCTGGAGTCGATCGCGCTGCTGGGGCCGCGAGATCCTGAAGACATTCGGCAAGCGGGGTTGGCGACGCTCGCGCCGCCGCCAGAACGGCGCGCCGCTTACGACCTGCTGTTCAAAATCCACTTCCTCGGCGGGGAAGAAATTCCGCGCGATGACGGCGAGGACGAGGAGGTGGTGCGGCTGCAGGAGGAAGGACGCGGCGACGAGGCGGCGCCGCTCGCCGACGAAATCAACGAGTCCGGCGAAATGGCGGTGCGCGCCGAAGCACTGGCGGAGCGCCGCTTCGGCCCAGACGGACCAAGCGACGCGCTGCGCCGGCTCGCACGCGAATCCCCAAGCCGCCTACCACGCCGGCGTGGACATCGCCGCATGCGCGCGCGGCGGGGACCTTGGGCGGACCTGCGGCGAACCTTGCGCGAATCCGTGCGCAACGACGGCGAGGTGATGCGCCTGGCACGGCTCAAGCGGCGGGCACGGCCGCGCAAAATGCTGCTGCTGATCGACGTCTCGGGCTCGATGAAAGCACGCTCCGAGGATAATCTCCGCCTTGCCCACACACTGCTGCACGCGGCGCCGAATGTCGAAGTCTTCACCTTCGGCACGCGCCTGACGCGGGTAACGCGCGCGCTGCGGCTCAAGCGCCGCGAGCAGGCGCTCGCGGCAGCAGCGCACCTGGTGAGCGATTGGGATGGGGGTACCCGTATCGGCGACGCGCTGCAGGCCTTTCTCGCCGTGCCGCGCTTCGGCGGTTACGCCCGTGGCGCCGTGGTCGTCATCCTCTCCGATGGGCTGGAGCGCGGCGACCTCTCGGCCTTGCGCGACGCTGTCGTCCAGTTATCGCGGCGCGCCTGGCGGCTGAGTTGGTTGACGCCGCTCGCGACAGGCCCCGGTTTCGTACCGCAGACCGAAGCGCTGATCGCCGTTCGCCAATTCGTCGACGACATGGCCGATGGAGGATCGAGCGCGGCGGTGGTCGCCCACGTGCTTTCGCTCCGACACAGGAGGAGCGCCGCGTGACCGGCATCGTCGATGCGCATCATCATATCTGGCGCCGGGCTGATCTGCCGTGGCTGGTCGGTCCAATGCAGCCGCGCATCTTCGGTCCCTACGAGACGATCCGCCGCGACTATCCGATCCGCGAGTATCTCGACGACCTCGCGGGCACTGGTGTGGTCAAGTCGGTCTATGTGCAGACCAACTGGGCGAAAGAGCGGTTCGAGGACGAAACAGCCTGGGTGCAACACACGTCGGAGGAAACCGGGTGGCCGCATGCGATCGTCGCCTACGCGGATTTCGGCGCGGACGACGTCCGACCGCAACTCGATCGGCTCAAGCGTTACGGTCTGGTGCGGGGCGTGCGGATGCAGCTGCACTGGCACGAAAATCCGCTCTATCGTTTCGCCGCGCGCGCCGATCTGTGCGCTGATCCGACCATCCGCCGCAACGTCGCGCGACTCGCCGACTACGGCTGGAGCTTCGATCTGCAGGTGTTCGCGCCGCAGATGCGAGAAGCAGCCCGTCTTGCCGAAGCCTGTCCTGAAGTTACCTTTGTGCTGCAGCACGCTGGAATGCTGGAAGACTTGTCCCCTGCCGGCCGCTCGGAATGGCGCGCCGGCATGGTGCGGCTGGCGGCGTGTCCGAACATCGTCTGCAAGCTCTCGGGGCTCGGCACGTTCATTCACCGCAATGACCCCGCGCACATCGCCGGTATCCTCACCGATTCAGTGGCGATCTTCGGGGCCGATCGCTGCCTGTTCGGCTCGAATTTTCCGATCGAGAAGCTGTGGACCAGCTATCGTGATCTCGTCGATGCCTATCTCGACGCCGTCAAATCAAGCCCGCCTCTTCGCGACGCGATCCTGCGCGACACGGCGATGCGGGTCTATCGTCTCGTGCCCTAGCTCTGCGCGGGAAGGCAAAAACAAGGAACGGGAGGCAAAATATGGCGCTGGAAATCAAGATTCTTGACTATGGGGATATCGAGCTGGAATCAAGTTTTCTCGTGCTGGGCCGCGACTGCGGACGCACCCGGCGTGTGCTGACGCTCGGTTTTCTCATTACTGGCGGCGCCTATCCGATCGTCGTCGACACCGGCTACCGCTCCAATCAGATCATGGAGACGCTCGGCATGCGCGGGCTCCAGTTCCATGAGAACATGATCGAGAACCAGCTCGCACGCCATGGCGTTCGCATGGGCGACGTCCGTTTCGTCTGCCACACCCATCTGCACATCGATCACGCCGGCAAGGACGACCTGTTTCCGATGAACACGACGGTTGTCCTCAACCGCAAGGAGCTCGAATATTCCGTCTCCGGCCTGATGCACCCGCAATACCCGGCGCCCGACATCAAGCATCTGATCGATCGCCTGCACACCAAGAGCGCGCTGCGATTCCTGGATCTCGAGATCACAGGCGCGGTCGAGCTGATCCCTGGCGTGTACTGCGAGGCGGCCAATGCCCATACCGAAGGCTCAATGAATGTACACGTTCATACCGCCGAGGGAATCGCGACGATCTGCGGTGACGTGCTCTACGACATCAACGATCAACTGGTGGAGCCATTTCGCGAGATCCACGACGCCGAACCGCGCACAACCGGCAACCACGGCACCTCGAAGCGCGCCGAAAAAGCGGCCATCAAGAAGATCGTCAACAGCTCACGCTTTCTGCTGCCGGTGCATGACCGACCTTGCAAGATCGAGGGCGGCTATGTCGTCGGGCGGCTGCAGGACCAGGTGCCGGGCCCGATCGTCCAGTCGCTGCCCAAGCGCAACTGGTTCCCGGCCTGAGCCGGGCGAAGGGACTGTCCCATGACTCACGCCACGCTGCGCTCCGAATTCGAAGATCTGATCGACCCCTATGCGCCGGTCGGCCAGCTCGGCAGCGGCTTCACCTTCACCGAGGGGCCGATCTGGCATCCGGTCGATCATTATCTGTTGTTTTCGGATATGCCCGCCGATGTTCGCCGTCGCTGGGACGCGACCCGGGGCGTCGCTGAGGTCAGACGCCCTTCGAACAAATGCAATGGCATGACCTATGACGCCGACCTTAACCTGATCGTCTGCGAGCACGCCACGTCGTCGCTGATCCGCGAGCGCCCCGACGGCCGCCGTGACGTGCTCGCCTCGCACTTCGACAACCAGGAACTCAACAGCCCGAACGACGTCTGCGTGCACTCGAGCGGCGCGATCTATTTTTCCGACCCCTGGTACGGCCGCATGCCGGTCTATGGCGTCGAGAGGCCACGCCAGCTCGGCTTCCAGGGCGTCTATCGCGTGCCACCCGCCGGCGGCGCACCGCAACTACTGGTCGACCGCTACATTTTCGACCAGCCGAACGGCCTCTGCTTCTCGCCGGACGAAAAGCGGCTCTACGTCAACGACACCGTGCAGGCGCTGATCCGCGTTTTCGACGTCGCCCCCGACGGTTCGCTTGCCAACGCCCGCGTGTTTGCCAGCGGCATCCGCTCGGAACTCGAGCCCGGCCTGCCCGACGGCATGAAATGCGATCAACTCGGCAACGTCTGGGTGACGGCGCCGGGCGGCGTGTGGGTGTATGCGGCGAGCGGCGATCTGCTGGGCAAACTGCGCGTGCCCGAAATGGTCGCCAATCTGAGCTGGGGTGGCGCCGACTTCCGCACGCTGTTCATGACCGCGACGCACTCGGTCTATACCGTCACGACCAAGGTTGGGCCGCGCAACGAGCCCTATATGGCCGCGAAGGGAGGCGCGGCTGCCACGGCGTCTTCCGCGCCAGCGCCGCAGCTTAGAGCCGAGGGGCTGCAGCTCGATCGGAAGCGCTGTGCGCTGATTATCCAGGATCTTCAAAACGACGTCATCATGGAAGGCGGCGCTTTCGCGGAGTCGGGAGCGCCGGCTCATGCGCGCGCGCAGCGCGTCGTCGACAACGTGCGCCGGCTCGCTGACGCGGCGCGCGCGCGCGGCGTCGTCGTGATCCACGTCTGGTTCATCGTCGAACCCGGCGCGCCGGGCCTGACGCTGAATGCGCCGCTGTTCGAGGGTCTCGTCGATTCAAGGGCGCTGGTTCGCGGTTCCTGGGGCGCCGCGCCGGTCGCGGGGCTCGAGCCTCGCCCGGGCGACTTCATCGTCGAGAAAATGCGCATGAGCGCGTGGGAAGGCAGTCGGCTGGAAACTATCCTGAAGGCGACAGGGCGCGACATGCTGATCGATACCGGCGCCTGGACCAATATGTCGATCGAACACACCGCGCGCACGGGCGCCGACAAGGGTTATTTCATGATCGTGCCCGAGGATTGCTGTTCGACCATGAACGCCGAGTGGCACAATGCCTCAATCAATTTCGCGATGCAGAACGTCGCCGTCGTCACTAACGCGGATACGGTGATCGAGGCGCTCGGTTGAGCGTCGGGAGCGGCGAGAGAAAAGGCGAGAGGCCGTGCCAAAACTCTTCCACCTACGCTGTTCGCCGCGCGCGGCCTCCGAATCTTCGGCAGGCGCCGATGTGTTCGTGACCCGATTCCAGCAGATGCGGCCAAGCTGGGACATCGACGTGATGGACATCTGGCGCGAAACCCTGCCCGAGTTCAACGGAGACGCACTGGAAGCGAAATACGCGCGCCAGAACGGGCGCGCCTTCAGCGGTGCCGAGCGGGACGCGTTCGCTGAGCTGGAGCGCATGGCGATGCGGTTCGCGCTCGCCGAAAGGGTACTGATTTCCACGCCAATGTGGAACTTCGGTATCCCTTATAAGCTGAAGCAATGGTTCGATCTGATCGTCCAGCCTGGTCTCACCTTCCGCTTTGATCCGGCTCAGGGCTACTTACCGCTGCTGAAAGACAGGCCAACGATCGTGATCATGGCGAGCGGCAGCGATTTTGTCACCGGCATGAACCGAGGGCGTATCGATATGGCGACCCCCTATTTGCGCGAGGCATTGCGTTTCATCGGCGTCAGCGATGTTCGTTTCGCGCTGATTGGGCCGACGACCGGTCCGGCCGAGCCGGCGCGGTCCGCCCGCGAGGCGGCGCACCGTCACCTGGTCGAAATGGCGGCAGGCTTCTGACAGTGGCGCCGGGGAGCGATGCCGTGGCCGTTAGATAAAGGTTTTGAAAGGAAAGCCACGGTAGGCACCGGCCAATCGCAGCCAAATCCGGGTAAGGGTCCATAAACGTTCGAGGGTCAGGAGTACCTGGCTCTCCAGTTGCAAAAATAGTTACAGCGTTGCCAACCCCTTCGATTAGGCAAATGCTGCTCTCAGCAGCAACAGCTCACGGGAGGGAAAAATGCCAGGTCTCGATAATCGCCGCAACAAGGATGGCGAAATTAGCCACAAGCACGGTAACACCCTCATCCGCACCTTGCGTAAGATTTACGGAAAGGGCTTTGCGGCCGGGTATCCTGAAACCGAGAAACTCAGCGAGGTTCTGCTTCAACTGAACGAGACCTCACTGAGCCAGCTCCGCCGCGATCATGAGACCGGACACTTAGGTCACAAGATCGCCCAAGCCTCGAAGTGAGGCACCGGAACGTGCTGGCGACAAGGACCGGAGCCGTAGCAGGTTAGTCCAATGTTTCAGGGATTTCAGTTTCCCAAGACGATTTTGATCTGGTTTGAGGCTCACCCCGGCTCTGCGGGATGGATGCAAGCGATTGTAGCTGGCATTGCCATTATCGCCGTCTATCTTGCCGCCACTATCCCGGTGAGAGCCGAGGCTAAGGCCAGAGAGGCGGAGAGAAGGTTGCGCGCGTGGGGGTTGGCGCTCCTTTTGATCCCCGAGATCATCGTCCTTAAAGGCGAAATCGAAACTTGCATCGACAGCGGTACGATTTACGACGCTCCAGTTCAGGTGCCAGCAAGTTTGATTAGCAAAACGGACCAGCTCTATCTGCTTGGAGAAACCGGAGGTCGTCTTTTGCAGACCATCGGCATGGTCAATGGAGTAGCCGCCCAAACCAGAAGATATCAAACGGTAGCGATCTCCAATGGAGTGCCCATTCTAGGTAAGGCGGCTGCGGGTATGCCCATCTGGCAAAATAATTTGGCTACGCTCCGCCTTTGTCTCATGAACCTCGACGAGGTGATTAAGCAAATCCAAACGTAGGACTGATCGCGAGGGGCTCCGGCGCGTAGTTCCTACCGTAGGTAATCTTTCGTCGAGACGGTTTTTCGCGAGGCTTCGTCCTCGGGTTCGGCATTGACCGGGTGCGTTACTGCATCGAGTCGAGATGCGCCTTCGCGGTCTTCAGGTCGGCAGTTTCGAAGCCTTCGCTGAAGCGATCATACACCGACTGCAGCAGGCTGCGTGCCTCG